>OGFV01000186.1_pt1 | contig 29508 bp, 26 predicted proteins | sample 1571131 | NCBI WGS metagenome assembly OGFV01 (sample SAMEA2582044, study PRJEB24529) | metagenome | biome: Human gut stool | place: China | collected 2011
CGTTACAAGTTCTTTCGATATTGTTCAATTTTCAAGGTCCTGTGCGCCTCAGCCTCATCGGCTGACAGCTTATTTATTTTATCACTTTCGTGATAAGTTGTCAAGCACTTTTTTGAAAGATTTTTGAGATTCATTTTTGATTCTGTCGAATCTCTCCGTTTGACGTCGTTTTTGAAGTATTTCATTCTGTCGGACGTCCGCCTGACAGTAATGTATTTTAGCACAGCATCCTTCAAAAAGCAAGCGTTTTTTTACAAATTTTACGCCAAAATCATTCTTTTGACTTTTTGCCCAGTTTTTTACATTTTTTATAGACACTTCCTCCCTTATTCCTCCAAAAGCCGGGCACGCAGCCGGATCAGGATCTTGCGTTCCCGCCGGGAGATCTGTACCTGTGTAGTATGCAATGCTTTTGCAGTCTCGCTCTGGGTGCGGTTGCCATAAAAGCGCAGGCGGATCAGCTGCTTGTCCTGCTCCGGGAGCGCTTCGATCACCTCAGCCAGACCGATCTTATCCGCCAGCTCCTCCTCCGGGGATTCCACCGGGATATCCAACTGCCGGTCTCCGTCCTCACCGCCCTCCGGGGTCAGGCTCATGGCGGGCTGCGCGGCCTGTATGGCCAGGGCTACATTCTCTATTGGCTCGTCCAGCTGCTCAGCCAGCTGCTGCAAGGTAGGCTCTGAACCGCACAGCTTCATAGTATGCTCCCGTGCAGCCTGCACCCGCATTCCCAGTTCCTTCAGGGAGCGGCTCACCTTGACCGTACCCCCATCCCGAAACAGCTTTTTGATCTCACCAAGGATCACCGGCACGGCATAGGTGGAAAAGCACACGCCCCGGCTCTCGTCAAAATTATCATAGGCTTTGATGAGCCCCACGCAGCCTGCACTGTACAGGTCATCATACTCCATGCCGCGCCCACGGAATCTGCCCGCGCAGGCGTGCACCAGCCCCAGATTCTGCGTGATGAATGCTTCCCGCCGGGTCTTATCCGTTACCATATACCGGACCGCCTTTCCTTTTTATGTAGGCTCCCGCCGGGACAAACGCTTGACCAGCAGCACCTTTGTGCCTTTACCGGGCTTTGAGGTTACCTTGACCCTGTCCATAAAGCTTTGCATCACCGCAAAGCCCAGACCGGAGCGCTCTTCCGGGTTGCCGGTGGTGAACAATGGCTGCATGGCCTGCTCCACATTGGGGATGCCAATGCCCTTATCTGTAATGGTGATGTGCACCTCCCGGTCGGGGTAGACCGCAATGGTCATGCACACCGGCCCGATCCGCTCCGGGTAAGCATGGACGATGCAATTGGTGACCGCCTCGGACACTGCGGTTTTCAGGTCGGCCAGTTGGGGCACGGTGGGATCGTACCGCGCCAGAAAGGCCGCCGTAACGCCGCGGGCGTAGGCCTCGTTGCTGCTAAGGGAATCAAATTGGATACGGGTAGTGTTCTCTGCTTTCATTGCGCATTCTCCTTTTCTATATTCTCCGTACAGGGGATGCCCGCCAGCCGCAGGACTTTTTGCAGCTGCGCGGGGGCGTGCTGCAACCGCAGGCTCGTGCCCAGAATGCGGGCGCAGCGCTGCCGCCCAAGGATGAGCCCGATGCCGGAGGAATCCATAAACCCCACCCCGCCAAGATCGATAATCAAGGTGCGGGGGCTGCGGCTGACCAGTGCATCGTCCAGCTGCATCCGCAGGCTCTGGGCGGTATCGTGGTCGATCTCCCCCGCCAGATAGGCATACAGGGTCTCCCCTGCTGCACTGAAAGTCACCGTTGCCATTGCTTGTCCATCTCCTTTTTTGCAAAATAAAAGATCCCGTACACATAACTTCAGTGTACGGGATCTTCGGGTTATTTTTTAGAAAAAGCTGTCGGCAGCTTACGCCTTTGCCAGCAGCTCGGCAGCTTCCAGCGCTGCCGCCTCGCTGCCGCAGACCAGCAGACCACGGCGGGTGTTGGCGTGCGCCAGCTGCACCGCCTCGTCCAGACTGGTGCAGAGCTGGGCGTCAAAGTGATACTTTGCCTTCTCGGTCAGACGCCGGGTCAGCTGCTCATCCACACCGGCGGGCGTGACGAGATACACCTTATCAAAGGGGCTCTCGCTCATGCCGGGCATGGTGGATTTATCCTTTTTCTGCTCCTCGGGACTCAGGCCGGTCTCCAGCGCGGAGAAGAAGGCCTCGGCGCCCTCCTCCTCTGTCAGACCGATGATGGCGCTCATGTGGCGCACCTTAGCCATGTTCAGCACGCGCAGCAGCGCAGCCGCCTGCTGTGGGGTGCGGCAGGCATCCAGAATGACCAGCGGGCGCTGGGAAAGCACCCGGATGCTGCAGCGGTTGTCCACGGCGGCAATACCATCCAGAATGGCTTCATCGGAGATGTCCACCCCCTTGCGGCAGAGCGCCAGTGCCAGCTCCACCGCCATGGCGGCGTTGCCCGCGGCGTGACGTCCCAGAAAGGCCAGCGGCACCGTATAGCCGCCGTAGTCCACCCGGCTGGCAAACTGTTCTGCTTCCAAAAAGGTGATATCCTCCGGGTCGGGCACTACCAGCTCACAGCCACACTTGCCCGCAGCCACGATGAGTTCACTGAGCACCGCCTTGGGCTGCTCCGGCGCAGTGACGCAGATGCTGTCCTTGCGCATCACGCCGCCTGCCAATGCAGCCAGCCGCTCCACCGAGCGGCTCACGCCGTCCGGTCCCACCGCTGTGACGGCGCACACCGGCATTTGGGGCAGCACCGCAGCAAGCCCTGCGTCCGGCAGCTCCACCACAGCCAGCGCGCAGCCAGCCTCGCCAAAGCAGTACGCAGCGGCGGCAAGCTCCGCCGCCTGCAAAGGCAGCTCCTCATGGGCGGCAAGAGCATCGGCAGCACGGCACAGCAGTGCCTCGTCCACCGGCTCGCCTTCCACCCGGATGCGGGCAGCAAGGGGCTCGCACCCGGCATGGTAGACACCGGCACGGATCCCCTGCGCACGCAGGATGGCCGTCAGCAGACGCGCCACCGCCGTTTTACCGGCAGTGCCTGCCACACCCACGAACTGCACCTGCTGCACCGAGGCGGGCAACAGCGCACCCAGCTGCGCCGGGTCGGCAAAGCCGTCCGGCAGAGCTGCAAAATACTGATTTGCCTGTTGGATGGTCATTCGTGTCTCCTTTTTATGTGATAATACAGTCCCTCGCAGGCCAGCAGCAGCACAATGGCAACAAGGATGCCGGCCAGAACACCGGCAGAATCCAGCCACACATCGGTAACCTGACTGCTGCGCCCTTCTGAGAAGAGTTGAATAGTCTCATCGGTCAGCGCCGTCAGCACACCACCCAGCATGGGCACGGTGATATGCCGCAGCGGGTGACGGCTGTACACCCGCATACAGAGCATGAGCAGAAAACCCTCCAGCGTATACTCGCAAAAGTGTGCCAACTTGCGCACAATGTGCATGGTCAGATGCTCTGCCAGCCCCGGCTGCCCCAAGCGGCACAGGATGATGCGCATCCACGCCAGCACCCGGCCGCTGGAACCAGAGGAGACCGTCGCCACCGCCATGGAGTTGGAAAAGATGAACCAAATGCAGGCGATGAGTGCAACGGTAAAGACCACACGTCCCGCAATGACCCACAGCGAGGTGCGTTCCGTATCGTTATAGCGTTCCACAGTCTCAACCCAGAGCCTTGATGCTCTGCTCAATGTTGGCCAGCTTGTCCTGACTCTTGGCGAACTTTGTGCGGATCTCCTCCACCAGAGCCGCCGGGGCACGCTCTACGAACTTGGGATTGTTCAGCTGGTTACCGAACATGGCCATTTCCTTTTCAGCCTTGGCCTTTTCCTTGTTCAGACGAGCCAGCTCCTTTTCACGGTCGATGAGCTCCATCATGGGGATAAAGCCGCGGGCAGCGTGGGTGGACACCTGCACCATGCCATCGGTGCTGCCCTCGTACTTTTCGGTAAAGGTCACATCGGTGGCAAAGGCGAACTTGGCCAGATAGACTTGTGCGTTCTGGAAGGGGGCTGCATCGGCAGTTTCAATGATCATGCTGGTCTTTTTTGCGGGATGCACATTCATCTCGGTGCGCATGGTACGCACAGCCTTGATATAATCCATCACCTTTTCAAAGGCTTCCTCTTCAGCGGCCCAGTTGTGAGCGGCATCAAAGGTGGGCCAAGCCTGCGTCATGATGGTCTCGGCAGAGCCGGGCAGAGCCTGATACAGTTCCTCGGTGATGAAGGGCATGAAGGGATGCAGCAGCTTGAGCGCCTTATCCAGCACATACACCAGCACACGGCGGGCGGTATCGGCCTGCTGTGCATCGCCGGAGTTCAGGCGGGGCTTTGCGATCTCGATGAACCAGTCGCAGTAGACGTCCCAGATAAAGCTGTTGATCTTGGCAGCAGCCAGACCCATCTCATAGTGCTCCAGATTGTCGGTCATGGCACCGGCCACCTGATTCAGCTTGGTCAGCACCCACTTGTCGCTCATGTCCAGCAGCTCTTCACAGGGCAGACCCGGCTCAAAGTCCTCGGGCAGGTTCATCAGCACAAAGCGGGTGGCGTTCCACAGCTTATTGGCAAAGTTGCGGGCAGCCTCCACCTTCTTTTCGATATAGCGCATATCGTTGCCCGGGGTGGAGCCGTCCACCAGCATAAAGCGCAGGGCATCCGCGCCGTACTGGGCAATGACCTCCAGCGGGTCGATGCCGTTGCCAAGGCTCTTGGACATCTTGCGGCCCTGACTGTCGCGGACGATGCCGTGGATGCAGACGGTGTCAAAAGGAGCCTTGCCGGTGTAAGCCAGACCGGAGAAGATCATGCGGCTGACCCAGAAGCCAATGATATCGTAGCCGGTGACCAGCGTATTGGTGGGGTAGAAATACTTGAGGTCGGCGCTTTCCTCGTTGGGCCAGCCCAGCGTGCTGAAGGGCCACAGGGCAGAGGAGAACCAGGTATCCAGCGTGTCGGGATCCCGGGTCAGCTTTGCGCTGCCGCACTTGGGGCAGGCGCAGGGAGCGGACTTTGCCACCACGGTCTCGCCGCAGTCGTCGCAGTACCAAGCCGGGATCTGGTGGCCCCACCACAGCTGACGGCTGATGCACCAGTCGCGGGTGTTCTTCATCCAGTTCATATAGTTCTTGGTAAAGCGCTCGGGCACAAACTTGATCTCGCCCTTCTCCACGCTCTCGATGGCGGGCTTTGCCAGCGGCTCCATCTTGACGAACCACTGCTTGGAGACCATGGGCTCGATGGTGGAGTGGCAGCGATAGCAGGTTCCCACCTCGTGCTTGAGCGGCTCGATCTCCTTCAGGAAGCCGCCCTCCTTCAGGTCGGCCAGAATGGCCTTGCGTGCCTCCAGCGTAGTCATGCCGGCATACTTGCCGCAGTCCAGCACATGGGGCTCGTTGACGGTGTTCTTGCCTGCGGCAAACAGGGCATCGGCGGCAGCCTTGTCGGCAGCGCCGGTCATGTGGCCGTCGTAGGTGAACACGCGCACGATGGGCAGGTCGTGACGCAGACCGACTTCAAAGTCGTTGGGGTCGTGGGCGGGGGTGATCTTCACGACACCGGTGCCCTTGGTCATATCGGCGTGCTCATCGCAGACGATGGGGATTTCCTTGTTCAGCAGGGGCAGCACCACATGGCAGCCGTGCAGATGGGCGTAGCGGGGGTCCTCGCCGTTAATGGCCACAGCAGTATCGCCCAGCATGGTCTCGGGGCGGGTGGTGGCCAGTTCCAGCATCTCTCCGGTCTCCTTGACCGGGTACAGCAAATGCCAGAAGCTGCCGTCCTTCTCCTCGTACTCCACCTCGGCGTCGGAAATGGAGGTGTTGCAGTGGGGGCACCAGTTGACCATGCGGTTGCCGCGGTAGATCAGCCCCTTGTCGTACAGGCGCACAAACACTTCCTTGACGGCCTCAGAGCAGCCTTCGTCCATGGTAAAGCGCTCGCGCTCCCAGTCGCAGCTGCTGCCCAGCTTCTTCAGCTGGCTGACGATGCGGTTGCCGTACTTGGTCTTCCACGCCCAAGCGCGCTCCAGAAAACCATCGCGGCCGACCATCTCCTTGGTCAGACCCTCGGCGCGCATGGCTTCCACCACCTTGGCCTCGGTAGCAATGGAGGCGTGGTCGGTGCCGGGCACCCACAGGGCGGCATAGCCCTGCATCCGCTTGGTGCGGATGAGGATATCCTGCATGGTATTATCCACCGCATGACCCATGTGCAGCTGACCGGTAACGTTCGGCGGCGGCATCACGATGGTATAAGGTTTCTTGTCCGGATCGGCCTTCGTGTGGAAGTAGCCGCCATCCAGCCAGAACTGGTAGATACGATCTTCCACCTGACTGGGATCGTACTGCTTTGCAAGTTCTTTCATAGTGTCCTCCCAAAAATTTGATGAAGTGGGACGCAAAAAGCCGTCCCACGGAGCGTTCCATGGGACGGCTGTAAATACATAACCGCGGTACCACCCAAATTGCGCGGAAGGTTCCGCGCCCCTTGATGCCCCTGTAACGTAGGGCAGACCCGAAAGCGGCTTACCGGCAAGGCTCACCGCTTCTGCTCCAAAGTGACAGTGCCCCGCCGGTATCCCGCCGGGTTTTCAGCTGCCCCCGGCTCTCTGTGCGGCCCCAGACGATGCACACTCTTTTTCAACGCATTTATAAAAAGAATATAACGTTTTTTGTGGGATTTGTCAATCCGTTTTTACAAAGAGCCTGTTCCATCTCTGTGTTTTGCACGCAGCTGTTCTGCCGTATGCCAGAACGCCCCGTTGAACCACGCGGGCAGATACAGCATGGACAGAAGTCTCGCTTTATCCCACAGTTTCCAGCGCGGTTTCGTTCCCATGCGCCGGACGGCAGCTTTGTGTGTCCGGACAGTCTGCACCGCACTTGCACGCAATTTTTTGTCCGGGTAACGTGCTTCCAGCATCCGGTAATAGGCGTGGGCGCAGGCAAGCACCAGCATCTGCTCTGCGGAGTTTTTCAGCAGCGGGTCTGTCTGCTGCACCATTTCATAGATCCGGCTCCATGTTTCCACCGCCGTGTAGTGCTTTTGCGTAAAGGGCCGCCAACAGGCCGATTCCGGCCAGATGCGGTAGAAGTACAGCGGAGTTTTTACAAGGGCCAGCCCTTTTGCCTGCAAAAGCACCTGCACGAAAAAGAAGGTATCCTCGCCGATAAAAAGCTGCTCGTCAAAATGCAGTCCCTTGCAAAGGCTTCTTTTGTAGAGTATGCACCAGACATACTGGTTAGCGGCTTCGCACTGCGTATAGTCGAACGAATACTCCTCCAGTGAAAAAATCTTTATTTCGGGTTCATCTGCTGCGGGAGCAATGCCCGCCGGGTCCGCTTCTTTTGACACCTTGCAGTATCCGCACACCGCAAGTTCTGTGTTTGTCTGTTTCATGGCGCGGTACATCCATTCCAGATACCGCGGTGCCACAAAGTCATCCGAATCCACAAAGCAGATGTACTCGCCCCTTGCCTGCTCCAGCCCAAAATTGCGTGCCGAGGACACCCCGCCGTTTTCCTTGCGGAAAATGCGCACCCTAGAATCTTGCGCTGCATACTGCTGCATGATCTGCCAGCAGCCGTCCGGCGAACCATCATCCACAAGGAGCAGTTCAAAATTCCGGTAGGTCTGCGCCAGCAGGCTGTCCAGACACGCAGGCAGATACTTTTCCACCTTGTAGACCGGTACGATCACCGAGATCAGCGGGCTTTTTTCTGTATTCATCCTGCTCTCCTTTTCAAGATCTTCAGCCCGCGCTGCTTCAGGGCTGCGTACTCTGCGTTGCCATGGTAGACCAGAACGATTCCCACTGCGAACACGACTGTGTAAAGCAGCCCGTCCAGAATAAAAATGCCAAAGTTGTCTACCGGGAACCGCTGCACCCAGAGCACCGCTGCCGCCGAGACCGCTGCCGTAAGCAGCACCCGTTTCAGATACTCGGCAAAATAATCCCGAAGCTTCTTCCGCCATTCATCCTGAACGCCGTATTTCAAAAAGATATAAGGCTCTACCCAAGTACAAGTGCACAGCGTGCTGATAATGGTGCCCCCGACAATGCCGGTCACGCCGTAGCGCTGCACCAGCACAAGGGAGGCCAACAGATTGATGATAGATTCCACCACAGCCTTATAGCGGTCGTTCCAGAACAGCCCCATGGCCTCCCGGAACAAAAGGTTCGCCTGCCGCATCCGTGAGATGTAGAACTCCACCACTATGATCACCACGGTCGTCATCGGAAAGCAGTATTTTCCACCAAACAGCAGTGTGATAAAGGGGTTGAACAGCATCATCAGCCCGCCGGTCAGGTAAGCGGACATTACATAGAACATAAAGTCCATTTCTTTGTAGACCTTATACAGCCAATCTGAATTTTCCAGCGCTGCAAGATTCCCGATACTGCCGGAAAAAGCCACCGAAAACTTATTGATCAGGTTATTCAGCGCGTTGAGTATCAGCCGGTAGTTGGAATAAACACCTACCGTTGCCAGACCGATAAACGAGGACATCAGCAGGCTGTCCGTGTTGCGCACAATGATGGCTGCCAGCTTGTGCATACTCATAGCGCCGATGTTTTTCAGGATGCCGTTCCGTTCTTCCTTTTCCGGCAGTTCATGGCATTCCTTCAGATACGGAAACTCTTTATCCGCCCTGCGAGAAACCATAATGTTGGGCAGAAACTGCACCACCTGCTGAACCGCCAGATACAGGATAAAATTACCTGTCAGCAGCAGCACCGTGGTCTGCAAAATCGTTTTTATGATTTCGCATACCATGTTCCATCCAGCCCGGATATATCCCTTCTGGTAGGCCTGATAGATAGAACTTTTATAACTCATCAGATAGGAACTTGCTGAACCCAGCACATATATCATATAGATCAGAGTGATATGCTCAATACCCTCTCCACCCTTGATAAAGTGCGGCAGAAATGGCAGCAGCACCAGCCCGAACAGAAGCACCGAGGCCGCCACAGCCCGGTACATCCACTTGTACAGGTTCATCAGCTGCGCCAGCTTCCGCTCATCGTCCCGGGCGGCGGGCTCGTACATACTGAACACCATAGCCGTACCAATGCCCAGTTCCGCAAAGTTGAGGATGCTGAGCACATCGGTAAACAGGCCATTGACGCCCAGATAGGTTGCCGAAAGGCAGCGGATGAACACCATCCGGTTGATGAAAGACAGCAGCATCGCCAAAATTTGTCCGCCAATGTTGACCAGCATATTGATCATCGTATAGCGCGTTCTCATGCGAGTATCGTTTTCCTCCTCATTTCGACATATCCCGCAGCCAGCCATACACCTGCGGGCAGCGCCACAGCAGCCAGCTTTGCAATTGAAGTTTTAGCGGCACAGCGCAATACTGACGGGTCCTGCACACTGTCTCAGCCTGCATCCGCAGCATCTCCATGCTGCGGGGTTCCTTGCGCAAAGCTGCGGGCAATGTCCAATAAATCTTGCTCACCTGATTAAAGATATACTTTGCCGCCTCGGGCAGTGTTTCAAACATTTTGTTCTCCACAAGGCAGTTCCAGTAGCAGTAGCCTGCCTGTGCACCATCGTAATGGCGCAGGGTCCTGCTTTTTCCCATAATACTGCCGCCGCGCTGCACATAATAGTACAGCACATCCGGCACAACGACTGCCTTTTGGGTGTTCAGACAGATCTCCGGGATCACAAAAAAATCCTCATTCAGCTTTCCCACCGGATAGCGCAGCTGTGCAAAGATGGTGCGGCGGTACAGCTTGTTCCACGCGATCTGCACCGTAGTCCAATAGGCCTTTTGCAGCAGTTCCCGCCCAGTCAAACGCTTCTGCGGAACCGCAACATGTGTCTGGACGCAGGGCGCACCTGCCTCGTCCACCTTGGCATAGTCACATAGGGCAAGATCTGCCCCGGTCTGCTGCACAGCACAGTACAATTTTTCATACATTTCCGGTGCAATGTAGTCGTCGGAATCCACAAAGCCGATCCACGCGCCCCTTGCCACATCCAGCCCGGCATTGCGAGCGGCAGAAAGTCCCCCGTTTTTCTGGTGGATCACCCGGATGCGGGCATCTTTTGCGGCGGCGGCATCGCACAGCGCAGAACAACCGTCCGGCGAGCCATCATCCACAAGGATCAGTTCAAAATCTGTAAGGGTCTGCGCCAGAATGGAATCGATACATTTTTGCAGATAGTTTTCCACCTTATACACTGGCACGATGATACTGAGCAGCGGTTTTTCACAAGGCACAGCGCGTTCCTCCTGTATCATTTTCAGTCCGTCACTTCGGTGCGCAGGCGGGCAATGAGCCGCTCCATCAGCGCTACCCGGTTGAAGGGGGTCATCAGGTAAAAGCCGTCCGCATAGGGGGCCGATGCCTTGGCCGCCTGCACCGAGACTTCCAATCCCAACTCCTCGCCTGCGGCGCGGTCCAGCCCTTCAAACTTCTGGATCATAGCCTCATCCACATGGATGCCATTGACTTCATTTTCCATAAAGATGGCATTGCGCTGGCTGACCACCGGCAGGATACCCGCCAGAATTTTTGCGCGCTCACCCAGCGTCTCCCGGGCTTTTTGCAGGTTTTCCACCGCCTGTGCCGACAGCACCGGCTGGGTAAGGAAGCCGCTCATGCCGTTTTCCAGCTTTTCTGCGGCGCGGCGCAGCTCCACCTCAAAATTGCGGGCGTTCAGGTTCAGCGCACCAAAAACCGTGATGGGTGCGGGCATCTCCCGCCCTTCCCCGGCCAGCGACACGATATACTGCGCCAGCTTGCGGGAGTTGAACTGGTACACATTTTTCACCTCGTCCCGCTCGGCGGTGGGGATGGGGTCCCCGGTAATGGCCAGTACCTCCCGCACGCCCTCGGCGTACAGTCCCAGCAGCAGCGCCTTGGTGGCGTTCAGGTTGCGGTCCCGGCAGGTCATGTGGGGCAGTACGTTCAGGCCCAGCTCCCGGTGCACACGGCAGGCCACCAGCGAGGAATCCATCCGTGCCCGGGCAATGGGGCAGTCCGCAACGGTCAGCAGGTCCGCACCGGCAGCCTGCAACCGGCGGGCACCCTCAAGATACGCGGTCAGGTCGGCGTCCTTGGGGGAGTCCAGCTCCACCGCGATGACCCGCTGCCCGGCGCGCAGCTTGCGCAAAAAGGCATCGTCCGTTTCCACCGCAGGCTTTGCGGCCACGGCGGGCTTTGCCGCCGGGGCGGCGGGCAGCGTTTCCGGCAGAGCATCCAGTGCGGTGCGCAGGGCAGCAATGTGCTGCGGAGTCGTGCCGCAGCAGCCGCCCAGAATGCGCACGCCCTCACTGGCAAGGCGGCTCAGCTCCCGGGCAAAATATTCTGGCTTGCCCTGATAGCGCACCTGCGCCCGCGCCACCACCGGGTAGCCCGCATTGGGCATAACCGAAAGGGGCAGCCCCGCATCCCCCAGCTGCTGCACCAGTGCACGCATCGCACCCGGGGCAGACACGCAGTTCAGGCCTACGGCATCCACCACGCCGCTCTGCGCCATACGGCGCACCAGATCGGCACAGTAACGACCCTCGCGGGTGTAGCCGTCCGGCAGCACCGCAAAGGATACCAGCACAAAAGCCTCCGGCACGGTCTGCTTCAGCGCACGAATCGCTTCCAGCACGCCGTCCTCGGCGCTCAAGGTCTCAAACAGAAAATTCCGTGCACCCAGCAGGGCAAAGCGCTTTGCCACGGCAAGATACACCTGCTCTGCCGGGTTGTTCTCGGTATCCGGTGCGGGGCCAAGGTCGGCAAACACTGCCGCGCCGGTCTCCCCGGCGGCCTTTACTGCCAGCTGCCAGCCTGCATCTGCCAGCTGCTCCCAGCCGGGCTGCTGCGCTGCCGCCAGACGCGGCAGGCTGAAGGTATTGGTCTTGATGGCATCGGCTCCGGCAGCAAGATACGCCCGGTGCACTGCCAGAATGCCCTCGGGGTCGGTCAGGTTTGCCTGCTCACATTCCTGCCCCGGCTTTGCTTTATAATAGGTACCCATGCCGCCATCGAACAGCAGCGGCCGCTGGGCTAACAGTTTGCGTACATCTAACATCGATACTTTTCCCTCTCCCATAAAGGATTTCATCTTTCAGTTTATCGTAGTTCACCCATCCGGTCAAGCGGTTTTCTTGATTTCGCTTGCGGCGCGGTCGTTTTTGTGCTATCTTAGGGATAACTTTTGAGAAAAGGGAGAGGATGGATCATGCGCCACACCGGCACACCTGAGCTGGAGACCGACCGACTGTTGCTGCGCCGCCTGCTGCCGCAGGACGCCCCGCAGATGTACGCAAATTGGGCAAACGACCCGGCTGTGACCCGGTTTTTGCGCTGGGAGCCGCACAAAAGCCCTGCCGAGACCCGGGAGCTGCTTTCGGCGTGGGCAGAGCTGTATCCGAACCCGGATTATTACCAGTGGGCCATGGTGGAAAAGGCCACCGGGCAGGTGTTCGGCTCCCTCTCCGTGTATAACGCCCTATTAGGTGAGCCGCAGCAAAAGACCAAGTGGCCGGAGTTGGATCTCTCCGACGGCATCTGGGAGCCGGGCTACTGCATCGGACAGAAGTGGTGGGGCAAGGGCTTTACCACCGAAGCGCTGCAAGCTGTGGTGGATTTCTGGTTTGGGCAGGTGGGCGGCACCTTTCTCACCTGCTGCCACGCGGTGCACAACCCCGCCAGCGGCCGGGTGATGGAAAAGGCCGGCTTTGTGTACCATCACAACGACGTTTACCACAAATTTGACGGCACACCGGTGGAATGCCGGTGCTACCTGCTGACAAAAAAACACTACGATAACAGAAAGGACTTACTTTGAGCGAGCTTTATGATATTCTGACCGAGACCCCTCCCACAAAGGTGGTGCTGCTGGCACTGGATCAGGGGCTGTGGGACTGTGAGCGCAGTCTGGCAGAGCTTTCTGCCCTGTGCGAAGCCAACCACATGGAGGCCGTGGCGCAGATCACCCAGAAGCGCCAGACCCCGGAGACCAGCATCGTGCTGGGCAGCGGCAAGCTGGAAGAGGCTTCCCTTGCCGCCCAGACGCTGGGCGCGGAATGCGCCGTGTTTGACGGAGAGCTGACCGGCAGCCAGATCCGCAACATCTCCAACGCGCTGGGCGGCTTGGAAGTCATCGACCGCACCATGTTGATCTTGGAAATTTTCCGCAGCCGCGCCGTGACCAATGAGGGCAAATTGCAGACCGAACTGGCGCTGCTGCGCTACCGTCTGCCCCGTCTGCAGGGCATGGGCGAGGCGTTAAGCCGTCAGGGCGGCGGCGGTGGCGGCGGCGGCGGTGCCCGCCGCGGTGCCGGTGAGACCAAGCTGGAGTTGGACCGCCGCCATGTGCACGCCCGCATTGATGCGCTGGCCGAAAAGCTGGCCGAGATGGAAAAGCGCCGGGGCGAGAGCCGCAAGGCCCGCGCCAAGACCGGGATGCCTGTGGTAAGCCTTGTTGGCTACACCAACGTGGGCAAATCCAGCCTGATGAACGCCCTGTGCGGCCCCAGCGTAGCCGAAGCCGATATGCTGTTTGCCACACTGGACCCCACCAGCCGCAAGCTGGTGCTGCCCAGCGGCATGGCGGTGCTGCTGGTGGACACAGTAGGCTTTGTGTCCCGCCTGCCCCACAATCTGGTGGAGGCCTTCAAATCTACCTTGGAGGAAGCCGCATGGTCTGATGTGATCATCCGGGTGGCAGACGCCGGGGATGAACAGCGCGAGGAACAGCTTTCCGTCACCGACGAGGTACTGGACGGGCTGGACTGCGCCGATATCCCCCGCCTGACCGTGTACAACAAATGCGACAAACCCAACACCCTGAGCTTTGACCCCGACATCCTGCTGACCAGCGCCAAAACCGGCTACGGGCTGGACAAGCTGCTGCAAAAGCTGGACGAGGTGCTCAGCGACCGGGTGCACACCATCCGGGTGCTGCTGCCCTACGACAAGCTGGGGCTTGCCGCCCCCATGCGGGAGCGCGGCAGCGTACAGGTGGAGGAATACCGGGAGGACGGGCTATATCTGGAGGGCATCGTCAAGACCGAGGATCTGCACTGCTTTGAGGGCTATCTGGTTTAATGGGCAGGCAGAACGATTTTCAATAGCCTCCGCTGCGCTCTGGCTATCATCAGCGGAATAGTATTTTGATATAGAGCAAGCCCGGAAAGTCTGCGGACTTTCCGGGCTTGCATTTTCACGGGTGGGGTCGCGACCGGAAACAGCTGCTCCACGGTTCAAGTCCGTGGTTTACCGCCACTCCCTTTTGTGAAAAAGAAAAAAGCCCCAACAAACACAAAAACCCGCCTGGCAGCGGGTTTTTGTGTATAGAGGGGTGGGAAAGTATATAAAGTGGTGAATCTCAATATCATTGGCAGACTTCTATTCATTGCGCTGCCTTGCATGATGTATTATACCCGTTTTTCTTTTCTTGTCAAACAGGATTTTCGGATTTTGCTTTAAAATAATACTTTACTTTTTTGCAAAAACTTTATATAATTAACATAGAATTTCAGAAACGAAACTTTATTCCATTTCTGTGGGTTTGCACAACATAAAAACTTTACTTTCAGAAAATTTTATACAATCCAACATATTTTGAAGGAGGCTCTTCTCATGGACGATCTTGACCGCAAAATCCTCACCCTTCTGGCAAAAAACGCACGAATGCCCGTCAAAGAAATTGCGGAGCAGGTGTCACTTACCAGCCCGGCAGTCTCCAGCCGTATCCATAAGCTGGAAACGGACGGCATCATCAGCGGCTATACCGTCACGCTGAACCGTCCGGCAGACCGGATGTATGTGGATGCGCTCATCAGCCTTTCGGTTGCCCCCTCCAAGCAGGATGCCTTTCTGGAGCTGCTGCAGAACAGCCGCGAGGTGCTGCAATGCTACCACGTTACCGGTGCGTACACCTTTCTGGTCAAGGTCAGCTGCGGCAGCATGGCACAGCTGGAGCATCTGATTTTGCAGTTCCAGAAGCTGGGCACCACCAGCACCCAGATCATCCTGTCCACCCCGGTGAACCACGGCGATCTGGACGCTTTGATGCTGTAAGCGAGTGCTGTTCATAAAACTGTTACTTTTTCCCTGCAATTTTGCGGTGCGGTGGTTCGTATCCAGAATAGCAGCCCAAAACCGGCACACACTACCTGTAACGTGTGCGCCCGGCTGCGCCTTCCACACACAGCACTATGAAAGGAAATGCAATACTATGAAAAAATTCATCGCCGCCCTGCTGGCAGGGCTGACTCTGTTTACTCTGGTGGGCTGCTCCGGCGGAAGCAAGGCCGACAGCTCCACCCCCAAGGACTACTCCCAGATCATCCACGATGCCCGCAGCGACGAGGACAACGAGTATGATATGATCTTTACCAAGGGCGAGGACGGCAAGTTTACCGCCATTGACGGTTACAGCGCCGAGTACAAGGCCGACCAGCTGAACGAGGAGATCCGGGACATCCTGATGCCCCCGCTGAACCTGGAGGATGACCAGTACACCGCCTTTGCCGCCAGCATTTCCAGCATGATGGTACGCAGCTACGCTGTTGCCATCGTGAAACCTGCCGAGGGCAAGACCGACGAGGTAAAGGCCGCACTGGAGGCCTATGTTGCCAGCGAGCAGCAGTCCATGGAGCATTATCTGGAGGACCAATACCTTGTTGCCAAGGCTGCCACCGTCACCGTAGCCCCCACCGGCGAGGTGGTTCTGGTCTGCGCCGAGGATCACGACACCATTCTGGCCAACATCGAAGCCGCTCTCGCAAAATAATTTTCCCGCATAAACCCCGGCCTTTGCAGTATGTTTCATCTGCAACGGCCGGGGTTTGGTTTTTATGCTTATTCCAGATCCAGCTTATTTTTCATCAGCCAGCTGGTAAGGACAAAATAGACTGCGCCGATCAGAATCGTTACAAGAAGGACGAGCCAGAGATTGCCGCTGGCGGAATAAGCCATCGGCATCGCTGCCACAGAGCCAACGATCACCCGGATCCCGCCGCCTGCATCCAGTTTGCCCTGAATCAGCTGCAACAGGAAGAAGGCCAGAATGCTGGCAATCGTGGAATGGTTCCTGAACTGATGCCCGATCATGCAGGCGGCGTAGATACAGAGGATGAGGACTGCAACGCCCGCCAGACCAAGGACGATGATCCACGCCAGCTCGCTCCAGAATTCACCGCCGATGCTCTGGATCGCCTTCCAGCTGAATTTCAGGACATCGCCCCAGCCCGTCGTGATCGTCTCCCCATTGATGACCGTTTTGGAATCCTCGAAGGCGCACAGGCCGACCAGCATCAGAAGGACGGACAGGATCCCGACCACTCCGCTGCAGATCACCCAGACCATGCTGGAAATAAGTTTGGACGCAACCAGCTGCTCTGGATGGACCGGAAGGGTGTGCATGAGATAGCCCTCCCGCCCCAACAGATTTTTGGTGAACCGCTGGATGATCGTCACAATACAGACCACTCCGATGGCAACCCCGATGGCAAAGTAGGCAAACATCAGGTATGCCCAGATCTGGCTGCTGCCATTGTCCCAGACTTCGTCCCGCATCGAGATCCCCATTGCCAGCGCAACCAGCAGCCAGACCAGATACAGGCCGCCATAGGTCCGTCCGGTCGCCCGGAATTCATACTTCAACAGATTTTTCAGCATTTGAATACCTCCCGGAAATATGCGTCCACGCTCATTCCCTCATTCTCACGGATCTCATCCACACTGCGGTGAGCAAAGACCGTTCCCTCTTTCAGGAAGATGGCCTCATCCAGCACCGGCTCGATATCCTCGATCAGGTGGGTCGAGATGAGGACGGTCGCGTCCTTGCTGTAATTGGACAGGATGGTGTGCAGGATATAATCCCGTGCCGCCGGGTCCACGCCGCCGATGGGTTCATCCAGCAGATAGAGCCGGGCATTCCGGCTCATGGCAAGGATGAGCTGCACCTTTTCCCGGTTGCCCTTGGAAAGGGTCTTGAGGACGTCTTTGGGGGAAAGTTCCAGATTTGCCAGCATCTCATTCGCCCGGGCCGGATCGAAGTCCTTATAGAAGTCCCCAAACATCTTCACCAGCTGCTCTACCCGCATCCAGCCGGGAAGCCAGTCGGCATCGGGCAGGTAGGATACGATCGCCTTGCTCTCCACGCCGGGCTTCATCCCGGCGATCCGGATGCTGCCGCTGTCAGGCTGCAGCAGACCGTTTGCCAGTTTGATCAGGGTGGTCTTGCCGCTGCCGTTCGGCCCCAGCAGGCCAACGATCTTCCCAAAGCCGATGTGCAGATCCACACCGTCCAGCGCGGTTTTTGCGCCGTAGTGTTTTGTCAGCCCTTCACAGGTCAGAAGTTCACTCATGATTCGGTTCTCCTTTCGTCTGACGGGCCAGCAATTCGGCGACCTGCGCCGGGCTGTACCCGATGCCCCGCATCTTTTCCAGAAATTCTTCCGCGAACTTTTCCGCGGTCGCAGCACGCAATTGTTCGATCAACATGGTATCCTCCGTCACATAGCGGCCCGCCGTCCGTTCGGTCCGGACAAGCCCCTCCGTTTCCAGCTGTGCCAGCGCACGCTGCATGGTATTCGGGTTCACCCCTGCGGCTGCGGCCATATCCCGCACCGAGTCAAGATGTCCTCCGGGTGGGTATGTCCCCGCAAGGATCTTCGCCTTCAACCGCTCTACCAGCTGCGCATAGATCGGACGGCTGGAATCAAATTGTTCACTCATCGTAGCCCTCCCTGCATTTTGCGTTTCTGTGTTAAGTGCCTAATACAATAATACTCATTTTTCAGATTGTGTCAAGGGGTTCATACAATTTTTTTAGCCAATTCTGTCACAGCTCCCCGGGCATTGCCTTGCAAACGAGGGCAGGCGTTATCCGAGAGGTTTGCATTTTTGCGATAATATGATATACTCTCTCTGTAATTGACGAAAACAGGAGTAACTTTTATGATAAAAGCGACCATCATTATCCCAAACATCAACGGCAAGGGCTGGCTGAAGGATTCCATCGAGTCCATCTACGCCCAGACTGAGCAGGATTTTGACCTGATCGTGGTGGACAACGGTTCCACCGACGAAAGTCTTGCGCAGGCCCGCAGCTACTGCACCCGCCCCAACTTCACCCTGATCGAAAACGGACGCAACACCGGTTTTTCCTACGCGGTCAATCAGGGCATTGCCCGGGCGCAGAGCAAATATGTGGTGCTGTTCAACAATGACGCCTTTGCCGAGCCGCAGTGGCTGGCCGAGCTTTTGCGCACCGCCGATTCCGACCCCAAAATTTTTGCGGTGCAAAGCCTGATGATCCGGCACTTTGAGCGGGAGCTGGCCGATGATGCCGGGGACTATGTAACATGGATGGGCTTTGCCTGCAAGACCGGCGATGGCCGCCGCGTCAGCCGCTACACCAAGCAAAAGCGTATCTTCTCGGCCTGCGGCGGCGCAGCGCTGTACCGCAAAAGCATTCTGGACGAGATCGGCGGCTTTGACGAAAACTTTTTTGCCTACTTTGAGGATGTAGACCTGAGTTGGCGCGCCAACAATGCCGGCTACAAAAATGTGCTCTGCCCCACTGCCAAGTGCTACCACATCTGCGGTGCCAGCACCGGCGCAGTGCGCTACAACGCCTTTAAAAGCCAGCAGAGCGGCCGCAACAGCATTCTGCTGCCGCTCAAAAACGAGCCGCTGCTGATGTTGGTACTCAACTTTATCCCGCTGGCGCTGGGCTATCTGCTCAAGTGCTACAAGTTCCACAAGCAGGGCTTTGGCGAGGCTTGGGATAAGGGAATGCACGAGGCCTTTGCCCTGCTCAAAGCGGGCAAGTTGGGCAAGCGTCCCTTCCGCCTGAAAGACCTGCCCAACTACATCCTGATGGAACTGTGGATGATCTGGAACATGGTGCCCTACCTGTGGTATCGGCTGGTGGTGGTACGGTTCGATTTGAAATAACACACAGGCAGGAAACCGTTTTCCTCTGCGCCCCTGCCGTGAAAAAGCACCCCGGGAAAATCCGCAGATTTTCCCGGGGCGCAAATTATAAATAGTCTTTCCTCTGAATATGGCCAAAGCGCACGCGTCGGCCATTCAAAATCGTCCCACGATAAAAGGGACCGCTGCACAAGGCTGTGCAACGGCCCCTTTTATATTTGCATTTTACGCTGCGGTGCTGGCGGCATCCTCAGCGGCGGGGGCTTCTGCCACGGCGCTGTCAGCGCCCGTTTCTGCCTGCGCTTCCGGCTGGACAGCCGAGGCAGCAGCCGAATCTGCCGCAGCAGAGTCTCCGGCAGTGGCCAGAATGGCGTCCTGCACATCGCTTTCCGCCATAGGCTCCGGCTGCGCGGCCGCAGAGCTTGCTGCGCTTTCGGGTTTCGTCTCACTCTCGGTCAGGCCGGTCAGATACCAGCTGCCGCTCTGGCGCTCGAACAGGTAGTCCATATATTTGGTGGGGGTGTCCGAGGAGGGATTGATGATGCTGTCATCCGCGCTGGCGGTGGGGATATAACCCACGGTAACGTGCAGTTTTCCGCTGCGCTTGAACAGCTTGACCACGGTGGCGCGGTAGTAGCCCACCGTGCCGGTGATGGGGATCTTGTAGCACTGGGTCGTCTCGTCAAACTCGACGGTCATATCTTCCATGTCAAAGCTGCGGTGGGTCAGCTTGAAGCCGGGGCCCAGCAGCTTTGCCAGATAGGCGTCCACTTCCACCGAGGGCAGCAGCAGCTGCTCGGTCTCGGGGTCAGTATTGTAGTTATCAAAGCCGCCCTGCGTCTCCTGAATACTGTACACACAGCCCCACACGGCTGCTTCCCGCAGGGTCAGGTCGTCGATGTTCTCAATGCCGTCAAAGGGCATGGGGTCGAACAGTACCAGACCTTCCAGCTTGTCCTCGTATTCCTGCTTTTGTGCGGTATCGTCAAACAGGTTTGCCACAAGGCCCACACCGGCCCGCAGCACCGTGATAAACCCGATAAGCACCAGCACCGTGATCAGCAGACCCAAGGTCTGCCGCCAGCGGCGGCGCTTGATCCGGGCGTGTTCTTCCGGGGTGATCGTATTTTTCATTGGTCTGAGTCTCCCAAAGTTTTTAGTCTACCCAACAGTATACCACATCCGGCCGCAGAGTGCAAAACCTGTACCGGTGGTTTTTTTGTGAAAGCAGGCTTTTTATTCCCAGTCCTTCCATATCTCGGGCTGGTAGCCCACGGTGGCCTTGCGTCCGTTGCGCACGATGGGGGTCTTGAACAGCTGCTGATTTTCAAACAGCTTATCCTCTTTCTGCCAGTCCACCAGTGCATCCAGCAGCGCAAGGGTCTGCTTGTCCTTTGCTGCCGGATTTACCAGCGCTTCCCAGCCGCCCAAGGCGCGCGCCACATTATCAAACTCGCCCCGGCTCATGCCCTTTTCCTTCAGGTCGATCATCTGGAATTTAATGCCGCGCTCCTTGAAATAGCGCTGCGCCTTTTTGGTATCAAAGCACTTGCTCGTGCCAAAGATCTGGATATTCATCTTATCTCCTCCTGCCGGTTCCCGGCGGTCTTATTGTACCACACCGTAAACCGCTTGCATAGGCATAATTTGCGGCAAAACGGGCAATGCTTTCCGCAAGGAGGTGTTTGCATGAACGCATTTGTAGACCCTGAGTTGTGCATCGGCTGTACCCAGTGTGCCGGGCTGTGCCCCGCAGTGTTCCGCATGGAGGGGGTTCTGGCTGTGGCAGAGCCCGGCCCCATCCCGCCGGAGGAGGTGCCGCAGGCCGTCACCGCAGCCCAGAGCTGCCCGGTAAGCGCCATCCGCATCGAGGAATAAGCCCGGCATCGGTAAGGCTGCTGCACAGCTTGTGCGGCAGCTTTTTTTGCCGCAGAACGATTTGAAATGCACTCCTCGCTGCTCTGGGCATAAGCAGCGGAAGAACATTATAAAATAAATTATGCGATTGTCGCGGCTTACAAGCCGCGACAATCGCATTTTTACGAGAGATGGCATCACGAAAAACAGCCACTTCTCTTTTTTGCGCAAAAAGTTCCCGCGCGGTACAGTTTTGTGCTATACTATAAGATGTGAGATTACGCAACGGAGGAACTGCATTATGCGTTTACTGGTCATTGACGGCAACAGCATTGCCAACCGCGCTTTTTATGGCATCAAGCTGCTGACCACCAAGGACGGACGTTATACCAACGCCATCTATGGTTTTTTAAACATTCTGCTCTCCCTGCTCAAGGAGTGCCAGCCGGACGAGGTGGCCGTGGCTTTTGACCTGAAAGCCCCCACCTTCCGGCATAAAATGTACGATGGCTACAAGGCCACCCGCCACGCCATGCCCGAGGAACTGGCGCAGCAGATGCCGGTGCTCAAACAGCTGCTGGCAGACCTTGGCTACCGCACCGTTACCGCCGAGGGCTGGGAAGCGGACGATATTCTGGGTACACTGGCCGCTGCCTGCGCCGCCCGCAAGGACGACTGCTTCCTTGCCACCGGAGACCGGGACAGCCTGCAGCTGGTAAGCGAGAGCACCACCGTACTGCTGGCTGCCACCGTAATGGGGCGCAGCAAGACCGTGGTGATGGACGAGGACGCCATTCAGGAAAAATACGGCCTTGCGCCCAAGCAGCTTATCGAGGTGAAGAGCCTGATGGGCGATACCTCGGATAACATCCCCGGCGTGAAGGGCATCGGCGAAAAGACCGCCCTCTCGCTGGTGCAGATTTTCGGCTCGCTGGAGGGCGTGTACCAGAACATTGACGACAAGCGCATCAAGCCCAAGCAGCGGGAGCACTTGTTAGAAGATAAGCCCATGGCCGAGCTTAGCCACACGCTGGGCACCATCCGCACCGATGCCCCCATCGACACCGCCGAGGGTTCCTACACCGTGGGCGAGGGCAACAAACCCGCCGCCGTGCGGCTTTTGCAGGAGCTGGAGATCCACTCCCTGATCCCCCGGTTCGGGCTGGACGGCGTAGCACCGGAAGCCGCTGCTGAGGAAGAGGCTGTGGAGCTGCCGGAAGCAGAGCTCACTCCCCTGCCCCTGACCCCCGCCGGGCATTATCTGGTGGCTGCCCGCCCCGCCGTTACCGGCAAGCAGGGCACCCGCAACGTGGTATTGCAGCCGGAAAGCTGGTACGCCGTGCAGGACACCACCGTTTACCCGCTGGAGGATGCTGAGCTGCTGCGGCTGCTGGACAACACCGACGTGACGCTGGATGTGTTCAATTCCGCGCCCCTGTACGCCAAGGCCATGGCTGCCGGCGGCTGGGGCAGCAGCATCGTCTGGGACGGCAAGCTGGCCGCCTATCTGCTGGACGCTTCTGCCTCCAAGTATCAGATCAGCGAACTGATCCCCGCCTACAAGGCCGCTGCCGCCTTTACCTGCACCGATTACCCGGATGCCGGACGGCTGGCCGACCTGTTTGCCCGGATGAAGGCCGAGATCACTGCCTGCGGCGAGGATGCGCTGTATAACGAGATCGAGTTCCCGCTGGCACAGGTGCTGGCTGATATGACCCGCACCGGCGTGCTGGTGGATAAGGACGGCATCGAGCAGTTCGGCGTAAAGCTGCGGGAGGAACTGGAGCAGGTGCTGACCCGCATCCACATGGAGACCGGCAGCGCTGCCTTCAACCCCAACAGCCCCAAGCAGCTGGGCGAAATGCTGTTCGACACCATGGGTCTGCCCCACGGTAAAAAGACCCAGCGCGGCTGGTCTACCGATGCCGAAACGCTGGAAAGCCTGCGCGAGTACCCGCTGGTAGAGGATGTTTTGCAGTACCGCGCCTACCAGAAACTGAACTCCACCTATGTGGAGGGTCTGCTCAAGGTCATTGGCGAGGATGGGCGCATCCACTCCACCTTTAACCAGACCGAAGCCCGCACCGGACGGCTCTCCTCCGATAATCCCAACCTGCAGAATATCCCCATCCGCACCGAGCTGGGCAGTCAGCTGCGCGCCTACTTTGTTGCAAAGCCGGGCTGTGTGCTGGTAGACGCGGATTACAGCCAGATCGAGCTGCGCATCTTGGCGCACATCACCGGGGACGAGCACATGCAGCAGGCCTTTTTGAACGGCGAGGATATCCACCGCAGCACCGCCGCCAAGATCTACGGCATCCCGCAGAGCGAGGTGACGCCCCGGCTGCGCTCCTCGGCCAAGGCCATCAACTTCGGCATCATGTACGGCAAGGGCGCATACAGCCTTTCCAAGGATATCGGCGTGACCGTGAAGGAGGCCGACGCCTTCCTCAAGAATTATCTGGCGGCCTTCCCCAGCGTGAGCGGCTATATGGACAAGACCATCGCGGATGCCAAGGCAAACGGCTATGTGTCCACCCTGTTCGGCCGCCGCCGCACCCTGCCGGAGCTGGCCAGCACCAACTTCAACGTGCGCGCCAGCGGCGAGCGCATGGCCCGCAACACCCCCATTCAGGGTACCGCTGCGGACGTGATCAAACTGGCCATGGTGCGGGTGTGGAAGCGCCTGCGGGACGAAAAAATGGCCAGCCGCCTGATCCTGACCGTCCACGATGAACTGATCGTAGAGGCCCCGGAGACGGAGGCCGAGCAGGCTGCCCGCATCCTGCGGGAGGAAATGGAAGGCTGCGTGCAGTACGCGGTGCCACTGAGCACCGATGTGCACGCAGGCAAAAACTGGCTGGAGGCACACTAAAATGATCATTCTCGGAATCGAGTCTACCTGTGACGAAACTGCCGCTGCACTGGTGGAAGACGGACGGCACCTGCTGAGCAACGTCATCTCCACCAGCGTCAAGGAGCAGGCGCTGTACGGCGGCGTTGTGCCGGAGATCGCCAGCCGCCGCCACTGCGAGTTCATCAGTGCTACGGTCAAAAAGGCTCTGCTGGACGCAGGCAAGACCATAGACGATGTGGACGCCGTAGCCGTCACTTTTGCGCCGGGGCTCATCGGTGCGGTGCTGGTGGGCGTGAATTTTGCCAAGGGTCTGGCCTACTCGGCAGGCAAGCCGCTGGTGCCGGTGCACCATCTGCGGGGACACATCGCTGCGCTCTACCTGACCCACCCGGAACTCAAGCCGCCCTTTTTGTGTCTGGTGGCCTCCGGCGGGCACAGTCACATCGTGGAGGTGCAGGACTACACCCACTACCACATTCTGGGTCATACCGTGGACGATGCTGCGGGCGAAGCCTTTGACAAGGTGGCCCGCACACTGGGTCTGCCCTACCCCGGCGGCCCCAGCGTAGCCGCCGCCGCAAAGACCGGCGACCCCAAGGCCTACCGCCTGCCGGTGCCCCATGTGGAGGGCAAGTACAACGTGAGCTTTTCCGGCTTAAAGACCGCCGTGCTCAACGAGGTGAACAAGGCGCAGATGAAGGGCGAGGAAGTGAACGTACCCGACCTTGCTGCCAGCTTTCAGGAGCGCATTGCGGGCATTCTGGCCGAAAAGCTGCTGCTGGCTGCTGCCGATACCGGGGCAAAGCAGGTGTGCCTTGCCGGCGGCGTAGCCGCCAATGGCCGTCTGCGCCAGCTGGTGAACGACGGTGCCCAGAAGCTGGGTGCAAAGGTCTATCTGCCGGAGTTGAAGTTCTGCGGCGACAACGGCGCCATGATCGCCGCGCAGGGCTACTACCAGTACATTGCCGGACATACCGCCGGGCTGGAGCTGAACGGCCTGCCCACCCTGCCCATCGACTACGAATAAACACAACATCGGAGGTGTTCCCATGACTGAGCGCAATCCTATCCTGCAAAGCCTGTTCGACCGCAAGTCGGTGCGGGTATATGAAGAAAAGCCCATCCCTGCCGAGATGAAGCAGGCCATTTTGGAGGCTGCCGCACAGGCGCCCTCCGCGGGCTGTCAGCAGCTGTATACCATTTTAGACATCACCGACCCGGCACTGAAAGAAGCGCTGGCCGAAAGCTGCGACCACCAGCCCTTTATTGCCAAAGCACCGCTGGTGCTGGTGTTCTGCGCCGACTGCAAAAAGTGGTACGACGCCTATTTGGAAGCCGGCTGTACGCCCCGCACCCCGGGTGTGGGCGATTTGATGCTGGCAGTCACCGATACCGCCATTGCCGCCCAGAACGCCGTAGTCGCCGCCGAAAGCTTTGGCATCGGCTCGTGCTACATCGGAGACATCATGGAAAACTGCGACACCCAGCGCAGTCTGCTGCACCTGCCGGACTATGTGTTCCCGGCGGTGATGCTGGTGTTCGGCTGGCCCACCCAGCAGCAGAAAGACCGCGTAAAGCCCCAGCGCTGCGCCATGGAGCATATCGTGCACGAAAACGGCTACCGCACCATGGACGGCGCAGAGCTGCGGGACACCTTCGGCTACAAGGCTGGCAACGCCCCCTTTGACCAGTGGTGCACCGCCTTCTGCAACCGCAAGTATAACTCCGATTTTTCTAAGGAGATGACCCGCTCGGTGGAGGAGTACCTGAACCAGTTCCGCTAAAATCCGGCGAGCATTCTGCACCCCATTTTCACCGGGTTGAATCCGCGCAGTTTTATTACAGCGCAACTGTTTCCGCAGGAAACGAGCGCTGTAACTGCCATTTCTCATCACGATTCCTGTCATGAAAAAGTGGTTCAGAAACGTCCGCAGACGTTTCTGAACCACAAGTTGTAATAATCATTCCTCTGGCTATGCCCAGCAACGACGACGACCGCCGCCAGCGGCGGAAACAGGGAGGAGTTGTTGGGGCAGCGGCCAGCAAGACGCTCGTGCCGCCCAAGGCACGAAGCGGATGCTGGGTGCCGCAACCCGTAAGACGCGGAGGGCATTCCAATCGTTTCACCCAAAAAAAGCGGCAGCTGCACGTGTTTTTGTGAAGCTGCCGCTTTTCTCGTTTATCTTTGGTTTTCCGCAAACAGTGCGCCCAACTCCGGCAGGATATCGTGCGGCAGCATCCCGTACTCGCCGCGCTTTGCGGCGGCGCGGTCGGCGGCAGCACCGTGCAGGTATACCGCGCAGGCGGCGGCTTCGTAAGCGGGCAGACCGCAGGCCAGCAGCGCCGCCAGCATCCCCGCCAACACATCCCCGCTGCCGCCCCGGGCAAGCCCCGGGTTACCGGTAGGGTTCACGCACACCCGCCCATCCGGGCTGGCCACCACAGTGCGTGCACCCTTCAGCACCACCACGGCATTCCACGCCTTGGCATACCGCAGGGCAATGCCCGCCCGGTCGGCGGCAAGCGCTGCTGCCGAAAGGCCGGTCAGGCGCGCCATCTCGCCGGGGTGCGGGGTAACTACCAGTTCTCCCGCCGGGTGCGGAAAGGGCTTGCCCTCGACCAGCAGCTGTGCGGCGGCGTTCAGACCGTCTGCGTCCAGCACCGCAGCCCCCGCAAAGCCGGGCAGCAGCTGCTGCACCAGCGTGCGGGTCTCGGTGGCCCGGGCGGCGCTTTGCGCTGTGCCGCCAAGGCCGGGGCCCAGCAGCAGCACGGTGGCCTTCTGCCGCCGGAGCAGCGGCACATTTTCCGGCGCAATGCCGCCCTGTGCGCCCTCCTTACAGGGGCACAGGCAGCACTCCGGCAGGCGGGTGACGGCGGCGCTGACCACCGGCTCTACGCTTGCAAGGGTAACGATACCCGCCCCGGTGCGCAGTGCACCCTCGGCTGCCAGCAGCGCAGCGCCCCGGTAAAAGGCGCTGCCCGCCACCGCCAGCACACTGCCAAAGGTGCCCTTATGGCTGTCCCGGGCACGGGGCGGGATGCTTTGCCAGACAAACTCTTCGGTAATTTCCACAGCCATGAGTGCACCTCCAGAGAACGATTTGAATGCCCTCCGCGTTGCTGTGGGCATTTTTAGTGGAATAAATATTTTAATTCGGGCTAGCGGAACGCCTGCAGGCGTTCCGCTAGCCCATTTTCACAGGGGGCAGTCTTTATGCCTGCCCCTGCACAAGGGCACGGATCTGTTTTTCCACGTTCTGCACTTCCTCGTGGAACATCCGGGCGGAAACACGCAGTGCGCCGTGGCCAAGGATAATGACCTGCTCCATACCGTCCGAGGTCGCCACGCGGACGCGGCGGCTCTTGCCGATCTCATGGGTAACCCGCTCGATGAACATATCGGCGGTCTCGGCCTCCTTGGTATAGACCACATGGATGTTGTGGTACTGCTCGATGGCGCCGGGGCTGCCGGGCACGCGGTAGGCATCGAACACCAGAATGAGCACGCATTTCTGGTAGCCCTGATAGTTGCACAGGATATCCATCAGCTTGCGGCGGGCGGCGTCCAAGCTTTCCTTCGCCAGCGCGTTCAGCTCGTCCCACGCAAAGATGATGTTGTAGCCGTCCACCAGCAGATACTCCGGGGCAATTTCCCACTGTTCGGCGGAAAAATCCGGGCGTTCGGTCTTTTGCACCGGACGGAAGGCTGCCAGCGGGTCCCGCTTGATGGGGCCGTAGGTGCGCTCAAAAATTTTGAGCAGTTCGGCGTCCTCCTCCAGCGTGGCGCGGTAGGCCATGGCGCGGCGCTGGGGCGCAGCCTGCACCTCCGGGCGGGCGGACTTTGCCTTGCCCCAACCGCTTTCCACGTGCATATGGCTGCGCACCTCGTTCCACGGCACCACAAAGCCCGCACCATGGGCACAGAACACAGAATCCGCGGGGTTGTCCAGATCATGCTCCGGCTGGTAGCCGGTCTCTGCAATGACCTCCTGTGCATTGTGACAGGGGCGGTAGCCGTCCAGCGTCAGGCTCAGCCGTCCCCTGCCCCGGGTGTAGCTGACCACCTCCATGGGATAGCTGCACATGGTAGATACCGGCGCAAAGCCGGTCAGGATGGCCGTGTCGGTGCCGCTTTCCGGCGGATCAAAGCTGCCCTCCATGCGCTGGATATCGCTCATGGCGCGGCCGATGTTCTCCACCGGCACCTCCAGCCGGAAGGCGTACCACGGCTCTAACAGCTGGCTTTTTGCCAGCATCAGCCCCTGCCGCACGGCGCGGTAGGTAGCCTGCCGGAAATCTCCGCCCTCGGTGTGCTTGAGGTGCGCTCTGCCAGTGAGCAGGGTAATTTTTACATCCGTCAGCGGTGCGCCGGTCAAAACGCCAAGGTGCTGCTTTTCCTCCAAATGGGTCAGCACCAGCCGCTGCCAGTTTTTATCCAGCACCTCTTCCCGGCAGTCGGTGGCAAACTGCATCCCGCTGCCCCGGGGCAGCGGTTCCAGCAGCAGATGCACCTCGGCATAGTGGCGCAGCGGCTCGTAGTGGCCTACGCCCTCCATGGGCTCGGTGATGGTCTCCTTATACAAAATGCCGCCCGGGCCAAAGGATACTTCCAGCCCGAACCGCTCGGCCAGCAGGCTGCGCAGCACTTCCAGCTGTACCTCGCCCATCAGCTGCACATGGATCTCACCCAGCGTTTCGTTCCACACCACATGGAGCTGTGGTTCTTCCTCTTCCAGCCGGTGCAGCTTGCCCAGTGCGGCGTGCACATCCGCGCCCTCCGGCAGCAGCACCTGATAGCTGAGCACCGGTTCCAGCACCGGCACATCGCTGTCCCGCTCTGCCCCAAGCCCGGCGCCGGGCTTTGCATGGGTCAGGCCGGTCACAGCGCATACCTGTCCCGGGCCGATGGCCTCGGTCAGGGTATATTTTGCGCCGGAGTACAGCCGCAGCTGGTTCGCTTTTTCTGCCCACGGCTCTCCGTCTGCTTCACCGGAGAGCAGAGCCTTTACCTTCAGCTCCCCGCCGGTGACCCGCAGCCATGTCAGGCGTGCCCCCTGCTCATCCTGTGATACCTTGAACACCCTTGCACCAAAGGCGTGCAGCGCCGGGGCGGGGCGGGTGTAGCGGTCCAGCCCCTCCAGAAGTGCATCCACCCCGTCCAGCCGCAGCGCCGCCCCGAACCAGCACGGAAAGACGTGCCGCCGGGCAACTGCGGGGATAATGTCTGCATCGGTCAAGGTTCCTGCATCCAGCATTTTTTCCATCAGCTGCTCATCGCACAGCGCCAGTGCCTCGTTGCGAGCGGCAGGCTCTGCGCCAAAATCCACAAAGCCCTCGCCAAGGCGGTGATTCAGCTGGCTGAGTAACTGTTCCCGGGTCATGCCGGGCAGGTCCATCTTGTTCACGAATACAAAGGTAGGCACATGGTAGCGCCGCAGCAACCGCCACAGCGTTTCGGTATGGCTTTGCACGCCGTCCGTTCCGCTGACCACCAGCACGGCGTAATCCAGCACCTGCAAGGTGCGCTCGGTCTCGGTGGAAAAATCCACATGGCCGGGGGTGTCCAGCAGGGTGATGGCGGTATTGCCCGCCGTAAGCAGCGCCTGCTTGGAAAAGATGGTGATGCCGCGCGCTTTTTCCAAGCTGTCGGTGTCCAGAAAGGCATCTCCGTGGTCTACCCGCCCCAGCTTGCGGATAGCACCTGCGCGGTAGAGCATGGCCTCGGAGAGGGTGGTCTTGCCGGAGTCCACATGGGCCAGAATGCCCAGTACGATCTGTTTTTGCGTTGTTTCCATGCACTGCTCCTACGGGAAGCCGTTTTCATAAGCATTGCACGCCGCTCGAACGGCTTTTTTGCTCGCATACCGCGTTGCCTTCCCTT
>OGFV01000187.1_pt1 | contig 28940 bp, 25 predicted proteins | sample 1571131 | NCBI WGS metagenome assembly OGFV01 (sample SAMEA2582044, study PRJEB24529) | metagenome | biome: Human gut stool | place: China | collected 2011
ATCTCTATGTAGGACAGAAGGTACGTATGACCGTAGATGCCATCAGCAACAAGGAATTTGAGGGTACGGTGACCGCCATTTCTGGTGCTACCGGTTCGAAATATTCGCTGGTACCTACCGACAATTCTGCTGGCAACTTTGTCAAGATTCAGCAGCGTGTGCCTGTAAGAATCGATTTCGACAACCTCAGCAAAGAGGATAATGAGCATCTTGCTGCCGGCATGATGGTGGTTGTCAAGGCAGAGAGAAAGTAAAAAACAGCTAGATGGAAATGAAGTAATATATGGAAGAAGAATATAAGAATTATCCGTTTTATGATTGGGTGCCCAAACCGCTCGGCATCATCTTCATGATCATCCTCTTTGTGCCGATGATTACGATGAGTGGTGTCTATTCTGCCAACAGCGGCGAGATGATGAGCGGGCTCGGCATCCAGTCGGAATACATCGCCTTTGCGGGCTTCTGCACGTCGATAGGAATGGCGGCTTTCTCGCCGTTCTTCTACGAACTGGTGTGCATCCGGAGAGAGAAGATGATGTGTATCGTGGGCTTCTCCATTCTCTTTATCCTCAGTTTCGTGTGTGCCCAGACCGACTCGCTGTTCATACTCGGACTGTGCAGTCTGCTGATGGGTTTTGTCCGCCAGACGCTGCTGATGGCGCATCTCTTTGTGCTCATCAGATATGGTTTCGGAATAGAGGCTACGAGGAATATCACGCCGGGATGCGAGCCTACTACCGAGGAAGCATGGGATGCGGTAGATTCGGAGAAGATGGTTTCGCAGCCGGTTATCTATCTCTTCTTCATGATTATCGGACAGTTGGGAACCTGGCTAACGGCATGGCTTGCCTATGCCTATGAGTGGCAGTATGTTTATCATTTCATGATGGCATTCATGCTGGCAGGCATCATCATCGTGTTCTTCACCATGCCTTACCATGAGTATCCGATGCCTAAGTTCCCGATAACGATGTCGAAGTTTGGCAATGTTACGGTGTTCAGTATCATGCTCTGTTCGTTTGCTTATGTCATGGTTTTCGGCAAGACGCTCGACTGGTTTGATGATCCTACCATCCGTTTCTCTTCGGTGGTCTGTCTTATCTTTACCGCTCTGTTCATCTATCTGGAGAAGACGCGGCGTTCACCTTATTTCATTATGGAGGTGTTCCAGCTCAGGGTCATCAACTACGGCATCCTGCTCTTCTTCCTGCTGATGGTCTGCAATTCGAGTGCCATGTTTGTCAATGTGTTCACCAATGTGAGCATGAAGATAGACAACTGGCAGAACGCCACCTTGGGCAACTGGGTGATGGTGGGCTATACCGTGGGACTGATATTCGCAGTCATCGCCCGAGCCAAGAATGTTCACCTGAAGTGGATGTACTGTCTGGGCTTCCTCTTTATCGGAGCCTATGCGCTGTACATGTATTTCGAGGTACAGAACGATGGCATGTATGAGCGTATGAAATGGCCTATCATCATCCGTTCTACGGGAATGATGCTGCTCTATTCGCTCATCTCCACGATAGCCAACCAGCGCATGCCTTACCGCTTCATGTCAACCTGGGTTTGCATCATGCTTACCGTTCGTATGGTCATTGCCCCTTGCATCGGCTCTGCGCTCTATACCAATGTGCTTCAGCACAGACAGCAGTATTATGTAACCCGCTTTGCTCAGGATTACGACCGCACGAACATCGAGACGGCGAAGACTTACGACCAGACGGTGAGAGGCATGCAATATCAGGGCAAGAGTGTAACCGAGGCGCAGAATATGGCTGCCATGAGTACGAAGGGAAAGGTACAGGTACAGGCCACACTGGTGAGTATCAAGGAGATGGCAGGCTGGACCTTCTACGGCTGTCTGCTGTGTGCCGGACTGATGCTCGTTCTCCCTTGGCGCAAGCGCAATATCGGGGAACTGACGCGCGAATATCTGCTGAAGAATGTAGATGTGAAATCCTTGGGAAGAAGGTAGGGGAGTGCTAAAATATCATAAAAGATACAGGCTGCTCATCTGATGAATGGATATTTTTGTTATCTTCGCAGTTAAATCTGAAGATAACAGACCCATATTCATCATGAAAATAACAGATAATATCATCATATATGAGGCTCATGAGTTTCCTCAGCTGTTGATGCAGCCTTTCTACTCCGACTATGTCGGTATCGTAATCTGTCATCAGGGGATGTTCCGTTTCTGCGTAGACGGAACATCCTTTGTTGCATCTGAGGGTGAAACCGTTTTCCTCTCCAAAGGAGTGATGTTTCATGTGCAGGAAACGGGCAAGAACCTTAAATATACCCTTCTTTTTTACCGTGCTGAACAGATTCGTCACATGTTGGGCAATACCGTGGTTACCATGCGTCTTTATGCTACGATTTATCCCAAACCCTGCCATGTAAGGACGACGGGCTATGAGGATATGCTTACTTCCTATGCCCTGATGCTGAGGAAGCTGGAGCAGGAAAAAGAGAAGAGTGGTGAACTGGAGGCCTATTGTGTGCATGAGCAGAAACTGTTGCTGATGGCTGTTACGGCATCGTTCAAGGCTGCCGGCAAGGAGATGGAGCGGAAGATTGCCATCTTTGAGTCGCTGGTGCTGCTGATAGAGAAGAATTATATGCGTGAGCGCAGTGTGGCTTTCTATGCAGACGAACTCTGTCTTACACCGAAATATCTGTCGGTACTAGTCAAGTCGGTTTGCGGTCAGACGGTCCAGCAGTTGCTTTTCAAGGCGATGATCCGTCGCAGTATCTATCTGATGAAGAACACCACGAAGACGATACAGCAGATAGCCAATGAACTCAGTTTTCCCAATGCTTCAGCCTTCGGAACCTTCTTCAAGAAACATACCGGTCTGTCGCCTAAGCATTACCGTAATTGGGAAGAGGGGAATGAACCGCCTTCTTTCAAATAAAGATTTCATCCTATACCTATAAAATAAAAAAGGGACAGAGGAATTGTGCTGTCCTCTGTCCCGAAACTGTGATATAACTAAAACAACTGAGCGAAAGCTTCGGCTGTCTTTCCTGTATAGGTCTTCATCTCTGTAACCGGCTTGTAACCGAAATCCTTGAAGGCAAGGAGTTGTGTGGCAACAAACTGGTGGTCGTCAGAGATGCAAGCCTGTAACTTCATATTACCCATGCTGATGGCAGAAACAGGGAATTTGCTGATTGCTGTTTCTACATCCTTTGGGGCTGCGCTGAGGATGTTCTCAAGCTTTCTTCCATCCTCTGCAGAATATTCCTTCTCTTTTATCTTAATCACACTGTTGGTAGGTTGATAGATGAGCTTGACAGTCAAACCCATGAAACCTTTCTTTACCTGTACATCCTGGAGTGCCATAACATCAGCACCCATCTCTAAATGATTAATCTTTGCCATAATTTTATACTGTTATTTGCTTATTCTTAATTCTTGAAAAATAATATATATTGAACTGTTTTTTGTTTTGAATAGGGGTGTAACCAGTCTTATCGCAAATCTTAGAAAAGATGCGATAAACCTATATGAAATTTTAAAAAGAGAAAAGAATAAGCACTAACAGAGCAGATGTCGCAGGCAAATGACATAATACTTGCTGGCGACATCAAAGTGGATTGGGGCAGTTTCCTGTCTGAAAGGCTCCATGCCACCTTCTATAGCTGATAAAAGGGATGATAAATAACGGATTCTATTTGTAAGCAATCTACTGGCAGTCTGACTGTTGTGCATGTTGCCACTTGGCAATAAGCGCTGCGGACGGCTGCTACAGATGCGGTAAGCAAGCTGTGAGGCGTTTTCAAGCTGTGCCTCAGGCTGGCTCTTGTCATACTCAACCTTCGCCAAACCATCTTTCTTATGGCTTGCATCTTCGGTATAAGAATCCTCGGGAGTAAAAGAAATAGAGGCAGCAGATACCTCTCCATAGCCTGAGAAGACCATGGACACCAGAAAAAGGATGTATAGTATCAACTGCCTCATATTTGATATATTATGGTATCAGGAGAATTTCCTGACACCGGGGATGATTAATAACTTCTAGCGATGATGACACGGGCTACGGCTGGCTTGCCGCTTACCATATCTATACCTGGAGTCTGCTCGTAAGCGAAAGGCACGCAGCGGATGGTAGCCTGAGTCTCTTCCTTAATCTTAGCCTCGGTCTCGGCTGTACCGTCCCAATGGCAGAGGAAGAAACCACCGTCCTTCACACGCTCCTTGAACTCCTCGTAGTTGTCGCACTCGTAAACGTGAGCATCACGGTAAGCACGAGCCTTCTCGAAGATATTCTTCTGGATGTCTTCCAACATATCCTTTACGCGCTCAACGATACCGTCGAAGCTTACGTTCTCCTTCTCCAAGGTATCACGACGCATAATCTCGATGGTGTTGTTCTCCAAGTCACGACCACCCATAGCGAGACGTACAGGAACACCCTTCAACTCATAGTCTGCGAACTTGAAGCCAGGACGCTTTGCAGGGTTATCATCATACTTTACGGTGATGCCCAACTCGCGGAGCTGGTCAATGACAGGTTGCAACTTAGCAGTAATCTGCGCCAACTGCTCGTCGCCCTTGTTGATAGGAACGATAACCACCTGGATAGGAGCCAGCTTTGGAGGCAATACTAGACCATTGTCATCGCTGTGAACCATGATGAGGGCACCCATCAGTCGGGTAGAAACACCCCATGAAGTAGCCCATACGTACTCAGGCTTGTTCTCCTTGTTCAAGTAGGTAACATCGAAGCTCTTTGCGAAGTTCTGACCCAGGAAGTGAGAAGTACCGCTCTGCAGCGCCTTGCCATCCTGCATCATTGCCTCGATGGTATAGGTGTTGAGAGCACCTGCGAAACGCTCAGTCTCACTCTTCACACCCTGCAATACAGGAACGCCCATGTAGTTCTCTGCAAACTCTGCGTAAACCTTGAGCATCTCCTGAGCCTTTGCCTCAGCCTCTTCCTTGGTGGCATGAGCGGTATGACCCTCCTGCCAGAGGAACTCAGAAGTACGGAGGAACGGACGGGTACGCATCTCCCAACGCATTACGTTACACCACTGGTTGCAGAGGATAGGGAGATCACGCCATGAATGGATCCAGTTCTTATAGGTGTTCCAGATGATAGTCTCAGAAGTAGGACGGATGATAAGCTCCTCATCGAGCTTTGCGTTAGGATCCACCTCAACCTCTTTGCCATCCTCTGTAGAACGGAGGCGGTAGTGGGTAACAACGGCACACTCCTTGGCGAAACCTGCCACGTGCTCAGCCTCACGAGAGAAGAAACTCTTCGGGATGAGGAGAGGGAAATATGCGTTCTGTACACCTGTCTGCTTAAACATCTTGTCGAGCTGCTGCTGCATCTTCTCCCAGATAGCGTAACCGTATGGTTTGATAATCATACAACCACGAACTGGTGACAACTCAGCGAGATCAGCTTTTACTACCAAATCATTGTACCACTGACTGTAGTTGTCAGCGCGCTTGGTTAAATTCTTGAGTTCTTTAGCCATATTGCTTTTTTCTATTTATTTTGTTTTTTATTTCTTCTGTTATATATATTAAGGTATAAGCATGAGCCCCTTCATCATCTGCTGACGGCAGTTCATCTGTCTGCAGGTGTCTGAAATCCTACTTTTAGGGATTTTCCACCCCCAAATAGGTGATTTCCTAGCTCTATTTCGACAAATACCCTTAAATTTGCATGCAAAAATACAAAAAAATATTAGAAAACTCTCCATTATGGAGAAAAAAGAGTTATCTTTGCAATTAAATAACATAAATATAGGAGATTTTAAAATGAAAAAGACTAATTTTGCAGTTGCAGGCCTCTCTTTGTGCTTGCTTTTCTCAAGTTGTGGAACCAATCAGAAGACTGGTACAGCAGTAGGTGCCGGTTCTGGTGCAGCTCTGGGTGCTATCGTTGGTGGATTGCTCAATAATAGCCATCGTGGTACAGGTGCTCTCGTAGGTGCTGTTATCGGTGCAGCTGTTGGTGGAGGTGCTGGTAACCTCATCGGAAAGCACATGGATAAGGTAAAGGCTGAGGCTGAACGGGTGAAGAATGCACAGGTTGAGACTGTAACAGATGCCAATGGCTTGTCTGCCGTTAAGGTAACATTTGCTTCTGGTATCCTCTTCCCAACTAACGGTTCTACTCTCAGCAGCAGCGCAAAGACTGATTTGGCTCAGTTTGCCGGTGTATTGAAGAACAATACCGACTGCGAGGTTTCTATCCAGGGTTATACCGATGCTACAGGTAATGATGGTATCAACTTGCCATTGAGCCAGAAGCGTGCTGAGGCAGTTTACAACTATCTCGCTTCTTGCGGTGTTACCAGCCGTCAGGTAAAGAATGTTCAGGGTTTTGGTTCTGCTAACCCTGTTGTTAATACTACTGCAGCTTGTGCCCAGAACCGTCGTGTAGAGGTTTACATGTATGCTAGCCAGGCTATGGTTAACGCAGCCAACAACGGTACATTGAAGTAATAACTTTCATGCTCCCGGAAGGGAAAAACTAAATAGATGATTTTGAAGAAAATCAAGAATATAGTAAAATGGGTGGTGGTGCTGTTTTTCAGTACCACCATTCTTGCTGTAGTGGCATATAGGTTCATTCCTGTATATGTCACTCCTCTGATGTTTATCCGATGCTTCCAGCAAGTAGCTGATGGAGAGAGTATTACCCTGCATCATCATTGGGTTTCAATGGATAAGATTTCGCCTCACATGCCTGTGGCGGTGATGGCGAGCGAAGATGCGAGATTTCTGAAGCATCACGGTTTCGACTTCAATGCCATCGAGAGTGCGGCGAAGAATAATGCACGTGGCGGAAAGGTGCATGGAGCCAGTACCATCAGTCAGCAGACTGCTAAGAATGTCTTCCTGTGGCCTGGCCGTTCATGGACCCGCAAGGGATTTGAAGTCTACTTTACCTTCCTCATCGAAATGATGTGGAGCAAGCAGCGCATCATGGAGGTTTATCTCAACAGTATTGAGATGGGACCGGGTATCTATGGTGTGGATGCGGTTGCAGAATATCATTTCGACAAGAAAGCGAAAGATCTGTTTCGTGGCGAGTGTGCGCTGATAGCAGCTACACTTCCTAATCCGCGCAAATTCAGTTCGCTGCATCCTAGCGCTTATATGAAAAAGCGCCAGCGACAGATAGAACATCAGATGAGATTTATCCCTACCTTCCCTCGTGAGGGCGAAGATTTCGACCCGGGCACGGCTGTGGGCGGATATAGGGGGAAGTAATACTTAGTTGATAGTTTATAGTTTATAGTTTATAGTTGATAGGGGTGACCTTAAAATAGTTTTTTGCCTCAAATATTGATTCATGGATTTACTGAAAGACTTGAACGAAGCGCAGCGTGCTGCGGTAGAATATATTGACGGACCTTCGCTGGTGATAGCCGGTGCAGGTTCGGGTAAGACGCGTGTGCTTACTTATAAGATAGCTTATCTCCTGAGCCAGGGCATGAAACCCTGGAGCATCATGGCGCTCACCTTTACCAATAAGGCGGCAAGAGAGATGAAGGAACGTATCGGAAAACTGGTGGGAAATGATCTCGCCCAGCATCTCTATATGGGTACCTTCCACAGCATCTTCTCCCGAATCCTGAGAGCGGAGGCTGAGCATATCGGCTTCAACAACAACTTTACCATTTATGACGAAAGTGACTCGCGCTCGCTGATCAAGGCGATAGTGAAGGAGATGGGGCTGGATGATAAGAAGTATAAGCCTGTTGCCGTTCATGCCAAGATTTCGATGGCGAAGAACAACCTGATGAGTGCTGCGGCTTATGAGAGCGATGCGGCTATCTTCGAGCAGAACAAGCGTGCGCAGATGCCTGAGATTGGTAAGATTTTCGTGGCTTACGTGCAGCGCTGCAAGCAGGCCAATGCCATGGATTTCGATGATTTGCTGACGCTTACCTATCAGCTCTTCAGGGAACATGAGGATATTCGCCACAAATATGCCGCCCGCTTCGATTATGTCCTGGTGGATGAGTATCAGGATACCAATCACGTTCAGATGTCTATCGTCATGCAACTTTGTCAGGAGAAGCAGCGTGTTTGTGCCGTGGGTGATGACTCGCAGAGTATCTATAGTTTCCGTGGTGCCAATATCGATAATATTCTCAACTATCAGCGCCAGTTTCAGGGAACGCGTCTCTTCAAACTGGAGCAGAACTACCGCTCTACCCAGACCATCGTTGAGGCGGCTAACAGTCTGATTAAGCATAACCGCAACCAGATTCCTAAGGATGTGTTCAGCGAGAATGCGAAGGGTGAGAAGATTCAGTATAAGCCTGCTTACAGCGACAAGGAAGAGGCGGCGATTGTGGCGAAGGACGTGAAGCGTATCCGGCGCGAGGATGGCTGCCAGTATAGTGATTTTGCCATTCTCTACCGCACCAATGCCCAGAGCCGCAGCTTCGAGGAGGAGTTCAGAAAGCAAGGTATTCCTTATCGCATTTATGGCGGACTGAGTTTCTACCAGCGCAAGGAAATTAAGGATATTATTGCTTATTTCCGTCTGGTGGCAAATCCGGATGATGAAGAGGCTATCAGGCGTATCATCAACTATCCTGCACGAGGAATAGGTGCTACTACGGTGCTGAAGATTGCTGACTGTGCCCATCAGAACCAGGTGAGTTTCTGGGAGGTAATCGGTGCCCCTGAGCAGTATGGACTGGCTGTAAACAAGGGTGCGATGAACAAGCTGGAAACCTTCAGATTGCTGATTTCTTCGTTTATAGAACGGGCTCAAACTACGGATGTCTATGAATTGGGTGATGCCATTATCAAGGAGAGTGGTATCAGTCAGGATATCATGTCGGGCAAGGATGCCGATGATCTGGCACGTCAGGAGAACCTGGAGGAATTTTTGAGCGGTATGTCGGCTTTTGTGGAGGAACGCCGTGAAGAGGGTAGGTTTGATGAACTCTTCCTGCAGGATTATCTGCAGGATGTGGCGCTGCTTACCGATGCTGACAGCGATGGTGATAAGGATGAACCTCGTGTTTCTCTGATGACGGTTCATGCTGCCAAGGGTCTGGAGTTTCCTACGGTTTTCGTGGTTGGTTTGGAAGAGAATATCTTCCCAAGTCCGCTTTCTGCTGCTTCGCTCCGAGAACTGGAGGAGGAACGGAGATTGTTTTACGTTGCCATTACTCGAGCTGAGAAACATTGTATCCTGACGAACGCCAAGAACCGCTGGCGATATGGCAAGATGGAGTTTGATAATCCGAGTCGGTTTATCGATGAGATTGACGGCAAGTTGATTGATTGCCAGGATGAGGCTGGTGGAAGCTTGTTTGGCTCTATGTCTGAATCAAGGCTTGGTTCAAGGTCTGGTTCGATGTTTGGCTCCAGAGCTGATTCGATGTCTGACCAGCCGGAGTGGGCGAGAGCACAACGTCCTCGCAGACCGTGGGAGGATGCTGAGCAGCCTAGATACAGTAGCAGGTATCAGAATTCCAAACCGGTAGCATCGCAGTTTGTAGCAGATCCTAAGCCTTCTCTCTTTGATGATGAACCGGAGACTTCACGTACTTCCGGACGCTCATCTCTCTCTGAAGGCAATTTCAAGTCTGTTAGAGCGCTGAATGCAGCTAAACGTTACATGGAGACGCATTCTTCTCATCCTGCTTCTAGCGGTACTGGATCTTCTGCAGTATCAGTTTCTTCTTCTGCAGCATCATCTGCTGGCAGTTCTTCTTGTGGTTTGCAGGAGGGAATGAAGATTGAACATCAGCGTTTTGGACGGGGAACAGTATTGAAGATTGAAGGTACTGGTGAGAATACGAAGGCTACGGTTGAGTTCGTTCATTCTGGCACCAAACAGCTTCTGCTGAAATATGCCAAGTTTACGGTAGTAGATTAAGTTCAGTAGTCTGATGTTTATATTTATAGGTTTATCCTGTTTTGAAGTTCTCTCTTACAGGTAGAATCTTATAATATAGATAAAGAGTTATAAAAATAGATTGGGCAAGGCCATCTCTGGTCTTGCCCTTTTTGTTTCTATATACTATAAATTGAAAAAGCGTCCCCGCAGTAGCCTCACGGTCACTACGGGGACTTATATTACTAACATCTAACTTTAGCATTTTTGTTTAAACTTAAAAACAAATACTTTAAGAGATTAAATTCTCCGTTATCTATAAACATAAACCAAGTATCTCATATATTGCAAGTAACTTGTATCCTGCAAATATCTTGTATCCTTAAATGCAAGTTCTTAGAAAAGTTAAACCCATAGACCAGTATCTCTACTAATATCTTGATTATTTTTATTTTATTGCTTTTTGTCTATTTAATATTTAATACTTTTAAGTTCACAATGCAAAGATATAAAAAAAATGGGTAAACTCCAAATTAATTTTGCTTTATTTTGTATTAAATGGCTTTTATTGTACTTATGCGGCGGTTTTTAAGGATTAACCGGCAAAGTTAAGAGGGTGTATCATAAACATTCAAATGCTTTATGATACACCCTCTTTCTCAGGATTCTGAATATTTTCGTGTTTATAACGCTTCGTCTTCAGGACGTGGCATCTGTGTCTGGGGCTTCTGTTTCTTGCCTGACTTCATGAATAGTTTCTTCTTCTTGAGCCATGCAGCCTTGCGTATCTCGTATTCTTCGCGATGACGCTCCAAAAAATTATCTGCCATGTTTCGTTTCCTTTTTTACTTTGCGTTATGAATGCTTATTCTTCTTTAAACTTACTGTAAATCACCTTGATTCGGATCGGACCAGATGCCACCTTCTTACCAGTCTTCTTGTCTGTGGTATAATCCTTGTCAGGATCATCCGTACCTACGATGAGTCGGGTAGAAGCGAGTGACATATCGTGATTAATCTTGGAGATGACGGTAGAATAGCCCTGTGTGGTTGTGATGACGTTTACAGGAACCAGCACTACTTTATTCCAGTTTTCCCCCTTGCCCTTGTTCTTATACATGGCAGAAACCAGGTTGGCGATGTTCTGGAATGTATAGGCATTCTTGTAGGTGCCGGTACTGCTGTAGCTTGCCGTATAAGAAGTACGGTTGTCAGCCAACTTGCTCTTTTCGAAGAACGACTGCAAACTGTCTTTCTGTACCATCAGGATGGTGCTTGGTGTAGCAAAGTTGTATGGGTTGTCTTCGTCTGCATTGTTGAGTCGTGGGAAGGAGATGGATGCTGTATTGAGCGTATCCTTCTCATGTCCCTTCATGATATCTTCGATAGGGAGGGTAACCTCGGTGAAGATACCTGCCGGTGACTTGAGATAAGTACAGTTCTGCAGACTTGCCAACTGCTCCAGGTTTTTGGTATCATTCTCAATCTTGTTGAGCTGCAATACCTCTTCTGTACCATCGAAACGGTTGTATCCGATGCTTACAGCTGTACTGTCTGTAACGCCGTCCTTTGCCTTGATGGTCTTGTGGCGGGTCCAGTAGAAGATAAGCTCTGTATTCCAGATCTTAGCCATGTTACCCGTACCGCCTACGTTCTTGATATAGAAGCCAGGGCAGACGTTGTGCAGGAACTTGTAGTTGGTCTTGAAGTACTCAGGATGTTCTGCGTATGTTTGCATGATGTAAGAGCCATAGTTCTTGTATCTCTTACCATCTTTCTTATACTCCTTATTCAAGTAAATCTTGAAGTTCTTGACATCTGATGTATTGCTCAAGTTGTAATTACTGCTCCAATGCTCGTTGCTTTCCCTTACCCAGCCTTCCTTGAAGGCATCATAATTAGAGTAATACTCCTGATCTTCTGCCATCGGCTTTGTCATCTCATAGGCTGTCACCTTCATTGGGGCGATGGTATCACCATAGCTGGCATTGTATGAAACCAGGAGGTAGCATGAGTCTGCTTCGATAGAACCTTTGTTTGCCTGCTTGATGTAATCGAGTGTATCTACATCGAAAGTAGGCAATACGCTCAACTGGGTCATGTAGTCGCCCTTTACATAGTTGCCGGTTTCCGGGTCTTTCATCTTTCCGATGAGCCCCGTGTTGTTGCGGCTCAATACGGAATCTGCTACTATAGACTTTGTGGTAACATTGAACGCTGAGTTAGAAATGTTAATGTTGTCTATCTTATTAGTGATGCTACCACCAATTCCCTCGGTGGTATCATCACATGCAGCGAAAGTAAGCGCTGCTATTACTAATACTGTTAAGAGTCTTAAAATTTTCATTATCCTTGTATGTATGTGTCTCTGTTGTCGGAATTTTATTCTGCGTCAGGACAAACCTTGTTGATGAAGTCTGCGTATGGCTCCTGGATATCTTCTCCCGGATAAGTCAGTACAGGCTTGTTCTTCTCCTTCGCATAATCAAAGAGAATCTGGGTAGCTTCTTCTTCACCTTCTACCACACCGTCGCTATAGTCGATGGCGAGGTTGCCGAGCTCAATGAAGTCGAAGTCGTCCTGATAGCCGTCGAGCAGTTCAGACTTGGCATCGCGGAAGGCAACGCAACGTTTGAAGTTGGTACCCAGTTCACCCTTGAGTTCGTTGGTATAGAGAGCGGTAATTACCTTTGATTCTGCAAATGAAGGCTCTTCGCTGTAGGCAGTCTTTACATAGAAAGGCACTACTGCGCTAGCCCAACCCTGGCAGACGATTACGTCAGGCTGCCAGCGGAGCTTCTTTACGGTTTCCAATACACCACGTGCAAAGAAGATAGCTCTTTCTCCGTTGTCGGCATATTCCTTTCCGTTTTCATCGGTGCCCATTTGGCGGCTCTTGAAATAGTCGTCATTATCGATGAAATAAATCTGCTGTCGTGTTGTTGGTATAGATGCAACCTTGATGATCAGCGGATGGTCTGTATCATCTATGATAAGGTTCATACCAGACAGGCGAATGACCTCGTGCAATTGTCCGCGACGCTCGTTGATGGTGCCCCACTTAGGCATGAAGGTGCGGATCTCAAAACCTGCTTCCTGCATCTTCTGAGGCAGTTCGCGTCCCATGATTGACATGTGAGACTCGGCTACGTATGGGTCGATCTCCTGATTGATAAATAATACTTTTTTTGCCATAAAATTTAAATTTTATTCTTACGAATTACGTGCAAAGGTACAAAAAAAACTTCAAATAGGGGCATTTTTTCTCCGAAATTCATTATTTTCGGCAATAATTCGCATATTTTTAGGTTTTTTCTTTCTCATTTGAGAAAAAAGTTGTTATTTTGCACCCGAAAACAGATTATGACGATGAAAGTATTCAATAAGATTGTTGACCTCCAGAACGAACTCTTCATGTGTCGTAAGGAGGGAAAGGAAATCGGCCTTGTGCCAACTATGGGTGCGCTGCATGAGGGTCACGCCTCTCTTGTTAAGCGCAGTGTAAAGGAAAATGGCGTGACTGTAGTTTCTGTGTTCCTGAATCCTACACAGTTTAATGATCAGGGTGACTTGGATCGCTATCCTCGTACCCTCGATGCTGACTGCAAGCTCTTGGAGGCTTGTGGTGCTGACTATGTGTTTGCACCATCGGTGAAGGAGATGTATCCTACACCAGATACACGCCACTTTGAGTTTCCACCTGTTTCTACCGTGATGGAGGGTGCCAAGCGCCCGGGTCATTTCAATGGTGTATGTCAGGTAGTGAGCCGTCTTTTCTATATCGTTCGACCAACCCGTGCTTATTTCGGTGAGAAGGATTGGCAGCAGATTGCTGTCATCAAGCAGCTCGTGAAGTACATCAACAGCGATGTGCAGATTGTAGAGTGCCCTATTGTCCGTGATGAGGACGGTTTGGCTAAGAGCAGCCGTAATACTTTGCTGGCTCCTGATGAGCGTGCCATTGCGCCAAACATCTATAAGGCCCTGAAGGAGAGTGTGGAGTATGCCAAGACTCATACCGTACAGGAAACTCACGATAAGGTGGTTGCCGACATCAATGCTGTAGAGGGTCTGGAGGTAGAGTATTTCCAGATTGTGGATGGCGACAGCCTGCAGGATGTTTCTTCATGGGAGGATAGTGCATACGTGGTAGGTTGCATCACCGTTTATTGCGGTAAGACTCCTATCCGTCTCATCGACCATATCAAGTATAAGGGATAATTCCTCGATAGATTTCTTTATTAAGTTTAATCCGTAACAGATCAAGTAATAACAGAACAATGCAGATAGAAGTATTGAAGAGTAAGCTCCATTGTGTAACCGTAACTGAGGCTAACCTGAATTATATGGGTAGCATCACCATCGATGAGGACTTGATGGACGCTGCTAATCTGATAGCAGGCGAGAAGGTTCAGATTGTAGACAACAACAATGGTGAGCGCTTGGAGACCTATATTATCAAGGGTGAGCGTGGCAGCGGTTGTATCTGCCTGAACGGTGCTGCAGCCCGCAAGGTGCAGGTGGGAGATACCGTCATCATCATCGCTTATGCCCTGATGGACTTTGAGGAGGCTAAGACCTTCAAGCCAACCGTGGTTTTCCCAAAAGAGGGAAATAAGGTTTAAATATCGTATGATGATATAGAATTGTATAAAGAATGATAATCTCGTATGATAATCATAAAGAATATGCGTTCCTGTGGATAGATGAATCCGTAGGAACGCATATTTGTTTTGTGACGATAAACTTGCGTTTCGGTGTGGCGAAATAGCGGTAAGCCACATAGATGGTGATGCCCTGTTCACGGATGGATAATGTATGTATACCCTATATATAATGGTGTAATTACTATTTTATGAAGGTATAATTACGATGGGTTAAGGATAGATCTCGATATGGCTGCTGCCGGAGTTGCCATTCTTGATAATTCTTATCTGGGTGGTGATGCGCTCGCTCATCGTATCGGTATGACTGATGACGCCCACCTTCTTGCCTTGCGAACTTTGCAGCATGGCGAGGGAGTCGATGACGGTGGCTAGGGTATCGGGGTCGAGGGTTCCGAAGCCTTCGTCGATGAACAGGTTCTCGAAGGAGATGTTGCGGGAGGATAATGCCGACAGGCCCAAGGCGAGACCGAGACTCACGATAAAGGTTTCGCCACCTGATAGGGAGGTGGTGTCTCGGATATCGTCGGCACGGTCGTGGTCGATGACTCGGATGCCCAAGGAATGCTTTACCTGCTGCAGTTCGTAACGGCTGTTGAACTTTCTGATTTCCTGGTTGGCGTGCGCTATCAGGAAACTGAGCGTATAGCATTGGGCTATCTTGCGCAGCGTCTTTCCGTCTGCTCCGATGGCATCTGTGATGGCTGTCCAGTCGTCCTTTTCCTGTGTCACGAGATTCAGAGCCTCAGCCTTGTCACCCAACAGCTTCACGGCTTCCTGATGGTTCTGCATCCTGGCGTTGGCAGCAATCAGTTCGTTGCGCTGGCTTCTTTCCTGATACTCCTGCTGAATGGCTAAGAGAGCATCACGGGTTTGGGCAGGCTGATGTTCCAAATGCTGCTGATGCGCCTTTTCTGCGCTCTGGTAAAGGGCGGTAGTTGAAGCCACGGCTTTCTCCTTTTCGTCCTTTTCCCTTCGGATAGCGTTCCAGTCTTCGGCAGAGTGAAGCATCTCCCGGATGGTATTTCGGTCGATAAGGCTTGGTTCGATACTTCTTTTCTCGATGCCTTCCTCCTCGGAGTCTTTTCCATCGATGCTCTTTTCTTCAAGCTGCTTGTTATATTCCTCAATCCAAAAGTCGAGTTCCTTTTCCTTCGCCAGCAGATTCTCTTTCGTCGTCTTGTTCTGAGACAGCATGGTTTGATGCGAACCTTTACTGTTGGCGAGTTCCGCCTTCAGTTTGTTGATATTCTCGTTCTGAGTATCAGCTGCTTTCGTTGCCTCATCCTTAGCTGCAGTCAGTCTTTGTTCTGCCGCATCTGGTTCTTCTCCATTCAGAATCTGCTTGTATTGCTCCTGCCATTCCTCCATTTCCTTCTTGGCGCTATTCCATGCCTGAAGGGCTTTCTCGTAAGCTTCTTTCTTGTTCTTTTCTTGTGAAATGAGATTTGTGGTAAGTGCTTTGTGTTCAGCCAGTTTTGTGGCGCATATTGAAGTGCTTTCTTGAGCGTTATTCAGTATCGTTGAAGCCTTGCTTTCATACGCAACTTCATCCTTTACAGCCTTATCTTTGAGTTGCGTCAGCCGTTCTATCTCTTTTTGAATCTTGTTAAAGAGGCTCAGTTTGCTGCTCGCATCTTTCGCCTTGTTCTCATAGATAGGCAAGAGCGATTTCAGTTCTGCCTCAGCCTTCGGAATCTTTGGATACTGGGCGATGAGCGCCTTCCAATCCTCTTCGTAAGTTGCGATTTCACCCGAGAGCTTTTCCTGTTGTTTCTGGAGCGTCTGTACTTCGCCGTCGTTCTGTTTTCTCTCGCCGGAAAGATCCTTCTCCTGTTTCTGCTGCAGTTTCAGCAGATCCTCCTTGACTTTCAGAAGTTGCGAGAGTTCCGTGGTGGCTTCCTCAAACTGTCTGTTGTCTGTATGATAAGGATGGGTCGTGCTGCCACAGAGCGGACAAGGTTTGCCTTCGGTCAGGTTGGCACGATGAATCTCCCATTTCTCACTCACCATGAGGGTATAGGCATTTCTCAGCGTCAGGGTCTCTTGGGTCAGCGCCTCGATGGTTAATTTGCCCAGCGCCTCATCTATCTCTGCGTTTCTCTTGCCCAAGACCAGAATGCGCTCCTCATTCTTCTGCTTTTCTGTTGTGGCAGCATCGAGATGAGCCACAACCTTGATGGCTTGCTGGACATCCTGCAGTTTTCTGTCGGCTACAGTCTTGCTGTTCTGCAGTTCCTCTATGTTCTGTCCGGCAGTCTTATTTCTTTCCGTTCCCCAAGCCTGTTCTGCGGCTTGCGTCGCTTCGTGCAGAACCTGTTTCTGCTTGGCAATCTCTTCCTGTGACGCTTTGAAGGCAAGGTTTGCTTTCTCCGTTTCTGCTTCCCATTTTTGGATGTTTCGGGCGTTTTCCTCCACGTCTTTCAGGGCAGTTAGATTCTCTTTCTGAGCCAACTCCAATGCCTCTTTCTTTTCTTTCAGATTCGGCATAGCCGCTTCCATTTTGGTTTTCAGCGCTCTTGCTTCAGCGATGACTGGCAGCGTCTTTTCCAGCTGTTCCTGTGCCTTGCTTACTGCTTCCTTCAGACTGGCGAGAGTTTTCTCGCTTTCGCTGATGGCAGACTCTTGACTTTTGATGTTTCCTTCCGCTTTCAGAATGTTTTCTTCCTGTTCGTGGATGCTTTGCGTCTGTCGTTCTACTTCCTGCAGCAGGTTGACGGCTGGCTGCACTTCATCGTGCAACTGCAGACGGAGAATCTGGGCTTGCATCTCTTTAATGGAATCTGCTGCTTGCTCCATATCAGACTGGCAGATAGTGATTTGCTTGATTTGCTTATCATTTTCCTCAAACCATTGCAGGTCTTTCGAAATGGCTTGCAACTGGCTGTCGAGTTCCTTCTCAGCTTTTTCCAGGCGGTCGATTTCCTCCTTCAGTTGGGCGAGTTCTTCATCGTTCAGTAGGTTCTGTTTAACGGCTTCCACCGATGCAGCCATCTGGTTGTAGGCATCCGTTGCCTGGTCTTTTGCTTTCTTGATTTCAGTAGCGATGTTCGTATAAGTTTCCTCGCATCCGATGAGTTTTTCCAGGAGTTCGTACCGCTCGTTTTCCTTTGCCGTCAGGAAGTTGGCAAACGAGCCTTGGGCGATGAGTACGGTACGGAGAAACTGGTCGTAGTCGAGTCCGATGATGTTCGGCAGCTCGTTCCAGTCGGCAGCTTCCTCCGTTATTTCTTCTCCGTTTCTCGTGATTTTATAGAGCGCAGTCTTGGCGTTCTCGTAGCGCACTCTCTGGAATCTGACGTGCCATTCTGCGCGGTAGATGCTGCCGTTGTTGGCAAGGAAGGTGAGCTTGCTGTAGCCCTCTTTCTTGCCACGTGTCAGGATGTTTCGGCTGTCGGTAGGTGCCAGACGGTTACTTTCGCTGGCATCGGCAGCCCCGAAAATCTCGATGTTCTGGTTCTTGTCGCCTTTCTTCCTGGGGTAGCGAGGGGCGCGGTTGTAGAGAGCCAGACAGATAGCATCGAGTAGGGTAGACTTGCCACTTCCCGTCGGACCTACGATGCTGAAGATGGTGCTCTCGCCTAAGGCACCTTCTTCAAAGTTGATGACCTCGCCTCCCTGTTTGTCAAGCGAAGCGAGGTTGAGTATTTCGAGTTGTAGGAATTTCATAATGATGATGTCGTTAATAAATCGGATAACATTTTCTCCTGTCTTTCGTTCATCGGAGCGTTGTGCCTGATGGCGAAGGCTTCCTTCAGCGTATCAAGCGGTGGACGGTTGATGATGTCTTCTATGCTGGTGATGTGCTGGGAACCCTGGATGGTGGAGAGGTCCAGTTGCGGGATGATGCGCTGGATTTTGCAGAGCACGGCATCCTTTTCGTTGACGAGTTTCTCCAGTTCCTTGATGTCATCGCTGGTCAGTTTCTCCTGTTTCACCTTCAGCATCACGTAGTCGAAATGGTCGCTCAGTTCGCCGTCAGTTCTCTCCGAGAGTTCAGAATTGATGAGCTTCTGCCATTTCTTGAAGGTCAGCTCTTCCTCATTTTCGGGCAGGATGCGGAGGGCGTGCTGAGGCTTGTATTCCAGGAAATCTACTTTCCATTCCTTGCTCTTGCCGGTTTCCTTTCCTTCATCCTCTTCTCCGTGTTCTATGGTGATGAGGTCGATGCCGTGGGTGTAGTCTTTCTCGGCAAACGACATCGGGAGGATACTTCCCGTATATCTTGCCCAGTCGGTGTTCCAGATATGTTGTCTCTTATGGATATGTCCGCAAGTCATATAGTCGGGATGGTCGTTCCATCCTTCCAGGTCCACTTCCTCCTGTCCGCCGATAATAATCTTCTCGCTCGCATCCTTTTTGGCGATATCCGAACCCTTGGCGTACATGTGTGCCATCATGATGCACTTCCTGCCCGGGTATTTCTGTCGAGCCTCAGCCGTCAGTTCTCTCAGAAAGTCGTTGACACCCTGCGAGTAACTGGCGTTCTGCACCACATCGCTTCTTAGGAAAGGTACGGCGAGGACGATGACTTCTTCTCCTTCCTCGTTGGTTACGGGGATGATGAGGTCATCGAAGGAATAGATCCAATGTCCGCCGGTTTTATCATCGTCCTTGCTTTCTCCCTGCTGCCAGATTTTCCTTACGTTTCCTCTTATTTCCACGTGGTATCGGGTGAGCAGCGGACGGGGAGCCTCCAGTCGGCTGGCGGAATCGTGGTTGCCGGCGGTAATGATGACCTGCATGTTCGGGCACAGTTGGGTAGCATCGGCAAGAAACTCGTAATAAACGGTCTGTGCCGCTGCCGATGGATTTCCGTTATCAAAGATGTCTCCTGCGATGAGGAGAGCATCAGGTTTTTGTTCAGCGATTTGTTCCAGGAGCCATTTCAGGAAATGCTTGTGTTCCGGCAGACGGTCGTTGCCGTGAAACAGGTTGCCCAGGTGCCAGTCGCTGGTTGCTAATATCTTCATACTCATAAGAATGTCTAATCTTAGTCTTTTTCTTTGTCTTTGGCTTGCAATCCTTTAGCCTTTGGTTTGCAATTCTTTGGCCTTTTGCTTGCAATCTGACTACAAAGTTAACACAATTATTTGGGATACGCAAAGAAATAAGCTCAAAAAACGAAGAATTATGGCCGGAAAAGTAAAGATATTCAGGAAAAGTCTTGTTTTATATCTGATAAAGTTGTATCTTTGCAAGGTAGAAATCTTCGTTCATAAACATTGAATGTCCGTTCAGTGTCTTTGAACGGCGGTTCATAGACTTTGAATGTCGGTTCAGTGTCTATGAACGGAGATTTCTCCTAGGATGAAATACTTTTCTTCCTAGGTTTGTGGTCTTTTCTTCTTAAGTATAACAATAAATACTATAGGATGTAAAGGCTGCTGCAATAAGAAATACTAATAAACTAAAATAGGAAAGGAAACTGATATGGCTAAGTACAAATTGCAGGAAATGGGGGATATGCGTTATGATGGCAAGCGCAGAGTTTATCCCAAGATGGTGACCAACCGTACTCTATCCCGAAAAGAGTTCGTCAAGATGATGCAGAACTACCATCGCGGTATTTCAGAAAGTACCACGGAGGCTGTATTGACCGATGTGGTTGATATGCTGGCAGACATGCTCTCCATGGGTTACAACGTGAATCTGGATGGTTTCGGCACCTTCTCCCTCTCCCTCGCTTTCGAGGATGAGAAGCCTAGGGAAATTCTGAATCCAGATGATAAGATGACGTACCGCAAGGTGGGCGTGAAGGACATCAACTTCAAGGCGTCTCCTGAGTTTATCAAGGATGTGAAGCGTGAAACCGACCGTGACCTGGAGCGTGATATGGGTGGTGTAAAGGTTATCCGTAAGCAGCTCTATTCCAAGGAAGAGCGCATCGCCCGTGCCCTGGAGGTGATAGAGAAGAACGGAGTCCTCACCCTAGGCGATTATGCCTCCATCAACAACCTGAGCCGTACTGCTGCCTCTATGGAACTGAAGGAGCTGACAAATGACCAGACTTCGCCGATAGATTCACTAGGCCGTGGCAGCCATAAGGTTTGGGTGAAGAGGAAAGAATAAATTAAAATGAGTTTTTATACTATTTTATTGTGATTTGCAAGAAAATCGGAAAGTTTCTTGCAAATCACAATTCTTTTTCGTACTTTTGCGGTATTATTAAAATGATAGTGTTATGGATGCACCATTATATGGAATTCTGATTTGCAGAAAGTGGATGTAAACGATTTGTTGAAAAAAAATGTATCAAAGAATGATGGACGATGTATTGAAACAGATAGAGGCTGGCGAGGTGTCGGGGGTGCAGTTCAAGGAACGCATTCTCGACAAATATGATATTGCCTGTGAGTTAGTGGCGTTCAGTAATTCACATGGTGGCAAATTGGTAGTTGGTATAAAGGATAAAACTGGAGAGATCAATGCTTTGTCGTATTCTGAGGTACAAGAAACAACCAACTTGTTGAGTGACATTGCTTCAGAAAACGTAGTGCCATCCATTCTGATAAAGATTGATACTATAGAAGTTGAGGATGGCAACTTAGTTATTGCTACTGTGAAGGAAGGACTTAACAAGCCTTATCATGACAATAAGGGAATCGTATGGGTGAAGAATGGTGCCGATAAGCGTAAAGTGTTCGATAATGCTGAACTTGCAGAAATGATGACCGACTGCGGTAGTTTTGCTCCAGACGAGGCTGGTGTTAGGGATGCAACTGTCAACGACCTTGATGCAACGACTATCAAGCAGTTTCTTGGCAACCGTTTTGAAAGAGTTTTGGAAAAGAAAGGCTTGACAGGTGACGCTTATAATGAAGCATCACTTGATATGATATGCTCTGCCATAGCTAAGGGACATGACTGTGAGAAGATACTTCGCAATCTGCGATTTATTCGTCCCGATGGTACACTGACTGTTGCTGCCATGCTTCTGTTTGGCAAATACACCCAACGCTGGATGCCAATGATGACAGCCAAGTGTATCTGTTTTGCTGGCAACAGTGTCGGCAGCAAGGTGTTCCGTGACAAGGTGAATGATGCTGATATGGAGGGAAATCTGCTTCATCAGTATGACACTATCATGGATTTCTTCACTCGTAATCTGCATAATGTGCAGGTGGAAGATGAATTTAACAGCATGGGTAAGTTGGAAATACCTTATACCAGTTTAGTCGAGTTTACTGTAAACAGCCTTGTGCATCGCTCGTTGAACATGAAAGCCCCTGTTCGCATTTTCATATTCGACAATCGTGTTGAGATTCATAGTCCTGGTGCATTGCCTAACGGACTCACTATTGATGACATAAAGGCAGGAACTTCCATGCCTCGCAATATGTTCCTTTTTAACAATGCTATATACTTGCTGCCATACACTGGTGTTGGTAGCGGCATCACTCGTGCACTTGACGAAAATATCAAGGTCACGTTTATGAATAATGACAAGTCACAGGAATTTGTGATTACAGTTTGGAGAGAAGAAAGTAACGAAGTCGAGGATAAAAGTAACCAAGTTGAACCAAAAAGTAACCAAGTCGAAGACTTAGACACTCGACTTAGACACTCTGACACCGACTTAGATACTTTTGAGAGCGACTTAGATACTCGACTTAGACACTCTGATACCGACTTAGACACTTCTGATACCGACTTAGACACTCGACTTAGACACTCTGACACTAAAAAAGTGTCATTGTCTAACAAGCAAAGGGACATAGTCAATTTCTGTTCAGTTCCTCGAACCACCAAAGAGATACTTGACAGAATTGGAGTCAGCATGCATTCAAAGAACCGTGAGCGTTACATCACCTCCCTTGTTGCTGCAGGATATTTGCAGATGACTAATCCGGATAATCCTACGGCAAGCAACCAGAAATACAAGAAAGTAAACATAAGATAAGAAAACTATGGATTCATTATTTCTACTTCAGTTTGCATGTTTCATCTTCATGCTCGTCAATGCCTTCTTCGTGGCACTCTCTCATCTGCATGTAAGATGGGAGAGCAAGCGGTATGAGCGTTCACGATGGATGATTGTTGTCGCCTTAATAGGATTGGCGATACAATATGCCGTGCAGATGCTTTTTGGATTCCGTGCTATGCACGATAATTTAGGGGCGGTCATCAACATAGTCACTCGCACTTCACGGGAAAACGATAAGGGTCTATATGCCACGATGAACGGGTGGCATATAGACCCTTTTTGTTGTATCGGGGATGCCGAAGGATGATACCATGCGGTCTGATGGGGCACTGCATGTCTAGAGTTTCAACTGCTTGATTTCCTCTGCCGTCAGTCCCGTCATATCCATGACCATTGCTTCATCCATACCTTGTGCCAGCATCTTTCTGGCAATCTCAAGGCTTCGCAGGTTCATACCTTTCTCTATACCTTTCTCTATGCCTTTCTGATATCTGTCATCCATAAGGGTTCTTTCTACGCTTACCGAATCCCAGAATTTGTCATAGGCACGGAGTTCGGCATCTGTGAAACCGGAAATCTCCAGCTCCTCTACGGCTTTCCCTATCTCCGGGTCATTGAGCAGGTCGGAAGGAATCTCCTTCGTGTTGGAATTGATTTCCGTGAGGAAACGGAGCCACAAGACCATCATGCGCTTGTCGGCGATGGAATGTGGAGTGAACTTAGGGAGTTCTATGAAGGTGAAATGCAAGCCCTCGATAACCTTATTGCTGTCCTTATCATGCACGATGCGGTAGTTGTGGATAAAATCCGGAGTATCATGCGCAAAGATATCATTTATCAGGTTGAGAGAATACACGGGTTGCAATTCGCTGTATTTACCGCCCTTTTTAGCCTGACTCACATAGAGTTTGGATGCATTGAACAGTACTCGCTGCTGGAATGCGTCAGACCATTCCATCTGCATTTCCACGCAGAACTTCCTGCCTCTGACGTCGGTGCAGAGTACATCAACTATGGTGTTCTTGCCCCCTTCTAGCTGGGGCACAAGTTCCGTTGGCAGATACTCTATCTCGTGTATCTGCTCTTCTTCGCTGAGTGGCAGGAGTGCGTTCAGGAGGCTGATCAGTCTTTTAGGATGATTGCCGAATATCTTCTTGAACGTAAGGTCTGCCTTAGGATCTAAGTACTTCATAACCTTTCTGTTTTAAAATGATACCGCAAAGTTACGATTTTATTTTCATATCAGCAAGAGATTTCTGATAAAAATTAAGAAAAAGCCCCCAGGCATCAGATGTGATGCCTGTCGGGGGTACGATAGAGAATCAGGGGCTAGTCTGCCCAAATTCCCTTATTAGTTTCATTATCCCAGAAATCCTTCACATTTTCGTCGCTGTAATCCACATCTGCCGCCTTCTGGATAACAGAGCCGGCGAGGATGGCTGTGGTTTCCATTTCCATGACGCTAACCACTGGCTTGATATATCTTTTCTTTTTCATATCTATTTTTATTACTATTTTTTATTACTTGATGATAACCTTCATGGTCTTGCCGCCACGCTTCACGATGTTCACACCCTTCTGCAAATTCTGGAGGCGACGGCCCTGGAGGTCGTAGTATTCAGCCTTGCTATCTGCTGTAGACTCCAACTGCTCGATGGCTGTGGTGCTGCCACCGACGCTGATGCTGAACATTCTGGCACCTGCTGCAGGAGCAGAAGAGTTATCTGCCATGTAAGCACGGAAAGGCTTGCTGCCCACAGACTTTGTTGTTGTTTCACCCAACAGCTTGGCTGGGTTCATCAGCTTGTCGCCCTTCACGATGTAGCAGTTGTTATCAGTATCCTTGCTGAACTCCTTTTTGGTGTAGATGCCCTGGAGCTTGTAGTTGGCGTCAGCAGTTTCTGCAGTCTGAACATCTTTTGCAATCTCCTTGTCGGCTTCAATGAATTTGAGCTCGGTGGCTCCATCCTTCATCTTGATAATAACAGGAGTACCAGCAGCGATGTTTGTCTCAATCTCTTCGAGTTCTACGGTTTCTGTAACATCATCAGCCGAAAGGAGTTTGAAGGCACGGAAGTTCTGATTTTCGAGCGACACCTCGAAAGGCAGGCAGAGCGTAGCCCAAGTGGTGCCTTCCTTCATCGTGCGGCTATAAGATGCAGCCTTGGCTGCGAACGGCTCGTAAGCCACGAAGTCCTTGTTGTCGTCAAGAACGAGATTATCCGTAGCAAGAGTTTCTCCCGTTGCTCCTATCTTCTCATCGCCATTCTTGCCTACCAGCTTGGTGAAGTAGCCAGTCTTGTAGTTGGCGTTATCAATTCCCGTTTGTGGATTATCTTTATCGAAAGCTTTGGCTCCCTTGAGTTTTGTGCATCCCAGGAACATCGTGTCATCACCAGTACCGCTTGTTCCTACAGCAAACTTATCGCTCACGAAAATGGTAGTAAGTCCATTACACGTATTAAACATGTCGTACATAGAACAAGTTTTTTCCCGAGTATCAAAACCAGACAAGTCAAGTGTCTTTAGGGAATTGCATCTTTCGAACATCTTAGTCATACTTCCTACATTCCTAGTATCCCAACCCGACAAATTAACAGACGAAAGGTTAAAACACAATTCGAACATCGAAATCATATTAGACACTTTTGATGTATTAAAATGAGAGAGATCAAGTGACTTCAGCCCAATACAATGATAAAACATGTGTCTCATATTCGTCACTTCCGACGTATTGAAATTTGAAATATCCAGTGATTTCAAACTACCACAGTTGTAAAACATATTACTCATATCCTTTACTTTTCGAGTGTCGAAGCCAGAAAAGTCTATTGTTTGGAGATAATAACAATTATAGAACATATTATGCATATCAGTAACCTGCGATGTATTCAAATATTCGATACCCTCTATGCTCGTGAGTTTTTCGCAGCCTTGGAACCATTCATTACATTTGGTTGGTCGTGCATTTGCAAAGGCGGGATCAAACACTACCTTGGTAACGTTAGCTTTGTTAACCAGCCATGTAGGTGTCGCTCCCCCATCATAGATTCCATACTCATTTTCTCCCAAAGTCTCCTTGGATGCGAGAAAGAAGGTCAGCGTGCCATCAGCATATTTTACCCTAGGGATTGCACGACTAAAATATCCACCTTCTATCTTGGCATAGGTCTTGTCGGTAGCATTGTATTTTGTCCATACTTCTTCGCCTTTGAGTTTTTCACAATTGTTGAACATATCGTCACTATTAGATACCTTGGTTGTTACAAACTTACTGCTGGCGTAGATGGTGGTGAGAGCTCGGCAGTTCTCGAACATTCTGCTCATATTCGTCACATTCGCGGTATTGAAGTTAGTGAGATAGAGAGAGGTGAGAGATAAGCAGCTAGAGAACATATAACTCATATTCGTCACCTTCGCAGTATTGAAATAAGTAACATCTAGCGAGGTGAGAGATGAGCAGCTAGAGAACATGAATCTCATATCCGTCACCTTCTCTGTATTGAAATGAGTAACATCTAGCGAGGTGAGAGATGAGCAGCTATAGAACATATAACTCATATTCGTCACCTTCTCTGTATTGAAGTTTCTGACGTCAAGAGAGGTGAGAGTATTACAGCTAGAGAACATGCTGCTCATATTCGTCACATTCATGGTATTGAACTTACTGACATCGAGAGAGGTGAGTTTTGAACAGCTAGAGAACATGTAACTCATATTTGTCACCTTCTCAGTATTGAAGTTTGTGACGTCGAGTGAGGTGAGAGCTAGACAGTTATAGAACATGCTGCTCATATTCGTCACATTCACGGTATTGAACTTACTGACATCGAGAGAGGTGAGAGTTTTACAGCCATAGAACATGCTGCGCATATCCGTCACATTCGCGGTATTGAACTTAGTGACGTCAAGTGAGGTGAGTTTTGAACATTTATAGAACATTTGGGGCATATTCGTCACATTCACGGTATTGAACTTACTGACATCGAGAGAGGTGAGAGCAACACAGCTAAAGAACATGCCGTTCATATCCGTCACATTCGCGGTATTGAACTTAGTGACGTCGAGTGAGGTGAGTTTTGAACATTTATAGAACATGAAACTCATATTTGTCACCTTCTCAGTATTGAAGTTTGTGACGTCGAGAGAGGTGAGAGCTGAGCAGTTAGAGAACATGTCACTCATATCCGTCACCTTCTCTGTATTCAGATATTCCAGGCCTGTAATTGTTTCCAGTTCTGTGAGATTCTCAAAGAAACTGGACAACGATGTAGGAGTGTATGTACTGAAGCTCTTATCGAAAACAATGTGCACGATTGTACCATTCCCTAAATTCATATTGATAGTAGCCACCGTCTGTTTATCTTCCACCCAAGCACTATTTTCAGGAAGGGTTTCACCCACATTTTTCTTGAAAGTCAAAGTTTGGGTAGAGGATTCATACGTTGCTATATACTTAGAACTGGAAGCTGCCTTCTGCGCCACCATGCCGGCAGGCAGAAGCAACAACATGAGCAACATCAATGGGAACAGGGCAAATCTACAGAACTTTGCCCCCCCATAGTTCATACGGCCGGCATGCGACCCATTGGATTGATTTGTAAATCTTTTCATCATAAATATTATGTTTTGTTATTATATTTTATCAAGAAATTACTGAATACTGATTGCCATCAGACTGACTGCCAGACACACGAACGTGATAAACACTACGCCGAGAATGAGGCAGATATAGAAACGCCCTCTCCTGATAAAATCACCCAAGCTGAAATGACACATCGGGTAATCATCAAGATAGGTCCTATATTCCCTCACCATGACATTAATCATGATGCCAACATAAATGAGGAGAAACAAAGCTACTATCAGGATAGCCTGTTCTTCTTTGGCTAATGATTCTATTATACTTTTCATGGTGCAAATATAGTGTTTTTCTTTGAAACAAGGTGTCGCATTCCCCCACATAGGTGTCGCATTCCTACAAAAAAGGTGTCTCATTCGTGGGGGAATGCGACACCTAATACATACTTTTTAACAGTTTTTCTCTCTCCAAGCCGTAGGAGAGCAGCCTTCTTTCTCTTTGAACATACGGTAGAGATGGGTACGGGAAGAGAAGCCACACTCGGCAGAAATGATGTCATTACCGAAGTCGGGGTTATCCAACATCATCTTCTTGGCAGCCTCAAAACGCACCTCGGCAAGCCAGGGGCGGAAGGTGGTATTGAGACAGGATGAGAGGTAGCGCGACAACTCGTATCTGCTGATATCCAACGAACGTGACAGGGTAATCATATTCAGCGACGTATCCCTATAACCCTTGGCAGCACACCATTCATCCAACCTCTCACGGACGATCTTCTGCCGTCTTTCTGAACGCAGAGATTGTAAAGTTTCTTTCTTATCATCAAGTTCTTCATCCTGCAGTTCTAAACAGGCATTGTCTTCCACACTTTCCATGGCAGTCCCCTCTTCTTCCTCCTTATCCAAGAGTTCTTCGGTAGGCACGTAATTATAGCCCAAAGCCATGAAACTGAGCGTGAAGAAAAAGACAGCAAGCAGTCCCAGAGGTCCGATTACATATAGAGATTTGGTGGAAAGAACTGCAAAAGGCAGGGCTACTGCAGGGAAAAAGACCATGAATACACTGGCTCGCGCATATCTCACGTAAGGCAGGATATCATAACCAGCCATCACCTCCAGCATCCTTCTGCGCTTTCTGATTTCCACTATTATCATATAGATGCAATAGGCTACGTTGATGCCGAACAGGATTATCATCACATAAATCCAGCTGCCGATATGGAAGTTTCCCCTCTGGATAAAACCGATGCAGAAGGCAGCCAATATGGCGGCATAAATACTGGCGCAAACGATGTTCATCTTCCGGCGGTTAGCATGCGTTGCCTCGATATTGTAAATGCCAATAGAGATGAGCGAGAAGCAAGGGGGATAGGCGAGCATGTTGAAAACGGCTCCCACAGCAGCGTCTTGAGCCCGGAAGCCCAGAAGCATCTGCATGAGAAATTGTATGGCCAGTCCTACCATGGCTCCGATAATCAGCCATCGTGACACTTCATATCGCCGGTTCATCCACTTCATGTGCAATCGGGTAATACCCAGGATGAGGATATTGATAAACATAAATAGAAGACAGGCGAACTGCAGTAAATATAATGTATCCATTTCGTTCTTATTTTTGTATTTGGCATCTGCCAAGATTATCGTTAACACGTTAAAACGTATGCAAAAGTACAAATTTTATTTTTAAATGGAGAGGAGAAATGGGGAAAAAGTGAATAAAAGGACGAAAAAAAATGGTTATTTATCGGGAACAGCAGACTGGCGAAACTAGAACAGCAGACTAGCGATAGGAAGAACAGTGGGCTGTCTGAGCCAAACAGCGAATGAAAACCGGTTTGCCAGGTTTTTAAATAACCGACAGAACTTTCGCAAGTTTTGCCCCACACGCCCTGAAAGGGCAGAAGCTCCTAGCCCAGGGCATCGCCCTGG
>OGFV01000188.1_pt1 | contig 28894 bp, 22 predicted proteins | sample 1571131 | NCBI WGS metagenome assembly OGFV01 (sample SAMEA2582044, study PRJEB24529) | metagenome | biome: Human gut stool | place: China | collected 2011
AAAGCCGTCCCCTTGGGGAAGGTGGCTGCGAACGCAGTGAGCAGACGGAAGGGGTGTCTCCCGGGCGAGGCAGCTTCCCGCTGAACCCTCTCAGTCATCGCGCAGCGATGACTGAGAGGGTTTCCTTTCCAATATTTACCGCCACGGCATTTGCAATCCTGCGGCGGGCTGGTTCGTATATAAGGCAGACCGGCACCCGGCAGCAGTCGGGACGGAATGAAACGAAAGGAGCAACCCTTCCATGTTTCAAGGCCTTGGGCCGCTGCTCAGCCTTTTGGGCGGCGGCAGCTTGACTAAGCTGCTTCTGTTTTTACTGAAGGGGCTGTTCGGCTGAAACGGACGGTCTGAAAGGAGAATACCATGCTGATCGTATTGGAGCATCTGCTGGGTCGGATCAACCTGCCCGGTATGTGGTGGATCATCGCAGAGCGCTGGCTGTGATGTGACGCCCCGCAAAGCCGCTGCACTTTTTGTGCGGCGGCTTTTTGCTGCGCGGAACGGTCTGGAATGCCCCGCCGGACTAAGCCCTCTCAGGCGCTGACCGGCAGAAACAAAAAAGCTCCCCCGAGGGGGAGCTGGCATCGCACAGCGATGACTGAGAGGGTTTATTGCAGCGCTTTTTCCAGTACTTTCAGCAGATGCGGGATATCCAGCGGCTTTGCGATATGGCCGTTCATGCCCGCATTCAGGGCGTTCTGCCTGTCCTCTTCAAAGGCGTTGGCGGTCATGGCAAAAATGGGGATGCCCGCCTTGCAGGGGTCGGGCAGGGCACGGATACGCCGGGTGGCTTCGTAGCCGTCCATCCGGGGCATCTGGATGTCCATTAAGATCAGGTCGTACTGCCCGGGCGCGGACTGCTCCATCTTTTCCACCGCTTCAACACCGTCCTCGGCGGTATCCACAAGGAAGCCTGTTTCCTTCAGGATCTCCACGGCGATTTCCCGGTTCAGGGCGTTATCCTCCACCAGCAGCAGGCGCTTACCGTCAAAGCTTGCCTTGGGCGGCAGCGTGGGCGTCTGCTCCGGTTGTACCCGGAAGGGCTCTGCCAGCACCTTGCGCAGCTCCGAGAGGAAGAGCGGCTTTTCGCAGAAAGCGGTCACACCGGCGGCGCGCGCCTCCTCCTCGATATCCGCCCAGTCATAGGCGGTCAGGATGATGATGGGGCAGCTGTCTCCGATGACCTTGCGGATCTGCCGCACGATCTCGATGCCGTTCATATCCGGGATGAGCCAGTCGATGATATACACACTGAAGGCATCGCCCTGCTCCACGGCGTACTTGGTGCGGATGACCGCTTCCTTGCCGGAGATGGTCCACTCCGGCCGCATGCCGATCTTGGAAAGCATGGTGCTGACGCTCAGGCAGGTGTTGGTGTCGTCGTCTGCCACCAGTGCCCGCAGCCCTTCCAGCTGGGGCAGCTGTTTGATCTCTGCCTTCTGCCCGCTGAGGGGGAAGCAGAGATTCACGATGAACTCACTGCCCTTGCCCGGCTCACTTTCAAGGGCGATGGTGCCGCCCATCAGATCCACGATGTTCTTGGTGATGGAAAGGCCCAGACCCGTGCCCTGAATGCCGCTGACGGTGGAGCTTTCCTCCCGGGCAAACTCCTCAAAGATGTGCTTCTGGAACTCCTTGTTGATGCCGATGCCGTTATCCTTGATGCGGAACTCGTAGTTGCCGCAGCCCTTGGGTGCACCGGGCTTCTGGGCGATGCGGATGCTCACCATGCCGCCGGTGGGGGTAAACTTGATGGCATTGGAAAGGATGTTCAGCAGCACCTGATTCAGCCGCAGCGGGTCGGTGATGATGTCCTCGTCCACTACGTCCATGGTGTCGATGAACAGCGACAACCGTTTGGAGCTGATATTGGGCTGGATGATGGAGCGCACATCGTGCACGAGATCCGGCAGGTGCACTGCCTTTTCCTCGATCTTTACCTTGCCGCTCTCAATGCGGCTCATATCCAGCACATCGTTGATGAGGGAGAGCAGGTGCTGGCTGGAGGTGGAGATCTTTTTCAGGTAGTCTAGCACCTGTTCCTTATTCTCAACATGGGTCGCCGCCAGCGAGGTAAAGCCGATAATGGCGTTCATCGGGGTGCGGATGTCGTGGCTCATGTTGAACAAGAACTCCCGCTTGGCGCGGTTTGCCGCTGCCTCGTGCCGGACGGCAAGTTCCAGCTTTCGGTTCTGCTCTTCCAGCCGGGCGTGGTATTCCCGCTCCTGCTCCTTTTTTTGCTGCTCCGCAGCCTTTATGGAGCGATAGCGCAGCATTTGCAGCACTGCCACGCAGCTCAGATAGAGGATCAGCGCAGCCAGCAGCGTGCTGCTGGTATTGCGGAACACCGATTTTTCGCTGATATAGAGATACAGGTCAAAATTCCGTCCGTTGCTGTACATCCCGAAATAGCAGCCGGAATTTGCCCAGTCGCGGGTGTGGGTCAAGGTATCGGGCGCACCGGCTTTGCGGATGCCCTGCACCAGCGGGCTGTTCGTGGTGTACAGTCCGATGAGGCTCGGGTCGTTTGCGGCGATCACCTTGTTGTTCTGCACAATGAATATCGTGCCGCTGATATTCTGCGGGTAGCCGTCCAGCACGCTCTGGATGGACAGGGCTGCGCCCTCCACAAACTCCGGCGGGGTCACCCGGTAGGCCAGCAGCACGGCGTCCCCTGCTGCGGCGCGGCGGGTGGCAACATCCACCGCCGTGCCATCCTGTAACAGAATGCGCTTGAGGTAGGTCTTTTGCGGGTTTTGCAGCACGTTCAGCGCGGCTTGCTCCCGCAGAGATTCCGCAAACTGCGCATAGCCGATATTACCATCCGTATATTCGCACAGTGATTCTCCATTTTCATCCAGTACGGCAATGCCGGTAAGCCAGAGGGACTTCGTTTCTGCCCGGAGGCTTTCGGGGTCGTAGAGATCCAAGGTATCATTTTCGGCCAGCTGCCGCACCGACACTGCCATCCGGCGCAGTGCCCTTGCGGTGATGGTATCGTTATGTTTTTCGTAGCTGGTGGACTGCACCTTTACAAAGTTGATGGTGCGGTCAAAGTATTCCTCGGTAGCGCGCATGGACTCCTGCCCGGAGAAGAGGGTCACTGCCAGCAGAAACAGCACGCCCATCAGCAGGTAGAGCGCCGCCACCCGCATATTGGGCGTGAACGTTTTCTTGTTACGGTTCAAGGGCGTCCACCTCCAGATACTTTTCCGGGTCCGGCAGATATTTGCCTACGATCTGCTTCAGTGTGCCGTCGGCGCGCATGGCGGCAAGGGTCTCGGTCAGCTTTTCGTCCAACCCGCGGGTGTCGTTCAGTGCAAAGGCTACGCCGATGCCGGTGACCAGCAGCGGCTCTTCCAGAATGCGGAAATCGGCATTGCAATCCTGCATATACTGCAAAATGGCGGTCTCGTGGGCGGCAATAGCATCCACATAGCCGCAGTTCAGCATGGCGTACTGCACGCTGCGGTCCTCGGTGCTCAGCAGTTCACCAAACTGCGGGATGCGGGGGTCGGTACCGCCGAGGAAAATCTCCTCCGGCTTGGTGGTGCTTTGCACCATCATGGTCTTGCCCGCAAGGTCGGCAAGCGTTTCAATACCGCTGTTGGCATTGACCGCCACCACCTGACGGCTGACCATATACGGCCCTGCCCAGCGGTACAGCTGCTCCCGCCCGTCCATGGAAAAGCAGCCCCAGATGCAGTCGATAGCACCGCTTTCCACCAGATTGGTTTTCTGCTCCCAGTCAATGATTTCAAACCGTACCGCATACCCTATGCGGGCAAAGGCCTCGGTGGCAATGTCCACATCAATGCCGGTGGGGGTGCTGTCATTGTTCAGGTAGATAAAAGGCGGGTAGTTATCACTGCCCACCGTGAGCTCAGGCAGTGCTTCCGCCGTCTGCATTTTGCCGCAGGCGGTCAGCCCGGCCGCAGCCGCCGCGCACACCTTTAAAAAGGTGCGGCGAGGTATTTTATAGTTGGATCGCTGTTTTGTCACGCGTAGTTGTCCTCACATTACCATTGTAAAATTTCCTGTTTCAGTTCCCCCTGCACATCCAGCAGGCACTGTGTCAGCAGTGGGTTGAACGCTCCGCACGCGCCGTTTGTGATCATCTGAACGGCGGTCTCGTGCGGGAAGGCTTTTTTGTAGCACCGCTCGCTGGTCAGCGCGTCGTACACATCCGCCATGGAGACCAGCTGCGCGCTGATGGGGATATCGTCCCCCTTCAGCCCGTCCGGGTATCCCCTGCCGTCCCAGCGCTCGTGGTGCCAGCGGGCGATCTCGTAGGCGGTCTGCAGCAGCGGCTGCTCGGCAAAGTTTTCGGTTTTGTGCAGCATCTCTGCGCCCAGCATACTATGGGTCTTGATCACCGCAAATTCTTCTGCGGTCAGCTTGCCGGGCTTATTCAGGATGGCTTCGTCAATGCCGATCTTGCCGATATCGTGCAGCGCCGACGCCAGCGCGATGTTATCCTGCTGCTCGGGGGTCAGCTCGTAGCGGTCGGTCAGCTCCATCAGCCGGTGCAGCAGCGTCTCGGTGATGACGCGGATATGCCGCACATGAGAGCCGGACTCGCCGTTGCGGAACTCCACGATCTGGCTCAGCACGCCCACCAGCACATCGGTGTTCTTTTCCCGCGCGCGGATCTGGTCAGAGACCATCTGCACCAGCCGCCGCTGCTTGGCGTACAGCTTGATGGTATTTGCCACCCGGCGGTAGACGATCTTGGCATCAAAGGGGCGGTTGACATAGTCGCTGGCGCCCAGCTCGTAGGCTTTGCGGATGGCTTCTTCCGAGTCGTCACTGGAGATCATGATCACCGGTACATCCTCAATGGTGTGGTTGGTGTTCATGGTGCGCAGCACCTCAAAGCCGTCCATGACCGGCATGTTGATATCCAGCAGCACCAGCGCGATCTGCCCGGCATTTGCCCGCAGCAGTTCCAGACACCGCTCGCCGTTCCCGGCTTCCAGAATATGGTAGTCTTCTCCCAGAATACCGGTAAGCACCATGCGGTTCATCATGGCATCGTCCACCAGCAGGATAGTGGGCTTTTCCTCCAAAACTTCCTCCTGTGGAGCCAGACGGCTGCCCTGTGTGTCCACCGCCACGGCGTCCTTGCGGCTCTTGGCCTGATACATCAGAAGGTCTGCCCGGCGCACCACGTTCTCCATAGGGTCGGCAAGGGTCTGCATTGCGCCGCCGATACTCAGCGACAGCCGGAAGTGGGGGTAGCCCGGCACCACCGTTTTCTGCGCGGCATCGCGGATCTGCTCCAGTTTTGTTCTAAAAAAGTCTGCCGGGATGCCAGCCAGCACCAGCAAAAACTCATCGCCGCCGTAGCGGATCAGCAGATCTGTTTCCCGGATGCAGGAGCGGATGGTCTTTGCAACCGTTTCCAGCGCCATATCTCCGGCGTGGTGACCGTAGGTATCGTTGCAGATCTTGAAATCATCGATATCCATCAGGGCGATGCCCGCCGGGCCGATGTTATTGCGCGCCACTTCCTCGTAATAGCGGCGGTTGTAGGCGCCGGTCAGGGCGTCATGGTTCAGCTGCTGCTGATAGCTCTTTTCTTTTTCCATATTCCGGGCGGTGGTCTGGGCAAGCTGCGCTTTTTGCTCCTCCATCTGCTGCATCATCCGCAGCAGGTTGCGGTTGGCGGTTTCCAGCTCCTCCTTCTGGGCGCGGTTCTGCTGTTCCAGCTTTTCCCGCAGCTCCATATAGGGGGTGATATCCGTGATGGTGCTCACGATGCAGCTATCGCCGCGCCACTCCACTCGGTTGGCCGCGCTGGTGACCCAGCGGTAGCCGTTTTTGCCCAGCAGCCGGAACACACTGTCGCCGTTCTGTGCGTAGGTCGTGCTGTTTTCCGCGTTCCGGTAGCGCAGCCCGCTTTCCAGATCGTCCGGGTGCACCAGCGCGGTGTAGCGGTTATCGAACTTTGCCGCAAATTCTTCCCGCTCCCAGCCCAGTATCTCCAGAAAACGGTCGCTGATATAAATAAAGGGATAGCCGTTTTCCGGGTCATCCGCACAACAGTGGAAGCCGCCCGGCACATTCTGTGCATAGCGTTCCAGCCACAGACGCTTTTCTTTTATTGTCGCACTTGTTTCCATTTTGTTTTCCCTGCCTCTTTCTCTGCGCACCGCATCTTGGCAGCACGCAATACCCCCGTTGCCGCAATGTCAAACTTCACCTTCCTGTACACCCTGCTTTTGGGCGTACTGTAACATTTTGATTTTATCATCAAAACTGCCTAGTTGCAAGCATTTTTTCCCAATTTTGCCAATGGAAAGACAAATAAGACAGATTAAAAAAGGGCATAAGACAGCGCCTCTTCCCTGAAGAAGCCGTTCTTACGGTATCCGATTCGTTACAGTTTCAGCCTGCAACAAAAAAGAGATAGACCTTCCCTTCCGAGAAAGTCTATCTCTTTTTTATCCGGTTTCTTCTGTTTTCTATCAGCCCTGCTTTTTCCAGCGGCGCATGACGCCCATGCCCAAGGCATAGGGGCCGGTGTGCACCGCGATGGTGCAGCCGATCTGCAACAGCCCTACCTCACACTGTGCGCCGGGGTACTTGGCGCGCAGGGCGGCGCGGGTCTGCATCCACAAACGCTTGCCCTCGTCGGCATCGTAGCCGTAGCCCACCGTGATGCGGTAGTCGTCCGGGGTGCCGCCGTGGGCATCCAGATAGTTCATCAGCTGTTCCAGCGCCTTTTCAAAGCTCTTCTGCCGACCACGGGCTACGCCGCCGGAGAAGATCTCGCCGTCCTTGAACAGGATCATGGGCTTCAGCCCCAGCATATTGGCGGCGCGGCCGGTCACCTTGCCGATGCGCCCGCCCTTGATGAGGTAATCCAAATTGCCAACGGTGAAGAAGATCTGGTTGGTGGACTTTTCCGCTTCCAGCCAAGTCACAGTCTCGTCCAAGGTGCAGCCTGCGTCCCGCATGGCTACGGCATTTTCCACCATGGTGGATTCGGTCACCGTGGCGGCGGCAGAGTCGATGACCTCGATGCGGGCATCGGGGTAGTCCTCCAGCACCAGATCCCGGGCGTTGCGGGCGCTGCCCACGCAGCCGCTCATCTTGCCGGTGAACACCAGACACAATACCTCCCGACCCGCCTCGGCGTGTGCGCGGAAGGCCTTTTCAAAGTCCTCGATGGAGGCCAGACTGGTCTTGGGGTAGGCCGCCGGGTTATCTACCATGAACTGATAGAAGTCCCGCACAGGGATCTCCAGCCCTTCCTTGCGGTAATGCTCGCCGTCCAGCGATACATAAAAGGGCACGACCTCGATGCCAAGCTGCTTGGCGGTGTCCAGCGTCAGGTCGCAGGCGCTGTCGGTAATGATATCAAACATCTGTGACGCTTCCTTTTCTGAAACTCGGGGGCTGCTTTTGGCGGCAGCTCAGCCGCGGTGGATGTAGGCCTCGCGCTCTGCGCCCACCGAGATATAGGTGATCTTGCAGCCCACAGCCTTTTCCAGATACTCCACATAATCGCGAGCCTGCTGGGGCAGGTCCTCCCACTTGCGGGCTGCGGTGATATCGCAGTGCCAGCCGGGCAGGTACTCCACCACGGGCTGTGCGGTATCCAGCGCCTCACCCATGGGGAAGCGGGTGGTGGTGGTGCCGTCGGTCAGCTTGTAAGCAGTGACCATGGGGATCTTTTCCATGTAGTCCAGCACGTCCAGCAGGGTCAGAGCCACCTCGTCGCAGCCCTGGCAGAACACGCCGTAGCGGCTTGCCACCAGATCGATGGGGCCCACGCGGCGGGGACGGCCGGTGGCTGCGCCATACTCGTGGCCAGCCTCACGCAGGGCGTGCTTCTCTTCCTCGGTCATGGCCAGCTCGGCGGTAAAGGGGCCGTCACCCACGCAGGAGGAGTAAGCCTTCATGACGCCAATGGAGTTGTGCAGTTTGTGGCCGGGGATACCGGCGCCGATGGGTGCATAAGCACCGATGACGTTGGAGGAGGTGGTGTAGGGGTAGATGCCAAAGTCGATATCGCGCAGTGCGCCCAGCTGTGCCTCAAACAGCACCTTCTTGCCGGCGGCATCGGCATCGGCCAGATACTGACCCACATCGCAGATATAGTCCTTGAAGATGGCAGCATACTTTTCGAGCCAGTCCCACATCTCGTCCACGCTGATGGGGGAAGCGTTGTAGCTGCCCTCCATGACCAGATTCTTGGAATCCACCATGGTGACCAGACGCTTCTTCACGGCATCGTCCAGATGCAGCAGATCGCCCATGCGCAGGGTCTTTTTCATGTACTTGTCGCCGTATGCGTAAGCGATACCGCGCTTGGTGGAGCCGAACTGTGCGCCGGTCTTGGACAGGCGTGCCTCTTCCAGACCATCCTGCTCCACATGGTAGGGCATGGTGATGGTTGCGCGGTCGGAGATCTTCAGGTTTGCCGGGGTGATCTCAATGCCCTGCTCGCGCAGCTTATTGATCTCGCCGTCCAGATGATGCGGGTCGATGACCATGCCGTTGCCCATGACGCACACGACGTTGGGGCGCAGGATGCCGGAGGGCAGCAGGTTCAGCACGAACTTGCCGCGCTCGTTTTTAACGGTATGGCCTGCGTTGTTGCCGCCCTGATACCGTGCAACGATGTCGTACTCCTGGCTGATCAGGTCGACCATGCGGCCCTTGCCCTCATCGCCCCAGTTGATACCCGTAATTGCAGTAAGCATAATAAATGACCTCTTTATCCTTTTTTCAAAAGACAGCCTTTTCCGTGCACCTTGCCCGGGATACGCTACCTTGGGTAAAACGCACCGGTTTGCTGCCCTTGCGGCACGCACCAATGCTATTATAGTATAGCACAGTCTGCCGCGCAAAAAAAGGGGGAACGCACCTTTTTGCGGCGGATCCCCCCTTAAAACAGAAAACGGCTCTGCCGAAGCAGAGCCGTAAAGTTGCATACTGAAATATAATCAGCGCTTGGAGAACTGGGGAGCATCGCTGGCAGGGCTGCGCCCTGCCGGGGGCTTCCTGCGGAAAGCGGATGATTTCCAGCACACCTGCGGCTGCTTCCAATCATTACAGGGTACGCTGCGCTTCCCCTGCGCTGGCTGCGCCAGCTATAAAATCAGCTGTACTTATCCTAATAAGCGGAGTATAATAAAAAATAAATTTATATTCTGAAAGGTAGAAAAACATGATACGAGAAATGCAAAAAGCAGACTGGAATCGTGTGAGCGAAATCTATCAACAAGCTTTATTAGCGGGAAAATCAACATTTAATACCGTTTGCCCAGATTACGACGAATGGGATAACAATCACATAAAAGATTGTCGATATGTTGCTGAAATAGACGATATGGTGGTTGGGTGGATTGCTATTAGCCCAACTTCATCGCGCGAGGCGTATAAAGGAGTTGTTGAGGTCAGTATCTATATTGATAACAAATATCAAGGCAGCGGAATTGGAACAAAGCTACTAAAAAAGTTATGCAATGAAAGCGAAAAACGAGGATATTGGTGTTTGTATGTGGCAATTTTTTCCATTAACAGACCCAGTATCGAACTTCATAAAAAATGTGGATTTCGAGAAATTGGATATAGGGAACGAATCGCAAAGGATCGATTTGGAAAATGGCAAAACACCGTATTGATGGAAAGAAGACTCCCTGAGTAAAATCAATCATCGAACCAATTACATCCAGAATTATAAAGCAGGAAATCAGAATGGTTTCCTGCTTTTCTTCATATAGAAAACCACAAGCTATGCTTGTGGAAGAATAGAGCTGTAGCGTTGATACGGGTAGAAAAAGAACCTCCTTTTGCTATAATTAGAAGCGGGTAACGCCAACCGCCGGAGATGCGCAGTCGTGCTCCCCTGTTCTCCGGAAAAGTGGGCAGCAAAAAACGGCTCTGCCGAAGCAGAGCCGTAAAAGTGCATACTGAGATAAATCAGCGCTTGGAGAACTGGGGAGCACGACGTGCAGCCTTCAGACCGTACTTCTTACGTTCCTTCATACGAGGATCGCGGGTCAGGAAGCCAGCCTTCTTCAGCACAGGACGGTTCTCGTCGCTCTGCTGCAGCAGGGCGCGGCTCAGGCCGTGGCGGATAGCGCCAGCCTGACCGGAAACACCGCCGCCGGAAACGCGGACGACGACGTCATACTTGCCCTCCAGGCCCAGCAGGACCAGCGGAGAACGGACGATCAGCTTCAGGGTCTCCAGACCGAAGTAGTTGTCGATATCACGATCGTTGATGGTGATCTTACCGGTGCCGGTGTAAACGCGAACGCGGGCAACGGAATCCTTACGACGACCAGTGCCGTAGAAATAAGGTTTGGTTTCGTACATATTCGATTGCCTCCTTCTTAGAACTCGATCTTCTCGGGCTTCTGAGCAGCGTGAGCGTGCTCGGCACCCTGGTAGCAGTGCAGGCGGGTCAGAGCCTTAGCACCGATGGTGTTGGAAGGGATCATGCCCTTGATAGCGTAGGTCATAGCCAGGTCGCTGTTCTCAGCCATCAGCTTGCTGTACTGGACCTTCTTCAGGCCGCCGATGTACTTGCTGTGGGTGATGTGGAACTTCTGCTCAGCCTTCTTGCCGGTCAGAACAGCCTTGTCGCAGTTGATGACAACAACGAAATCGCCGCAGTCAACGTTGGGGGTGTAATCGACCTTCTGCTTGCCGCGCAGCAGAACAGCGGCCTCAGCAGCGACGTGGCCCAGGCTCTTGCCGGCAGCGTCGAGCAGGTACCACTTACGCTCGACTTCAGCGGGCTTTACGAGAGTAGTGCTCATATCTATTTCCTCCTGATAAGCTTTTTGTACGTTTCAGGCGCCCTTTTGGGGCGCGAGTGTCAGTATACAACACAAAAACGCGCCTGTCAACATGATTTTTGGATTTTTTCGGCGCAGATTTTCGAAACTCTCAAAATCGCTTGTTTTCTCTTGAATCCTCTTGATTTCTGAATTTCGATTTTTGCAAAAGTTTTTTGCCCGCACCGGCATATTTTTGCCATTTGCCCGCTACAAATCCCGCTGCGGTTGTGGTATACTATAAAGGATATGGGCGGCGTACCGCCGCCTTGCCAACACAAGGAGAATACATCCATGCCAAATGAGATCGACCGCACTTCTTCGGCGCAGCGTCGCAGCTCCAAGCTGCTGACGGCGATGGCCATTTTCATCTGTCTGGGCATCGCAGCCTACATGGTGCTCACCCTGCTGGTGAACCGGCAGACCCCCGCGACACCTGACACCCACTATACCGGCACGAACGGCATCTCTGTCTACTACGACAGCAGCGTGTGGAGCGTGTGCCGCATGACCGAGGACGCAACCCTCGGCACCGTGCTGGAGCTGGCTACCGCCGACACGGCAGACAACGAGGACTATCAGGCCGTTTTGTTACAGCGGGGCACCGCCGACAGCTACGAAAGCTTTATTGAGGATTCGGAAGCCGACCTCAAACAGGCTTACGGCGTCATCAAGCCCCGCAAGGTCAACCTGACCGTGGAGGGCGCAGCGGTAGAGGCGGTGCGCTGTGATATCCGCACCTACTACGCCGTGCTGGCCACCATCACCTACGACAGCGGCGATGTGGTCTATGTCTCGGCGCTGACCAAGCTGGCCTCCATCAGCGATGTGGTCAATCTGGTAGAAAGCGTGAGCCTGTCATGAGTGATCTTCGTGCAATGCAGCGGCTTTGCGGCCTGATGCGCAAGGCCGTACAGGACTATGAAATGATCGCCCCCGGCGACCGGGTGATGGTGGGCGTTTCCGGCGGCAAGGACAGCGTGGCGCTGACCATCGGCCTTTCCATGCTGCGCAAGTACATCGGCTTTGATTACGAGGTGGTGGCGGTCACGCTGGACCCGCAGTTCGACCATCAGCCCATGGACTACTCGGCGCTGGCAGAGCTGTTCCGGCAGCACGGCATCCCCTACGAGGTGCGCCGCACCGAAATCGGCCCTGTGGTGTTCGAGTACCGCAGGGAAAAGAACCCCTGTGCCCTGTGCGCCAAGCTGCGGCGGGGCGCGCTGCATACCGCCGCGCAGGAGCTGGGCTGCAACAAGGTGGCGCTGGGGCATCATCTGGACGATGCCGTGGAGACCTTTTATATGAACCTCTGGCGGGAGGGGCGCATCGGCTGCTTCTCGCCGGTGACCTACCTTTCCCAGCGGGACCTCACCCTCATCCGCCCCATGCTGCTGGCTACCGAGTACGAGGTGCAGTGCGCCGTGCGGGAGGCGGGCTTGCCCATCGTGAAGAGCCGCTGCCCCGCCGACGGCGTTACCGTGCGGGAACAGACCAAGGAATTTGTGCAGGAGCGCTGCCGTACCGACCACGCTTTCCGCCAAAAGACGCTCCATGCTTTGCAGGAGAGCGGCATTGACGGCTGGCGTCCCGTCCACACGGGCCGGGGCAGCTTTATCGTACCAAAAAAGGAAACAGATCATGCAGAAACAACCGTTTGAAAAACACGTCTGGGCCGAGATCGACCTCGAAGCCCTTCGGTATAATTTCCGGGAGGTAAAGGCCCGGGCAGGGGCGCTGCCCCTGTGCGCAGTGGTCAAGGCGGACAGCTACGGCCACGGCGCGGTACAGTGCGCCCGGGTGTTCGCCGAGGAGGGCGCCGCATGGCTGGCAGTCAGCTGCCTGACCGAGGCTGTGCAGCTGCGCAAGGCAGGGCAGACTTTGCCCATCCTCATTCTGGGACACGTGCAGCCCGCCTACGCCGCCGCTCTGATCCAGAACGACATCACTGTGGCCTGCTACTCCCTTGCGCAGGCACGCGCCCTGAGCGAAGCCGCCGTGGCGGCAGGCGGCAGGGTACACATCCACCTCAAGGCCGACACCGGCATGGGGCGCATCGGCTTTGCCCTGCGCACCGATTTTGACGCCGCCATCCGGGAAATGCTGGAAGCCTGTGCACTGCCCGGGCTGGAAATGACCGGCCTGTTCCAGCATTTTTCCGTGGCCGATGACACCGCCCCGGAGAATGTGGCCTATACTGCCGAGCAGCACGCACTGTTCGTGAAAGCCTTCCACGCACTGAAAGCCGCCGGGCGGGAGCCTGCCCTTGTGCACTGCGATAACTCTGCCGGGGTCATGCTGCACCCGGACTGGCCGGAGGGCTTGCCCCGGGAGCGCTGCATGGCACGCCCCGGCATCATCCTGTACGGCTACGACCCCAGCGACGAGGTGCGCTTTGGGCGCTTTAAGCCGGTGATGACCCTCAAGACCGTGGTGAGCATGATCAAGGAGATGCAGCCCGGCCAGTGCGCCAGCTACGGCCGCCGCTTTACCGCCGAAAAGCCCACCAAGGTAGCCACCCTTTGCACCGGCTATGCCGACGGCTACCCCCGGCTTTTGAGCTGCGGCAAGGGCGTGGTGGAGATCCACGGCAAGGCCTGCCCGGTACTGGGGCGGGTGTGCATGGATCAGATGATGGTGGACGTGACCGATGTGCCGGAAGTGCGCGAGGACGATGAAGCCATCCTGTGGGGCGGCACCGTGAGCGACACCGCAGAGACCATTGCCCGCAAGACCGATACCATTTCTTATGAAGTGCTATGCGGCGTTTCCCGCCGCGTGCCCCGTGTCTACCGCGACCACGGACAGATCGTGGCCGTGGAGGACTGGATCTTAGAAGCATAAAGCTGCCCGGAGGAACTACATGGCAAGAGACAACATCCGCAACTTCTGCATCATTGCACATATCGACCACGGCAAATCCACCCTGTCCGACCGCATTCTGGAGCTGACCAAGAGCGTGGACGAGCGCACCATGGAGGATCAGATCCTTGACAACATGGATATCGAGCGCGAGCGCGGCATTACCATCAAGGCGCGTGCCGTGACCATGAACTATAACGCAAAGGACGGCAAGACCTACGAGTTCAACCTGATCGACACCCCGGGTCATGTGGACTTTGCCTACGAGGTCAGCCGCAGTCTGGCCGCCTGCGAGGGCGCCATTCTGGTGGTGGACGCCACACAGGGCGTGGAAGCGCAGACGCTGGCCAACACCTATATGGCACTGGAGCACGATCTGGAACTGGTGCCCATCCTGAACAAGATCGACCTGCCCAGCGCCCACCCGGACGAGGTGGCGCAGGAGGTGGAGGACGTGATCGGCCTGCCCTGCATGGACGCGCCCCGCGTCTCCGCCAAGACCGGCCTGAACATCGATCAGGTGCTGGAGCGTGTGGTCAGCGATATCCCCGCCCCCACCGGCGACCCGGACGCCCCCCTCAAGGCGCTGATCTTCGACAGCATCTACGACAGCTACAAGGGCGTCATCGTCTACATCCGCGTGTTCGAGGGCACGGTGAAGCCCGGCGACACCATCCGCATGATGGCCACCGGCGCAGAGTTCACGCTGGTGGAGGTGGGTCACATGGGTGCCACCTCCCTGACCCCCTGTGCCCAGCTGCAGGCCGGTGAGGTAGGCTACCTGACCGCCAGCATCAAGACGGTGCAGGACACCCGCGTGGGCGATACCGTCACGCTGGCAGACCGCCCCACCGCAGAAGCGCTGCCCGGCTACCGTCAGGTCAAGCCCATGGTCTTCTGCGGCATCTACCCCGCCGATGGTGCCAAGTACCCCGACCTGAAGGACGCGCTGGAAAAATTGCAGCTGAACGACGCCTCCCTGACTTTTGAACTGGAGACCAGTGCTGCGCTGGGCTTCGGCTTCCGCTGCGGCTTCCTTGGTCTGCTGCACATGGAGATCATCACCGAGCGCTTGGAGCGGGAGTTCGATCTGGATATCATCACCACCACCCCCAGCGTGCGCTACCGTCTGACCCTGACCGACGGCACAGTGGAGATGATCGATAACCCCTCCAGCTACCCGGACCCCAGCAACATCGTCAAGCAGGAAGAGCCCTTTGTGGATGTGCACCTGTACACGCCCAACGACTATGTGGGCGGCCTGATGGATCTGTGCCAGAGCAAGCGCGGCGTCCTGATCGATATGAAGTATCTGGACGATGTGCGAGTGGACCTGCACTACGCGCTGCCGCTGGGCGAGATCGTGTACGACTTCTTTGATGCCATCAAGAGCCGCAGCCGGGGCTACGCCAGCTACGACTACGAGTTCAAGGAGTACCGCGAGAGCGATCTGGTCAAGCTGGACTTCCTGCTCAACGGCGACCCCGTAGACGCCTTGTCTATGATCGTATTCCGGGACAACGCCTACGCCAAGGGACGCCGCATCTGCGAAAAGCTGCGGGACAACATCCCGCGCAACCTGTTCGAGATCCCGGTGCAGGCTGCCATCGGCGGCAAGATCATTGCCCGCGAGACGGTCAAGGCCATGCGCAAGGACGTGCTGGCCAAGTGCTACGGCGGCGATATCTCTCGTAAAAAGAAGCTGCTGGAAAAGCAGAAGGAAGGCAAAAAGAAGATGCGTCAGCTGGGCAGCGTTTCCCTGCCCAGCGAGGCCTTTACCGCCGTGCTCAAGCTGGACAGCGACGACGATTGATCTGCAAATATACAAAAGGGATGCTGCGTGCGCGGCATCCCTTTTGTGATGGGAACTCCCAAATGTGAAATCCGCTCACGGCATAGATGCACTCTTTGCTTTTCCTACTAAATATGTTATAATTTATTTATATATCAGTTTTTGTATCCGTTTTTGGAGAGATGGGCTGCGCCCTTCTCCTTACAACGCTTCCCGGCAGAAAGGATGTGGCTGTTATCAAATCAAAGCACGGAAAAGGCTCTGCGCACAGCGGCAGGCACACGCAGAGCAGCGGCAGTGCACGAACATCAGCACCCCGCTGGAAGCAGGTGTTGCTGACGCTGCTGGTTCTTGTTGCCCTGCTCGCTCTGATGGGCGGGGCACTGTGGCAGAATATCTGCTATAACCGTACCCACTATACCGCAGAGTTTTATCAGGTCCATTCCCGCAAGCTGACCCAGAGCTGCCGGGTCGTTTTTCTCACCGATCTGCATCTGCGGGAGTACGGGGCGGACAACTGTGAACTGGTGCAGGACGTCCGCAGCCTTGCCCCGGATCTGATCCTGCTGGGCGGCGACTTTGTGACCTACGGCGAAGGCACCAATTACGATAATATGCTCTCCCTGTGCAGCCAGCTGAGCCAGATCGCCCCGGTGTGCGGGGTGCTGGGCAACCACGAGGACGAGCTGTATTTTCTGGACGGCGACCGGGAGCTGGTGGAAAAGTTCACCGCCGCCGGGGTGACCATCCTGCGCAATGAAGAGGCGCGCTATACCGTCCACGACAATGTCATCAGCATTCTGGGCGTGGAGGGCAGCCCGAAGGACTTTTACAACTACGGTGCCAGCACCTTTATGGACAGCGTAGAGCCGCAGACAGATTACGATCTGCGCATCTGTCTGGCGCACATTCCCACCTACTTTACCGAGCATCTGGAAAATTATTCCTTTGAGCTGGGGCTGGCCGGGCACACCCACGGCGGCATCGTCTGTCTGCCGATGTTCGGCCCGCTTTACAGTGCCGAGGAGGGCTTTCTGCCCGACTATGCCGGAGGCAGCTATACGCTTGCCAACCGTGCCACCCTCATCGTAAGCCGGGGGCTGGGCGATTCCAGTCAGGTGCCCCGCATCAACAACGTGCCGGAACTTTCGGTCATTGACATCGACTAAGCAGTCTGCGCCGCGCGTGCAGGCCGCTGCAAAAGGATAGAACGTCATGGATGACATCAAAGAAAAGATCAAACAGGCGCTGCGCCATATCTGGACAAATAAATACCGCCTGTTTCTCTGCCTGCTGACCTTGTGCTGTCTGTTCGGGCTGTTCCATTATTTCAAAAGTGCGGACAGCGCCACCGCCAGCATCTCCTTCAATTACTCCGAGGCATCGCTGGGCATGAACCCCAACAAGACCCGCTTCAACGCCTACGAGATCGTTTCGGGCGAGGTGATGGAGCGCGCCATCCGGCGGGTGGGCCTGCAGGACAGCCTGACCGCCTCCCAGCTGGCCGAGTGCCTTTCCCTGAGCCCGGACGGCACCGGCAGCGCCAATGGCAGCGAGTATATCAGCACCAACTACTATCTCTCCATCAACGCCCGCAAGCTGGATCTTGGCAACCGCAAGCCCATGGATCTTTTGCAGAGCGTGTGCGAATCCTACCGGGAGATCTTTTTGAGCAGCTACTGTGATAATCAAAGCCTGCTGAAGGAAAAGCTGGAAGTGACCACCGCGTGCGAGCCTTACCTGCGGCTGAACGAACTGGAGGTGCGTGCCGCAGGGCTGAACCGCTACCTGAACGCTCGTCTGGGGGCGAATAAAACCTTTACGGACGATACAAACCCCGACCCTTCCACCAACAACTTTACCACGCTGGGCAAAATGATCAACAATCTGGTGGATTACGACCTGCCCAATGCCATGGCCTTTGTCATTGAGGGCGGCGTTGCCCGCGACCCATCCATGCTGACCAGCATTTTGGAATACAAGAACAAGATCGATGATATAGCCATGCGCACCCAGCAGGCTTATTATGATGCGGATAAAAAGGGCATTTCCATCTACGAAAAGTCCATGACCTCCATCATGATGATCCCCACCGTGGATGCGGCCAGCGAATACTATATGTCCCGCACCAAGACCGCCATGGACGCACTGGCGCGCTCGGCAGATGCTTCTCTGTCCGATGCCACCGACTACCAGTCCGAGATCGTGAGCACGAATTATGTGATCCAGAAGATCCAAGAACTGGATGCCGGGCAGCCGCGTCTGGCCGAGGCACAGGCCATGGTGAACAAGTTGGAAACCGCCATCAACGAGATCTCGGAGCAGCTGTTCGTGCTGGATAAGGCCTATATCAAGTATAAATCTCAGAACTATATCTCCTTTACCTACGGCTCGGCCTCCTTTATCCAGCGGCTGAGCCTGAAAAAGACCCTGATGGAGTCCGTTGCCGTGATGCTGGGCGGCGCATGGCTGCTCCATGAACGCAAACGCAGAAAGGCCGGAAAACGCAAATGAAAAAGTTTGAGATCCTGCGCTATCTGAAGCGTTTCAGCCTGCTGATCTTTCTGGTCGCGCTGGCAGGTGCGGCTGCCATCTATCTGTATGCGGACGGCAAGCAGCAATACACTGCCTCGGTCATCATCCGCTATACCAACAGCAGCATCTCAGATGGCCTGACCCCGGACGGCAGCGCGCTGGACGTCAACGAGATCTATTCCTCCACCGTCATTTCGCAGGCCATGGATGCACTGGGCGCTTCCGGGCGGCTGAGCACCATCCGCTCCAACATCTCGGTGACCCCAGTGATCTCGGAGGATCAGCAGACCATCAACGAGGCCCTGCTGAGCAAGGGCGAAGAGGTGACCTATTTCCCCGATACCTACAAAGTGAGCCTTGTGGTGGACGGGGCGCTGGGCGCGGGCTATGCCCGCAATATGCTGGATGCCATCATCCAGAGTTACTGCACCTATTATACGGAAAAATATGTGGAGCAGAAGCTCTCGCTGAACCCCTCGTCCGGGCTGCTGGACAACGGCTACGACTACTACGAATGCATCCGCATTCTGGAAAACGATACCAACGAGATGCAGGACTATCTGCTGAGCAAGCGGGAGCACTACCCGCATTTCCGCTCCTCCCGCACCGGCTACACCTACGCAGACCTGTGCGATATCTATTCCGACTTCAAAAAATACACCATCCCGGCGCTGTACGCCTATGTGCTCAACGGCCCGCAGGTGCGGGACGGCACGGTGCTGCAGGAGTATCTGGCCAACTGCATCGAGACTGCAAAGCAGAACGAACAGATCACCACCGAGCAGCGGGACAGTCTGTGGAGCCTGACCGACCAGTATGTGTACAAAAATGCGGATCTGCTGGAAAACTACTTTACCGACCGGGGCGAAGTGGTGTCCTCGGACTACATCCTGGGCAACATCGAACTGGAAGGCGCGGGCGATAGAGCGCAGACCACCTACGACGGTCTGGTGCTGAAACTGGTGTCACTGGAACAGCAGGTGGCTGCCAGCCAGATCGACCGGCAGTTTCAGGAGGAGATCCTGCAAAGCTTCCGCAACATGGATTTTGGCGGTACAGACGAACAGCATGCCAAGATGGAAAGCATGATCAACGACTACGAGGCGCAGCTGAAAAGCTACTACGAGATCATCAATACCAGCAGCAAGGAACTGAACCTGTACATCAGCGCAGATTATCTGAAGATGATCAGTTCGGTGCGGGTGGCTGCTGCCATCAATGTCAAGCTGTACCTGATGCTGGCGCTGGTGCTGTTCTTTGTTATTGGCTGCTGCGGTGCCGTTCTGCTGGGACGCATCTCGGATGTGGTGGATTATCTGCTGTATGTGGACAAAAAGACCGGCCTGCCCAACCGCGAAAAACTCAATGTGTATATCACCGGCATGGCCGACCGCATCCTGCCGGAGGACTATACCTGCTTTGCCTTGCAGCTGGACAACCTGACCGAGATGAGCCGCCGCTTCGGCTACACCGTGGGCGATGGCATCCTGAAGGATTTTTCCGGTCTGGTGCAGCTGATGGGCGACACCGACGGCATGGTGGGCTACAACGGCGTGGGCAAGTTCCTTGCCTTCTTTGAGGAATGCAGCAGCCGGAAGGCAGAGGTCATGATCCGCATCCTGCAAAGTCAGGTGGACGAGTACAACAAGCTGAACCCGGAGTACCCCATCCTGTTCACCGCCGCATGGGCGACCACCTCGGAGGAGGAGCTCTACCATGTGCGCGACCTTGTGCGCTGCGCGCAGAAAAAGATGGACCTGATCGCCGAGGAGGGCAGCTCTGCCCTTGGCGGAATGGAGCGTGGTGAGGCATGATCCAGAACCGACGCGCTTATCAACTGATCCATTGCCGCACCCACAGTCGTCTGCTGGCGGGCGCTGCCGCCGTGTGCGGTGCCGCCTGCGGCCACGCAGACCTTGCGTTGTATCATCTGCTGCACCGGGGCGGTGCACCGTTGCCGGACAGCACACAGGCCGACCGCGCCACGCTGACAGCACTATGCCCGAAGCCCGCAGCGGAGAAAATCTGCCCGCCGCTGCCGCCGCAGGATCCGGCGGTGACGCTTTCAGTCATCGTGCCGGTATATAATGGCGAAGCCACCATCGGCCCTTGTCTGGACAGCATTTTGCAGCAGGATACCGGCTGCACCGTGCAGCTGATCGTGGTGGACAGCGATTCCACTGACGGCACAGCTGCCGTGCTGGAACGCTACCGGGCACTGCCCGGGGTGGTGCTGTGCAATTGCAGCGCACCCCGCAGCGCCGCCGCCGCCCGCAACGAAGGGCTGCGTCATGCCGTGGGGCGCTGGCTGATGTTCGTGGACAGCGATGATTTACTGCTGCCCGGTGCCATCCGCACCCTGCTGGATGCCGCACAGCGCCTTGACGCCGATGTGGTGCAGGGCGGCTGGCAGTACCTGTACACGGACGGCAGCTACGGCCCGGTGCAGTGCTACCCGGCGGCAGTCTATACCGGAGCCGCTGCGCCGGAGCGGTTCGAGCTGCCCGGGATGCCATGGGGCAAGATCTACCGGCGGGAGCTGTTTGCGCAGGTGCGCTTCCCGGCTTACTACACTTGTTTTGAAGATGCTATCATCCATTTTCTGGTGTTCCGGCTGGCCAGAACCGTAGCCTCTGTGCCCGAGATGGTCTATCTGTGGCGCAAAAACCCCAAAGGGCTTACTGCCACCAGCCAGCACCGCCCTGCCGCCGTGCAGAGCTACTGGATCATAGAGCAGCTGGCAGCGCAGGATGCTGCGCTGGGGCTGCCCCACGATGCGCTGTACCGCTGCACCCTGACGCTGCAGCTTTCGGCTTTCTGCTATGCCACTGTATCCGGTCTGCCGCCGGAAACGCAGCAGGCGGTTTTCCGGTTGTGCTGCGCTTTGTATGCCAAGGCGCTGCCGCAGGAGGGCGCACTGCCCCGCCGTGCCCGCTGGGGTGCCCGCGCCCTGCGGCAGCAGGACTTTGGGCTGTGGTGCCGCTACGGCAGAAGGTTTCAGTTGTTATAATGTAAGGAGTACCTATGATACGAGTGCTGCATTCGGTCAGCAATATGGACCGCGGCGGGATCGAGACCATGCTGATGAACTATTATCGGCATATCGACCGCAGCAAAGTCCAGTTCGATTTTATCGTCAACAAGAAAAAGCCCGGCGACTACGACGACGAGATCCGCCGTCTGGGCGGGAATATCTACCAAAGCCCGGGGCTTGACCCGCTGCACTACCCGGCGTATCTGCGCTTTGTGCAGCAGACCGTGGCCGCAGACCCCCGCATCCGCATCCTGCACGCCCACAACGAGGCCATGGGTCTGTACGCCCTGAAGGGCGCGGAGAAGGCCGGGCTGCAAGTGCGCATTGCCCACGCCCATAATATCTGGATCGTCCGGGACTACAAGTGGCCGCTGAAGATGCTCTGCAAGCAGCTGCTGCCCGGCGCAGCCACCCACCTGTGGGCCTGCGGACGGGATGCGGGCATCTACTACTTCGGCAAAGCGGACTGGGAGCGCCGGGGACAGATCATTCCCAACGCCATCGAACCGGAGAGCTTCCACTTTTCCCCCGCCGTCCGCGCCGAAATGCGGGCGCGTTACGGGCTGGAGGATCGGGTGATGCTTGGTCATGTGGGACGCTTTGACGTCCGCAAGAACCACGAGCGTCTATTGGAGATCTTCGCCGCCTTTTTGCAGCTGGAGCCCCGGGCGATGCTGGTGCTCATCGGCACCGGCAGACTGGAACCGGCTGTCCGCGCACAGGCGCAGGAACTGGGCATCGCAGACCATATCCTGTTTGCCGGGCTGCAAAGCAATGTGGCAGACTGGTACCAGATGATGGATCTCTTCGTCATGCCCTCCCGCTTCGAGGGGCTGCCGGTGGTGGGCATCGAGGCGCAGGCCGCCGGGCTGGGGTGCGTATTTTCAGACGCAGTGCCGGAAGAGGTGCTGCTTTCGCCCCATGCCATCCAGATCCCGCTTTCCGCCAGCAATGCAGACTGGGCGGCAGGCTTGCAGCGGATGCTGCAACAGCCCTGCGACCGCTCTGCCGGGGCAGAACTGATCCGGCAGGCGGGCTACGATATCAACATCGCCGCTGCCCGCTTGCAGCAGCAATACTTGCAGCTGGGCGGCAAGGCGTAAGTCACCTGCGGGAACACCCGCTACAAAAGGAGAACCCTCTTTCATGCGCACATTGGATCAGATTTTGACCAAAAAGGATTACAGCCGGAAAACTCCGGCCTCTTTGTTTTATAAGGACAGCCCGCTGTGGCAAAAACTGCTGACTATCGGCTGCATGGTCTTTCTGTCCGTGGCCGGGCTGGGAGAGTGGAAATACCTCAACAATATGTTGGGAGGTCTGCCCAAGGCCGTCTCTCTGGGCGTGATCGGGCTGGCAGTGCTGTATACCCTGTTTTACCCGGACGAAAAGCGCCTCCGGGAGATCTGGAAGCCCACCTTGCTGTATATGTCCCTGATGGCGGCGTTGTTTTTCTGGTCGATGATCATCTGGATCAAAAGCTTTTCTGAGGTCTCCTCCATGATCCGCAGCTGCTCCAAGGTTTTGTTCCAGAGCATTGCCATCCTTACTGCCGTAGCGCTGGTCTATCTGTTCCGGGAAAAGGCCATCGAGTTGTTTACCATCTGCATCTGCATGATCAACGGTGCCATTATGCTGCTGTGCATTCCCGGCTACGGTATTGCCGCCAGCATCCAGTCCCTTATCACCTGTCTGGTCACCTTCGGCGATGCAGTCGGCTACGCCCGCCAGCTGGAGATCCACGACCTGACCTTTGTGTTCGGGCAGATGATCGTGTACTACGCCGTTTTTGCTCCCCACACTACCCGGGAGGAAAAGCGCAAGCGATGGCGGTATCTGCTGCTCTGCATCTGGTTTTTTCTGGTCGGCATGAAGCGCAGCGCCATCCCGGCGGTGGTCTTGTTTATCATAGTCGGGTTGCTTCTCCGCAAGCGCAAATTGCCCCATTGGTTCTACCCCGTGGTAGGTGTTGGCTGTATCGTGTTTTTTCTGGTGTTCCTCTACTGTGTACGCAATGGTATCGTTACAGCGCTCCTGCTGCGCTTTGACATCGATATGATGGGCCGGGACTGCCTGTGGAGCCTGGCAAACCCTTACTATGAATTTTCCATCACCTATATCGGCCACGGCTTCGAATATGTGGATTCCCTCGTTACCCAGTGGTATAATGAAGGGATCCTCAACCATCCGTATCCCTTCCACAACGACATTCTGAAGGTCTTTGTGGAGATGGGATTTCCGGGCTTTATGCTTTGGTCCGGCATCCAGTATGTTCTGACTCCGCTGTTCTGGCAGCGCTATGCAGACCAGCAGACCACGCTGCTGTATATGTGCGTACTGGGCTATATGACGGTGACCTATCTGACCGATAATACCGCCTTTTATTTCTGGAGCGCGATGGCGCTGCGTCTGCTGCCGCTTGCTTATGCCATGAACCGCAAAAAGCCCCCGAAGCCCAAGGTGTGGATGCCGGACAGCCGACAGGAGATGCGGGACCGCATCCGTGTTCTGATGCAGGAGGGATGACAGAGATGATACAAACCGCCAAGCGTCTGGATCACATCGACATTGCCAAGGCGATCGGTCTGCTGCTGGTGATCTATGGACACACCTTTCGGATGTCCATGCGCGCCGTACATCCATGGTGTGCGTTTTCTTATACCTTTGTCTACCGGTTCCACGTCCCGCTGCTGTATTTTCTCTCCGGTATGGGCTGCACCCTGACCGCGCAGAAGAACCGCAGCCTTTCTGCACGGCAGTTTCTGCACAAAAAGGTGCACAGCCTGCTGCTGCCATGGGGCGTATACTCAGCCTTTTTGTACCTGCTGTTCTATCTGGCAAACCGGCTGCCGCCGGTGCGGGCGCTATTAGCTAGCAGTACATACCAGCTGCGGCAGCCTGCAGAATATCTCTGGCTGGTGCTGCGCAACGAGAACCCATACGGTTTTCATCTGTGGTATCTGCCCACACTGTTCTGGTTTGTCCTCACGGCATGGCTGCTGGACAAATATCTGTCCCCGGCAGCAGCCCGGGCGGCAAAGCTGGCACTGGTGGTGGCGCTGCCCGTGTGCTATCAGCTGTTTTTTGTCGGCTGGTTCTGGACGGTAAAAAGCTACTTTCAGCAGGGCGCTTTTTTCTTTCTGGGCTGCGTGCTCCCGCGTGAAAAGGCCGAACAGCATGCAAAGCCGCTGGTGCTTGCAGGTGCTTTGTGCGGCTTTGGAGTAGTGTGGGAGGTGTTATCCCCCGCTGCGGTTTGGCCGGATGGTCTGCTTGCAGAGGTCCTGTGCACATGGGCGGACTATTTTGCGGTCAGCGGGTTCTTCGTGGGCATCTGGGCGATGTGCGTGCTGCTGCAAAAGCCCCTGCAATGGCTGGTTCCGCTGGGAAAGAACTCTATGCTGTTTTATCTGTATCACCAGCCCTTTTGCTGCGCAGTACTGGGGCTTGTGCTGTATGATAAGCTGGGCGTCTCTGCGGGCGGGACGGTCCTTGCCTGCGGCGCGGCCAGTCTGGTAATGCCGTATCTGTTCTTCCGTCTTGCCGGTCGGCTGCGTCTGCGGCCGCTGCTGCGGCGGCTCGGCCTGCCGGGATGATATGGAGCGAGAAAGTTGAGAGTATCCCCTGCATCTCGTTTATATTGCCTGTTTACAATATGGAACATTTGCCGCTCCGGGCACAGCCGCTGCCCTCGGACGCAAACCAGAAAAAGCGGAAAGGAATACTACTGATGAAACGAAAGCTTCTGCGAGCGCTGTGCTACCTGAAAGAACTGCTGGCCATGCTGCTGTGCAAGCTGCTGGGTGCAGTATGCCGCGTCTTTATTCCGGCATACCGGGGCATCTGGCTGGTGGGCGAGCGCGGCACCGATGCCCGGGACAACGGCTACTGGTTCTACCGGTATCTGCGCACGCAGCACCCGGAGTGCCGCGCCTATTATGTCATTGCCGCCGACAGCCCGGACGCTGCAAAGATCACCGCGCTGGGCGGTGCGGTGCAGCGGGGCAGCTTCCGGCATGATCTGCTGTACTACTGCGCCGACTATCTGGTGGGCACCCATGTGCAGCCCTGTGCGCCGGACCTGATGGTGCACTACCATCTTGCCGCAAAGGGCATCCGCGCCCGGGGCAAGCAGGTGTTTTTACAGCATGGCGTTACGATGAGCGAGATGCAGTGGATGCACCGGGAAAATCTGTATCTGGATCTCTTTGTCTGCGGCGCAAAGCCGGAGTACGAGTACATCCGGGATACCTACGGCTTTGCGCCGGAGGTAACGCGCTATCTGGGGATGGCACGCTGGGATCACCTTTTGCAGGCCGGGCAGGCCCCCTGCAAAAAGATGATCCTGCTCATGCCCACATGGCGGGGCTCCCACTACCCGGAGGGGGAAGCTTTTCTGGATACGCCGTACTACAAGGCCTTTGACAGCCTGCTGAGCAGCGCCCGCCTTGATGCACTGCTGGAGCAGTACGGCTATACGCTGGTCTTTTACCCGCATATTGAGATGCAGAAGCATCTGAGCCGGTTCCATGCACCGTCAGAACGGGTGGTGCTGGCAGATAGCACCCTGTATGACGTGCAGCAGCTGCTGCTGGATTGCGCGCTGCTGGTCACAGATCATTCCAGTGTCTTTTTTGATGTGGCCTATCTGGAAAAGCCGGAACTGTACTATCAGTTCGATGAGGCGGATTATCAGCGGTATCACTATCAGAAAGGGTATTTTGATTTTGCACGGGACGGCTTTGGCCCGGTGTGCACCACCGAGGACGCGCTTTTGCAGGCACTGGAAACCGCTTTGCAGCACGGGATGCAGATGCCGCCGGAATACAAAGCCCGGGCGGCAGCCTTTTTCCCGCTGCGGGATACCCAGAATTGCGCCCGCATCTACGAGGCCATTTGCGGCCTGTGACCGGCGCACAAGAACCGTTTACGCAAAAAGCCCCCCGCTGCCGGCTGGCAGCGGGGGGCTTTGTTACCGATTTAAATGAAAATCAGCGCTTAGTTCTGCTTCATGCGAGCGAAGCAGTCGGAGCAGTAGACCGGACGGTCCTCACGGGGCTGGAAGGGAACCTTGCAGGTCTTGCCGCAAGCTGCGCAGACAGCGTCGAACATCTGACGCTCGCCGCTGTTGCTGCGTGCGCCGCCGTTCTTGCGGGCGTCACGGCAGGGCTTGCAGCGCTGGGGCTGGTTCTCGAAGCCGCGAGAAGCGTAGAACTCCTGCTCGCCGGCAGTCCAAACAAATTCCTTACCGCAGTCCTTGCAGACCAGAGTCTTGTCTTCAAACATAGTAGTATCTCCTCTTTAGTTAGTTCTTGCCCACGGAAGGATTGTAACCATACCTTTGGTTTTGGGACCATCGCGCTGATCAGTAAGCTTACCAGGGGCTTGAATAGATAAATGCCCTCGGATTGAGGACTTTCCTATTGTACCGTTATTTTTGAGATTTGTCAACCAAAAAACAACCGTTCGCCCTTTTATTTGTACACATGGCACAAACCGACAGCATATATTTGGGTAAAATCACTGCCGGAAGGAGAGAAAAGGGGCTGCCGCACACTCTGTGCAGCAGCCCCTGCAAAGCCCTTTGGGAAAAGTTTACTTCTCGATGACTTCCTTGGTGTCGCGGGCGATCATCAGCTCCTCGTCGGTAGCAATGACCAGCGTGCGCACCTTTGCGCCCCAAGCGGTGATCTCGCACACGTCGCCCACGGGGTGCTTGTTCTTCTCGGTGTCGATGCGGATGCCCAGCCAATCCATGTGGTGGCAGATCTTTGCACGGGCAATGGCATCGTGCTCGCCGATGCCGCCGGTAAAGACGATGGCGTCCACGCCGCCCATGGCTGCAATGTAGCTGCCGATGGTCTTTTTGATCTGGTAGTTCAGCATATCGGAAGCCAGCTGTGCGCGCTTGTTGCCGGCCTCGGCAGCCTCTTCCACGTCACGCTTGTCGCTGGAAACACCGGAGATGCCCAGCAGACCGGACTTCTTGTTCAGGATCTCGTCCAGCTCGTGGCCGGTGATGTTCAGGGTGTACTTCAAGTAGTTGACCACAGAGGGGTCCAGGTCGCCGCAGCGGGTGCCCATCATCAGGCCGGCCAGCGGGGTCATGCCCATGGAGGTATCCACCACCTTGCCCTGATCGACTGCGGCAATGGAGGAACCGTTGCCCAGATGGCAGGTGATCAGCTTCAGGCGCTCAATGGGCTCCTCCAGATACTCGGCTGCCTTGTGGGCAACGTACTTGTGGCTGGTGCCGTGGAAGCCGTAGCGGCGCACGCCGTACTTCTCGTAGTACTCGTAGGGGATGGCGTACATATAAGCCTTCGGCGGCATGGTGCTGTGGAAGGCGGTGTCGAACACAGCTACCATGGGAATGTTGCCGAACACCTTGCGGGCGGCCTCGATACCCAGAATACCGGCGGGGTTGTGCAGAGGAGCCAGCGGGCTCAGCTCACGCAGGGTGTTGATGACCTCATCGGTGATCAGGCAGCTGCTCTTGAACTTCTCGCCGCCGTGCACGACGCGGTGGCCGATGGCGTCGATCTCGCTCACGTCATTGATGCACTTGCCTGCACCGGTGGTCATCTTCTTCACGACCTCGGCAAAAGCCTCGGTGTGGGTGGGGAAGATAGCGGGAGTGGTAGCCTTGTGGCCGTTAGCGTCATGGGTGATCATGCTGCTCTCCATGCCGATGCGCTCGCACAGGCCCTTGCACAGCACCTTCTCACCGTCCATATCGATGAGCTGATATTTCAGGGAAGAAGAACCACAGTTGATAACCAGAATTTTCATCTTCTTGTTTCCTCCAGATATGTTTTTGTCCACCCCCGAGAGGGCAGAATTTTACAGATTCCTAGAATTATTATATAATAGGGTTGGCCGGTTTTCAAGCCGCAATGGCGGCAAAGCCTGTCACAAAGTCCCCGGGCTTTTTTGTACATCCTGCCCAGAATCCTGTCATTCTGCCCCAGTTCTCCATGCAGTATGACAGATATTTCACAAACTTTTGAGGTCACGCCATGAAATTTGCCGGTATCATCGCCGAATACGACCCCTTCCACAACGGCCACGCATGGCAGCTGGCGCAGGCAAAAGCGCTGGGTGCAGAGCGCGTCGCCGTCGCCATGAGCTGTTCGCTGGTACAGCGGGGGGCGCTGCCCCTCCTGCCCGAAGCTGTCCGCACCCGGTCCGCCCTCACCTGCGGGGCTGACCTTGTGTTCGCCCTGCCTGCTCCCTGTGCCTGCGCGGGGGCAGAGGCGTTCGCCCGGGCGGGCGTGGCGCTGCTTGCCGCCGCTGGGTGCGACGGTCTGGTGTTCGGTGCCGAGACGCCCGACGCGGCCCTTCTGATGGAGGCCGCCGAGCTTCTTGACAGCGACTCCTACCGCGCCGCCCTGAAAGCCCAGCTTGCGGGCGGCGCACGGAGCTTTGCCGCCGCGCGGCAGGCCGCCGCGGCGAAGCTTGCATCTGACGAGCGGGTCGCCGCCCTGCTGGACAAGCCCAACAACAACCTCGCTGTCGAATACTGCCGGGCCATCCGCAGCCTTGCGCCTCGGATGGAGGCTTATCCCCTGCCCCGGCAAGGCGCGAACCACGGTGAGGCGCTCCACTCTGCCCATGGGCAGTTCGCCAGCGCCAGCGCACTTCGCAAGCTCTGGGCCGAGGGCGGAGCGGACGCCGTCGCGCCTTACGTTCCCGAGGCGGTCTTCCCGCTTTATCAGGAGGCTTACGCCGCCGGGCAGTACACCGATTTTTCCGCCGCCGGGCGGTGCGAGCTGGCCCTTCTCCGGTCTGCCTGCCGGGGCAAAGCGCCCTTTGCAGACATCCGCGGCGTCTCCGAAGGACTGGAGCACCGTCTGGAAGCCGCCGTCCGTACCAGCA
>OGFV01000209.1_pt1 | contig 26474 bp, 18 predicted proteins | sample 1571131 | NCBI WGS metagenome assembly OGFV01 (sample SAMEA2582044, study PRJEB24529) | metagenome | biome: Human gut stool | place: China | collected 2011
AATTGAAAATTTGTGGCCACGGGACGGTTCTTGCCCTCTACCGCTGCGCTCAAAATCAACTTTCAACAAATGTTTCCGAATTGTTAAGATGCAGAAATAAGTAGAGAGTTCCGCTGCTCGTGTATGTTGATCGCCGGTTAACCCGAACGAAGTTCCTGCCCCTGTTTTGCAGCGGCGTTGGCTAAAAAGCCGATATCACGTTCGGACGGCTCATGAAATTTTCAAGGTGCTGCTCCCAAAAAGAAAAATACCGCCCACGCAGTACAGGCGAAGGATTTTGTCGGGATGAAACGGCGGCAAAATGATCGGGTGTGTTGCGGGGCGGTAAATCTTTCAGGGATAATCCACAGTGAGGCAGTGTTCAAAATGAACACGACCACATCTTGCGGAGAGACTCAGGCTACTCCACAAAATCAGTGGGATTTACAAGAAAAATACCACTGTATGTGGAATTCGTCAAGAGGATTTTGAAAAATTTATGGCAATAAAGTAGAGAGAGTAGGACTTATCCTTGAAGAATGCTCCGAAATCTCACGGATACGGCAGCATCGTCGATCTTTGCCTGACCCGCCCTGCAATCGCAAGAAAAAAACAAGAAACAGCCGGTGGATTTTCAGTGCATCCATGTTACAATAAGGGTATCCAAACACCAGAGGAGGGGCGCACCGTGTCCAAGACCACCCTGTTTGACAGCCGCATCAAAAAATACGCCTACCGGGAGGTGACGCAGCTCTACGGGGAGCTGGGCAGCGCCCCGGCAGGCTTGTCCCCGGAGCAGGTGGAGCGGCAGCGGGAGAAATACGGCTCCAACTGCTTCGGCAGCCGCAGCAGCGATACCATGCTCAGCCGGCTGCGGCGGGGGTTCATCAACCCCTTCAACGTCGTTCTCTTTGTGCTGGGGAGCATTTCGCTGGTGACGGATGGTCTTCTGGCCTCCGATTTTTCCAAGAACGCCACCACAGCCCTCATTATCTTTTCCATGATCCTCATCAGCGGCGGCATCCGTCTGGTGCAGGAATTGCGTGCCAAAAACGCCGCCCAGCAACTGGACCGGCTGATCCATCAGCGCATCCGGGTGCGGCGGGGCGGTGTGTGCATGGACATTCCGGCTGAGGAACTGGTCGTGGGAGACGTGGTGCTGCTGTCGGCAGGGGATCGGGTGCCGGCAGATTTGCGGCTCACCGCTGTCACCGACCTGTTTCTCTCCCAGGCTGCCATCACCGGGGAAAGTGCCGTGGTGGAAAAGACCTGCCGCACCCTCTCCTACGGCAGCCCCCGGCCGGTGACCCAACTGGAAAATCTGGCCTTTATGGCTACCACCGTCATCAGCGGCAAGGGCGAGGGCGTTGTGGTGGCAGTGGGCAAAAATACCCTCTACGGCAGCTTTGCCAAGGAGGATTCGGAGGAAAAGCAGTCGTTTCAGAAAGGCGCTAACTCCATCGCATGGGTAATGCTGCGGTTCATGGGAGTGCTGATCCCCCTGGTGTTTTTGCTGCTGGGGCTCACCGGGGGCAACTGGCTGGAATCCTTTGCCTTTGCCCTGTCGGTGGCGGTGGGGCTGATGCCGGAGATGTTGCCCATGGTCATCACCGCTTGTCTGGCACGGGGCAGTCTTGCCATGAGCCGCAAACAGACCATCATCAAGGACATCAACGCCATGCAGGGTTTTGGCAGCATGGACGTGCTGTGCATGGACAAGACCGGCACCCTGACCAATGAAAGCATTCTGCTGGAATACTACATGGACGTGCTGGGCAACGAAAGCGCCGAGGCGCTGGACTTGGCGTTCCTCAACAGTTCATACCACTCCGGGGTGCGCAACCTCATCGATAACGCCCTGCTGGCTTGCCAGACCATGCCGGGCCGGGAGGCGCACTTTGGGGAACTGCTGGCCCGATACCGCAAGACCGACGAGATCCCCTTCGACTATGCCCGGAAGGTGGTCAGCACCCTTGTAACGGCGGCAGACGGCAGCAGCAAGCTCATCCTGAAGGGAGACGTAGCTCATGTGGTTGCCCGGTGCAGCACTGTAGCCTACCGGGGGCAGGCGCTGCCCATGGAGGAGGGCACCGCCCAAAGTGTTGCGGCGGTGGTCAGCGAGATGCAGCAGGACGGCATGAAGGTGATCGCAGTAGCGCAAAAGGAGATGGGCACCACCGACCACATCACCTCTGCCGATGAGCAAAATCTGACACTGGTGGGGTATCTGGCCTTTTTTGATGCCCCCAAAAAGACTGCAAGAGTCTCTATTGCCGCCCTGAAACGGCTGAAGGTGACCCCCAAAGTTCTCACGGGAGATCAGGCGGATGTTGCCGTGTCCATCTGCCGCCGGGTGGGCATCCCCTGCGGCAGGGTTCTGACGGGGGCGCAGCTGGACGAAATGGCCGACAGTGCCCTTTCTGCTGCCGTGGAGGAAGTCCACGTTTTTGCAGAACTGGCACCGGGGCAGAAGGTGCGGCTGGTGTCGGCTTTAGAGCAGAACGGCCATACCGTGGGCTTTTTGGGGGATGGGATCAACGACATCCCTGCCCTGTGTGAGGCAAATGTGGGCATCTCGGTGGACACGGCGGTGGATGCCGCCAAGGATGCCGCAGATGTGGTGCTGCTGCAAAAAGATCTCGGCGTGCTGGAAGAGGGCATTCTGGAAGGGCGCAAGACCTTTACCAATATGCTCAAGTATATCAAAATCACCGCCAGCTCCAACTTTGGCAACATCCTTTCCATCGTCTGTGCCAGTGCTCTTTTGCCCTTCCTGCCCATGACTTCGTTGCAGCTTTTGCTGCTGAACCTGCTGTACGATGCCCTGTGCATCATTCTGCCGTGGGACAATGTGGACGAGGAGGAGACCCTTTCTCCCCGGGATTGGTCCGGCCGGACGCTGGGGCGGTTCATGCTCTCCTTCGGACCCATCAGCTCGGTATTTGACATTGCGACCTTCCTGTTTTTGTACTATGTGCTGTGCCCGGCGCTCTGCGGCGGTGTGACCTACATCCACCTGACCGACCCGGCTATGCAGTTACACTATGTGGCATTGTTCCAGACCGGGTGGTTTTTGGAGTCCATGTGGACGCAGGTGCTCATCCTGCACTTCTTGCGCACCCGTCGCATCCCATTTGTGCAGAGCCGCCCCTCTGCCCCGGTGATGGTCACTACTCTTGCGGGCATCGTGGTCTTTACCGGGCTTACCTTTACCAAGGGCGGCGGTCTGTTCGGGCTGACAAGGCTCCCTCTCTGGTACTTTGGCTTTTTGCTGATAGTGGCACTGGCGTATATGCTGCTGACCACGGTGATCAAGACCTTCTACCAGAAAAAGCACCATCAGTTGATTTGAAAGGAGGGGTCTGCCATGAAAAAGAAGATCGGATTTGTACCCATGGACCCCGTCCTTGGAGCATGGCTGTTGGAAATGCTGGCAAAGCACCCGCCGGAAAGCGATAATGCCGCAGAATTATGCGCCGGCGTGCAGGACCTGCTGCGGGGCGAGGTGACCTCTCTGCTGTTGAGCGCATCCGGGGAAGGAGAAACACCCGCCCCGGCAGAGAGCTTGCAGCTGGGGGAGCTGGAGGTCTTCCCCAAAAGCCGTCGGGTGATGCTGCAGGGCCGGGACGTGAGCCTGACCCCCAAGGAGTTCGACATCCTATGGTTTCTGGCGCAGAACCGGGGCGAGGTGTTTACCAAAGAACAAATTTACCGGGCGGTGTGGTCGGATAACTACCTGCTGGACGACAGCAACATCATGGCGTTTATCCGCAAGCTGCGCAAAAAAATCGAGCCGGACCCGGACGCGCCCCGGTACATCCTGACCCTCTGGGGCATCGGGTATAAGTTCAACGACCAGTTGTAAAAAATCAAATCTTGCTCAATCGCAAGGAAATCGCAAGGCTTTGGCCATGGGATCTTCCTTGCGATTTTTGTATTCTAGGGGTGTTGGAAGGAGGTGAGCCGAATGCTCTACATGGATTTTGTTTTGAGAGTTGCCCTCTCGATGGTGCTGGGGTTTCTCATCGGGTTGGAACGGCAGTTGACCGGACACCCGGCGGGCATCCGCATCAATGTTCTGATCTGCATGGGCACCAGCTTTTTCACCCTGTTTCCCATGCTGTATGGCTCTGATCAGGTGTTCCGTGTGGGAAGCAGCATTATTTCCGGCGTGGGCTTTTTATGCGGCGGTGTCATTTTTAAGGACAGCGGCTCGGTGCGGGGAATGAACACCGCTGCCACCCTCTGGTGTACGGCTGCCATCGGCATTCTGGCCAGCACAAGAATGTACGCCATGGCGGTGACGGCGGCTGTCCTCCTCATTGGCTCCAACCTGATCCTGCGTCCCCTTGCAAGAAAGGTGAACCCCATCGCTGCCGGAGAAGAAAACGAAAAGCAATACCGCATCTCCGTCACCTGTCAGGAGAGCGCAGAGCAGGAGCTGCGGGCTCTTCTCATCCACAGCAACACCTGCAAAACGCTGTATTTGACCAATCTGGAAAGCGGCGATGTGGTGGGAGACAAGGTGGAGATCCTTGCAGAATACTGTTCTTCAGGCAAATCCAAGCGCACTGTGCTGGAAAGTATCGTAGGCCAGGTGCTGAGGCTGCCAGAAGTGGTCAGCGCAGGGTGGGAGGTGTTGTGATGGAAGATGGAAGGCAATGCAGCACATCGGAAAGGAGAAAACGACTATGGACTACACCTGCATCTCTTTCGGCATTCTTTTTACCATGGGCGGCTTTGTGTTCGCCACAGGAAACGGGCATACCCATCTGCCTGCATGGAAAAATATGGCCCCGGAAGAAAAAGAGAAGATCGCCATCGTTCCGCTCTGCCGCAACATCGGAGAGATCATTGCGCTGAACGGCATCATTTTTCTGCTCAAGGGTCTTTGGACAGGATTTTCGGACCACTGGTTTGTGGGAGCTATGGTAGCGTGGATGATCATAGCAGGCTTTGATGTGTGGTACATCGAGAAAAGCCAGCGGTATCGCAAAAAGTGAGTAGAGAGGTGAACCCAATGAACAAGAAAATGAGCAAGAAAAAAGCAAGCCGCATGGCTGTCCGGCAGGCGGCAGCAAAGGCGGTGCTCCGGGATGAGCAGAACCGCCGCATCCAGTTCGCCGCCACCAACCCGGAGGGGGAGGTGCTGAAGAATCTCCGCACCACCCTCCGGGGGCTGGATGAGGACGCTGTGACCGCAAGCCGTGCCAAGTACGGCAGCAACAAGGTGACCCACGAAAAGAAAAAGTCGCTGGCACGGCGGCTGGCAGGGGCTTTCATCAACCCCTTTACCGCCATTCTGTTCTGTCTGGCGCTGGTGTCCACCATGACGGATATGGTGTTCCCCTATTTCTCCCTGCTGGGCAGTGCACCGGAGGATTTTGACCCCTTGACCGTCGTTATCATCCTGACCATGGTGTTCATCTCCGGCACCCTGCGCTTTGTGCAGGAATCCCGCAGCGGCAACGCAGCGGAAAAGCTGCTGGCCATGATCACCACCACCTGCATGGTCACCCGGCAGGAACAGGAAAAGGTGGAGATCCCCATGGATGATCTGGTGGTGGGGGACATCGTGCATCTGTCGGCAGGGGATATGATCCCGGCGGATGTCCGCATTCTGGAAGCCAAGGATCTGTTTATCAGTCAAGCCAGCCTCACCGGGGAAAGCGAGCCTATTGAAAAGACTCCGCTGGTGAGTGCCCCCCGGGACAGCGTTACCGACTACACCGACATCGCTTTTATGGGCAGCAACGTGATCTCTGGCAGTGCCACCGCTGTGGCAGTCTGCGTGGGAGACCAGACCCTGTTTGGCTCCATGGCGTCTGCTGTGGCAGGGGAGGCGGTGGAGACCAGCTTCACCAAGGGAGTCAACGCCGTTTCGTGGGTGCTGATCCGCTTTATGATGGTCATGGTGCCGCTGGTGTTCTTCATCAACGGCATCACCAAGGGCGACTGGTTGGAAGCCTTTTTGTTCGGCATCTCCATCGCTGTGGGTCTGACCCCGGAGATGCTGCCCATGATCGTGACTACCTGCCTTGCCAAGGGGGCTGTCTCCATGAGCAAAAAGCAGACCATCGTAAAAAATCTGAACTCCATCCAGAACTTCGGTGCCATCGACATCCTCTGCACCGACAAGACCGGCACTCTGACCCAGGATAAGGTGGTGTTGGAATATCACCTGAACGTCAACGGCGAAAACGACACTCGGGTGCTGCGCCACGCCTACCTGAACAGCTATTTCCAGACCGGCTACAAGAACCTGATGGATCTTGCCATCATCCACAAGACCGAAGAGGAAGAAGCTGCCGATTCCCGCCTGCTGGACCTGTCCGAACACTATGTGAAGGTGGACGAGATCCCCTTCGACTTTACCCGCCGCCGCCTGACCACCGTGGTGCAGGACAAAGCAGGCAAGACCCAGATGGTGACCAAGGGTGCAGTAGAGGAGATGCTGTCCATCTGCGCCTACGCCGAGCAGGAAGGCAGGGTAGAGCCTTTGACCGATGCGCTCCGCAGCAAGATCCTGCACACCGTGGACCAGCTCAACGACAAGGGCTTCCGGGTGCTGGCCATTGCCCAGAAGAGCAACCCCTCCCCGGTGGATGCCTTTGGCGTAAAGGACGAGCGGGACATGGTGCTGTTGGGCTATCTGGCTTTCCTCGACCCGCCCAAAGAGTCCACCGCCGATGCCATCCGAGCACTGAAAGACCACGGTGTCACCACTAAAATCCTTACCGGCGACAACGACAAGGTCACCTGCACCATCTGCAAGCAGGTGGGGCTGAAGGTCCGCAATATGCTGCTGGGTTCGGATCTGGACCATATGTCCGATGCAGAGCTTGCCCAGGCAGCAGAGACCACCGATGTGTTTGCCAAGCTGACCCCGGACCAGAAGGCACGGGTGGTGTCCGTCCTGCGGGAAAACGGCCATACCGTGGGCTTTATGGGGGACGGCATCAACGACGCCGCTGCCATGAAAGCCGCTGACATTGGCATCTCGGTGGACACCGCCGTGGACGTAGCCAAGGAATCGGCAGACATCATCCTGCTGGAAAAAGACCTGATGGTGCTGGAGCAGGGCATCATCGAGGGGCGCAAGACCTACGCCAACATGATCAAGTACATCAAAATGACGGCAAGCTCTAACTTCGGTAATATGTTCTCGGTGCTGGCAGCCTCGGCCCTGCTGCCCTTCCTGCCCATGATGAGCGTCCATCTCATCTTCTTGAACCTCATCTACGACCTCTCCTGCACCGCCATTCCGTGGGACAATGTGGATGAGGAGTTCATCGCCAAGCCTAGGAAATGGGATGCTTCCAGCGTGGGCAGTTTCATGATCTGGATCGGACCCACCAGCTCCATCTTCGATTTTACAACGTATATTTTCTTGTACTTCGTGTTCTGTCCGCTGTTTGTGTCCGGGGGCGTGTTGTTCAACGATCTTGCTGCCCATTACAGCGGCGCGCAGCTTGCCCTAATGCAGGCAAAGTACATCGGCATGTTCCAGGCTGGGTGGTTTGTGGAGTCTATGTGGAGCCAGACGCTGGTCATCCACATGATCCGCACTCCAAAACTGCCCTTTATCCAGAGCCGGGCATCCGCTCCGGTGACTCTGCTGACCATGACGGGCATTGCGGTGCTGACCATCATCCCCTTTACCCCCTTTGGCACGGCACTAGGTTTTGTGGCGCTGCCTGCGGCCTACTTTGCCTACCTGATTCCCTGCATCCTGCTGTATATGGTGCTTGCCACCAGCCTGAAAAAAGCCTACGTCCGCCACTATGGCGAGCTGCTGTAAAGGAGGAAAACCCATGAACTGGAATGAACTTTGGATGACCGTATTCGGCACCACCCACTGGCTGGGCCTTGATCTGGGCTTCTGGGTGTCTATGGCGGTGGTAGCGCTGATCGTGGTGGCCATGAACGTCGTGTTCTGGGGCATGAAGCCTCAGAAGAAACCGGAAGGCCAGTCCAAAACGGCGTAAAAGAACGATGTCATAGAGAAAATATCCCGGTCATCCCGTCTGCTGGGCGCAGAGGAATGGCCGGGATATTTTTGGTTTGCACAAAAATGAAAATAGCATCTTGCTTTTTTTCACAGAATATGGTATATCCATTATACGAAACATTGCTTTGAAAGAACGTTCCAACGTTCAATGATGTATAAATGGGAGGTGCCTGCCATGACCGCCGTGATCTATGCCCGCTATTCATCGGACAACCAGCGTGAAGAATCCATCGAAGGTCAGATTCGGGAGTGTACTGCCTATGCGGAAAAGAACGGCATTACCATTATCAAGCACTACATTGACCGTGCCATCTCTGCCAAGACAGATAACCGCCCGGAGTTCCAGCAGATGATAAAAGACAGCGACAAAAAGCTATTTGACATCGTGCTGGTCTGGAAACTGGACCGCTTTGCCCGAAACCGTTATGATAATGCCCGGTACAAGACCCAGCTGAAGAAGAATGGTGTCAAGCTCATGTCTGCCACCGAGATCATCTCCGAGGGACCGGAGGGCATCATTCTGGAATCGGTGCTGGAGGGCTATGCAGAATACTACTCCGCCGACCTTGCTGAAAAGGTCGTCCGTGGACAGACAGAGAACATCCTGAAAGGACGCTGCAATGGTGGCCGTGGAACCTTTGGCTATACGCTGGATTCCGAGCGGAAGTTCCATATTGACCCGCTCACCTCGCCTTTTGTGCTGGAATCGTTCACGAAGTATCGGGACGGTCTTACGATGAAAGAGATTCGGGACTGGCTGAACGAGAACGGCATCAAGAACCCGGTCGGCGGTGAGTTCACCTATAACAGTGTCGAACATATGCTCAAGAATCGACGGTACATCGGAGAATTGAAATTCCGGGATGTGGTCGTGCCGGATGCGATTCCGCCCATCGTGCCTCTGGAACTGTTTGAGGATGTGCAGGTGAAGATTGCCAAAAACAAGAAAGCCCCTGCCCGGAGAAAGGCAGAGGACGACTATCTGCTCACCACCAAGCTGTTCTGCGGCTGCTGCGGTGCACTGATGTTTGGCGAGAGCGGCACGAGCCGGACGGGCGAAGTTCATCGTTATTATAAATGTGCTACTGCCAAAAAGCACAAGGGTTGCAAGAAAAAGACCGTCCGCAAACAGTGGCTGGAAAATCTGGTGGTCAACCAGACCATGCAGCTTGTCAAGGACGATGCCGCCATGGAATCCATTATCGCTAAGGTCATGGAGCTGCAAGACCGGGAGAACACCAACCTTCCCCTCTATGAGAAGCAGCTCCGGGATGCAGAATCCGGTATCCAGAATATGCTCAATGCGATTCAGGCCGGTATCCTGACCAGCTCCACTAAGGAACGGTTGGAGCAGCTCGAAGAAACCAAGCGGGAGCTTGAAGCCCGCATTGCTGAAGAGAAGCTAGCAAAGCCGAAAGTGACCGAAGAATTTATCAGGTTTTGGCTGCTGCGGTTCCGCAAGCTGGACATGAGCCTGAAAGACCAGCGGCAGGCATTGGTGGATACTTTCATCAATGCGATTTACCTGTATGATGATAAGGTTTTGATAACCTTTAACTATAAAGAAGGTACACAGACCATCACATTTGAGGAAGCGGCAGAAGCTGCTTCAAAGGGAAATGGTTCGGATTTGGATTGCATTCCTGCACCAGAAAATGCCGTGAAATCGAAAGATTTCATGGCTTTTTTGTTTTGTAAGCCATGGCTGCACGGTTTTTGCACGGTGGGTGTTTTCCATGTCCGATTATGTAGGGCGCTGTATTGCATTGCAATCAGTGCCCTTTTTTGCATCAGGTGAGCAGTGCCAAGCGGAGCTTTGCCTTCATTTCCGGGTCGGCGTCCTTGAGCAATTCCAAAAGAGCCGTCATGGAGATGGTCGGTTCGCCTGCGGCGGGTACAGCCTGCGGGCTGGGGCTTTCAGGCTTGGCATAGAAGCCGCTTTCAAACTTCTTGCCCAGCTCCACATGGGAGGACTGCTGGATGTGGGCGGCGCACGAGGCAGTCATAGCGATTGAACTGAATGGAAAATGTTGTGATTGTGCTGCAAATTTTTTGAAGATTTATATACAGATACACAAACTTTTGGAAATTTATGGACGAACGAAATAAATTGAGATTAAATTACGTTATTCCAATAAAGACATTTGAAATTGTGTCCTTTTCAAACGATTGGTAGGAGGTGTACTTATGTTAAAGCGTTTTTTCAAATCACAAATTGCAACAGTTTCTGACCCTTACCAATGCAACCGCATCACGGATGCGTTGGCGGCTGCGGGAATCAAGTTTTATTGTAAAACGAAAGATGTCAATCGGCGTAATGCGTTCGATCAGGCAAGGATCGGAACGCTGGGTATAAAACCGAAGTATATCACGGAGATATTTGTGGACAAAGAAAATGCGGAAATGGCATTCCATATTGTACACACCTTGCCCAATCAAGAGAATTTTTGAAAAAGCGATTGAAAGCAAACGAAGCTTTCTTAAAAAGTTACCCCCCTACGGCAAGCTTACCGATCCGCAGGCAGGGCTGCTGCGGGATTTACGCTGAAAATACGCTGAAAAGAGGTCACCGATCGGTGGCCTCTTTTTTGCTGCCGCGAACTGTCTGGCTGCGGCAGCGGATAACAGCAATGTCCATTGCGCTTTGTTTTGCCCGGATGCGCACCCGCAGAAAGCTCTCCCTCGTCAAACTGCCCAAAATACGCCCTTAAAAGTTTACTTGACGCAATTTTCAAATCAATATATAATTGGGTTAGAAACCAATTATAGAAAAGGATGATTTCCAATGGCGCGCAGATACGACAGCAAGGAAGCAAAACGGCGGATCCTGACCGCCTGTGTCCGGCTTTTTCTGGAAAAAGGCTACACGAACACCAAGGTTGCAGAAATTTTAAAGGAAGCAGATGTTTCTGCCGGGTCGTTCCAGAATATTTTCCGCACCAAGGACGGTGTGCTGACCGAACTGATCGGCATGATGTTCAGCAGGCAGTTCGGCGCGGTAAGGCCGCTGGCGGCAAACGCCCCCTCGCCGGTGTACCTCTACGCGGTGGAGACGGCTTTGCAGCTGGCGATGACCGAGCTGAGCGAGAATCTGCGGGATATCTATGTGGAAGCGTACACCTTCCCCGCCACGGCAGAGATCATCCACCGCAGCACTACGGCCGAGCTGCAGGCGGCGTTCAGTGCGTATCTGCCCGGGTGCGCCGAGTGCGATTTCTACGAGATGGAGCTGGGCACGGCTGGCATGATGCGCGGCTACATGGCACGGCGGTGCGACCCCTACTTTACGCTGGAGCGCAAAATACGGCGCTATCTGAGCATGAGCCTGAGTGCGCTGCAGGTCCCCGCGCAGGAGCGCGAGCAGGTCATCGCTTTTGTGGCGGAGATCGATATGCTTGCCGAGGCGCGGAAGGTGGTAGATGCCGTGCTTGCATCGCTGTCCGTGCAGTTTGATCTGAAAGGATAACAAGGTTTGATGACAAGGAGGGAGTAACATGAAAAAATGGCTGATCCGGTGTTTGACGGTGCTGGCAATGGTGTGCCTGATACCGGGGATCGCGTTAAACGCTAAAGCAGTAGCTTATGCCTTCACGTACTGCATCCAATGTAAGGCTGATAAAACCTGTGATATCCTCGGATACGTATGGCAATCAAATGCTGATCCAATCTATCATAAGATCCGTATAAAATGCAGGACCTGCCGCACGGAGAACGAGATCATTTATAAACCGTTTTCGTATCATACCGGCGGCACCGAAACCCCCACCTGCACCACAGGCAAAATCTGTCGCTTATGCTGGTCGGAATATGGCATTCTCGGTCACGCATGGGGCGAGTGGTCATCCGCCGGCAACGGCACACACATCCGCAGCTGCACGCGCAGCAACTGCGACGCGGTTGATACTGCAAGCTGTACCGGTGGCACAGCAACCTGCAGCGCCAAAGCGGTCTGTGTGACGTGTGGTGCAGAATACGGCGAAAAAGACTCAAACAACCATGCTCTGGAGCAGCACGCAGCAAAAGCCCCCACCTGTACGGAAATCGGCTGGGATGCTTACGACACCTGCTCCCGCTGCGACTATACCACCTATGCAGAGCTGCCCGCGCTGAAACATGCTCTGGAGCAGTACGCAGCGCAAGTCCCTACCTGTACGGAAATCGGCTGGGATGCTTACGAAGCCTGCTCTCGCTGCGACTATACCACCCGCAAAGAGCTGCCCGCACTGAACCATGCTCTGGAGCAGCACGCAGCAAAAGCTCCTACCTGTACGGAACCCGGCTGGGATGCTTACGAAACCTGCTCCCGCTGCGACTATACCACCCGCAAAGAGCTGCCCGCACTGAACCATGCTCTGGTGCAGCACGCAGCAAAAGCCCCCACCTGTACGGAACCCGGCTGGAACGCTTACGACACCTGCTCCCGCTGCAACTATACCACCTACGCGGAGCAGCCCGCACTGAACCATGATTTGGAGCAGCACGCAGCAAAAGCCCCTACCTGCACGGAAATCGGCTGGGATGCTTACAAAACCTGCTCCCGCTGCAACTATACCACCTATGCAGAGCAGTCCGCGCTGAACCATGATTATCAGGCTGTTACCGTAGACCCCACCTGTGAAACAGACGGCTATACTGTTTTTACCTGCTCCCGCTGCAAAGACAGCTACACCGCAGACCCGACCGATAAGCTGGGACACCAGTTCGGTGCATGGTCCCCGAACGAAACCGGCTCTCAGAGCGCCAGTTGTCTGCGAGATGGCTGCGCGCACACTGGCAGCACGGATTGCCGGAAGTTTACTTTCCGCACTGCGGAAGGTGAAACGCTGATCTTCTGCCCCGTGTGCGGGCAGGCAGAAAACGCCGCGCAGCTGGAAAAGATCGAAGCCGCAACGGCGTGGGCTATCAGCGGCAGTCTTTCTGCGGAGGATGTGACCGCACGGACGAACGGGGAATACCTGAGTGTGGCCTTTGAAACCGCAGGCAGCCTGACGCAGCCCACCGGTTTGGTCAGGCTCGCGCTGCCCGCCGGATTGCTGGAAGGCAAAACGCTTGTGCGCATTGCCCCGGACGGCACACAGACGGAGATGCCTTTTGAAACAGAGCGCGGAACGATCATCCTTACGCTGGATTTTGCAAACAGCGCGCTGCCCGTAATGCTCTTCCGGCTGGTACCCCAGACCGCCGCCCTCTGAATGCTTTTACAGCGGCACGAACAATAAAATGCAAAATGCCCGCCCACCGTGGTTTTCCACAGGTGGGCGGGCATTCTTTTGTGCCTTTTGGGGCATAAAAATACCCCCGGAGGATGCAGCGTTTTTTACGCTGTCTACTCTGGGGGCGGTATAGCAAGCACTGCGCGGCAGCTTCCGGAAGCGGACACTGTCTTGCTGAAAAAAGCACTTGCTTAGTGCCGCTCCTCCGGCGGGCAGCAGCTCTCCCGGGGGATGAGCTTATGCGGCACGATGATCTTTGTGGCCAGAAGGTTCGGGTTCTCGATGTGGTTGATGGTCTGGCTGGCAGCCTCCATGCCCAGCTGGTAGGGGTTCACGTCCACGGTGGTCAGCTGGGGGCTGGTGATGCGGGAGAACAACGAGTTGTTGAAGGACACGATGGACAAATCTTTCGGGACGCGCAGTCCCAGCTTGCCGCAGAACTGCTCCAGCACCACAGCAAGGATATCGTCGCTGACCAGCATGGCGGTGGGGTGATTCGGCGCGGTGAGCAGGGCTTTCAGCGCCTCCTCATAGGCGTCGTTCAGGGTGTTGACCTCCACGCAGTCCTCTTCCCGGGGGGTGATGCCGTGCTTGAGCAGGGACATCTGGTAGCCCCGCTTGCGTTCGGCGGAAAACAGCATGGCGTTACTGACCCCGAAATACGCAATGCGGCGGTGCCCCATCTCGTAAAGGTAATCGGCGGCTTCCTCCCCGGCAAGGGCGTTGTCGTTGTCGATGTAGATGGTCTGGTTGGCGGACTGCGCCGCCTTGCCCACAATGACATGGAGCAGCCCCTCGTTGCGCAGATACGCCGCTACCGGGCAGTCCTTTTTGGAGTAGAGCAGGATAAAGCCATCTGCCTGTGCGTTGGCCACCATGCTCTGGATGGCGTCCAGCACCTCGGCATCGTCCTGCCCGGTGATGACCGTGTTCACATACCGCCGCTGGTTGCAGAACTGCCCGATGCCGCGGATGATCTCCAGATGAAAGGCGTTTTCGTAGACATCCCGCTGGGAGGAGGGCAGAATAATGCCGATGGTCTTGGAAAAAGCCTCCACCGGCTCGGCCTCAAAATTCGGCTCGTAGCCCAGCTGCGCCATGATGCGGCGCACCCGCTCTTTGGTTTCCCGGCTGATGGAAGGGCTGTCCTTGCAGGTGCGGGACACCGTGGAGGGCGAGACCCCCGCTGCCGCTGCGACATCGCAGCGGTCATGACCATCGGCACCACCATGGAGAACATCGGCTGGGCAGTCATCAATAACCTGCACATCCTGTTCGCTGTCGCCATCGGCGGCAGCTGGGCAAAGGAGCGTGCGGGCGGTGCCTTTGCCGCCGTGCTGGCGTTCGCCCTCATCAACGTCATCACCGGCAACATCTTCGGCGTCACCAGCGCCATGCTGGCAGACCCCAACGCCGTGACTCACACCCTGTTCGGGCAGGAGATCGCCGTCAACGGCTACTTCACCTCTGTGCTGGGCGCACCGGCGCTGAACATGGGCGTGTTCGTGGGTATCATCGCCGGTTTTGTGGGCGGCGTGGCTTACAATAAGTACTACAACTTCCGCAAGCTGCCGGATGCACTGGCCTTCTTCAACGGCAAGCGCTTCGTGCCCATGGTGGTCATTGTCTACTCGGTGGTCATTTCCATCGTGCTGTCGCTGTTCTGGCCTGTGGTGCAGACCGGCATCAATAACTTCGGCATCTGGATCGCCAACTCTTCCGAGACTTCTCCCATTCTGGCTCCGTTCATCTATGGTACGCTGGAGCGTCTGCTGCTGCCCTTTGGTCTGCATCACATGCTGACCATCCCCATGAACTACACCTCCTTCGGCGGCACCTACACCATCGCCACCGGCGTCAATGCAGGCAGTCAGGTGTTTGGTCAGGACCCGCTGTGGCTGGCATGGGCCAACGACCTCATCAACTTCAAAAAGGCCGGTGACATGGCCGCTTACAACAACCTGCTGGCTACCGTCACCCCCGCCCGCTTCAAGGTGGGTCAGATGATCGGTGCAACCGGTCTGCTGCTGGGCATTGCACTGGCCATGTTCCGCCGAGTAGATGCCGACAAGCGCGCAAACTATAAGTCCATGTTCATCTCCACCGCACTGGCTGTGTTCCTCACCGGCGTCACCGAGCCGCTGGAATTCATGTTCATGTTCTGCGCTATGCCGCTGTACATCGTGTACGCACTGCTGCAGGGCTGCGCTTTCGCCATGGCGGGCATCATCCATCTGCGTCTGCACTCCTTCGGCAATCTGGAATTCATCACCCGCATCCCCATGTCCCTGCAGGCGGGTCTGGGCGGCGATATCATCAACTTTGTGATTTGCGTGATCGCGTTCTTCGTCATCGGTTACTTCGTGGCCTACTTCATGATTGGCAAGCTGCAGCTGGCAACGCCGGGCCGTCTGGGCAACTACACCGATGATAATGCAGACGATTCTGCCGCTGCCGCAAAGACCGAGAAAAAGGCCGACAAAAAGGCTGATAACGGTCAGGCCGAGCGCATCATCGCCCTGCTGGGCGGCCGGGAGAACATCGTGCTGGTGGACGCCTGCATGACCCGTCTGCGCGTTACCGTAAAAGACCCTGCCAAGGTGGCTGACCTTGCCGCATGGAAGGCCGAGGGTGCCCTGAGCCTGCTGGTGAAGGGCGACGGCATTCAGGCCGTGTACGGCCCCAAGGCAGACGTTCTGAAATCTGACATCAACGATATTCTGTAAAAAACTATGAAACTGCTGACATTGAATACCCACAGCCTTATCATCCCGGAGCATGAGGCAAAGCGGGAGATATTTGTAGACTTCATCGCAAAGGAGCAGCCGGAGGTGTTTGCCCTGCAGGAGGTGAACCAGACCGCCGCTGCGCCGCTGCTGGCAGAGGCTCCGGCGGGGTACTACCCCTGTCCCGGCAATATGGTGCTGCTGAAAGCGGACAACCACGCCGCAGCCGTGGCAAAAATGCTGGAAGCGCGGGGCGTGCACTACTATTGGAGCTGGCTCCCGGCAAAGGTGGGCTACGACATTTACGATGAGGGCGCGGCGGTGTTCAGCCGTGCGCCCATCACCGACGCCGAAAACCTGCTGCTGAGCCAGATCAATGATTACAACAACTGGAAGACCCGCCGCACGCTGGGCGTCTGTGCAGGAGACGTCTGGTATTATACGGTGCATCTGGGCTGGTGGAAGGACGAAGCAGAACCTTTCGCTCCCCAGTGGGAAAAGCTTTCAAAGGCGGCGGGCGCCAAAAAGACCGCCTTTCTGCTGGGCGACTTCAACAGTGAAGCCGATGTGCGGGGCGAGGGCTACGACCTCGTGCTGGGCAGCGGCTGGCAGGATACCTACCGCCTTGCACAGCAGCGGGACGCGGGCTGCACGGTGGTGGAAGCCATTGACGGCTGGCGGGATGCCCCGGATGCAGCGGCCAAAAAGCGCATCGACCAGATCTGGTGCTCCAAGGCGGTGGCTGTCAAGAGCAGCCGGGTGGTGTTTGGCGGCCTGCAGGAGCCGCAGGTGTCTGACCATGCCGGTGTTATGATCGAGTTATAAAGGAAGGGAAAAGAAGATGCAGAGAAGCGCAGGCATTTTGCTGCCCATCAGCAGTCTGCCGTCCCCTTACGGCATCGGCTGCTTTTCGCAGGAAGCATACGACTTTGTGGACTGGCTCAGGGAAGCCGGGCAGACCTATTGGCAGATCTTGCCGCTGGGTGTGACCAGCTACGGCGACAGCCCCTATCAGAGCTTTTCCGCTTTTGCGGGCAACCCTTATTTCATCAGTCTGGACGCACTGGTGGAGGAAGGAGTGCTGACCGCCGCCGAGTGCAAAAAGGCAAACTTCGGCCGCAAGGCGGACGACATTGATTACAGCCGCCTGTATACCGAGCGCGGCCGTCTGCTGCGGCTGGCGTACTCCCGCAGCGACATCGGCCACAACGAAGCGTTTACGGCGTTCTGCGAGAAAAACAAGTGGTGGCTGGACGATTTTGCCCTGTTCATGGCGGTAAAGGACCGCTTTGAGGGCAAGCCGTGGATCGAGTGGGCAGAGGATATCCGTCTGCGTTGGCAGCCTGCCATGGACTACTACCGCCGGGAGCTGTACTTTGAGGTGGAGTACCACAAGTATCTTCAGTTCAAGTTCGAGGAGCAGTGGCGCAAGCTGAAAGCCTACGCCAACAGCAAGGGCATCCAGATCATCGGCGATATCCCCATCTATGTGGCGCTGGATTCGGCAGACGCATGGGCAAACCCGGGGCTGTTCCAGCTGGATAAGGACAATATTCCCACGGCGGTGGCGGGCGTTCCCCCGGACGGTTTCTCCCCCACCGGTCAGCTGTGGGGCAACCCGCTCTACCGCTGGGAAGCCCACCGCGAAACCGGCTATCAGTGGTGGATCACCCGGCTGTGGTACTGCTTCGAGCTGTACGATGTGGTGCGCATCGACCACTTCCGCGGCTTCGATGAGTATTTCTCCATCCCCTACGGCAGCGAGACTGCCGTGGACGGCCACTGGGAAAAAGGCCCCGGCATCGAGCTGTTCCGCGCCGTGGAGCAGGCACTGGGCAAACGGGAGATCATTGCCGAGGATCTCGGCTACATGAGCGACACCGTGCGGCAGCTGGTGCGGGACAGCGGTTTCCCCGGCATGAAGGTGCTGGAATTTGCCTTTGACTCCCGCGATACCGGCAGCGCCAGCGACTACCTGCCCCACAACTACCCGGTGAACAGCGTGGCCTATACCGGCACCCACGACAACGAGACGCTGGTCTCCTGGTACCAGACCATCTCGGATGCCGAGCGCGCCATGGTGCGGGATTACCTGTATGACTACGCCACCCCGGACGAACAGCTTTATAAAAGCATGATCGCACTGATTTTGCGCAGCGCAGCGGCAAGGTGCATCATCCCCATGCAGGACTGGCTGGGGCTGGATAACGCCGCCCGCATCAATAAGCCCTCCACCGTAGGCCAGAACTGGCGCTGGCGGCTGAAAAAGACCCAGCTGACCAGGAAGCTCCAAAAGGAGATCTGCCGGCTGACCACCCGCTATGGTCGGAAGAACTGGGCATAACCATAAGAGAACTCAATACAAAGGGCAGGGCGGCCTGTGGGCTGCCCTGCCCTTTGTTGCGGAGTGCCCCTTGGCAAACCGGACGGGATTGCGCTATAATAGAGCCGTAACAATTCCACAAAGGTGTGGTAAGGGAGGTGCGGCCATGATCCGGGTGGCGATCGTAGAGGACGACGCGGAGGTGCAGGGGGTATTGCAGGAGTATGTCCGGCGGTATACCCGGCAGTACGGGACAGAGTTTGAGGTGACGGTCTTTGCGGACGGGGTGGACATTCTGGACGGCTACCGCGCGGTCTACGATATTATTTTTCTGGATGTGGAGATGAAGCATCTGGACGGCATGACCACGGCAGAGCGCATCCGGCAGATGGATGCAGACGTCATCCTGATCTTTATCACCAATATGGCGCAGTATGCCATCCGGGGTTACTCGGTGGGAGCGCTGGACTATGTGCTGAAGCCGGTGCCCTACTTTGCCTTTTCGCAGCAGCTGCTCAAGGCCGTTTCCCGGCTGGAAAAGCGGGCAAAGCGCTACCTGACCGTGCCGGTGGAGGGCGGGCTGCGGCGGCTGGACACCGCCAGCATCTATTATTTGGAAAGCGAGGGGCACCGGGTGCACTTTTATACCGATGAGGGCGATTTTTCCGCCCCCGGCGCCCTCAAGACCTTTGAGGAAAAGCTGGCAGACTGCCCCTTTGCCCGCTGCAACAGCGGCTACCTTGTCAATCTGGCACAGGTGCGGGAGCTGCGGCAGAGCACCGTACAGGTGGGCCCCTGCGAGCTGCAGGTCAGCCGTCCCAAGCGCAAGGCCTTTCTTGCGGCCCTGACCGACTACATCGGAGGTGAAGGCTCATGACCGCGCTGCCGGATATCCCCCGGCTGTACACCGCCCTTGCCGAGTGTCTGGCGGTGCTGCTGTTCACCCCGGCGCTTGCACCCCGCTTTTCCAAGGCGGTTACCGTGGGTATCACCCTGCTGTGGGCGGCGGTGCTGTCGGCTTTTCTGGCGCTGACGGGCAATGTGCCCGGCGGGCTCTGGATCCCCTGCATGGCAGCGGCCATCGGGCTTTCTTACTTATATTTATGGGGTGTGTGGAGCATCACCCTGCTGGAGGCCGGGTATCACTGCGCCCGGGCGTTTATTCTGGCAGAGCTTGCCGCCAGCGTGGAGTGGCAGCTGCACTGCGCCCTCTGGCCCGCCCGCAGCGCATGGGGGGCGCTGTCTCTGCTGCTGCTGGCGCTGGTGTACGGGGCGCTGTTCGGGGGGATGTGCTATTGGCTGCACATCAGTCCCCGGCCCGCCGGGCACTTGCAGATCAGCGGCAGCGCCGCCCTGACGGCGGTCATGCTGGCGCTGGCCGCCTTTGCGGTGAGCAATCTGGGCTTTCTGCCCGGCAGCGATATCAACATGAGCATCTTTTCCATCCGCACACTGGTGGATTTTTCCGGCGTGTTGATCCTGACCGTGCAGCACGAGCAGCTGCGGGAGAACGCTTTGCACAGCGAGCTTGCCGCCATGGACGAGGTGCTGCACCGCCAGTACGAGCAGTACAAGCGCAGCAAGGAGGGCATCAACCTCATCAACCGGCGGTACCATGAACTGAAAGTCCAACTTGCCCGCATCCGGGAGGAGCAGGACCAGACCAAGCAGAACGCCGCCATTGCCGCCATGGAGCAGAACATCCGCCAGTACGAGGCCGAGAACAAGACCGGCAACCCGGTGCTGGATACCCTGCTCACCGCCAAAACGATGGAATGCCAGCAGGAGAATATCACCATCACCAGCGTAGCGGACGGCAGGATGCTGGGCTTTCTCACCATCCGGGAGCTGTGCACCATCGTGGGTGTGGCGCTGGACAACGCCATTGCCGCCGTGCGCGCCGAGCCGGACCCCGAAAAACGGCTCATCAAGGTGGCGGTGTACAGTCAGGGCGGCTTTGCCATGCTGCGGTTCGAGCACTATACAGAGACTGCCCCGGCGCTGGATGCGGACGGTCTGCCGCAGGGGACCGACCTGAAAAGCGTCCGCACCACCGTCGGGCAGCACGGCGGCAGCATGACGCTGCACTGGGAAAACAACTGGTGCACCCTGCGGATCTTATTTCCGCTGCCCCAAAACGAATAAATTTTTACGGCAGGTATCCCCTGCCGTTTTTTGTTGTCTGGCAGGGTGCACAAATATAATGCGGCAATATTTGTATATTAGCACAATAAAATTTGAAACCTTATTGTAACTTTTGCAAATTGTGCGTTCAAAGCGACAGTTTATGAACAAATTGAAAATTCTCCGTCAATTTCTGGTATCATAAAGTCAAGCTGGCAGGGGCGTCCCCTGCCGTTGTCCGATTCGACAAAACAAGGAGGAGAAAACTATGTTGTCCATCAATATGGATGACGTCATCAAGGTTCTCAACTCGATCAAATCGCAGTTGATCGGCTTTGGTGTCGTAGCAGTTCTGCTGATCGCAGTCATGATCGCCTGCCGTAAGCAGAGCAAGTCCAAAAAGTATCTGATCCGCTGGCAGGCGGGTCTGGGCATGGTGCTGGCGCTGGCTATCACCGTGAACCTGATCCTGACCGGCCCCATGTACTCCATGGTCACCCTTGCCACCGGCGGCGGCAAGGTCAGCGAGGAGAACGTGGCATCCGCTACCCAGCTGTGCGAGGACATTGCCGATGAGGGCATCGTCCTGCTGGATAACGACGGCACCCTGCCCATGGCAAAGAACAGCAAGCTGAACGTCTTTGGCTGGGCTTCCACCAACCCCTGCTACGGCGGCACCGGTTCCGGTGCACTGTCCGATGCTTATCCCACCGTCACCCTGCTGGAGGGCCTGAAGAATGCCGGCTTTGAGCTGAACACCGAGCTGAGCGACTTCTACACCTCCTACCGTGCAGACCGCCCGGTGGTGGGCATGTTCTCTCAGGACTGGACCCTGCCGGAGCCGGAGGCTGCACAGTACACCGACGAGATGATGAACAACGCCAAGGCTTTCTCTGATACCGCCATGGTAGTCATCACCCGCGTGGGCGGCGAGGGCGCTGACCTGCCCACCGATGTGTCTCAGGTCACTTACGACGCAGGCCACAGCTACAACGACTTTGAGCCCGGCGACCACTACCTGCAGCTGTCCAAGACCGAGAAAGACATGATCGATCTGGTCTGCAAGAACTTTGATAAGGTCGTTGTGGTCTACAACGGCGCCAACGCCATGGAGCTGGGCTGGGTCAAGGATTACAGCCAGATCAAGAGCGTTGTCTGGTGCGCAGGCACCGGTCAGAGCGGCTTCAACGCTCTGGGCTCCATCCTCTGCGGTGATGTGAACCCCTCCGGCCGTACCATCGATACCTTTGTGTACGACCTGACCCAGACCCCCACCGCGAACAACTTTGGCAACTTCAACTACACCAACATGGATGAGTTCAAGGCCAATTCCTTTGGTGCTGATACCATTCCCGCCTTTGTCAACTATGTTGAGGGCATCTATGTCGGCTACAAGTTCTACGAGACTGCTGCCGCAGAGGGCCTCATCGACTACGACAAGACTGTGGTCTATCCCTTCGGCCGCGGCCTGAGCTACACCACCTTCACCCAGACCCTGAACAGCGTCACCGAGGCTGACGGCACCATCACCGTGGATGTCACCGTCACCAACACCGGTTCTGCCTCCGGCAAGGAGGTCGTGGAGGTCTACTATAATCCTCCGTACACCAACGGCGGCATTGAGAAGGCTTCTGCAAACCTGATCGGCTTTGCAAAGACTTCCGAGCTGGCTCCCGGCGCTTCCGAGAACGTCACCGTTACCTTCAAGGCCGAGGATATGGCCTCCTACGACACCTACGGCAAGGGCTGCTATGTGCTGGAAAAGGGCGATTACGTCATCAGCATCAACGCCGACTCCCACACCGTTCTGGACTCCAAGGTCTACAATGTGGCTTCCGACATCGTCTACGACGCTTCCAACAAGCGTGAGAGCGATGTGGAGGTCGCCGACAACAAGTTCGACTTTGCCGAGGGCAATGTGACCTACCTGTCCCGCGCCGACGGCTTTGCCAACTACGCCGAGGCTACCGCTGCTCCCGCAGACTTTGAGCTGCCGGCAGAGGCTAAGGCAACCTTCTACAACAACTCCAACTGGAACCCCGAGGACTTCAACAACGCCGACGACGTGGCTCCCACCACCGGTGCCAAGAACGGCCTGAAGCTGAAGGACATGGTGGGCGTGGATTACAACGACGCCCAGTGGGATGCCTTCCTCGATCAGCTGACCGTATCCGATATGGACAGCCTGATCGCTCTGGGCGGCTACCAGTCCGTTGCCGTTTCCTCTATTGGTAAGGTTCAGGCAATCGACTGCGACGGCCCCGCCTCCATCAACAACAACTTCACCAAGCAGGGCTCCATCGGCTTCCCCTCCGCTGTGATGATCGCAGCTACCTGGAACACCGATCTGGCACACGACTTCGGCACCTCCATCGGCAAGATGGCGGACGACATGGACGTTTCCGGCTGGTACGCACCGGCTATGAACATCCACCGCTCCGCTTTCGCAGGCCGTAACTTCGAGTACTACTCCGAGGACGGCGTGCTGTCCGGCGCAATGGCTGCCAATGCCATCATGGGCTCTCAGGAGCAGGGCGTCTACGCCTTCATGAAGCACTTCGCTCTGAACGATCAGGAGACCAACCGCTGCGGCATGCTCTGCACCTGGTCCAGCGAGCAGGCCATCCGCGAGATCTACCTCAAGCCCTTTGAGCAGTGCGTCAAGGCAGCTGACTGCCATGCCGTCATGTCCTCCTTCAACTACATCGGCAACACCTACGCCGGCAACTGCTCTGCCCTGCTGAACGATGTTCTGCGCGGCGAGTGGGGCTTTGTGGGCATGGTGCTGACCGACTACTACGGTGTGTACGGCTATCAGGATTCTGACCGCCTGATCCGCAACGGCGGCGACTTCTGCCTGGTCAACTACGACACCGAGACCAACCACCTGACCGATACCACCAGCGCTACCGCTCTGGTGTCCGCACGTCAGGCCTGCAAGAACATCCTGTACACTGTGGCAAACTCCCGTGCTTACTACCCCGAGAACCTGAACCCCGGTATGCCCGGTTGGGAAAAGGTGATGATCGGTGTGGACGTTGTGCTGGCAGCTGCTCTGATCGCACTGGAAGTTCTGGTGGTCAAAAAGGGCTATGCAAAGCGCAAGGAAGAGGAAGTCAACGCCTGATTCCAGGCAAGACGCTCTGAACGGATGCAGCACCTGAACTGAAACCAGATAAAAGGCCCGCTGCGTAAAAACAGCGGGCCTTTTCTGGATTTGAAAAGGCAAAGAGGAAAATGCCATGAAACATACAGATATCATCAACAGCCTGAGTCTGGAACAAAAATGCGCCCTGCTGAGCGGCGGCACGGTGTTTACCACCCGGGCGCTGCCGGGCAAGGGCATCCCGGCCATTACCCTGTCGGACGGCCCCAACGGCGTGCGCAAGCAGGCGGGTGCCGCCGACCATCTGGGTCTGAACCCCAGTGTGCCCGCCACCTGCTTCCCCACCTCGGCCACCGTGGCCAACAGCTGGGACCCGGCACTGGGCGAGGCTGTGGGCGCAGCCATGGGCGAAGAAGCAGCGGCACAGGGCGTGTCGGTGCTGCTGGGCCCCGGCCTGAACATCAAGCGCAGCCCGCTGTGCGGCCGCAACTTCGAGTATTTCTCGGAGGACCCCTACCTTGCCGGTAAGATGGCAGCGGCCTACGTCCGCGGCATCCAGAAAAACGGCATTGCCGCCTGCCCCAAGCACTTTGCCGTGAACAGTCAGGAGCTGCGCCGCATGGCCTCGGATTCCATCGTGGACGAGCGCACCCTGCGGGAAATTTACCTGACCGGCTTCGAGATGGTGGTCAAGGAGGCGCAGCCCAAGACCATCATGTCCGCCTATAACCTTGTCAATGGCACCTACGCCAACGAGAACGCCCACCTGCTCATGGACATCCTGCGCAGGGACTGGGGTTTTGACGGCGCAGTGGTCACCGACTGGGGCGGCAGCAACGACCACGCCTTGGGCGTAAAGAACGGCTCTACGCTGGAAATGCCCGCCCCCGGCGGGGACGCCATCCGGGAGCTGATGAAGGCGGTGCAGACCGGCAAGATCACCGAAGCGGACGTGGACGCCCGGCTGGAGGAGCTGCTGGAGCTGGTGTTCACCACCAAGGCGGCGGTGGACGCCGCACCCGGCAAGTTCGATGCCGATGCCCACCACGCGCTGGCACGCCGGGCTGCTGCCCAGAGCATCGTGCTGCTGAAGAACGAAAACAGCCTGCTGCCCCTTGCAAAGGGGGAAAAGGTGGCGGTCATCGGCGACTTTGCCCAGACGCCCCGCTATCAGGGTGCAGGTTCCAGCGCCGTCAACTCCATCAAGGTGGATTCCTTCTTGGACTGCCTTGCCGAAAGCGGCCTGAACAGCGTCGGCTACGCCAAGGGCTTTGACCGGCAGGGCAAGCCCGATGAGGCACTGAAAGCCGAGGCGGTGCTGCTGGCAAAGAACGCCAATGTGGTGCTGCTGTGCATGGGTCTGGACGAGATCAAGGAGAGCGAGGGCATCGACCGCGTCGACATGAAGCTGGCAGAGAACCAGCTGGAACTGCTGACCGCTGTGGCGGCGGCAAACCCCAACGTGGTGGTGCTGCTGAGTGCAGGCTCCTCGCTGGAAAGCGCATGGGTCAAGGACTGCAAGGCGCTGGTCTACGGCTGTCTGGGCGGTCAGGCCGGTGCGGGCGCACTGGTCGAGGTGCTCACCGGCGCGCAGAACCCCTGCGGTAAGCTGGCTGAGACTTGGGCGCGCAGCTACGCCGACACCCCCGCAAAGGAGCATTTCGGCGGCGACGGCCCCACTGTGGAGTACCGCGAGGGTCTGTATGTGGGCTACCGCTACTACGACACTGCCGGTGTGCCCACCGCCTTCCCCTTCGGCTACGGCCTGAGCTATACCAGCTTTGCGTACAGCGATCTGAAGGCAGATGAAAAGGGCGTGACCCTGACTGTCACCAACACCGGCAGCTGTGCAGGTGCCGAGGTGGTGCAGCTGTATGTGGCAAAGCCGGATGCAAAGGTTTTCCGCCCCGTCAAGGAGCTGAAGGGCTTTACCAAGGTGCAGCTGGAAGCCGGAGAGAGCAAGACCGTCACCATCCCGCTGGACGACAAGGCATTCCGCTACTGGAACGTCAAGACCGACCGCTGGGAGGTGGAGGGCGGCAGCTATCAGCTGCTGGTGGGCGCTTCCAGCGCCGATATCCGTCTGACTGCCGCTGTCACGGTGGCGGGCACCGGCGCACCCGACCCCTACGCGGGCAAAAATCTGGAGCATTACCGCACCGCACAGGTGCAGAACGTGCCGGACGCGGAGTTTGAGGCGCTGCTGGGCCGTCCCATCCCGGAGAACAAGGTACACATCGACCGCAACATGACGCTGGGCGAGATGGGGCACGGACGCAGCCCCATCGGCTGGCTGGCGGCTGCCGTGCTGGGCGCCCTGCTGCGCCGCAGCATCAAAAAGGGCAAGCCCGACCTGAACATCCTGTTCCAGTACAATATGCCTCTGCGGGCGCTGGCCAAAATGACCAACGGCGCTATCAGCATGGGCATGGTGGACGGCATCGTGATGGAGCTGCAGGGCTTCTGGATCATCGGTCTTGTGCGGGTGATTTTTGAGGCCGTGAAGAACCTCGTGCTGAACAGCCGCATGGAAGAGCGCTTGAAAAACAGCTGAAAGGAAGCAGGCTATGAATTTCTGGAATAACTTCGCGGCAAAGCACCCCGCCGCTGCCAAGTGGGTGCGCGAGGGCGGTTTGTTCGTCATCGTGTCCAACCTCATCACCGTGTTCAAGTCCCTGCTGCTGCAATTTCTGCCCAAGGCCTTTGCAAGCCTGCCGGTGGTGGATTTCGGCTGGCCGGGCATTGATATCACCCTGTTCGGCGAGACCTTCAAGTGGAACATCCTCGGCTACGATGCCGCTCACGGCGGCCTGCCCTACTTCTGCGCCTACATGATCGCCATGGTCATCGGCGAGTGCATCAACTTCCCCATCCAGCGCAATTTTGTGTTCCGCAGCAAGGGCAATCTGGCAAAACAGATCGGCTGGTATGTGCTGGCCTTCTGCATCATCACCTGCATCGTCAACTCCATCAACTGCATCTGGGTGGCGGT
>OGFV01000213.1_pt1 | contig 25960 bp, 13 predicted proteins | sample 1571131 | NCBI WGS metagenome assembly OGFV01 (sample SAMEA2582044, study PRJEB24529) | metagenome | biome: Human gut stool | place: China | collected 2011
AGTGCAAAGGTACTACTTTTTTTTGGTTCTACCAAATTTTTATGCAACTTTTTTAATTAAAACAATCACTTTCTTTGTATCTTGCTCATAATGAACGGGTTCTGAAATGCTTTAATTTTTGTCTGGTTTCCTCGCTGCATGACAGTAGAAGTAGTTTTAACAGCTCTTTTATGAGAGCTACTCTTGTTTTTTCCGCTGAGTAGCCTCTTTCTTTTTATTCTTTTGGCATTTCTCAACGAACGGACAACCTGAACATTGATAGTTTTTACACACTCGTGCTTGTTTGATGGAGCGGTAGATACAAATGGCGGCATACGTGATGCATGCCGCCAATATGATTGCTATGATGATATACTGTATCATAAGCATAGGTAAATTAACATAATACTAACCTACGGCGTTATAACCATTGGTTGAGTTCTTGCGCATGATGTCGCGGATGTTCATCTCCTTGAAACCCTCTGCGCGTTTCTGCTCTTCAAGCTCTTTCTCTTCCTCGATGTCCTTTTCTGAACGGGTGAAAGTGAAAGCCTTGTACTTAAATTCTGCAATCGCCCAACCTACGAGGCCTACAGCGATTAATGCAACAAATCCAATTAATGCGTTCATTTCTCTTTATATTATAATAATGTATAAACTGAATTAATAATCATCGTCGGCTACATCTTCTGCATCATCAAGACCGAGGTTCTCCGGGTCTTCGAAGGTAGTACGGTAGCTTTCCTCAGTAAGCTTGTCGTCATCGAATGCATCGTCATCCTCATCTGGATCGTTGTAGTGATCCTCGATTTCTGGTGCATCCTCGTCTTCATCCTCGTCTGGGTCGAGCAGGTCGTCGTTGCGTTTCAAATCATTCTCATCATCGAATCTCATGCGAACCTTTTCTACCTTTGGCTTCTCCTTGGCAAAGATTGCTTCTACCCAAGAACCTTTTGGTACCACGAGCACCTCGTAGTCATCAGCGAGTTTCTTCTCGTAAAGACCACCCGGCTTTTTCAGGCGGTCAGCAGGAAGAGTAGTTGTGCTGATGTCGAAATTACTTTCGATGATGTCCTGGATGCTCTGAGGCAGACTCTCCCAGCCACCACCAAAGTTGCGCTCCAAGAGTTCGATGAGCTTATTGGCGGTGATGTGACTTACATTTTCGTAAGTAAGATCAGTAACACGCATGATAGGGCGCTTTTTGATGGCATACTTTTCCTTCTTGTCGTTGATGCGGAAAGTGCCAATCTTGAAGCCGCGTGCCATCAGCTTGTCAATCACTTCAGGACGGTCTACCGTCACTGGTTCCATTTCGAATGCGCTGCGGATAACTGCGATATACTTGTTCTGGAAATCCTTGAGGTCAGCATCCTTTTCTACTGCTTCCCAAAGACGGAACACATCGTTCTCCTGCAATTCCCAAATGCTACTTTTAGTAACATTCTTCAGTGTTAATATTTTATCTTTATTCATCTTCAATTGTGTTTGTGTGTGCAAAAGTAAGTACTTCTTTTTATATATCCAAATTTTCTTGCTGTTTTTTTGTGTTTTTGGTCACTTTTTTATTTGGAATTCGATTTTTTTCATTACCTTTGCACGTACTATGAGTGAACCGCTAATATTAGTCTTCTTGTGTTAAGGTCTTGATTCTCTGAGATATAGCGCAAAGTATCAGATATTAGAGGGTTATTTTAAATAAAAAATGCATCGTTTGGCAAGTTTAACGTGTCAAATTGAGGTGAATGTTTAGAAATTGTTTATAGATTTTTTTGGTATGGCAACATTTAAAGTAGTGGTTCAGCATCAACGTTCAGATGGACTTTATGTAGTCTATATACGTTTAACACATAAACGCAGAATAATCAACATCAAAACAGACAAGATGGTGAATAGTAAGGGTGTGGTTCCTGGTAAGCGTGAAGTGAAGGATCCGTTTGTACTTAACTCCTGTATGGTGACGATTACCAAGTGGGTAGAAATGCTCAATAGATATGATACGGCTAATTTGTCGGTGGAGCAGGTTAGAGATCTTCTTTTGGCTTCTCATGATGATCTTTGCTTTTCGGATTATGCTAGAGAATATATTGATAAGATTTCTTATACGCATCAGCAAAGAACAGTAGAATTAAATAAAGCATCTTTGGTTGCTTTGGAAAAATTCGCTGGGACTCATAAGATAATGTTTTCTCAGATGACTACGTCTTTTATACAGTCGTGGATAGATTCATTATCTCGTTTCAAGCGAGTTAAAGAGACTTACCCTGTCACAATAAAAACCATCTTTAAGGCTGGACTTCTTAAATATAATGATTATGATAATGACATCATTCGTATAAAGGTGAATCCTTGGGCAAAAGTGAAGATTCCTAAGCATGATGTACCTGAGAAAAAAGCTATTACCATGGAGGAGTGTAGAGCGTTTTTTGGCATTAATGTAACCCAGAAGGCTAGAAAGATGGCTCAGGATATTTGCAAAATGACGCTTTGCTTAGCAGGAATTAATGGTGTTGATCTCTATAGGATGAAGAAGACTGCCTATTATGATGGAATTTTGCATTACGAGCGCGCTAAGACTAGAACAAGAAGAGAGGATAAGGCTTATATAGAAATCAGAGTTCCCGACATGTTAATTCCTACTATTGAGAAATATCTAAGTGATGAGAAAGATGAATATCTTTTCAAGTTTCATAAGATGTTTCTTAATGATAGAAATTTTGTTGCAAGCCAGAGTCACGAGATTCGTTTAATCTGTCTTAATTATCTAGGAATGAAACAAGGTGATAAAACATATTCTACCTATACCTTCAGGCACACATGGGCAACTATTGCTCAAAATGACCTTGGAGTTAGTTTCGATGATGTAGCATTCGGATTAAATCATGTTAATAGGCATAAAATCACTATGGGATATGTGAAACCGGATTTTTCAAAGATATGGGAGATAAACGAGAAAATTGTTGAGAAGGTGTTTTTCACTAACGACAAGAGCAAACGCCTGGAGGAACATCATCTGCCTGTATTCGATAAGGTAGAGGAAAACTTTGAGTTGTCTGCTGATGCTTATTTTATGGGTGAGGTTGTGGCTCATGTGGATGGCAAGGGCTAGAAGAACACAGGTGAGATAAGAGAACAGCTCATGGCCAGCATAAATGATACTGTGCCTAAGAACTGCACGATACAGATCAAGGTGAAGAATATCACCAAGGACCAGACGAAGTACTTTGAACGAGTCAGGGACATAAAATAGCTATTTTGTGTTAATACAAATTAAAATTGACCCAATATAAGTTAAAATAGAGCGTTTTTGCTTGATAACCAAGTCAAGGGTAGTCTTCTCTAAAGTTGAAGAAAATTTAGAGAGGGCTACCCATTTTTTATAATTAGCCATTATTAACAATTTTGAGATTTTTGATGTTGATAGTGGTTTCTTGTTTCTCAAATTTCTTTTCCAGCTCCATGAAAGATTCCTCCACAGATAAGTTTCTGGATTCATCATTATTGAAAGACACAGACTGGAGTTTAGGAGCCACGTATGGAAGGAACTTTGCTACCATCGCCAGACGTCCGGCAGGCTCTTGAATCTGCATGAGATCCGTGAAAAGAGAATAGTTCTTCTCATTGATACCATTGATGTAGCCAGTAAGGGCATCACGTAGACTTTCACGAACACTTTTGGTAACCTTATTAGGTGTGCCAGCCTTACGTCCGCCAGTCTTCTTCCTCTTTGGCTTCGGCTCATTATTATTGTCTTGTTTTACTGCCATATTCTATTGATTTTTAATGTTTACTGATAGTTTTCGGGTGCAAATATAGGAAAAAATTACGAAACTTGGTGTTCAAGTTGCGGAACTTATCACAGATAGGTAAGAAAAACGCATTACTTTTGAACAGTTTAAACATTAAAATTCGAATTTTATGGGAATTATTGGAAGTATTGCTGGTGGACTGACCTCTGCTGTAGGTGGTGCTCTAGCAGCTAAAGCAAGAAACAAGGGATATAATGATTATATCAACATGTTTCAAGACCGTATGCAACAGGTGACGGATCATCGTGACAACTTGTATTATCAGGATCCTACTCAGTCAGCGGAGAATCAGGTAGCCGTGACCAATGCCCAGAAGGTATTGGATAATGCTACAGCAACCGCAAAGAACACCAATATTGTTAGTGGTGGATCTGATGAAGCGGTTGCGCTGAGTAAGCAGGCTGCCCAGGAGCAGGTGGGTAAGATGATGCAAGAGGCTGCTGTGCAAGGTGCTCAAAACAAAGAAAATGTGTGGAATACTGCTGATTCGCAGATAGACCAGATGACTAACTACATCGCCACTGCCAAGAAGGAGAAAGCTCTTTCTACCGCACAGGGTATTACGGATGCTGCTGGTGGCTTGGCTGGCGCAGCAAGTAAATTGCCAATTTAAGGAAGGAGGTAATTATGGGATTTACATTAGATGATTTAACTCCTAAACGCCCGGCAACAGCAGCAACTCCTATTACAGATTTCCCTTCTGATAATGTGGGGCAGCCGGATGATACACCTGTTCAGAATACAGCTATTGATACTACTGGTATTACCGGGAATGGTGGCAAGGAATCTTTTGCCCAGCAGCCAACCGAGGAAGTTACCAAGGTGGAGCCTAACCAGGGTATCAAGATTGACTGGAGTAGACCTTATAGCGAGATAGAACAGAATCCTATCTTGCAGCAGATGAAGCCTTATGACATCATGCGAGATTACCAAAAAAATGGTGATGGAAACTGGTCTGCCTTCATGCCTTGGCTTTCTTCACTTGGTGATGCCGATAAAACTGTGGCTGCAAATGCAGCTTTGCAAAAGAAGGCAGAGAATCAAGCCAAATGGGAACAATGGGGAAATCTTTTTATGCACTTGGGTAACTTCTTTGGTACAGTTCAAGGTGCTCCATCGCAAAAAATAGAATCTGCACAGGAACTTACTGATCGCCAACGCAAGATAAGAGAGGCTACTGAGGCTCTTCGTGCCAAGGGATATAACCAGATGAGGCTGAATATCTATAAGGACCGTCAAGACAAACAGGCACAGATGCAGGCAGAGGCTGCTGCAAAGGCAAATGAGGCACTGGCTGCTTATCGTGGTTCACAGAAGAATCAAACGGATGCCCTCACTCCTGTAAAGGTTCAGACGGAGAAGGAGAGAGGCAATGCTGCTGCTGCACAGGCTGCACTTAGTACATCGAAGAAGGAGACTGAGGATGCTTTAAGAGGCAAAAAGGGAAAATTACTTGATGCTCAAACTAATAATGCCAATGCCGGAGCTGCTGATCATAATGCTAGCGTTAACGTTAAGGGAGCGCAAGTTAGGCATATCAATTCGCAAACAGAGGGACAGAATCAGAGGAATGCCAACCAGAAAGAGGCTGATGATTTCAACACCAGGTATGTGAACGACCCTGTTTTCAAGAAACATGTGAATGAATGGGCTAAAAACAATGGTATGGCTATCGGTGGTAATGATGGCAGAGGTGGCACTTGGGCGAATGAGAAAAATCGTCAGCAGGCTTCTAGATGGGCTAAGGCTAAGATGAAGTTAGACCGGACTCCTCCTTCTCGTAGAGGTAGGGGTGGCAGTAAAGTACCTCCTTCACGTAGAGGCGGCAGTAAGGTTCCACCATCAAGGAGAACAAAGTAACTGATTATTAATCAAAAAATAAGATAAGGTATGTTTGACGAGCAAGACAGACAATATTTTTATAATGAGTTCAAGAACAATGGCTATGAAGTAGGTAGCTATGATGACTTCAAAAAGGACTTGAATAACGAGGAAGATCGTAACTGGTACTACAATGAGGCCAAGAACATGGGGTATGATGTGGGAACACAGGCAGACTTTGACAAGATGGTGCTAGAGCCTGCTGCATCTGCTTCTGGTGGTGGTAAGCAGGTAGATGCTTCTGCTACGACTCAGAGTGTAGAGCAGAAGGCTTCTACTGAAACTAAGTCGCAGGTGGCTCAACCAGCAAAGAAGCAGGAAACAACAGACAAGGTTCCTGGTCTTATAGCAAAAGTTTTGGATATGATTCCTACTGGTGTTCAGACGAGCAACGGAACATATCAGCCATCACCAGAGATTCCTCAGCCAGTTGTAAAAGGTGAGGAAATGCCAGTGAAGGAAGAAGCTTCTTCTTCATCAGCTAATGCGGCTTCTCCTGAATCTAAAGAGGCGGCTCCTGTTACGACTCCAACTGGTGTGGTGAATAATGAGGGGTTGATGGATGCCAAACTTGCCAACTATCTGGAGAACTGGAAGCAGAGACCGGATAAGCAGGGCGATTACTTTGAGAATATGGTTGCCGACTTGTTGGCTGATGGCACAGCCAATAGCAATGAGGAGGCAGTGAGCATAGTGCAGTCTGCTCTGGGCAGATATGCCAACCGTTCGGCCATGGACGTTACCAACCAGGTAGTGGCTTCTTTGCCTGATGATACTGTGCAGGATGCAGAGAAGAGTATTGAAGCGCAATGGTATAGCCATGGTGTGCAGGATAAGTTGAAGCAGGAGGCAGACAGCATGGGTATCAGCTATGATGACTATGTGGCTCAGTTCCTGAAGCCAGCTATGGTACAGAGTCTGGTGAACAAATATGGTCCGAATTATCGCAATATAGCCGAGGGCATCGCAACACGCCTCTATTCTCACGATGAGAATGTACAGGACAGACTGATGAATCAGGACATCAATGATGCGCTTTCTAGCGTTATCAATAAGTATGTGAATCCATCTGTAGTGGAAGAGTATAATAAGGCTCAGGAGGCAGGTAGCAAGGCATTCAACGAAGGTATGGAAGGAAGTCAGTATATTCCGGCTAATCTTCGTCTGGGTACAGCACTTGGTGCTCAGTATGAGGCAAACGAGGCCAAGGATCCTGCAAAGGTGCTTTCTAGTTTGCAGAAGAAGTTTAGCAGGCTCTACCGGAATCCGGAGTTCCTGAATGATATGAGCAATGCGGCATTTAAGGTGATGCAGCGATATGGCTTGAATGGCACTCAGAGTAGTGATCCTAAGCAGTTCAAGCCTATGATCAATTTTGTTCTTAAGAATGAACTTGACCAGCTGGAGATTAAGGGTATGATGCCTAAGGGTAGTGCTGAGTACATCATGAAGACTGGTTTGGGTAACACTATTGTGGGTAAGATTACTCGCAAAGCTGTTCAGACGGACTATCAGAATTGGCTGGAGGATATTGCCAATCAGCAGTATCAGCCTGGCTTTTGGGAGAACGTGGCTAGTGGTGCGCTAACCTTTGCAGGTGATGCCTGGAGTTATTGGCTGCCGGGAGCCGCAGGTGGTAAGTTGACTAAGAGCATGGTAGCCAAGGCAGAGGGTAAACTGGCTGGTGACCTCATGGCTAAGGGTATGGAGCGCAAGATGGCTGAGCGAGCTGCCAAGGTGCTTATCGGTAAGAGTAAGGCCGAGGCTTTGAAGAGTGGAGCCGTGCATGGTGCTGTTACCTTTGGGGGTCAGTCTGCAATCTCGAAGCCTATTGATGAGATTTATCGTACAGGTCAGTTCGATGAGAATGGCAAGATTTACAATCCTTCTGTGGGTAAGGTTATCGCTAATACTTTGGGCGAGGTGGCTAAACAGAGTGCTGTAGGTGCTATCATGCAGGGTGGAACCATCGCTAACATGGTAGGTAAGGGCAGAGGCTTAGCTACCAATATTCTGGCTGATATTGGTGGTAAGGTTGTGGATTCCGGTATTATGACCGGTCATCAGATGCTGGAGCGTATGGCGCAGGATCCGAACTTCAAGCCTACAGGTAAGGATGCTGCCGAGAGTTTCTTGGAGAGCATGGCGAACCTTACTGCTATCGGCTTGCCGGGCATGGTGGGCAAGTATGCCCGATTCAAGGACGCAAGGGAGTTTAACAAGAAGTTTGACTTTACGGATCAGGATATTGCCGAGTTGAAGAGATTCGGCTATGATGGTCTTCGTGATGCTTTTGAGAAGATGGGCATCGGGGAGTATGCTGTGGTTGGTGAGAATGCTCTGCGACTTGATGGGCAGTTAACCCAGAAGTATATGGACCTGATGAACGACAAGAGTGTTCCGGAGGTGTTGAAGGCTAAGATGATGGCAGTTGTTGAAGGCAAACGCCCTTCTTCTTTCTCGCCTATTGTTGATTCCATCATCATTCAGCCAATGGAGAATGATGGCAAGGTTTATCTCGAAACCTTAAATAAGGATGGCGGTATTGTTGAAAGAAAGGAGTTTTCTTCTCTTGATGAGGCTCAGAAGGCAGATAAGAAACTGGAGTATGAGAAGACTCTTGGTTTGGCTTCTGTGCTGGAAGGTGAGTTCCATAATGAGTTTACCCAGGAGCATCTTGAAGGCTTATACAACAAGGCAGCCCAGAAATATAATATGGGTGAGAAATTGACGGATGAGGATAAGGCAGCGGTTTACCTTCATCAGAATGCTGGTGCCATCAAGGAGATTATGGATAAGCAGCAGAAGGGCATTCTCCTTACTGATGAGGAGCAGAAGCAGGTTGATGCTTATCGCCATTATTATGACAGCGCCCTGGAGAATAGTTCTGTGATGAGGGAGTTTGTCAACACGTTTGAGGATTCCCATGGCGTTGCGCGCGGTACACTTCGTAAGGCTTTGGAGTCGAAAGATAAGAAATATGCGCCATTGGTAGAGTCTTATCTTAAGGAGCTTTACAATTCCATTGAACTGAAACGTGAAATGAAGCAGATAGAAGATGATAAAAAACGTATAGAGCAGGGCGATGTTGATGGCGCAAAACCAGCTACTCCTGTTGCAGGACATGCTTCTGTAGAGGGTTCTGCTGGTGGTCAGGAGCCTCCTATTTCAGAAGGTTCTTCATCTTATCAAGGTAATACCGATGCTTCATCTAGTCAAGGTGAAGGCGGTTCGACTGTAAATGTAGATAACTCATCTGCTGATGTTATTACTTCTGATGCTTTTGTTATGGGACAGAATGCCTATAAGAATGGGGATTCTGAGGCTTTGCAGGCTATCGACTATAATAGTGATTTAGCTACAGGACGTTTGAAGCGTACTTTTGCTGACAATGAGAAGATGCCTGATATTGTAGCCAATGCCTATAATGAGGGTAGAGATATGGAGCAGTTTGTGGCTCAGCGTGCAAGTAGTTTGACTCCAGCACAGAAGGAGGCTATCAGTAAGTATGTAGAGGCAATGGATGCCAAGAAGGGTGCTATTGATGCTCTGCAGCATGCTGATGATGGCTATGGTGAGGCGTTGAAGCAGCAGCTCTGGCCATACCAGACGGAAGACGGAAACATAGTTCCTGCTACTTTGGATAGTGGAAAACAGGTGTTCCTGAAGAAGGCTAACGAATATGGTGGAGCCTTTGTTGTCGTTCCAGATGAGCAGGGACAGCCTACAATTAAGCAGGTATCTAATGCCGAGATTAAAGAGGTGGGCACTCCTGTTTCTCTTGATGAATACATCGAAAATACGGTGGCTCAGCAGAAGGATGCAAGAGCGCAGCAGTTTATCAGCCAGTTTGATGGTAGTGGCTTGAAGCCGAATGATCAGGTAACAGTTGCCATGGAGGAGGGCGATGCTAATATCAACATGACCTTTGCCGGATATAGCAAGGACGGAAAGATTGTACTTACTGATGGTAAGGATTATCTTCCTTTGTCTAAAGAAGAGTTTGCAGCATGGCGCAAGAATGCGCTCGACAACACAATCAATGAGCATTTGGATGCCGAGGACGATGAACGTGAGCAGAAAGCAGCTTCTCAGGCTGAGGCTGATAAGAAACAGCGTTATGCCAATGGCATCGTGGGACTGAGCGAGGGCCAGCCGGACTATTCTTCTAATGATACAGATCCAAATGTGGCGGCTGAGTATCTGCAGGAGCAGTTTGGGGAAGACCATGGCAAACTTTTGAATCTGGTTAATGGCAGCCGTGATGACATCAAAACGCAACTTGCCAACAAGAGAAAGGCTGCTATTGAATATCAGAACTGGCTTGATACCAATGCCGATCTTGACCCGGAAAAAGCTAAGAAGGTGGAGGATGAGTTGAGTCTGGTTAATGAGCAGATTGCTGATCTTGATGCTCGTTTCAAGAACTGGAATACTATCCGCAACAGTGTGATGACTCCTGATGAGGTGAAAGCTATGAAGGAGGAGCGCAAGGCTGAGGTAGAGAAGGCTGGTGTTGATGAATCAGCCATCGTGCCATCTGATGATTTCCATGTGCTCGTACTTGAAGATGAAGAATTGAAGAAGCAATATCCAACTATGGATAAGGCTACCGACTATATTACCTCTCAGCGCAAAGACATCTATCATACCCAGGAGGATGTGGAGCGCAAGATAAATGGTGTGAATGATATGCTGGATCAGTATATCAATGGCGAAACAGAGTTGGACCCTACACAACTCATGGAATTGAATACTACAAAGGCTCAACTGGAGGCCCTGCAGACTAATTTGTCGGTTGCAGCAAAGGGTTTGAAGGCACAAGCTAATAAACTCAGCAAGCTTTATAAAACAGAAGTTAGCCAGAAGGAAATGGAAGAACTGGGTATGACTCCTTCTGAGCAACGCAAGGCATTGGTGGCTGATGCGCTGAAGAAGAACGATATGAATGCTATCCATGATATATATAAGGATGCTTCCGTTGATGTGATGGACTTAACTCCTCAGACTCTCGAAGAGGCTGTATCAGAGTCTTTGCTTCCTCATAGCTTGAATCCAGAATCTCTTCAATATGAGTTGGGCAAGAGCAATTTTAAGTTTGGTATTGGCAAGGGGTATGATTCTAATAAGTTCAATTATCTTATTGCAAAGAAAGGAACCGGTATGTCGGTTAACGAATTTGCTGTGAGAGTATATAATGACCTTCCTGTAAACTTGCAGGATATGGGATATACCGATCAAGATGTTCGTAATGCCCTTCTTGATATGTTCAAGTCTTATGACAGCGTGAAGGAAATGAGAAATGTGGCTCTGATGAACCGCATAGCTGCTGCAGAAGATGAACTTTCAAGCGAGGAAGAGTATTACGAAGCACAGAAAGAGCGAGAAATTATCGAAAGACAGGCAGAAATTGAGCAATATAAATCGTATATTCACGAAAAAGAGTTATCTTTGCCGTCTGAAAGCGAACTTGATCACATCAATGGACTTGAATTTGACCGTATGATGGAGATTGAGGATCGTGAACGAGAGTACAAACAATATGTTAAATCAATTTTACCAGAATTAGCTGATTATGATGACAGAAGCAATGAAGAAGGATATGGAGGAGGCAGTAGCCTGGGTAGCGACTCTTCACGGAGAGGAGTTGATGAAGGAAATAGCCAAGGCGAAGAAGTTGGTAACGGAGAAGCATCTTCTGAGTCCGAGATTGGAGAAGGCTCTGATAGCGGACGCAAAGGGCGACAAGAGACTGGCAGCATGGAACCTGGCAAAGGCTCAGCTGTTCGAGGCTCACATCTACCGCAAGAAACATCCTTCGGAGAACGTTTAAAGAGTGCCATTGCCGAAACTGAGACCGAAATAACAGAGGCTCAGAAGAAGGCAGGAAACTACAAAAAGGGTCATTTGTCCTTTGGTGGCTACGATTATACCGTAGAAACACCAAAGGGCGTAACTCGCAGCGGTAAGGACGAGCAGGGCAAGCCTTGGAGCGTGACCATGCACGATACTTACGGCTATATCCTTGGTAAAATTGGCGTTGATGGTGACCATATTGATATGTTCATCAATGACGCTGCAGACCTTGATACTTTTGATGGTAACGTTTATGTTGTTGACCAGGTGAACCCAGAGACTGGTGAGTTTGACGAGCATAAGGTAATGTATGGCTATCCTTCTGAGGAGGCTGCTACAGAGGCTTATCTTGCCAACTACTCCAAGGGCTGGAAGGGACTTGGTAAGGTTACTTCTGTGCCTAAGGCTACCTTTGACAAGTGGCTGGAGTCTTCTGACCGCAAGACTAAGCCTTTTGCGGAGTATGCTATGGTACAGAAGGAACAGGCGAAATTTGACCGCGATGTGAAGGAGGTGAAGCCTTCGGAAATGACGGAGGCGCAGAAGGTGGCTTATGATGCTGTATCTACTATGCTTAAGAAGGCTGGCATCCCTGTGAAGGTTGTTAGCAATGAGGATATGGAGAAGGTAGCTGAGGCGCAGGATAACCTGGCAGTAGAAATGCTTTTGAATGATCCTCGTCTTCGCTTCTATATCAAGACTCCTGAGCAGAAGGAGGCGGCCAAGGCTGCTTATGACTGGGCTGCTAAACACAGACCGGACAAATTTAAGCAGTATGCCATCGTTAATATGGATAATCCGAACCAACCTCCTCAGTACTTTGAGAAGAAGGACTTAGCTGAGAAGTGGCGCAAGTACTATACCAATGCCTGGAAGATAGGAAACTACAAGGCATTTAATCTCAATAAGCCATTTGAGGAACAAATCAAGGACATTAAGGGTGATGTTCCTAGTGAGTTTGACCCTTATAAGGCAGAATCTCTGCTCAATAAGAGAATCGAGTTAGAGAAGCAGATTAAAGAAACCGAGGATTCCTATAATGCCAAGAAGAAAGAGCGCGCAGAGTATCAAAATCAGTTAATGCAGGACTATATGGATCAGCATGGCTTATCTTCTGAGAACGATATTCCAGATGATGTTTGGACTGACTACAGGGATAAATCCTTTGAAAAGTATCAAGATACACTTGATGACTTGTTCCATAAGTATGTTGAGTTAGATAATCAGTTGAAGGCTGTTGCTGAGCCGGGAGTAAGATTCTTGCGTACTTACCATGGTACTGGTGCTAAGTTTGACAAGTTCGATTTATCTCATGCCTTGGAGGGCGAAGGAAGCGAGACGTTCGGACATGGTGTGTATGTTACGAACTCTAAGGAGATAGGCACAGATTATGCACAGAGAGCTAAGGATAAGAAGGCAATATTTGGCTTTGAATTTGTAAATCCACAAAGTATGTCAAAAGAGGCACAGGATATGCTGAGACATTATATGCATAAGCATCAAGATGTGGCAAAGGGCTTGGAGAATGCACGTAAAGATTTGAAAGATGTTATAGGAAAATTCCCTGATACAGATTATCTGCAAGAACTAAACGAAATTCTTGCAAAGGACGATAATAGCATAGCTATACCAAGTAATAGAGCATATCGATATGATGTGGATATTCCTGATGATAATGGCAGCAACTATCTTGGATGGAACGAATCTCAGAATTTTCCATTGGAAAAATGGTATAGACTTTGGGAAATAACCCACAACGGTTTCAGTGAAAACGAGTATTTCAAAGATGGTGGAGCGAGATATGATATAGATAGGATTGAGCGTATCACCCAAATGAAACTTGAATCGCCAGAGAATGGCATGCAGAAACTTCCTACATTGAAAGGTGAAGAACTTTATCATGCTTTGGAAGACTTCTTTGACCGTGAAAGACCTTCGTATGGTGCAGAATTAGCATCAAGGGCTTTGGGCGAAATAGGCTTTGTCGGCATCAAGTACCCTGCTGGCATGATTCATGGTGGTGCCAAGGAAGGTGATTATAACTATGTGGTCTTTGACGAGAACAATGCCCAGATTGTTGATCATACCAAGTTTGCGCAGGGTAAAGGTGTAGTTTACGGCTACACTGATGGCAAGCAGATTGTGCTGAATCAAGAGCATCTGAATCCCAACACTCCTATTCATGAGTATCAACATCTTTGGCGTACTGCTGCCAAAAACATGAATCCGGAACTTATAGAGCATGGTGATAAACTCATCATGCAGACCCAGCTATTTGCCGATTTGAAGCAGGATCCTAACTATAATCATCTGACAGATGAGCAGATTTGCGATGAGGCTTTTGCTCGTTTGACCGGTGAGGACGGAGCTGCCATCCTGGAACAGATGGCTAAGGATGCTATCAAGGAGAATCCGCTTGATACAGCAAAGGAGCTGAGTGTTATCAATAAGTTGAAGGAGTGGCTGAAGAAGTTCTGGTATTGGACTCTTGATACATTTACGAAGTGGAAGCCTGAGGACATAAAGAAAATGACCTTGGAGGATATTCGTAATCTTGTGTTGAGAGACCTGGCGAATAGGGTGGATCCACGAACTAAACTTCATGAGGCAGAGAATGCTGATGACATCAAGTTTATGGGTTCTACTACTAAGAAACGTATGAAGGACATTTCTACACAACTAGAAGGTAGAGAACTTGATGAGGCTCAACAGGCAGTTGCTGATGTTTATTCTGGGAAAAAGGATAATGTATCATTAACCGTGGAGCGTGAAGATGGAAGCAATAAAATCATCATGCGCCAAGGAAATGATAATCATGCAGGAACAAAGCATAGCGTATTCCGTCATTATGGTGTAAAAGCTAATTCTTTAAATGTTGATGATTTGTTGCTGATTTCTACAGTATTAAAAGAAGGTGAACGCAAAGTAAGCGATAATGGCAGAGTTGCCTATGTTTATGTAGATCCAACTTCACAAGTAAAATACACTGTAGTAACAGAACCAAAGAATAACAAGGAATTTTTTAATGATTTCTATTCAAATAAAAAAGCAAATCCATCAGAGACGTCTAGGGTAGTTGAAAACTCCACAAACACTCCCGAAGGAGCACATAACAATGATGGAAATGCTTTTATGGATGCAAAGGTAGATAATAATTCTGAAACCGCCAAGGAAAATGATGAAAATTTATCAGTGGAGGATAAAATAAAGGCTGTTTCTCAGCAATTTGGTGTAGATGAGGCTGATGTGGCGATGTACGCCAATGGTGTTAAGAAGGGTTCTACTGCTGAGGCTGCACGTTCCAGAGCCAATATAAAGCGTCACTTGATGCAGGTAAATGAAGGTAACATTTTCTCATTCAAGGAACTTCTTAAGTACACCGTGCCTGTAAATGAAGCCTTGAAGGAGAACTTCGGTGACGTTGATGCCATGATAGAGGAGCGTAAGCAGCAGATGGAGGCGCAGCGTAACGCCATGGAAGCTGCAAGAAAGAGAGCAGAAGAAGAGGAAGCCAAGCGACAAAAGCACTTGGAGGAACTTTCTCTGATTCCTGATGATCAACTTGACAAGCAGTATATGGATGCTCTTGCTAAGGGTGATGATGCTACTGCCAGGGAAATGCTTGATGAGGCTGCCAGACGCAAGGGCTATGATGATACAGAAAGCTCATATCAGGGTGTAGGTGCATGGAAAGCACCGGGAAACCCTGGATATGAAAGCGACAAGGCGAGACGTGATGATTGGGAATCTAGCGGTTCGGATGTGAACCTGGAGGATATGGCTTTGGGCTATACTCCTCAGCCGGATGATTACTTCTCTCACCCTGAGCGTTATTCTCAGAACACTCCTCATGGATTGGAATCTGTGAAAGCCATCAATGCGGCTATTGATGCCATTAAGAATGGTGAGAAGGATGTTAAGGTAAAGGTTTATCGTGCTGTTCCTACTTCGGTGAAGGAAAGTAAGTTGCGTAATGGTGACTGGGTTACTCCTTCTAAGAAATATGCCGAAATGCACGGAACAAACCGTCTGGAAGGCAAATATCGTATCATCGAGGATGAAGTGCCTGCAAATCAACTGTGGTGGGATGGTAATGACGCAAACGAGTTTGGCTTTGATGATGGCAAGGAGTATAAATACAAGAATGCCAAGAACAACAGAAAGTTGAACGACCTTGTTACCTATGATGATAAGGGTGATGTTATTCCTCCTTCTAAGCGTTTCAATTCTCGCAAGAGCGATGTCCGATTTCATCGAGTGACTGAGGTGAAATCTCCTATCGTGGAGCAGAAGTTGCAGAAGCATCCTGATTCGCTGATGAAGGCTGGCACTTACTTTAGTGGTGGTGGACTGGTAGAGGAAGGTTTGAAGGGTATCATCGACCCTGTAGTGGCTGTGGAATATGACCAGAAGATAAGCGGTGTATATCGCAACAACTTCGGGCAGCATATTGTTACGGCTGACGTGAGAGACGTGGATCCGAAGGAACTGGTGAAACATATTGATGGCGAGGTGGAGTATTTCCATGCTTCGCCTGTATGCAAGAACTATTCGCAGGCCAAAAGTAATAGTGGAGAGGTGGAACTCGACAAGGAGACTGCCAAGAGCACTGCCGACTTCATTGATGCCGTGAAACCGCGAGTGGTGACTATCGAGAACGTGAAGGGTTACAAGGACTCTGAGGCGATGAAGATTATCACCCAGGCGCTGGATAAAAACGGCTACAAATGGGATGTAGACGTGTATAATGCCGCAGATTTTGGAGGCTATACCAGCAGGGAGCGACTAATTGTCAGAGCCGTGAAGGATGGAGAACTGCCTGAAAAGCCAAAGAAGCAACCACGTAAGGGTGGATGGCTAGAGGCTGTGGAGGATATTCTTCCTACTCTGACGGTGAAGGAAAGCGGTGTGGCTCCATGGATGGATGCCAGATTGAAGGCTGACGGAATTGACTGGCAGAAGGTGGAGAAGCCTCTTTACGTAATGGGCAGTGCTTATGCCGATGGCAAGATTCCTCATGCCTATGGGGATGAGATTCTGCCTACGCTGAGAACCAAGAGTGGTGATGTGATCATCATGCCGGGTGGAAAGGTATTGCGTGCAGATGGCAGGGTATTGGCTAGGATTACCGGACTGGGCGATGACTATAAATTGCCTAAAACGGAATCTTTGGCACATACCATAATTGGCAATGGTATTCCGGTGCAGTTGACTCAGGGCGTGATTGCTCCTCTGCTGAATAAGGATGACTTGTCGGGCAGAAATGTATTGGCACGACTTGGCAGCTCTATCTTCAAGAACAACTGGGATGCAGACAAGCAGAAACAAGTGAGCGACCGGGTAGTGAACACTGCCAACAAACTGGGTGGTGCTGAGGCTACAGTTTACACTTCTGTGGATGAGGTTCCAGATGCTTATCTGAGTGATGTGAAAAATGGTGCTACAGGATGGTATGACCCTACTACGCACACGGTACATGTTTATCTGCCTAATTGTGCTGATGCCAACGAAGCAGAGAGAACGGTGCTGCATGAGAAGATAGGCCATGAGGGTATGGAAGTACTTCTTGGTGGCGAAGATGGCGTGAGAAAGTTCGCCAACTTCGTTTATCGTTCCGTAGGTAAGGATGTTCGAGGCAAGATTATTGACTTTGCCAATAAATATGATCCGGACTGGAAGAACTCTGACCGCATGAATGTGGGAACGCAGGAGTATATCGCTCATCTTGCCGAGGAGGGTCCTAAGAATGCTGAGGACTTTTCTCTTTGGACCAAGATTAAGCATTATCTTATCAAGGTGCTTAAGAAACTGGGTGTTCGTGTGCCGGGACTTCTCAATGACAAGGATTTGAGATACTACCTGATGAAGGCTGGCAAGGCTCTGCATGTTTGGGACAATATGCCTAAGGAGAAGCAGGAAGCCATGATGAAGCAGGCTAGCAATGCTGAAATCAAGGATGCGCTATCTGATGGTGCTGGTAAGGGCAAGCCGAGACAGAAGAAGGGCGAAAGCACTATTCAGTACATGAAACGTGTACAGGAGTGGCGTAAATGGCAGAATGCACGCGAAGATAAAGAGAACCCAGAGCCTCCAATGTTCTACGACATTGATAAGGATGAAGCAGGCAAAAAGGAATGGGCACAGCTCAATAAAGACTGGCGTGAACGCCACCACCTTGTTGGCGAGGAACCTACTGGTATGCCTATCCGAATGGAAAATGAAGAGGATGATGCCTACATGAATCGTATTCATGAATATGAGAAATGGCAGGCAGCCATGAAGGACCAAGAAGACCCTTTGCCTGATATGTTTGCCTTCGAAAAGAAGAAGCAGGAGGAGGTGAAACGCAAGTATGAGGACTGGCTGGCCAAACATGATTTGCTGGAGCAGCAACAAGCCGATCTGGACTTGTATGAGGGTAAGATTTACCCAGCAGAGACCAATCCGAAGGCTGATGCACTGGAGCAGCAGGTAATGCAGGACTTAGCAGAGGTGACCAGTACGGACGTGAGCAAGGAGGGTGCTGCGATGACCGTGAAGCATGCCGTTATACATCGTAGAAAGAACATGGAAGAGGCTAGTGCTGATGATGCTATCTATATCAATGATGTGAAGAACAGAATCGAGAAGATGGCTGATAGCGGTGCTTTCGAGAAGTTGCTTTCTGATTACAAGGGAAAGAAAAACCGGGCAGAAAAACTGGCTGAGACTATACCTTATATAATAGAGGCTCCTAGACGTTTGCGTGACATGGCTCACAATCTGAATGCAACTGGTGTCTTTGATAAGGGACATATCCATATCCAGCCAGCTGATGTTGAGGCAATCCAGCCATACGTGACAGACTTGATTACCGAGACAGCAAAAAAGCATACAGAGATTAAAAAAGGCAAGGAGATAGAGGTATACGATGATCCTAAGGCTGTGAGCGAGGTGGCAAGCAAAATGGCTCAGGCAATTAATGCCAATCACCAGGGCGAAGAAGGTTTTGTACCATGTGATGGAACGGACATCCTCAGTAAACATGTTTTGAAACTCGTAAAAGAGAGGGTAGTGCCTGGACGTATCAATTATAAGGAACTTTCTCCTGAAATGCAGGCTGCCATTGATTCCATCCGTGATTGGTATAACTATACCTACGACTGGTTGATGGATAATCATACTTTGAAAGCTGGCACTGGTTATAATGTTGACTACGTAAATCATATTTGGGATAAAGAGAAATCTGATCCTGAGGCGTATGCTACCTTTGTGGAGAATAGGCAGCGCACGAAGAGCCCTAATGAGAAGAAGCGAACCATCAGCACTTTGATGGAAGGTGTTTATGCCGGACTTGTGCCAAAAACTACTGACATTACGAAGATGATGGCATATTACAGCAGAAGTAATATTGAGGCATGGGCAAACAAGACCATGTTGCAGGAGTTGACTGGACTGAACGTAATTGAGAGGAATGAAAAAGGAGAGGTGATTTCAACTGATCCACTACTTTCTTCTTCTGCTCCATTCAATTTGGAGCAATATAAGTACTTCGAGATTCCGGGCGTAGGCCCTGTATGGGTATATAATGTATCTCCAAAGCAAGTGAAGGTGAAGAATCCTATCACTGACAACGAAAAGGTGATCTATAGTGAGGCTAGTGCCGGTGACAGATTTGGAGTTGTGTTTGATACCTATCAGTCATCCCCATTCTGGAAAACGTTTGATACGCTTGCTTCTAGTGCCAAGAAACTGGAATTGGGCTTTAGTGGTTTCCATGCTGGAGCCTTGACGGAGGTTTATATGGTACAAAACATGGTGGAGTTTGGTCCTAAGAAGGCCATGGCCAACTTTATGAAGTATATCTTTGCAGATACAGCCAAGAACCATGAGCTGCCTTGCTTTGCCAATCCTGAGGATTTTCAAGAGGCTGCTTCCCATCTGGTGAAGTTCGGAGCGACCAACGACTATGCTGCAGCGGATGTACAGAACATGTTTGACAACATGCGCGATGCGATGATAAAGGTGCAGAAGAAGTTGAAGGACGGAAATAAAATTTCCGGAACGGTGGCTAAGGCTTCTATGCCATTGAAGGTGGCAACGCAGATGCTTTCGCTCATCAATAAGGGCATGGATGTAGCTTTGTGGGATTATCTTCATGACGGACTGAAACTTGCTACCTATCGTATGAGGGCAGACAAGACCAAAGAGCGTGCCAAGAAGAAGGGTTGGACTGAGGAGGAACTGAGCCGGGCTTTGGACGAGGACGGACAGTTTGTGAACGATATGTTTGGCGGTCAGCACTGGGATGTGTTGGGAGCCAGCCATCGAACTTTGCGTTATGCAGGACGAGTTCTTCTTTCTCCAGACTGGAATGCTTCTACTACACGTCACTTTCTGGCATTAACCGGTTATGGATCTATATGGAATGAGGCTACCTTTGAGAACTTCAAACAGTATTACAAGAGGCTCAAACATAAGGAACTTACACCGGAGGATGAAGGTAGAAGAAGCAGACAGATTTCGGCTTTGCTCTGTTATGGTATCGGATTCATGGTATTTTATGAGGGTATTGCCAATGGCATCAATGCTGCCTTCCGTGCCCTGGACGAGGAGAAGGAGCGCAAAAAGGCTGAGGAGATCAGGAAGACCAACCCAAGCTATAAAAGCATGTATGAACTGGCTTATGGTGACGAGGGCATGAAATGGTATGACTATCTGATGAGAGGCAATAGCCTTGGCCAGCAGAGCAAGATCTTCTTAGGCAGATATGAAGATGGTACAGAAATGTATGTGAGACATGGTAAGCAGTTTCGTGAGGTTCCGGAATATCTCTTCAATCATAAGGGAGAACTAGAGTTCCCTGGACCTATGGTTCAGCGAATGATAGGTAAGGCTAACCCTATGGTGAGAATGACCTTGGATGATATAAACTATCTGAGCGATTTCCAAGCCAGCCATGCGGATCAAGAGATTCAGCGCAAGTATGGCAAGACCATCGGATTGCTTTATAAGGATGCTTTGTACTGGGCACCTTTCCTGATTCCGAGCCAGGAGAATAAGGAGTTCAAGGCCGTTGATTTCTTCTTCCCTTCCAGCAAGGGTTTCTCTCCATGGAAGGCTCAGAGTTACTTCAAGGACTTTATCCTGAGCGGGGACATGGAGGGCGTGGTGATGACCTATCAGAGCTGCCAGCGCAATGGTATTGATCCTGAGGCTCAGATTAAGGCTGCCATCGGTTCGGTGAAGGCACTGGAGAGTGCAGAAATGAGCGATGGAGTGACTTCCTTACAGGAGGCTAGTAAACGCTTTGATGCTGCCAAGAGTATCACGGAAAAGAAGAAGATGCGCCAGAAGATGAAGAAATTCCTCTCGCAGAGTGATTACAAGGCTTTCACCCAGAAGGAGGCTCTGGACATGGTGCAGGGTTATCTGAACGGTGATGAAGACTTGAAGGAAATGGAGAAGGCTGAAAGCAAGTACCTGATGAAGGCTAAGGCAGAGGACGTGACGGAGGACTGGAGAATACAGAACGTCTGGAACGGAACCATGGAGACTTATCAGGAGTATCAGCGTTTGAAGGATGTTGATAAGGCGAAGGCAAATGCCTTTAAGAACAGCAAGACCAACAAGCGACTGTTTGCGGTCAGAAAGGCTATCTCTGCTGCCAAGAGGAAGATGAATAAGGCTAAGAAGCAAATGGATGGTACAAACGATGCTGCCAAACTGGTAGAGATTCGGAATACCAGAAAGGAGCTGCTTAAAACGTTGAACGGAATGGAGTAGCCTTCGGGCTACTTCACTCTAGAAAATGTTCTATATTTCCGAAAATAGGCTTTGGCTAATTCAATTTTATGTTCGATATTTCTACAAACAGAAAAAGGGACTTGCTTCACAGCGAGTCCCTTTTTGATAGTTATAAAAAATCTAAATCCAAATAAATTTATAATAGTTATGATTAATGAATCATTTGTGTGTTTAAAGTTGAAGATGTTGGAGCGATGTTATCCGAGAGAAGGACCAGATGCATTCTCTGGTTCCTTTTTCTTTGGTGATGCCCAGCGAATGTAATCAGCCATGCTGTCATCCATGCGCTGTTGTTCACTCTTTGGATTCTCCTTCTTTTTCTCGCCCCAGAGACGTTGGGCAATATCATCCAAACACCACTGCCAATCGTCTCGAAGAGTGATGACCTTGGAACTTGGCATGATGGTTACATCTGCCTTTGGTGGATCAACACGCTTGGTGTTGCCATCCTTATCGGTCTCCTCCTTGGTACTGATAGAGGCGAAAGGCACGTTATTGTCATTAAGAAACTTCTCCACATCCTCCTTCTTGTTGTCGCAAAGGAGAATGCAGACGGAAACCTTATTCTTCTTCAAGGTGGTGAGGGCTTCTTTAGCCTTGCCTACCAGGGAGAGGTTGCCTTTATCGTCTTTTGTGATGACGCAGGCTTCGTGAACATTGATTGATTTACTCATACTTAAAAACGTTTTTAAATGAAATGCGGAACAAAAATACTAGGAAATGATGGAAAAGTAATGTTAAGTTGCGCAACTTATCACTAATAAGCGAGAAAAATGCGGTATTTTTGGCGAAAAATTAAGAATTATGGTTGACAATCATGTAATAAATGACATATCGAACTATGCAGAGCCGGGACCAGACTCACTTGAAGGAGTGAGCCGGGAGCGGTTTACGCAGAGCCAAAGTAATCTTCTGTTGCTGCAATGGGCTTGCCAATACTTCTATGATGGTGCAGAACTGAGAAAGAAGTGGAAGCGAGCGCAAGACTTCGTGATGGGAAGACAGTTGGAAGAGCTGATAGAATGGAATGGAAGAAAGATTACCATCCGGCAGTATATGGAACTGAAAGGTATGCCAATACTGGAATACGATGTAATCGGAGACAAACTTCTTTCGCTCGTTGGTCTTGTGCGCCAGCAGCGCAGTACTGCTACATGTAGTGCCGTGGATCCAAACGAGGAAGACTATATCAGTTTCTTCAATGAATATCTTCGTCAGAACGACAACTTGAACGACAGGCAAGAGTTAGACGCGAGAATGTTTTACGCCTTCTGTGTCTTCGCCTTTGTGGGCATGAAAACCTATTATGGCAGAAGGGATGGCAAGAATGGTATCTTTGACTATTCTGTAGACATCTTTAAGCTAGCTTTACCACCTTTCTTTAAGTATGACCTGAGCGATGTGGAATTTATTGCTGAGGCTCATGATTTGACTTGGCGAGAGATTATTGCTACCTTTACAAATGGAAGCAAGGAAGAGGCTAATAAACTCAGTGAGATCTATCTACAGACGCAGCACCATTTTGCGCCCGAACAGACTTATCACCCGACTGGTGAAGCCCAGTATGCCGGAATAGATGATTTCACCCATTCTTCAGTAGTAGGCAAGTACCGGGTATTGGAAATCTGGACAAAAGAAACCAGACCAGCCATTTGGGTACATGACTGGGAGAGTGGAGATTGCGGATATGCCTCTCCTGACCAGCGTGCCTTCTATGAGGAGAAGAAACGCAAGATAGAGGAATCCAACATCATGAAAGATGAGAATGGCCTACCTATGCTCGATGAGAATGGTGAGCCTATCTACTATGTAGACCCTTCTGAACTTAAGACCATCGAAATTAAGGATGAGGCAGAAACCTACTGGTTCAGAAGATATATCACACCGAATGGCTATCTGCTGGATGCCAGGGAATCACCATACTATGTGCTCAGGGACGGATTCAGAACCTCTATCCATCCATACACCTTCGTTGCCTATCCATGCTTGAATGGCGAAGTAAGAAGTTTTACGATGCGAGCCGAAAACAACCAGCGCACCTTGAACCATTATATGATGATGATCAACTTCATTGTAGCGAATGGTGCCAAGGGAACGATGCTTGTTGACGAGAACGCATTGAGCGAGAAACAGAGCATCGATGAAATGCAGGTGAACTATACCAAAACGGATAGTATCATCTTGTGGAACTCCAAGAATGGAGGTAAACCACCTCAGACATTGGTCAACAAGAGTATTCCGGCAGGTGTTGACTTCATGGTGAATTTTGCCAAGACGATGGCAAGCGAGGGAAGTGGTGTGCAGGGTGCTCTTCAAGGACAGCACCGGAATACCAGCGGTAAGCAATATCAGTTGGAAAGAGAATCATCATCTACCACCATACAGGACTTTGTTGAGAGTTTCAACAACTTTAAGGTACGTGTGGCCAAGAAGAAACTTTACCTGATACAGGAATTTTGTACCGATGCTGACAGCGTGAAACTGACAGGTGATGAATTTGAAATTCACTTCAATTCAGAGACCATGAGAGATATGGATCTAGATGTTTCTATCGACTTGGACGCATACAGTCCACTTATCAGAGCAGCCAACAACGATATGGCTTGGCAGATGATGGTGAGCGGCAAGATGGATCCTTATACCATGCTTACGGTTGCTAATTTCCCTGGTACAGGAAGAATGAGAAAATACTTCAAGGAACAACTGGAAAAGCTAGAAGCTCTTCAGGCACAGCAAGCAGCCAATGGACAGATGCCTACAGATGGAGGGCAACAACAGGCAACAGCACCTGATACGCATCTAAAGGATTCCAGTGATGGAGCAAATGATTTGGCAGCTCTTCCTTCGGCAGCTATGTAGAAAAGAAGTTCTTAGTTAATTTATAATATTGAACGAAATGTTGTTCGGTTCTTAGATTAGATTATTTTATTTTTTTAGGTTTATTAGTTTTTAAGGTTGTTAGATTGTGAAGAGGAAGCCGTGATGGTCTCCTCTTCTTTTTGTTTAGTCAATACCATGTTCCTTCTTGTATATGCGTAACTTAAACATCAGGGTAGAAACTCGGTACATGTAGTATTCTTGCCATTGTTTCAACTTCTTGGCCCTAACCTTGTTGTCGGCATCGCAGCCGATGGCTCCCCACTTTGAAGGGGTGTAGTAGTAGGAGGCAGCCTTGATGTCTTCTACGTTCTTGAAGTAGCGTGATGCCTTCCACTTGCCCATCTGGACTAATCTTCGATATGCAAGCATATCCTTTCTGTTAGGATCGTAGGTCATGATCGCAAAATCTTTATGCGACTGGTCGTAGAGCATGTAGAATCTTGGCGCACCACATTCTTTATACTTGGCAATGGTTGCCTTGACTCCTTTTTGCCACATGCGTGTGGCACGGAAGAGTTCGATACGAGTGACGATAGGCTGGTAGATGGCTATGAGCATCTTACGCAGCAGGTTTGAATAACTTTGTTTCATTTTTCTTTTTACTTTTAATTATTAACTTATATGGACAGGCGATAGAATCGCCTGGAACGGTTGCTCAGGGAGAGGGCTAGCTGCCACCACCTATGCCTGACAACTCAGCTACTACTGGAGGGCGGTTGCGGAGACGTTCACGTTCTATCTCTGCTTTTGAACGGAATGGAACGATTTCCGGTGCTGGCATATCCTTCTCTACGTAGAGGGCTATGGCTCTGGCCATGACACGGTCATCATGCTTTCCGGCTACGGCTCCATAACAGTCGTTCTGCTTGTAATAGAGGAAATAGGTACATTCGTCTATTGCCGCAAGTTCTCGTTCCATATAGCCACCATCACGGATGATGCGAGCCATGGTCTTCACTACTGCCACCTTTGTATTCTTGTTGGTGTTGAATCCCCATTTCATTTCGATATTCTTCACCTTCTTCAGTTTGGACTGGGAGGCACTATACAGGTTGTCGTAGAGTGGGAGGAGAATAGGGAAGAATAACTCTGACTGATTGCCCTCGGTATTGTTCATGCGAGAGTAAGCGGTATTGTTCTCTATGACCAGATAAGCATCATTATAGAAATGGGCTATCTGGGCGCAGCGCATAGCTAACTGATCGGCATCGCAGTGGCCATGCCACTCAGCTACGATTTCTGGTACACCACCATAGATTTCATCATAGCGGTCGAGGACTACTATATCAGAGAAGTCGGAGGTTTTATGAGAACCACCAATATCGCAGGCAACGATATACCGATGTCTGACAATCTCAGAGTTGTCTGGTCCAGCCCACACCTTCAATGGTCCGCCTGAACGCTCGATGAAGCGGATATTGTTCATGCAAGCATCATCGGCAGCATCATAAGAGTCACCTTCAATGTCACCCACCATGATAGGCTCAATACCCTTGCAGTCCTCTTCCATTTCCTTCAACTTGTATGGGTCGAAGACAGTTGTACCTGAGAATAGGAAGGCTTCAACATCATCAGAAGGGAACTCCTGACGCATATCGTCAAGAGTCTCATACTCCTTGGACTTCTCAATATACCAATGGATGCCCTCGAAAGATGCGCCTTTACATTCGTAGAGCCACCAATAGTACTTACCATGACCTTGCTCGTCATTGCGATTCTTCCACAGCCAGATGGCGAAATCGGCACGTTCATCCTCAGAAGCAAATGGC
>OGFV01000216.1_pt1 | contig 25878 bp, 31 predicted proteins | sample 1571131 | NCBI WGS metagenome assembly OGFV01 (sample SAMEA2582044, study PRJEB24529) | metagenome | biome: Human gut stool | place: China | collected 2011
TGATGGGCGCTGAGATCTACCTGTACCTAGAGTACAAGGGCAACAAGATGACCGCTCGTGTTGCTCCCACCTCCAAGGCTCGCAACGGAGACACCGTCCGCGTTGCATTCGATCCCCATAAGGTGCACCTGTTCGACATCGAGACCGAGCAGACCATCCTGAACTAAGACTTAGCAAAGATCATTTTTGATCCTCCTATCATACGAAAAACCGCCGAAGGGAAACCTTCGGCGGTTTTTCGTTTTGGAAAACCCTCTCAGTCATCGCTGCGCGATGCCAGCTCCCCCGAAAGGGGGAGCTTAACTCCCTCAGCCGCCTACGGCGACAGCTCCCTCTGGGAGGGAGCCTTTAGCATGGCGGGAAGTTACCGGCTAAAGTGTAAAGCTTGCTTGCCCGGGAGTACCCCTTCCGTCATCGCCTGCGGCGATGCCACACTCCCCCTTTTGTCGCTACGCGACATCTTCCCCCGGCCGGGGGAAGTCGGCCCTCAAGGGGACGGCTTTTGGCGGTGACGGGAAAGTTTCTGGTATTGCAAAAAGGCGTCCCCTTGGGGGAGCTGGCTGCGAACGCAGTGAGCAGACTGAGGGGGTCATCTTCTATGAACCCACCCGTGAAAATGGAATGCCGGAGCGTCTGCAGACGCTCCGGCATTCCCAATCATTTTGTCTGTGCGCCCTGCCGCACCAGCTCGATGAACACGTTCATCTGGGGGGTCACCCATTTATCCCGGTGGTAGAACAGCTGCCGGTGCATCATGACGGTGCAGTCCGGTACGTTCAGCCGCGCCAGACGCCCTTCGGCCAGCGCGCTGCGCACGATGTACTCCGGCAAAAAGGAAAGCCCCATGCCCTGCTCTACCATCTGGCACAGCAGCGCGGCGCTGCCCAGTTCCAGATAGGGGTGGATGGCAAGGCCGTGCGCCGCCATGCACTGGTCCAGCGCGTCCCGGTAGCTCATGCCCCGCTCGGTGAGCAGAAACTCCTGCCGGGGCAGAATGTCCAGCGGGAGCACGCTTTCCTGCGCCAGCGGATGCTGCGGCGGCGCAATGAAGCACACCGGCTCCGGCACGTCCGCCGCCAGCACCAGCGCAGGCTGCAAAAGGGGCTGGTCCAGCGTGTAGACAAGGTCTACCTGATTGGTGCTCAGCAATTGCAGCATCTCGTCTGTGGAAGCGGTGTGCAGCACCAGCTCTACCTGTGGGCAGCGGGCATGGTAGCGCTGCAACAGCCCCGGCAAAAAGGTGCTGCACACGGAATCTGCCAGCGCAATGCGCAAGCTGCCCCGCACCTGCTGGGCGGGCTGCAAGGCGGCCTGTGCCTGCTGGGCGGTTTCCAGCAGGGTGCGGGCATAGCCTAAAAAGGTCTGCCCGGCATCGGTCAGGCGCACCGTTTTGCCCACGCGGTCAAACAGCGGGGTGCCCAGTTCGGCTTCCAGCTGTGCAATTTGGGAGGACACCGCCGACTGCGAGTAGCCCAGCTGCCGCGCGGTGCGGGAAAAGCTGTGCAGCTCGGCGATGTGCAGAAAGGTATTGACAGTCCGCAGTTCCATGAACGGCTCCTTTTATAACAGGGTGATATCCTGCACGGTGAGCTGAGCACCGTCCACGGTAAAGTGCACCTCCAGCCCGGCAAATTCCATGCCATATACCCGCTGCGGGTCGTGCTGGTAGGAGGGACGTGGGTCACTGGCCAGCACGCCCTGCAGGGCGGCGCGGTCGGCCTCCGGTACGGTCTGCCACAGCGCTTCCGGGCAGGACACTTCCAGATGGTGGGTGCGGGTCTGCCCGGTAAAGCCCTCGGCGGCATCCGGGTGGCAGTCCGCGTAGGGAATGTAGGGCTTGATATCGTAGATAGGGGTGCCGTCCATCAGGTCGGCACCGCGCACGATGAGCACCGGCCCCACGTCCGGGCGCTGCTCAATGGCCTCCAGCTTTACGCTGGAAAGCCCCAGAGGGTTTGGTCGGAAGGGGGAGCGGGTGGCAAACACGCCCACCCGGGTGTTGCCGCCAAGGCGCGGCGGGCGCACGGTGGGAGACCAGCTTTCCCGCACCGCGCCGGAAAACTGCCACACCAGCCAGATATGGCTGAAATCCTCCAGCCCGCGCAGGGCGTCGGGGTTGCGGTATTCCGGGGTAAAAACGATCTCGCCCCGCAGCTCTTCCACCAGTCCGCTCTGGCGCGGGATGCCGAACTTGGTGGGAAAGGCGGTGTGGATATGGGCAATGACCTTCAGGGTCATGGCTTCGGGTGCCTGCTGCATGATGAACTCCTTGCTCAATAGATCTTTTCAATAGGGCAGTCGGCGGGGATGCCGTACCGGCTGCGGAAGGCCTGCAATTCCTGTGGGCTGCGGATCAGCTGTACCTCGGTAAAATGACCGGTGTGCAGATCCTGAAACCCGGCCACCTGCTCCCCGGTGCAGATGCTGCATCGCAGTACCGGCTTCTGGGCGGCGGGGTCGTAGGCGGATGCTTTCTTTTTGCCGAACACGGGCGGCTCCTTTCTTTCCTTATCTTATAGGCCGCGGCAAAGCCCCACGGCTTTGCCCTCGATGTGCAGCTCCGAAAGCTGCTCTCCGGCGTAGAACATGGGCGGGCAGACAGCGGCGTTATCCGCCAGCAGCATCACGGCATCGCCTTGCCGGTGGAAGTGCTTGAGGGTGGCTTCCTCGCCCACCCGCACGGCGGCAATCTCGCCCTGCTCCACCTCGGGCTGGCAGCGGATGCATACGATGTCTCCGTTGCATATCGTGGGAGACATACTGTCGCCGTGGCAGGTCAGGGCAAAATCCGCGTGCCACGCGGCGGGCACCCCGATATAGCACTCGATGTTCTGCTCGGCGGTGATGGGCGTGCCGCAGGCGATGGAGCCGATTAGCGGCACCTGCACCATGGCAGGCAGCGGCTCAAAGCCCGGGGGACAGACGCAGGGCACGTCCAGCCCTAGCAGGGCGGCAGGGGTAGTCTCCAGCGCCTGCGCCAGCTCCTCCACCTTGGACTGGGGCAGGTCGTTGATGCCTTTTTCCAGCTTGGTGATGGAGGAACGGGAGCGGTAGCCCATGCGCCGGGCAAGCTCCTGCTGCGAAAGGCCCAGCTGCTCCCTGCGCAGACGGACACGGGTAGACAGATCGGACATGACAGTTCTCCTAAAAAACTATGGGTTGTGGTATGAAATGCGGCTTTCTGCTCTGAGTATAGCAGAAAATTTCTTAAAAATCAACAATTGTGGTGCGTTTTGGAAATTGTAGGTTGACAGGTAATCAACAACGGAGTATAATACAACCAATGATTGTTACGAACGCGACGGACTACAAAAAAGGAGAGAAGCCATGGCAAACACAAACCTGATCTACACTTACATCCAAGACAGCGGCTACAAGCTGCAATATGTGGCCAGTGTGCTGCACATCAGCAGCAACACCCTGCGGCACAAGCTGCTGGGCGAGACCCAGTTCAAGCTGGACGAAGCCGAGCGGCTTTCCACCATGCTGGGTCTGACGATGGCCGAGCGGGACGCCTGCTTTTTCGATGCCGAGAACCGGTTCTCGCGCAGTGCAACGCTGGAACTGCCCAAAAGGGGGAAGCGCCAGTGACACCGGAACAGCGCGATGTGACCCGGAACGCCCTGCGCAAGTACGGCGAGCGTCACTGGGCGCGCACGCCGGAAAACCGCCGCTGGCAAAGCGCCATTGATGAGGGCCTCGACTACTATCAGGCGCACGACCCCATGCGGGCAGACCTGCTGCGGATGCGCTTTTTTGAGCAGCGCCCGGAGGACGAGATCCTGGAGCAGCTGCACATCGGCCGCACTACCTACCAGAAGGCGTTGCAGGATCTTTTGAGCACCATCGCTGTCTACGCCGCCCAGCGTGGAGCGTTCTGAGGCACAAATATAAAACAGGGCTGCTGCACCGTGTTTCGTGCAGCAGCCCTGTTTAGGTTATTTCTTCTTGGTGTTCGGGTCCTCGCAATGGCTGTGGCAGGAGGCGCAATTGCCGTTGCAGCCCTCGCCCTTCCAGCCGCCCTGTCTGGAGATCCAGACCACAGCCAGCGCAAACAGCACAGCCAATATTACCAGCGTGATGATCCCGCGAAGTGTCATATTCATCCCTCGATTTCTTTTGTACGGCTTTCTGCCCCAAGTATACACGATTTGCAGGCAAAGAGCAACAGCCTGCCGCACATTTTTTGTGCAGGACGCAGCCGATGCGGCTGCACGGCGGTAATGTTGCACGCCCGGCGGTCGGCACACCATTTTTGCAGCCGGAGAAAGTGTTTCGAAAAAAGTATAATAATTTCAAATTAGGGCTTGCATTTCGGCAAAAGCCGTGCTATAATAATCACGTTCCAGTTCGGAGCACACAACACAAGCGAATATGGAGGATTAGCTCAGCTGGTTAGAGCACCTGCATCACACGCAGGGGGTCTGGGGTTCGAGTCCCTAATTCTCCACCAAGCGTAAGGCCGTTTACCTGAAAAGGTAAGCGGCTTTTTCTTGTACCTGCGTGATTTTTGATACGCAAAAGTGATGCAGATTCACTTTTGTATATTGATAATGAAACGTGTAGGAGGCCCCCTTTTCAGTCGTTTGTAGCAAGTTTGTAGCAGATCTGTAGCAAAATTCGGAGAGGAACGGCAAAATGACCTCAGAAACCCGATTTTTGCAGATTTTTGGGTATAAAATTTTATCATCGAATTTTGTGCAGAATGACGACGGTGCTTTTCATTCGGATTCTGATGCCGTATAATAAAGAAAAAGATCATGGATGAAAGGAGAAATCGCTGTGCGCTACACCATCAGGCATTTTGATTTGCCACTGCTTACCTTTGAAGCAAACATGGACAGTGCAGATACGGACCTCCATATTATAAAGGTCTACAAAGAAAACCGTTCCTTTTTACCTTTGAACCTGACTGTATCAGAAGATGGTGTAGAACGCTGGCTGCGGCATCGCACAATTCCGAAGAACCGAGCGTATGTAGATGCTCTGCTCTCTAAGGTGGGGCTTTCTTTGAATCGTCCGCTTGGAATTATCACCGTCTGCAAAGGACTTTCACTCAATGACTGTTTTTGGGTAGATGCAGAGGGCTCCGGTGACACCTTTGAAAAAGTAGATCTTTACGATAATCGATTCAGTCAGGTGCTGGCAGCAATCGCCTTTACAGGATATGGCAGCAGCATACGAACTTCGCTTGCGTCCTGCCCGGAGTTCTCGACCAACGGGATGCTGCCAAAATGCTGGCGCAGACAAAACGGAAAAATCTATCTTTATAAAGGTGGCACGTCAGGGTTCAGCAATCTGGGGTTTGAACCGTACTCGGAACTGTACGCCTATCAAGTTGCGCAGGCAATGGGCGTGAATGCGATTCGCTACACCCTGACAAAAGATCTGAAAAAGACGCTTTGTTCCAAGTGTGAGCTGTTCACCAGCAAAGAGTATTCTTATATTCCCATCGGACAACTTGTGCCCAAAGGTGGAATAAAAGCAATTTTTGCGTATTATCAGACGTTAGGTCAGAACTTTGTGGATGCGCTGGAAGATATGTTGGTCTTTGATGCAATCATCTGCAACACTGACCGCCACTATGGAAACTTTGGTGTGCTGGTAGATAATAAGACCAACACGATTGCGGCACCCGCACCGCTGTTTGACCACGGAAACTCGCTGTTCAGTCTGGGCGGAACGGATCTTTGGGACAACCAGAAAGCATTTGATGAATATGCCCGCACACTGCTTCCGCTTGCATACGATGATTTCTTTGCAGCTGCAAAGAGTGCAATGAAACCGCGTCACCGTGCAATGCTCCATAAGCTGCTGGATTTCCATTTTGACCGCAGAGCGACACGTTATAATCTGCCGCCAAATCGCTTGAAGATGATCGAAAAAGAGGTACAACGCAGAGCAAGAGTGCTTTTAGGGTAAAAAGGAAATCGCCAAACGTGAGAGGTTTTTCTCTCATGCATTGGCGATTTTTTGTATATCTGAAGCCGTCACACCGTGCCAGTTCATCGTGCTGAGGGCATTGACATATTCCTGCGAGACTTCCTTGTTGGAAATAGTCACGGATTCATCTATGCTATTGTAGGTCAGATAACCCAAATGCACCAGCAGGGTCAAAACATCGTCTTTGCTGGCAAAGGTGGTCATGTCATTGCTGAAAGTGCTCGTGTTGATTTTTATGGCTTCGCCTGCCAGCATTCGGACAACCGCATTCTGCAAGCCATCCATATCCATCTGGATATAAATTTTCAAGGCTTCATAGGTTTCGGTTTGGTTCCAATAGGTGCCGAATTTGTGCCGCAGCATCGCATAAAGCTCTTGCATGCATACTCCTGCGGGAGTATAATTAGAGCGAGGAGGTGGTTCTGTGGAAAAAACAATTTATCACGGTTCGGATCATATTATTGAAAAGCCAAAGTTCGGCTATGGCAAGCCCTACAATGACTATGGCATCGGCTTTTACTGCACTCAGAACCCCGACATGGCCAAAGAGTGGGGCGTTGGCATCGACCACAATGGCTACGCTAACCGGTATAAAATCGAATGCGACGGTTTGACCATTCTGGATTTGAACGCTCCCGGTTACACGATGCTGCATTGGCTGACGATTCTTTTGGAGAATCGCGAATTCGATACTTCTGCCCCGCTGGCCGCAGAAGCCAAAGAATACCTGATGAACACTTTTCACCTCGACTATAAGTCTGCTGATATCATCATTGGCTACAGGGCAGATGACAGCTATTTTTCCTTTGCATCCGATTTTATCAACGGTGCAATCTCTTACCGCCAGTTGTGCAATGCCATGCGCTTGGGCAAGCTGGGGCAGCAGTTCGTGCTGAAAAGCAAAGCGGCCTTTGAACAGCTGGAATTTCTTGGCTATGAGACCGCAGACTCTAAAGAATGGTATAAGAAAAAGGCCTTCCGTGACCAGACAGCCCGCCGCCAATATTTTGACGTGGAGCGCAACCGCCGTCAGAGGGGAGACCTTTATATTACCACGATTCTCGACGAGGAGATGAAGCCCAATGATCCACGCTTACGATAAAAGCTATCTTTCTGCTGCACAGAAAAATCTTGCCCGGATGTTGGATTATCTTGTCAACGATCTGCATTATCCGTTGGAGACGGCATGGCAGTGGTTTGTGACCAGTGAACTGTCTGCCCGGTTCGAGCAGGGGGATTGTTCTGTGTTGGTGGGCTTGTCCGGTGTAGAACTTGCCCGCGCTGTACTGGAGCAGGCGGGCGAAGTCGTGGCCATGCAGAAACCCTCGTATGCCTACGACCGCAGCCCGGAATACTGGACGGGCTGGGCTCTTGCATATTATCAGTGGCTGACCAGTTTGCGTTTTGAGGAGATTGAACAGGCAGTGTCTATCACGGAGGTGCGGCTGCTGTATACGCCCTACCACGAGATGGATGTACGGCAGTTTGCAGACAAGATGAACGAGTTGTACCGTGCGGCAAAGCCGGAAACAAACCTGAAAGCCATGCGCACATTGGCCGGATTGAGCCAATCGGAACTGGCAGGACAGGCTGATGTGCCTGTGCGTACCATCCAGCAGTACGAACAGCGACAGAAGGACATCAACAAAGCACAAGCAGAAACGCTGCTTCGCCTTGCGCGTGCGCTGAATTGCAACGTGGAGGATCTGATGGAGAAAGTTCCACCGCTGAATTTTATCGCAAGGCAAGAAAGTAGTGCAACATGAAAACAGCATATTTGCGATATGCAATTCAACGCTGTTGCCGTTGCATTAAAAAGTTGAATTGCAATAAATAAGAATGAAGCGATGAGACCTGACACAGGTTGTGCAAAAAAGAAAGCTGCCATCCATGAGAGAAAGATTCTCACGGATTGGCAGCTTTTCTCTTTGAAGTTGTTATGCCTTCGTTGTGGTCAGAACTTCATCATTGACCAGCTGATTGGCCTTATCAAATGCTTCGATCATCTGGGTCGCTTTCGGATGGAGATAGACTTCATCCAGCGTTTTGGATTTGGGCGTGTGCCCGACAGCACGTTTCAGGATATCCTTGTTGACGCCTGCGCGGTCACAAAGGCTGGCGTAGGTATGGCGGGTGGTGTAGGGCGTATAGGTGGCAAGCTTCCCGGCAAACTTCGGTTTGCGCTTACCATTTTCGTCGTAAGGATTCGGCTGGATACCGATTTCCTCCAGGAAAGGATAGAACTTGCGGTTACGCCAGTTCTTTTCGTTCCAGAAACCGCCTTTTCCATTGGGAAAGAGCGGACCGTTTTCCACAGAGGTGGCATACGCATGTTCAAAAACCGGGATGCCAAAGTCGAGAATGGGAATGATGCGGTTGCGTCCGGCTTCGGTCTTGCAGCCGCCGATCAGATAAGCACCGGATTCCGTGCGGTGAAAATCTTCGTGTTTGAAGTGCAGCAGCTCATAGATACGAACTCCGCAGGCCAGAAGAGCAATTACCATCTGCCCGGTGGGCGTGTTCTTCTGGCTCAGGATCAGCGTCACCTGTTCGTCCGTGAAAATCTCGCGTTCCGGAGATTTGCGTCCTTCGACTTTCAGGACAGATGCAAGGTTGGCATCCACGACACGCCAGCCAATGGCTGTGCGATACAGCTTACTGATAAGAGTACGCTCTTTTTCCAACATACTTTGAGACAGGCCGTTATCGGCCATCTTGTCTAAGATGTTTTGAAAGTCCTGCGCATAGAGGGCGGCAATTTTGAAGTGCCACAGCGGACGGAGATATTTCCACGCAATGTCATAGAGCTCGCGAGCCTTATCGGACCGGCCCTTATATTCACGGGACTCTTTGAACATCCGGAAGCAGTCCTGCAGGGTAGAGTCCTGATAGGGTGTGGCCGGACGCTTCATCATCTCGGCGCGGACAGCTTCTGCTTCTTCACGGGTGACGTAGGTGCCAACAGCCTTCATGACTGTAATTCCGGTGTGAGGATCAGGGATTGGCATTCGGAGCAGCCATGGCTTCCGGCGTGTCCCGGACATTTTCGTGATGCTGCCATTGCCAGACGAGGCTTTCAGCCGGGGCGATTCTCGTTTGGCTGGAACGGCAGGTGGAGCTACTGCACCGGGGGATGGCGCTGTGCCAACGGGATGACCGCAGGCAGAGCAGAATTTAGCGGTATCTGAGATTTGATGACCGCAATTTTCACAGAACATAGATTTGAACCTCCTGCTTCAAAAAATGCCCTCAGCATCGGAGGATACTGAGGGCGAACGGTTAGATCAGTTACGGGCGCGGGAGAGCTGGTAGTCCAGGCTCTGCTCAGCCGTGAGCCCCTTCTGGAGAAAGCGGATCACATTTGGATAAAACACGTAGATACGTGATCCGTTCGGTACGTGACTTATGTAACCGGCGGCTACGAGATTGCGGAGACCGTGGTATGTTATATCATAACCTTCGCTCCGTGCACGGCGTGCAGCACCTGTTAGTGTAAGAAAATCCTGTTGCTTATCAATCATAACTTTTCTCTCCTTTCGCAAAATGATGGAAAGCACGGATGGCTTTTCATAATAAGCATATCTTTTTGAGATATAGGATTCTTAAAGGGCGATTAAGGGTACCAGGGAAGATCTGGCTCCTTTGAGAAGTCATAACGCTCCAAAGAATGTAAATCAGGTTGTACTTCCTCATATTGGGCGTTTAAAGGGGGAACGACATAGCCGCAGTTAAAAAATTGACTCTGGTCACGCAACAGGACACCATCACAATCGATGTATCCACAATCGCCGGAGTGGCAACACGGAGGCTCTGTAAAGAAAATTGGGGCGCCCATAGTTGAAAGCAGATCAGCGTACTCGGGAGAAACAGGGTTTTCAAAAAATCCATCTGGGATGTTCATGATAAATCCTCCTATTATTTAATGGACTGTGGTAGGTCAACATTCACCTGAATGCAATCAGTGCACGGGTGAGTCTCGTCTCCTATGTAAACGTATTCGGACAGCAGAAGACACTGGCCGGCTTTTAATGTTTTGAGCAGTTCAGCTGTTTCGGCACGGTGCTGTGGGGGCGCCAACATCTCGGAACATGCCCGAAGTTCTGTGAGTGGTGGCTTAAAAAACAGCTTGGTTCCAGTTTGGCTCAACGCCAACTGCTCATCTGAGCTAAAGGCTTTCAGAGATTGCGAAATAAGGATGGAACCGATAGAAAACCGACGACCTTCTGTGATGATTTGATTCAAAACTGTGCCTCGACCAAGCTTTAGATTCTGCACTTCATCGACCATAATGATGATTGGAGTTTGCAGCGCACGGGCAGAACGGAACCAATCATATAGCAGAAGTTCTGCTAGGATAATTCGTATGCCAGCAGGATACCCGCTTAGATCAAAGACGTGAATATTCGGAGAAAGCGGGAGAGAAGTGCTGCCTGTTTTTTGGAACTCGAATACGTTGTTCCGCAAAAGAGGTCTTAGACGATTGGCCAGTGTGCGGGCACTTGCCAAACCGGAGTTCTCAAGTTCCTCAAGAATACTGGGAAAAATTCGTAGAGATGTCTCTCTGCAATCTACACGGGATTTTATAGCATCGGTAAGAATTGCGGCCTGCGTAGGCCCCAACCGATAACCTTTACTGATGATCTCAGATAATCCATAAGCAGTGTCATATGAATCCTCTATACAGCCATCGTAAATTTTAGGGGTTATTAAGTCGCTTGCCACTGCTTTTCTATACAGATTATGTCGTATCACGAGCGATTCAAATTCTGGCGACAGAGCCTTGCAAATGTGTTCGGGAGACATTGTTTGGTTTATGTCTATGGCAAGTGCAGGAATACCTTGTTTAACATACTGGATAGCAAGACTTATACTAGCAGTACTTTTACCGCTTCCTGTTGCTCCTGTAATAAATACACTGGCGGGGTCAATACCGAAGCGAAACCGAAGATAGGTTTTGAATCTTTCGGAAACCTCCTCGTAGCTTCCGGGTGTAACTTTAATTTCAAAGTCTGGAATCAATGAAAAAATCTCCTTTTTATGTCAAATAGTTGTAATATCGCGGCGTCCATGTCCATTCACAAAGCTGCGATTAATTGATCGAAGCCTGACATTTTTGGAATGCCCGGTAGAGAGCGTGAGCGTCTTTACGATAGAGCTCGAAAGAATGCCAGCTTCAGTCAGCTGAGCCAGAACGTCAGATGTAAGAAATTCCGGCATGCGCTTTGCAACCAAACGTTTCACAAGATCAAGGGTGAGATAGAGCGTATACTCATCATATAGTACCTCCTTTTCTTTGCAATAAGTCTCGTCTAAATCACCAATGTCCCGGAATCGGATGGTCTGTTCGCGTGCAGCTGCATAAAGGGCATTGCGGAAGCAATCCGATGCGGTTGTGTTTAGCATAGAATCCCACCGGGAAGGATAGTGATCGAAGGCGGTTTTATAAGCATCTCGAACCTTTTCTTCGGAAAAAGACGCTTTTTGAGAAAACGTCCAGCAAATGATTTCGCTTACAGCACGTAAAACGGCAATTTCCTGACAAAAATTTGATCCTTCCATTCTGTCACGTTCCTCCTTATATGCGCGATACATGCGGGAATCAAATTCGTTTGGATTGCCCTCTACCAAGGAAATCAAATCACTCCATGTTACAGAATCTACACCGGTAGTAGCGGAGCAAGCCTCTGCCGGATTTAACTGGATCGGAATGCAATGCTCACGAATCTCCGGCGTCAATTCTTTTACCTGAACAATGTAGATCGAACGACTCGTGCTTCCCTTCTCGGCTTCATCGGAGAGGTAATCATAATTCGTAGCTTTCTGATACCGGTTGGACGCAAATCCACCACGGACATGGATGAGCAAGTCGTCTCGATGATGGATCAACTGCTTTTTAAGCTCGGCGAGCTTGCAATTGAGAGTAATTTCCGTAGTGATCGAAAAACTCTCAGAGATCACAGCAAACGGCTTAGTCGGCTGCATGTCTTCAGGAAGACGTGTCTTCAAGAAGGATAATCCGATGACTGCGGCCATTATCAGTTGGTCTTCGGATGTCAGAGCATCAGGACGAAGAATCGGACTATCCAGTGGCGCCTCACATCCTGCCGACTCTTTGAAAAACCACCTTGAGGCGTTGATATTCCACCCGGGTATAGGTTGAAAATAGATCTCCTGCTTACTCAAAAGCTGCGCAATGAGCATGTAAAATAACCGGGGACCATCTTTTCCACAGCGGAGTGTGCCGCCACTTTTGTAAAATCCTTGAATCAAAGCGTTCTGCTGAAATTTGTCATCGGCAACACGGAAGCCTGAAAGAATTCCGTTAGGAAGTCTGTACTGGACTTCAATACTCGTAGAGCCGTCCCGTGGATCGATCGCATATCGAGCAGAGAATTCTGTACAGTCTGACACGGGCTTGATAAACTTGTAGGGTTCACCAAGAGGGTTTTCCTTAACAAGGTAGTACCTTCCGTCGGGAAATTCTACGAGACTCTCTGTTTTATATGCGGTGAATTCTCGCAGGTAGGCGCGATTAGCTGCTTTACAAAGCGGATTCTCTCTCTGCTGCTGTAGAGATTGGCTTTTGTTTTTCAAAGCGGCGTTCTCTTGCTGCAACGCCATGTTTTGCACCTGAAGATTACTACAGGTATTCTGGAGCATGGTTACTGCCCATGGATCAACGAGCCGTTCATCTCCAAATGTGACACCTGGTTGCGGAACTTGCGGCGCTTGATAAGTGCCCATGCAATACATCTCCTTTTTTCTATGTTTAGTTTTCAAGGATCAAACTGCTACGTTTCCTTCGTAGCAAGGTGCCGGTGCCTCAAGGGCTATGCTATATTGTAGATCATCGTTATACCTCCTGCTGGTTATGTGTGTTAGGCATCGAGTGAGCCTTGTTTTGCTTGGCTCAGTCCCCGGATCGCTTCCGGTGACCATATTGTACAACAGCCTACTTGCAATTGGAATCAGGAATATTTTTTGAAATTCTATGATAAAATAGTATTGTAAATGATGAAAATTTGAAATATAATAAAGAAAAAAATACGCTTTCTATAGTTGATGAGAAATATTAGTATTTAACAAACAAAAAGTAGTGGAAAGGACAACAAAAAGCTTTATGCCAAAGACGACAAATATGGGCGCAGCGGAATTTGCGGAGCGCTTAGCAGAATCGGCAAAGATAATCAAATATACCTTCCGGATGGAGATTCCTAAAGAGGAACAAGATCTCCAAGATAATCTTGTTGCGTGTTCCCTGGATCAGGCTTATAGAATGGCAAAACCGCTTTTTTGGGATCGATGGGAAAATCACCCATTTTTAAGAAACCCAGAGTTTAAGCAGGAAATCAACCAACAAGTCAGATCAGAGAGTGGCTCGGAGGCCAAACTGAATAGCGACCAGCAGGCCAAACAAGAAGAAAGAAAGAAAAGTTTCAAAGAAGAGGGAGAGAAGATTCTTTGCGATGCTGCAGTGGCTGAACTGTACTGCATAATTCGTAAAATCATCGGCGAGGAAAACCTCTTGACTACATATGCCGCAAGCGAGTATGCGTTTTTTGATTCAAAAGCTTTCGACACAGAAAAGGTTGATATTTTGAGCAACTTTGCTACAGGTATGGATGACCTTATCAATCGAAAAATCTACCGGTTTGATAATACTCAACCGCTTACATTTGAAAAGGAGAAGCTGAAAACCGAAATTTTGGGAGAAAAACTAAGTAGTCGAAACCAATCATTGAAAACAACCACAAATAATGTGGATGCAAAACTTACTGCCTTCTTGCCCGGTTATCGAAGTTTCTTTCAGAAAGAAAACAAAGAAAAAACCGACATTTCTATCTCTCCCAAAAATCAGAGAACTATTTTAAAAAGTAGCGATTTGGATTTAATGGTGATTCTGAAACGCTCTGCTAAAAAAATGGATATCTTGGAGGACATTCAGAAAGCCAGAGAAAACCATACTGTGTTGAGCATGCGGCAAATACAAAATCTGCAGGTTTTGCACAAGGAGTTAACTAGTCTCTACGAACAGCAATATGATGATAAGAAAGTGAAAAACATGACAGCCGTCAAACTTGAACATTTGACGGCTGCGGATAATCTGTACATTCAAATGGAACTCGAACGAGCTATGAATTGCACTATGTTGGCAAATCTGCTGAAGAATTTTCAGGAATTTTCAGATGAACAAACCATTGTAATGTTTGCAGATCCAGCATCTATAAGACTGTTCAGTCGTTGTTTTGAATTGGGAAATATATACAATAGGACGGAAGTTTTAAATCTAACTTTTCAGGGATTACAGAATTCGTCAACGTTGGTAAGAAATCCTGATTTTTTTTCGATGGATACTTGGGAATATGATGTTAGAACAGAATTAGAGGGTAGAATGGTCGGTCTCGAAGAAGTTAAGAAATTATCTTTTTTTGATCAATGGAAAAAAGTATATGAAGAGGAAATGGATAGTTGGTCGAATTGGATCTTTCCACTATTTATTTCTTGCTTTTGTGTTGTGCTGAATGAAAATATTAGAAAGCAACAAATGACATTGAAAGAAGATGACAAAAAGGCAATTCAAATAATGTATATGAAATTGGCTGAGTACATTAATAAAAAAGACCTAAAAATGGATACAATAGTGATAGACGATAGCCTTTTGGAGCAAGCTAAGAAAAGCTCAATTACAAAGAAAGTAATATCAAGCTATATACTGCGTGCGATGCAAGAAAAGGATAGAATGTCGATTCCGGTAACAATAAAAGAAATCAATGAAATTATGCCGAAAGATCACAAGGTTAGGGGGGAAAACTACTATTTGAACTATGCAATTATTCAATTTCTGAAAAGAAATCGTTGAGGACTAGTTCAAAAGATATGTACTAAAAAGAGAAAGTTTGGAACGCAATCCTACACTTCTGAAAAAATTTCAGCGTTAAATGTTCCCTAATACCAGGAAAATGGGAATGTTCCAAGCAAAATTTTTTCAGAAGTGTAGGAACGAAGGCTACATTATAGCATTATGACACCAATTTAGGGCAACCACGCAAGTGGTTGCCCTTTCTCTGTATCTGGTATGATTTGACATTCGGCAACAGTATAGTAAACCATCAAAGGAGGATTGGCCGTTATGTTTGATTATTACGATACCCTGATAACCCCGGAAGAAGTTGCCGATATGCTGGGATGTGGTATGAACACCACCTATAAGCTTTTGAAGTCGGGAAAGATAAAAGCTATGAGGATCGGTCGAGTTTGGAAAATTCCTAAGAGAGCAGTACAAGAATATATTGTGCAGGAAGCTCATATGAAAGCTACTGGATGGTAATACGAAAAATGCCCACATGGATAATGACTCCATGTGGGTTTTCTGTTGCTTGAAAATAATGCTTGATAGAGGAACGCACATGTAGATAATCCAATGTTAATGCTAAATAATGCATGGAGCAGAAGGAAGGTAGAAGTTGATCTTTATTAAAGGCACTAACATTAGAATAAAGCGGCTGAATGGAATAGTTGTAGTACAAACAGTCGCACAAGAATGGCCGAATGTATAGTGTATATACATTTGGCTATTCTTGCTAAGGGGAGGCGGATGCCGTCATAAATAATATTTTATTTTTGTTTTTCTGAATTTGTTCGCATGAAACTCTATGGATAGAAAGAAGGCATTATAATGGGAGATACTGTTAATATACGATTGACAGCTGAAGATAAAATTCATCTACAACAGAGAATGGATGAAACTGGTAAAAATGCAACAGAAGTATTTAAGAGTGCAATCTACTTTATTGAAATAGATGCAGACCTTGTTGATGAAATCATATCTAATATTGGAAATTATGCGAGTGAAAAAAATTGGGAAGGAGTAAAAGAGGAGGTTCATAGGTATGTGTTATATCGAACTCAAAAATGATAAGTATGAAACTTTGGAGGACTTAAAACATTTATTGCAATATATTCTTAGATTAGATAAGACAGCAGAAGATAGTCAAAGAGCGAATACTATAACAAATACCTTAGCAGGTTGTCAGCCAGCGATGATTCCCAATGAATATTTGTGTGATCCGAGTTCAGTTTATCATCTGATGCTTTTTGAAGTCAGGAGAAGACATAAAGGTATTCCGCAGTTTGCAAAACACCGCATTGTTTCCTTCGCAGCAACAGATTGTATTTTGCCACAGGATGTAGTATCTCTAGCAGAAAGAATAGCAAGTATCTATGCGAAGAAAGGTTATATTACAGCCTATGGAATTCATGCGGATAGATTTAATGTACATATTCATTTTGCAGTTTGTGCAGTATCGTTTCAAACACAGAATATGTTTCATATTCAGTGGGAAGCTGAGAGAAAAATGCTCGTTTCAGTAACAAATCAGTGGAAATCTGAGTTCGACGAGATGCTTCAAAATAATATCCAAATGAGGCAGTCAAGAGAAGCTGCATTGTATGGTGACGATATCGTTCGATACGGAAGCGTTCCGATAACTGCAAAAGGTCAAATGGTGCAAAAAAGACGAGCTAAAATAGGTAAATAAAAAAGGAGATAGCACAATGGATAAGTTTGATGAAAAAGTGATCGGTTACGATTCGATAAAAGAAACGCTGCGGCAGATAGCAGATGTTCTTAAACGGCCGGAGGCCTATAAAGAAAAAGGGGTGTCCATGCCAAGAGGACTTCTGATGGAGTCTGCCCCCGGACTAGGAAAGAGCCTGATGGCATCGATATTGATGGAAGAGTCTGGACGAAAATCCTTCGTCTTTCGAAGAATCAACGAAGGAAATACATTTCTGGGTGAGATGAAAGATATCTTTGACGTTGCAAAAGAAGAGGCACCGAGTATACTGCTCTTAGAAGATCTGAACCTTTATGTGGAATCCAATTCTCCCTATGCTCCGGAATGGGCTTGTTTACAAGCCTGTATTGACGAGACAAGCGATGCGGATATCTTTGTAATTGCCACGACAAATGATACAAGGTACATGCCGCAAAGTTTATTAAGACCGGGAAGATTTGACTATATTCTGAATTTGAATCCACCACTTGGTAAAACGGCAGAAGACATTGTAAGCTATTATCTTTGTGATAAAAATCTGGCGAAAGATGTACAGATCTCTGATATCGTAAAGGCTATGCCGCAGGTGAGCTGTGCAACGCTTGAAACGGTAATGAATCTCGCGGCAATCAATAGTGTCTATCGTGATCATGCACATGTTCAGAAGGAAGACATTATAGATGCACTTTTAAAAGTGGTCTATAATCTCAGAAAAACGGACTGTGAGGAGGATCCGCAGGAACACCAGATGATTGCCGTGCACGAGGCTGCGCATGCTGTTGTGGGAGAGGTTCTGCATTCTGGTAGCATTGGGATTATTACAATTCGCGGAAGTCATGGTGCTATTGGTGGTATGGAGAGTGGGTTTGCTGTTTATGCTAAGAGTGAAGAAGAATTTCAGGATGAGATCATAAAAACCTTGGCAGGCAAGGCGGGAACTGCTTTGATCTATGGAATCATGGACATTCGTGCAGCGGCTGATATTAAGAAAGCAGACCAGCTTCTGGATATCTGGCTGTGTCACTTTGCTGGTGGAGGTTTTTCAGGAGTTGAACCTAGCGAAAATAGATTGTCTGAACCAAGACTTTCCTATAATGAAGCAATTAAATCAGCAAAACTGGAAGAACTTTACCGCAGAGCCTATAAGATTCTCTATGACAACAGAGGTTTCCTGCTTGCTGTCCAGAAAGAGCTTCTGGAACATGAAACGCTGCTGAATAGTGATCTGGCAAAAATCCGGGAATCCTGTACCTAAACACTATTATTCAAAATGATAAAACGGTCAAGTCCTTCATGGGCTTGACCGTATTTTGCTGTGGAATAGTTGAATTTTATCTTATATAAGAAGCTACAAAAACATAGTCCGTGAGTGAGACGCGCGTGTCGAAAGTGAATTTTTGCAAGCGCCCCTATAGCACACCCATTCTGAAAATGGGTGTGCCGTGAGAGGGTGCTCGCGGAAATTCGCTTTTGTCACAAGCGGCTCACGAGCGGAAAAAATTTATTCCTCTTCTTTTATATATAGGAAGGAACACAGCATTTTAGAGACCGCCTCTCTTTGAGCAGGAGAGAGCTTAGCCCAGAGATCAAGAAGCTCCTTTTGCTCATTGGTTAAGTAAACAGAGTCTTCCTCCTGAAAGAACTGAGAAAGCGTGATGCCGAAACCTGAACAGATCTTCTCGATAGAAGCAACATTGGGTTGGAGATTTCTTCTCCGCCATGTTGAGATGGTGGATTGGGTCAGCCCGGAGTTCTCTGCTAGGGCATACTCAGACCAGCTACGAGCAAGGCGCTCCTGCTCAATGCGCCCTAAAATATCAAATGTAGGCTTCTCTCGTTCCATGGTTGACCTCCTTGTAAAAATCGTAGTGATTACTTACGATTTTATTGTTCCAAGGCTTGACCGATAATTGTATAAGTCGTATACTTTGAATAGTAAAAATCACATTACTGCCGTCTGATTTGGGTGATATGATACAAGAAGAAAAACGATTCGACAAAATTTGTAGTAAAAAGATCCAGAAAATGATATGGTAGACACTCCCTGTCCATCTTCGTTGTTATAATGAGGCTGAACCAAAGAGGAGGACAAGCCAATGACAGCAGACACCTTAAAAACGACCCGTGTTTTGGAACTTTATCAGGATTTCCTTTCTGGTAAGCTCATCAATAAGCAACAGGCCGCAGAGCAGTACCATGTGAACGTCCGCTCCATTCAGAGAGACATTGACAGTATTCGGGATTTTCTGGCAGAACAGTGCGCCAAAGAAGGCATCGTCCGCAGAATCGAATACGACAAAAAAGAAAACGGCTATCGTCTGGTCACGCAGGAGATCGAGCGGCTTTCCAAAGGTGAGGTGCTGGCTCTGTGCAAGATTCTGCTGGAAAGCCGAGCTTTTACCAAAGAGCAGGTTGAGAAGCAATTACAAATCATCCTGAATCTTTGTGTATCTCAGAAAGAAAAAAGCGACATTGAGTGGTTTATCAGTAATGAGCTGTTCCACTATCACGACCCGGCTCATGCAGCCGTTGACCCGGACAATCTGTGGATGGTGGCACAGGCCGTCCGAAATCAGTCGGTGCTGGAAATTGAGTATCAGAAGCTGAAAGAGCGTCAGATCGTAAAACGGACGGTTGAGCCGGTGGGGTTGATGTTCTCAGAGTATTATTTCTATCTCATGGGTGTTATCACAGATCACTCCACCAGAGAGGCTTTCCACAAAAAGAACGATCCTTATCCCACCATTTACCGGCTTGATAGGATACATTCCATCAAGGAAACAGGAGAAAAGTTCTCTGTTCTTTATAAAGACCGCTTCAAAGAGGGTGAATATAAGAACCGCACTCAGTTCATGTTCGGCGGTGAACCGCAGAACATCAGCTTCAACTACTATGGCCCATCGGTGGAAGCTGTGCTGGACAAGTTCCCCCTGGCAAAAGTCGTAGATGAAAAAGAGGGTGTTTGCTCTATTGAAGCCGAAGTCTTTGGAACAGGCGTGAAAATGTGGCTGCTCAGTCAGGGCAGCAAAGTCAAGGTGACTGCGCCGGAAACACTGGTGCAGGAGATAAAGCAGGAAATCGAATGGATGAACAACCAATATTAAGGAGGCTGTTTTATGAAGATGGTAGCAAATGAAACTGAGCTGCGTAATGCTCTGAAAGAAAAGGCGCAGGAAATCACGATTGTAACTTCGTATGCAGACAAAATCATGGAGCAATATGCAGCGGAGCTGACAGCAAAGGTGAATTATAACGCATTGGTGACAGGTATTGTGCCTCCGCTTATGAAATTTGGCCTTGCACGATATTTACAGTGGTATAAGCTTCAATCCTATACAAGAGGAAATCTCGTAATCAAAAGAAGATAATGGAGAAGCTCTATGGCAACAACAGCCGAAATTGAACGGGTAGAAGCGAAGATCATTGCACAGCAGGGAGCGAAACTCTGTGACAAATATGATTATCTTATTGCAACGGGGTGTGGTGCAGTAGCAGGTCTTGTGGATTCCTTTTTTGTCGGAATGCCCGGAGAAAGCAAGCTGGGAGGTTGGACGGATGCACAGGTAGATAAGGCTGTAATGGGATTTGCGAAAATTTGCGGATGGACTCCCCGTGCAGGAAAAGAAAAAAGTATTTCGAGTGCAATTGGCTTTCTCGAAAAGAAATTTCCGGTAAATTATGACCAAAGATATGGAGCAGATGTTGGACGGGCGTTTAAAATGTCCACTCGGAATCACCATATGAAGTCGTTGGCTCATGCACCGGATATTATTGGCCTATTCTTCTCACTGGTGAATCAGTTTACAGGGACATCTACGTTTTTGGATAACGGGCAATTGATTACGATACAGACGGATACGGGCGAATTACAAGGACATGATTTTATTTCAAGGTTATTCTGTGGGACTGTAAACTGGTTTGGCCATCTGATGTCAGACATTGCAGGTAGCTCCGGCAGTCGTGGAAACGCCCATGGTAGCCGTGGAAGTGGTATAGTAATTCCTTTTTACGAACTATTTGGTTTGTGTAATTTTGGCAGTTTTCAAGTTGGGGAGAACCGTAATACACTAGCAGTCCTTGCAACGAAAGCTTTTCAGAATGGATATGATGCACGGTGGGGGCTTACTATGGCGATTCCCGTTGTGCTGTGTGATTTAAGTATCCGCTTTATCTGGTCAGTTCGCCGGTTCTTTGGAGATAAAAAGGAGTTTTCGGAGTGCATACCATCCGACAAGCAGCCTGACTTGCGGATGATGGTGTTGGTCGGAAATGGAACGCTCTGTATTGTTGATGGCGTGGATGCAGCAGTACGGTCTGGCGGAAATATGCTGATTTTCTTTATGCACCTGAATCTGATTGCGTGGTATAAACTGGTAAAGCGTGCGCTTGCAGAGTTGATCATTCGATATGACCTAAGCTATGCGGACCTTGCAGTATATATAGAGAAAATCAATCAGGAACTGAATCGGCAACTACAGGTGTTGCGAGCAATTGATTATGATGCGTATGAAAAAGAGCTTGTACAAATCAACACAATAAGTGGACTATTAGGAGATGAGCAAGCCGACACCAATAAAATCTATCAGAAACTCAACGAAATGGGGGTGAATATGCAATTCCATAGCAGCGAAGAGTTTGATGAAAAAATGATGAACGATGAATTTGTTCTGGAACTTTAAGGAGGAAGCACAATGTATTACGAACAGCTTTTCCAAACGACCGAAGCAAAGATGAACTTTGTCAAGGGCTTGATCCGGATTTCCAAAGCGGATGGTGAAATCAGCCCGGAAGAGCAGATATTTTTTATTGATGCGGCACGGGGGCTTGGAATTCCGGAAAATGATATTGCAATCCTGCCAACTGTAATGACGCAGACAGAGGAAATCCTTCTGACATTTGCATCTCGGCAAGAAGCTCTCTGCTTTTTGCGGGAGGCGTTGCAGCTCTGTATGGTCGATAATGATTACTCCGAGAGTGAGCAAAAAGAAATTATGAAGCTGGCAAAAGAGTTTGGCGTAGAGTCGGAACGTGTCCATGCGCTTGAAAAATGGGTACAGGATGGAATTGAGTGGAAAAAACAGGGTGACATGCTGGTTGAAGATTGATAAAAAGGAGAAAATCAATTATGGGACTTGGTAAAATTTTTGCAGCAGTCGCCGCAAGTGCAGTGGCAGTGGTTGCGGCTCCCGTTGTACTGCCCGCAGCTGCCGCAGTAGGAGCCGCTGGAGCAGCCGCTGCTGCCGGAGCAGCGGCAACTGTAGCTGCTGGCGTGGGAACTGCTGCAGCAGGTGCAGGCGCATTAGCTGCCAGTGCAGCAACTGCGGTTAGTGGAGCCGTTGCCGCAGCAGGCGCAGCAGCTGCCTCCACGGCAGTAGGCGGAGCAGTCGTTTCAGCGGCAACAGCAGTGAGTGGCGCCGCAGCCGCTGTTGGAACAGCTGCTGCATCCACAGCAGTCGGAACTGCCGTTACGGGCGCAATGGGGGCAGTTGGTGCAGGAATTGGAGCGGCGGCAACAGCAGTAGAAGCGGCTCCAATCATTGGTGGTGTCGCTGCAAATATTGCGGCGGTCGCAGGAACAACTGCGGGAACAGCGGGAGCCACTGCCGTTGGTACAATTGCGACAACGGGCGCAGTGGGTGCTGCGAATGCAGCCTCTGGCGCAAATAAACGTGCTAAGGCTTCTAAAATCAAAAATGAATCACAGAGTCTCTACAATAATGAAAGAAAAAAACTGGAAACCACTCAAGACGAGACCAATAAACGATTGTCTGAGCTTGGACAGCTCAAACTTAAGGCTTGGGGGGAAGGTTATCCAAGATTCTGCGTGATGTATAGTAAAGTCAAACTTCCTCCAAACTCGAACGGTGAAGTTGCGCTGGAAGGAGATTTGTCGATAACTCCGGAAGATTTGAGCGAATTTCGAACCCTTGGAATAGGCATAAAGGAAGCGATGCAAACCGGTGCAACAGGTTATGCAGTAGGTATGCTGGCTGGATTTGCAGCGCAAAGCGGCGCAACAAGTATGGCTATTTTTGCTTCAACGGGTACGGCTATTTCCTCTCTTTCTGGTGCTGCAGCAACAAACGCAACATTGGCTCAGCTGGGTGGCGGCGCGCTAAGTGCAGGTGGCCTTGGAATGGCAGGCGGCCAGGCGGTGTTGACAGGATTGACAGCTGCACCGCTTCTTATGGTAGAGGGAATCCTTTTTAATATCAAAGGAAATAAAGTTCTGGAAAACGCTAAGGATATTGAGTACCAGACATTTAAGGCTGTTGGCAAGATGCAAGACATTGAGATTGAGCTGAAACGGCTTGCACTTTTGTCCAAGAGCGTGCAGGACGAGCTGCAGCAGTTGTATGATGTTTATTTGCGGCTGGTTACACAGGCAGAGAAGACTGTGGAGCGTACAACAGAGTACGTCAACTTTACAGCAGCGGAAAAGTTGAATTTCCAAAAGACTTGCTTGGCAATCAAGCTGATCTCGGTGCTTTCTAAGCAGGATCTTCTGGATGAGGCTAAGGAAGGCGAAATGAACAAAGTTCTGGACAAGGAAACAAAGACTACACTCCAGACTGTTCATCAGGCTGCTGAAAATGGCAAACTGTTGATGAAATAATTGCTATTAGGAAAAACAAAAAATAAACAGTGCGGGGTGCAGTTCATGATACCACTCCGCACTATTTTGTTGGTAAGAGTGAATGGGTCGGCTGAGCTAACGGAAATAAATCTCTTACATTGACGCTGTTACGTAAAATACCGAAATGAAATACTTGACGTACGACAAGATAAAATATATACTAAAGGAAAGGAGGCGGCAAAATGAGTACGGAGATTATTCACGAAAAACAAGATTTGACCTATTTATCGTGGTCACTGATTCGGTCATCGTCAGGAACAGCGGGATCTTTTTTAAAAGCAACAGATGATTTGCAGCAGCCAAAGATCTACTATAAACTATCCAATTATGATGGCATCAATGGCATTGTGGGACATGAGTGCATAAATGAGATCATTGTGGACCGCCTTTTAAACATTCTTGAGATTGAACATCTTCATTATGATCTGATCCATGCGGACATTGATGTGGATGGAAAAGAAATGGAAACCTATCTGTGCGCATCCAAAGATTTTAAGGCACATGGAGAACACAAGGTTGCCCTGGATGCATATTACCAGGCAGAAAAACTAGACGGTGAAACGCCGTTGCAGTTTTGCACTCGCAACGGATGGTCGGATTTCATCTATAAGATGTTGGTGGTCGATTTTCTGATTTTAAATCGTGATAGACATGGCGCGAATATTGAGGTGCTGCGTAATGCCCGGAAGAAATCACTTCGGCTGGCACCGATCTTTGATCATGGACTTTCGCTGCTGTTCAACTGTCATACAGAAGAGGAAATCAACCAGTTTGATGTAATGAAGGATCGTGCCGTGCAATGTTTTGTCGGGTCACGGTCGGCACAGCAGAATCTAATGCTGATTCCCAAAGATGAAATACTGGCATTGAATCCCTTGCAACACACGCACAAGGCTTATTTACTGGAAGGACTGGATGGCATTATACCGCAGTCCTTACAAAACAAAATATGGGATATGATCTGGCAGAGGTGGGAATATTATGAAAATCTTTGCAGTCAGAGATGAGGACAATACAACTAATAAGGCGGTTGCATATCTGTTCTATTATGAAAAAGAAAAACGTTTTTATATTGAATTGCCAGAGGAGGCCGATCCATGGGAAACGCCGCTGATCCTCTCGTCTTTTTTGAAAAAAGGGCAAAAAACAATTAACGCTTATTGGAGCAGAATCTGGGTGCAACAGAGAATTGTGCCGTCTGACCGACAGAATCTTGGCATGATCCTGAGAGATAACGGACTTGACTTTTATGACGAGTATAAGCTGCTGACGATGACAAACGGACGCTGCTCACAGGATAGCTATTATTTGGAGCCGATTTCGGAGAAGGATCTTCCGAAGGAATTTGTGAAACGAAATCAGCAGAAAGTAGAAGACGTTATCCCGCTGCCAGAAAATCAGTTGCTGGTGTTTTTCCGAGATGGATGCGTGAAGAAGCATGATTTGGTGCAGTTGGCGAGTACAGACAAGCGATTTGCTCCGGTGCTCCAGAACGAAAATACATTTCGCGCCGTTAATGTGGAAACGGATGGTTATGGTATTTGCTGGGGAGAAAACCTGTGTATTGAATGCGGAAAGCTCTATGCGGCAGGGAAAAGGGTTCCGTTAAGCATGGAAGAGTTCAAGTGCTTCGTAAGAGAGCGTGTGGTTGACTCGGCGGAGGCTGCAGAGGAGCTGACATGTTCTAAACAGAATGTAGATGATCTTGCGAAACGGGGCAAACTCCATCCAATTAAAGAAGGCGCAAAATATCGATTGTTTCTGAAAAGTGAAGTAATGCAGCGGAAATGGAAATAATGCCAGGTAAAAGCTGTATGACTTGGAGTAAAGGAGCTGTATCACAATGGAGTCACTCTGGCTGCAAATTTGCGACATTCAAGGTCGCCTCTTTAAGCTTGCATGGAAAGCAGGTTACGACAGTGAAGATTTTATGAAACAGTTCATGCGTTCCAGAGTTGCCCGTGATTTGGATTCGGAGTACAATCGGATGCAATGGGCGGGAGAAGAGTATCTTCTGGAAGAATTTGCGGACGAGTGTCCACAGACTATAAAGGGAAATGCTCAATATGATAAGGAAGTTATGTATTGGGCGGGCTATCTTTACCGATATTGGCACATTCTGACCAAGGAATCAAGCAAGGAAATTTATGCGCAGGCTCCGGCAAAGACCATGAACACCAATTATTTGATGTTCCACACCATGGCTCCAGAGCTGGCAATTGAAGATCTGAAAGAGCTGCACCAACAAAAGAAATATTCCAAAAACAAAAATAAGAGAAAACCAGAATAAAAAATAAACAGTGCGGGGTGACATGATGCCACTCCGCACTGTTTTGCTTAGGTAAAGGACTTGAGCACTTCTTTCAGTGCTTCACGCTGTTCAGGGGACAGACGGGCTAGAAGTTCCAAAAACTCCTGCTGCTCCTCCGAAGTGAGCCGGTTCTCTGGCTCAGAATGATTTTGGTGGCTCATAAAAGATACTTGCTCCTTTCGGCAAATCCTGTTCAGCCATCAGTTCAACACGAATCTGACGTTTGTACTTATAATAGGTATTCCGGGCAAGACCGGTGAGTTTCATGCACTCGGCATCGTCAAGTGTGCCGCCGAAGGTCTTGCAGTGGGTGCGGATGATCTGCTTGGCTTCTCTGGCTTTCTTTGTTTCAAAGCCGACACCCTTTTGGCGACCAATCTGCTTGCCATTTAGCCGGGCGGTCAAAAGGCCCTCACGGGTACGCTGGTGCA
>OGFV01000219.1_pt1 | contig 25575 bp, 26 predicted proteins | sample 1571131 | NCBI WGS metagenome assembly OGFV01 (sample SAMEA2582044, study PRJEB24529) | metagenome | biome: Human gut stool | place: China | collected 2011
CTTAGTTGAAAGAACTGTTTTAGTAGGTTAAAATCCTTGTTTTACCCCTCTTCTTACTCTCATTCATTCGTATTCTTGCTCTCATTTACCCTCAATAAGCGATGGAAGCGCCTTTACCACGTCAGTACTAGCATAATAACCTCTCTGTGCCGTCTTGACACCTTGTTGGGAGTATCCAGACTAAACGGGACACTAGTGCAGATTTGAGTAGAGCTAAGAATCAAGAAATCCACAGCTGGCTTGAGTGCCTGCTGTGGATTCTCTGTTTTATATTAAAGTGTAAGATTCTATAATACTGTCTTACTGATCAATCGTAATGGCATCGCCTTGTAGCGGCCGGTGTTACTTCCATTACTACCACTCACGAAGCGTATGTTGGAAATACCCCGCTTTTTGTTGTACACGTCGAAATAGTTATACCAGTAACCAAACTCAGGACTATCTTCACCGAAGCCTTGGGTTTCTGAGAGAAGCGACTTGGTCCAAAAGACCACGTGCATTGGATATTTATGGCTTTCACCTTCCAGATATCCTCCGTATGGCAGATAGATGGTTTTCAACTCAGAGCTTGTTGTATTCATAAATGTACAATAGTACGATTCTCCAAGAGCAGTATGGCGTACCTCTGTTTTAAGTGTATCATTCGCAATCAAGTCCTCAAACACCGATTTCTCTGGTATTTCAAAGCCTTCAGGAGATAGAGTAGAGGATAGATTCCCATGCTTGACATCTGATTGATTCTTATCCTCTGAAATCTTGAAGTATCCACCGATGGCACCTTTGTTGTTTTTGAACTCATTGATGTCTGGTACATAAGGACTATTGTCGGTGGCACCCAGGTTACGGTCAAGCATGATGTAGGTATGGTCTTTTCCCTTTACCTTCACTACACCATAATAGAACATACCTGTTACCTTAAGTTTGTCATCACCACCCTCTGCTAATTCGTATTTGTCAGCCATATCTTTTGTTATCTTATGGAAGATACCAGTATGATAAACAGTGTAGGTGATGTTGATATTATCCTTGTTTTTTATCGTAAAGGTGCCTTTCCAAAGATCATAATTATTATCGCCATTATCTGCCAACGTCACTTTCCAGAATTTTTTGTTTCCATCAACTTCTTCACGAACATTGAAATGGCTATCATTATCAGTCAGAACATCCTCATCCTGCTTAGGTATCTTATAACTGTAGGCATTCTTACCTACAGTAAAATGAAGACCATCATTTCTTTTTACGTTTTGCATTTGATCTGGTCTGATTCCTTTAACGTCATTATCCAACCAGGCAAAATAGTCCGATTGATACGGACTGTCATCTTTTAACATGATGACTTTTCGCTTAGGGTCGTCTCTCATGAAATCGAAGCCCGCCTGAGTTATCTTCACATCAAGCTTGAGATCACCAGAAGATATCGTAACCGTTCCTGTTCTTGGGGTTTCATCAGTGTTTGGATCCAGCGTAAACTTCAGAACATATTTCTTTCCAGAAGAAGACGTTTTTGTTTCTGGAATTTCTGATTCTGATGTCTGTGGATTACTCTTAATCCAGCTATCTTCAGAATTGATTTCTATTCCATATAGCTTGCCGTCAGCACTTGTTGCAGAAGAGAGTGTGGTGACTAAAGTGATTGTTGCTTTTACATCTTCAGTTGCTATAGCAGCTGTCGCGTTTACTGATTGATCATCACATACGCCAAGTTCATAATCCTTGCAGGCGATCATCCTGGTGATGGCAGGATTGTCATCAACGATTTCTGCCTCTATTCTGTTTTCTGGTTGTGCCTTGATGGCTTCGTCCAAAGTCTTAAAACCATAATCATTCACCTTGGTAACGGTGATGGTATAGTTATGGTTTCTCAAGAGGGCAAACTGAGAGCTCTTGTCTTTATTATAAAGACCAACTTTATAGTAACCTTCTACAGCCTTCTTGGTAGTAGCATCAACATATTCAGCCTTGATGATAATGTTTGCTTGACCAATAGATGTCTCGTTTACAGCAACAACTCTGCTTGAGCCAGTGCCAACATTTTTACTACAGAATTCTGTAGTTGTTGCCAACCCTTCATCTGTTGGCTCTTTATAGTCTTTTGGAGCAATAGCAGTTTTCTTCGCTGTATTATTGATGATAAGCCCTGCGCTTTTTTCAGGAAAGATACTCTTAATGTCATCGGCAACTTTGAGGGTAATCTTGGCATTAGAGCGTAGAAGCGAAATCTTGGCAGTCTCAGGAGTTAGCAAATCGCTAACCTTTTTGCTACCCCAACAAACTGGCTCAGTAAGGCTTGGAGTGCGCTCTGCTGCTTTACCGATATCCTGTAAGTCGCGTGCCTCTTCGACTGAAACATCTGCATTGGCAACTACTTGTATGTAGCTTGCTTCTTTCGGAGTGTTTGCTTTGATGCGATAGCTGCCATTGCTTTGCTTGTTGGCGTCTGTTAATTGATTGGTACAATCTTCTTTGTTTAGATACTCGTTGCTACTGTCGTAATAAAGCAATGTGAGCTTGTTGATTGATTCTGTTTCCGTAGCATCAGCTCTCGTGCCCAGTTGCTTTTCAGAAAAATTGGGCAAATTAATGTTCAAAACTACCCCCTCGGCAGGGATTTCATCCCCACCGAGTCCGATAGTCTCCATTGCATCCTTGCAGGAAACAAGGCTTAGGAGCAATCCAATCCATATCATTAAATGCTTTATCTTCTTCATTTTTTCTATATTATTTATTCTGTTACGTCATCAGGCTTACCTTGATACCATTTCCCATTTTGGTAATAGCCGGTATCGTTCTCGAAACTATTGCCATTGAAGAGCGTAAGCACATCACCATCTTTTTGTATGATTTTGATATCTTTGTTATGCTCACCTTTGATGGCTTTCAGCGTGATGACTGTTTTCCACCAATTACCCTTCTGTTCGCGTTTCCAGGAGTTGCCGTAGTCTACATTTTCATTTGAATTTTCATCATGAATCTTGAATTGATCAGTTTTACTATCTCCAGCAATACCATATTCTCTATACCAGCCCATTGTTTTCTTTTCCGTGTATATGGTTATATTCAAGTCCTCAATTTCAGGCATGTCATCAAATATATGGTATTCAGGATCTGAAGTTGGATCATAGACTATCCAGCCTTCGCGATCTTCATAATCGAAAAGAGGAATACCTGGTGCTCGATGGTGAGGACAACGATGTAAAGTATAACCCAAATCAAGATCTTGATTGTTGTTGAACATAATCAACGTCTCACCTGGCTTTATGAATCTATTTTCAGTAGTTCCTTTTTTCACTACTGGTTCCATATTTACCTTAAAGTCTTTATAATACCAGCCCTTGTTGGTATTGTCGGCTTTCATAGCTTCACCAGGCCATTCATCTTTGCTAGCATCACCCTTAGTATATATCCATCTTTTTTGTGTCAAAGTACTGGTTCCTTCTGATGTTTCACCAATCTGGGTATACATATAGATGTGATGGTTGTCTTCTTTTGCAGTATTCTTACCTCCATCATTATCCCAACCGTCGTACCAGTTGTTGTCGCCACCTTCTGGCATTATAGCCGTAAAACGATCAGTATTTTTACCTCCAGTATATTTACTGCGGTCATTAATCGCTCTGAAACAGATACGATAGTCACCGATAGGAGGACTAACTGTTACACGAACAGCCTGAGACTTAGAGCGGTCTTTTGACATTACCGTGAATTCATGAATGGTGGTTGTTACAGGATCTGTCGTAGCTGTAACCATGAATGTTCCTGTAGCGGCATTCGATGAATCTAAACTCATATTGATGGTAGAGTTACCTTTTGTATTTGTAGTTCTATGCAGCACAATTCCCCCGAGATTAGTATCCCATTTCACCGTTCTGATATTCTGAGATTCATCATCTTTATTATAATAGATGACCAGTTCTTTTGTAACATCCAGATAAGGTGTAACATCATAATTTACATCTATATATTTCTTGAGATTATTTGCCTTGATCCAAAACTTTGCAGTGCCTTTTCGCTGTTCTTCTGCATAATCTTTGATTGGGATATTTGGATTCACGCGAAACTCGATACTGTCATTGCCATTAGCGTCTTTACCACGTTTGGTGCCAATGATGATGTCATTTGAGTTTATTTTAGTATCGCATCCAAACCCTACTGTGCCTGCATTCGAATTATATGTGATATAATCATTTTTCTTTGAAGTTACATGAGCCTCCGTCTTGCTTACCCACAAAGTAGTATGGTTGAAGTCAGCATCTATTTTTACGGACTCCCATGGCTTGATGCTTACATTACAGTCGAGAGTCATGTTTCCCAGACTCTTGATCTTGCCGGTAATCTCATAGTAGGTACCACGAGGGAATGTTGGAACTTCTGAATTACTGGTTTCATCCTTCTTATGCCCCAAATCGATGCGATAATCGTTGTCGATAGAATTAGCCACCTTGCCTTTGATGGTTAGGTAGCTGCGGTCGGCTGCAGACGAAATGTAACGCTCTGGGAGATAATACGTACTCTGGAAGAGCCACTTGCCAGAAGCATCTACAAGATTACTAGTTGCGTCTCCTTTACCTACAATATCATTCTTATTGTTTGTTTCTGCTTCTAAAGTATGGTCTTCCCAGTCTGTATAATATACAGCTGGAGCATCAGAAGTCTGAGAATTATATAGATTACTTGGAATTCCTGACTTATATTCGTCATCAGCCAAAGATTCTTCTACGAATTTACCGCCCCAATAAAGATTGGTAAATGGAGAGAGTTTATTGGCTACGATGTTATCGATTATAATCGGCTTGCCTCCGAAATTGGCATTTACATCTGCCTGGGTTGGATCGAAAATGAGATTCAACTTTACCTTGACGCAGGTAAACTTCATATTGGCAATCACCTCTGTATATTTATTGCCTGTTGGAGTAATCTTGGTTTCCTTCTCAGGCTCATAAATCATCGGGATATTCGTGCAAACAGGCATACCTGGCTTTGTTCCACCACCATAATGCAGCACGATATTTTTGAGCATTTCTTCCGAATCAATATTCTTATTCTGGTCTTTCAACACATCACTCATGTTGGCAACCACATAGATATGGTAAGTTCCTGGCTGAATATTCAGCTGATAGCTAGCTACATTTTCTTTCAGCATCATCGTAGCCAGTGGGGCAGGGAGCGTCTCTACCAGGAGCTTGCCATCATTTCCATTTCCTGTAGAGACAGGGAAAGCATAGAGGGTCAGGTCGTTGATCTGGCATTCATCTACCGTAGCATTATAGGTAGGAAGGCCGGAAGCATCGTCGGCACGGGTGCCGCGGCTGCTGAGCACGGTTGGCACGAGTACATGCAAGTTGCTTTCTGACGAAATGGGAGCGCGCTCGCCTCCAAGTTCGTCAGAGCAACTTACTGTAACCAACAATATAAACCAACTAACTAAACTTAAAATGAAATCTCGTATTTTCATTGTTTCCAATTTTTAAAGTCAAATACTCTTATGAGCTAAATGCCCGGAAGGGGCTCTGACACCTGAAACGGTTAGAAATCGACACGCTGGATGCGCTTGACCCAATCCAGAATGGAGATTCTGAGCGTCGCATACTTCCACTGGTTGCCCTGGAGGAAGAAGTCGAGCTTGTAGTCGTACTCACGGTCCAGGAATTCCTGTGCTGAATAATGGCGTTCGAAGGCACCACGGCCTTGAGCCAGACAGTCAGCAAGATTGATGCGTGCCACCTCTTCGCCTGTAGTCTTGTTCGTGATAGTGAGGATGGCGTTCTTGTCGTTTTCTTCTACCGGATGCCAGATGAGTCGGGAGAACATGAGGGCGGCATGAGCGGTGCGCTCTTTTACATTGCCCTCGGTATCCTTAAACTCAGAGGTCCAGGTGCAGTATGGGGTATATGTCAACTCCTCGTCGGGGAGGAGAGAGTTGTCGTAACTGATATCGCCGTTGGCATTGGTTATCTGATAACTGAAGTCATCGGCATTGATGTTGGCAGGCTCGTCGGTCTGATGCAGGCTGATGGTGAGCTGCTTGGTATCACGAACCAGACCGATGGTATGGCGTGTAACCTGCAGGTCTTTTACTTCAACCAGTTCGTTGCTGAGTCCTTGCCAGAGTGTATCGAGCGGTTGGCTCTGGTTGTTCACCTTGCCCTGTTCGCGGTCGAGTCGTGCATGGAGGGCGGTGATGTTGTCACCCTGCTGTGGCAGAGCTATCTGGAATTTGGCACCTGGCTGCGCGAGTGCATCTTCGTATTTCTTTTGGAAGGCGAAGGTTGCGAATCGGTATTTGCCCGGTTCCAGATTGATTCGCATGGCATAGTTAGGGTCCTTGAGCGGCTGTGATGTCGCATCGTTATAGGCATCATGGCGAGCAATGAAGTTGCCCTGCTCGTCGTATACGAATACGCTGAGTCCGCCCACATGATCTTTGAACATGTCGGCACGCTGCACGTTGTAGTCGTACTTGAACTGCAAGTCAACACCCATGTCACAAGGAGGCAGGTCGTCGTGCATCAAGTCGTTGCAGCTGCTGAGCATACTGCCCGCCATGATGAATCCCCATCCCATGCATATATTCTTGATCCAACTGTTAAACTTCTTGTTTGCCATGATGCTTATCTGTTTTATGAAAAAGTAAAGTGTATAAATTGATTCTTATTCTTCCGATATAGCCAGCCGCTCCTTAGCGCTAGAGCGGCTGAGCTATATATAATTCAAGTTTCGCAAGTTTTGCTCCACACGCCCTGAAAGGGCAGAAGCCCTAGCCCAGGGCATCGCCCTGGGTAATTACGGACGCAAACCTGTCGCCCTGTAAGGGCAAAAGCTTTAAAACTCCAGACAAAACATAAAGCTTTTGCCCTTACAGGGCGCCTTACTGATTGCCATTATACCCAGGGCGATGCCCTGGGCTAGGAGCTTTTGGGCCTTCAGCCCGTACTTGAACCACATGCGAAAGTTCTGTAATGTGAAATGGATTACAAATCTACCTTCTGTGAACGCTTTGCCCACTTGAGGATCTTCACGCTGACCTTGATGTACTTGTCATCCTCATCGTCTGGAGTGTTAGGCTTAACCTCTGGAACACTAGGGTAACCAGGACCGCTAACGCTATTTACATTCAACTCATACCAGTTGTTACGGAGTACACCATAACGACCTAAGTATTCAAGATTTTTGGTATCATAGACACCTGAATTCCAAGGAGTCAGGACATCACCGAAGTGCTTGATACGAGCGATATAGTAAGACTCTCCATCTGCGTAAGTGCTGATACCAGCTTTTTCGGTGAGACCCACCTTGTCGTTGACAGCTTTTTCTTCTGCTTTTGAAACAGTATCATGTCCTTTTACTTTAAAGTTTGCTGCTGTAATAACGTGATTTCCTGCAGTTGTTATATTATTACCATCTGCGGCCAGGTTGATGGTTACATCTGTTGTTGTGACTGAAAAAACCTTAGAAACTGCAGCCTTGATGTGAGCCTCAAGATTTTTCTGGCTCCAAAGAGCGACGCTTGTACCGATCTTGTAGAAGGTCTTACCATCTTCTGTAGTAAAGTCTTTTGGAGTATAGCTAGCCTTGAAAATGACGCGAGTGGTCTGTCCCTGCTTCATATTCTCGAGGTTGAAAGTATTCTCAAGACAGTACAATGGTTTAGTTGGGTCTTTTGTTACGTCTGTATTTACTTTAACATAGTTGAACTCTTTCTCTCTAGCAGTAGTTCCAACAGTAGTTCCATCTGCGTCTTCCTTGCATAAATCAGTATTCTTATAATTAGGATCTATACCCCAATATACACGTTTAGCTATTGCTTCACTATTATCTACGAAACGCTGATTAGATGGATTATTAGATGGAGCGGTTGTTGCTGGTGCATCGTTATTCCAAATTTCAGGGTAGTCTGTGGTCAAACCATCAACATTGTGAATTGGGAATGTCTTCTTATTGGTAACATCCAAAGCCCAGTTGCTGATTTTAACCTTGTCGCCTACATATGTACTACCACCTACCTCTTCATACTTAGAGGCAGTAGTCAATGTAACCTTAGCAAGACCACGCTCTACGTAGATGTCAGCAGCAGCGTCGCCAGAAGATGCTTGTGCCTCTGTAGGGAAAATCTTGTTCTTGTCGATAGCAACTAAAGTAGTTACGTTCTTACCTTTAGCATTGTACAGAGGCGCATTAGCCATATAGAATCCCTTTTTGGTATCTGTAAAATTGGTATAATTAGCATTATCTGCCTTATTCCAAGCAGAGTACGTGGTGGTTGTTCCATCTGTAGGCAAAGTAACCTTTGCATCTGCACCAGAACCATTGTTCAAAAGTACCAATGCGAAGTATTCGCCAGACTTATCGACATTAGAAAGCTTTGCTGTAATCTTGGCTTGGGTAGTTACACCAGTTTCATTTGGGTTCTTCCATGGTTGCATTGAACCCAAGTCAACACTCTCTACGAAGGTATATCCGCCTTCCAAAGTTTCTGTAGTTGGCTTCTTGAAAACCAGCAAAGTAGCATTAAATACATCGTACTCGGTAGCATCACCATCCTCGAATGTAGGGTCGCCGTCTGCACGAGTGCCGTTTGTAGAAGGCAAGTTGATGGTGAAAGTAGCATAACCAACACCAGCTTCATTAGTACCAGTACCTGAACCTGCAGTTCCCAGGTCCTCATTGCTTGAACAGCTTGCTGTCATAGCTGCGATGACAGCCAAGCCAAATAAATGTTTAATCTTCATAATTTTTGAAAGTTAAGCTTGTTTATAATCGTTATTCTCTAATTTTCTGTTATTCCAATTCCTTTATCTGCTTGAAGACATCTCTTACACGCTCTGCCTCTTTCGAGTTGCCAGCCTTGGCAAGATGCTTTTCGGCAGAAGTAAGATCGCCTTTCTGCAAATCGGTGCAGGCGGCATTGAGATTCGCAGCCTCATCATCCGGGAAGAGACGGACGGCAATGTCGAATACCTCGTTAAACTCTGGCGAACCCGGCTCGTAAGTCTGTGCCACCAGGAACATCTCCTGCAGAGAAAGCTGCTGAGGCTTGGTCTTCAATATCTCCTTTGCCTCTTCGATGCTGAACGGACGAACCGTGTAGGTTACCGTATAGTCGCTATGACGGAGACGAGGATAGATATAATCCAGGATGTAGCGGTAACTTGCCGGATGGAGCTTTCTGATCTTCAGGTCCTTATCGTCGGGAGCCAGCGAGGAGTTTGCTATCTCGAGAATTGCTTCCTTGTCAGCCAGATTGCTAGCCTGGATCTTCTTCTTGAATCCTTCCCAGTCTTCCGGTGTAGCCTGATAGGTAAAGAGCTTGCTGTTTAAGGTGTAGAGGCTGCTCACATAGTTGCGGAGGGCAGCTGCACGCTCGTTGGCAAGGCGCTTGTTGTTGGCATACGAACCATCAGGCGAAGCAAAACCGTGGATATCAATATCTGTGATTTCAACGTTCTTATCGTTCTTCACCAGGTCGATGGTGGAAGTAATCTTCTTCAGCTCTGTAGCATTCTCACGGAAGTCGGCAAGAATATTACTCTTGTTGAGCTTGAAGCTCAGGTAAGCTTCACCCTTTTCGGCTCTCACCTTCTTGGCTTCCGCCTTCGGCTGCACGAAGAAATCCTTCGTAATCTTAGGTGTACGGTCGATATCCGCAATCGGCGTATTGTCCTGTTCTATCAGGTTGCCGCATCCGCAGAGATCTTCTTTCACCGAGAGTTTGAACTTCTTCATCCATTTCTGATAAGGAACAGACTGGGCGAAGTAAACCTGCTGACTGGTCTTGTTCTTGCGGGTAAGAACCTGTGCCTGCGGATTCTTCTTGCTGTCGGCAAGTCGGCGGTATCTTACAGCCTGGTTTCTACCCTGGATGATGATAGGGTTGAGAGCGATAGAATCAGTTCCTACCATTACCGGTGTGAAAACAATCTGTTGCTCTGATTTCATCTTCAAATCGTTCAGATTCATACGGAAGGCAACGTCCATCCGGTTGCCGTTCTTGCGTGCTGAAACGCTGTCTACCTGAATCTTACCCCCTGCCAGCTGTTGAGCCTGAGCAGGCATGATGCTCTGAGAAAAGAGTATGCAGAGGGGCGAAATGACCGCATAAAGCTTCATTTTATCCATATTATGATTTCCCTAAATTTTTTTTGTATTCTGTCTAGTTATTACGTGTTTATATTGTCTGTTTAAAACTACAGTTAAGTTATATTCTTAGAACACGTATATGAGAGATAGTGCGGCTTTTGTAGGGCCCACATAGTTGCGGTGGTCTTTGTCGAGACATTTTTCGCATCGTCCGTAAAGCTTGTAAGGACTGTAGGCATATCCCAAACCGATAGAGCCTTCGAAATTGAGGTGCTTATTGAGTAACCACTGATAGCCGTAGGTGAGGCCTCCACCTACATACCAGCCTTCATAGTGCCTGCCCTCCAGAGTTTTCGGCAGGATGCCGAAGGGCATGTCAATGTTTTTAATGTTGTATTCACCGCCTAAGGCATGGATTCCGAAGAAATGGCCTCCAAACTTCTGGCAGGTGTACCATCTGTATTCTGGCATAACATTCCAGAATCTCATCTTCTTGTCGCCCGAGAACTTCCAGGGGTTCAGGGTGCCGAAGAGTTGGAAGGTTGTTTTCTTGCCCGTGCCGATTTCGATGCCGGCGTTGGCAGATGTGGAAGCCCATCCCAGTAAGTTGGTCTTCAGAGCGACCTCCTGCGCTCGCGTCGTTGCCGTTGAAAGGATCAGCAGCAGCAACATCGCTGATTTTATGAATGTTTGCTTCATCATATCTTTACTTTTATATATTGGTTCCGTTTATATTAAACTTAGCCTTCGTTCGCTAGTTGGTATCTTTTTTCGGCTGCAAATATATGAGGATTTTCTATAGTAAGCAAGAAAATTTCTCAAAAAGGTTCTATTTATTTGTGCAAACGTTTGCACATTCATGCAATCTGTTTGCGCACACACATCATAAAGCACATGATTATAAGTGTAATTTGCACAAATATGCGTAAGGGGAATAAGTTTTTTCTAAAATCACCCCGTCCCTCTTTACCATTAAAGAGGGCTCCACCTCTCATCTCGACCCTCTCACCCTCAGGGAAGAGGGAGGAAACCGCCCTACTCGGTGCTCAGAACCGCTACGCTCTAAGGTTGGCGGACCATCAAAGGTCTCGCCAGATTGTACGGGATGGGACCGCCAGGCTGTTGCGGGGGAGACCTAATGCTGCTTCAAAGCCATCGCCATATTTTGCGGGATGGGACCGCCTGGGAATAGCAGTTTATAGTTTACAGTTAATAGTTTATAGTTTACGATTGATTTCGTGGTTATTTGCTGATAACTTGCAGATTTCTTTCGATTTTCTTGGTGGTTTCGAGGAAAAAGCGTAATTTTGGCGGCAAAGTTGAACGTTTAATTGAAATAGAATGGAACAGACTGTATTTAACCCTGCTCAGATGAAGATTCTTCAAATGATGTCTTATATCAAGACTCCACAGGAATTAGAAAATCTTGAAAATGTTCTCTCTCAATACTTTGCAAAGAAGGTTGATGAGGGGATTGGTGAGTTGTGCGATAATGGAAGTATAACTCTTGATACCATAGAGAGCTGGGGTAATGAACATTTACTTACTTCTGGCAAATGAGAAAGATAGTTCTTGATACTAATTGCTTATTGATGAGCCTTCCTTGATAAAGGTCTCCTTATTATCATGGCTTCCCAAAGTTGCAACAATGAAATCAATCCCGTACTTGGCGAGTTTCTCCTTTACATTTGCTGTAGCAGAATTGTTATTTGATGCGCCAGTACTTCATACCATGATGTGTGAAGCACCAGAGATCAGAAATGCCTTGTCTTATGGTACCATCCAGCATCACTACAGCATACTCTCCGTCAATATGTAAAGACTCCTCTATGATGACCACATTTTCATTTTTGTAAAGATATGTTTTCGGGTTTTCCTTAAACATCACAGCCATTTTCTGCTCATTGGCGGGAGTAATGCTCTCAATATTCAAGGGTTTTAGAGGGTAGTGTTCTCTGCTAAATAGCATTGGTGATGCTTTTGTTTACATATCGTGCCAATTCATCAAAAAGGTCTTTTGCCTTTGGGATGAATTGGCACTATTATATAAATATCATCAAAGCAGATTTTCCTTGAGAATTCTGCTTCCATTGCAGCATTTCATTATATATTTTTCTCTTCATAATTTTCTGTTTATCACGTTATGACGACCTATCTATGCCCTATTTCTCACGTTTTGATTGGATAATAGTAGGCTATTTCTCACGTTTTGACGATTTTTTATGTTGCAAAGATACAAAAAAATGCCTTAAGTTATTCACCTAAGTCTTCTTTTTCATAAAGGCGTAATCAGCAAAGTCTCGCGCACCTGCTACAATTACCTTATAGCTGTTGAGGTAACTGGTCTTGATGGCGGATAGGGCTTTTTCCTTATCTAGCACCTTGTCATTTAAGTGATCTTTTTCCATTTTTATTGTTTTTCCTTTCTATTTTTTTGCAAAATTAGCTGAATGGTGAGAAAAATAGTTGCTCTGGAAGGCATCTACCTTGAGCACCAACTTCGGGTACTTCCTTCATCGAAACAGTCGCCATAGTCGATGTTGTAGCGGTATCCGCTGCCACATTCGATGTTTATCTCAAACAGTTCCTCGATGCTATGGATGTTGTTGATGAAGGTTCTTCGGGAGAGTTCCGTTCCCTCACTGAGGTCAGAGTCCAACCATCTGCTTTGGATTTCCTTCAGGGTGATGCCGCCCCTTTTCTTTGCCCGGTGGATGGTTTCCACGAGCCAGACATATTTGTTTAATTGGTTGATTGCCATATTATCTTGTTTTATTTTGTTTCTTATAATTTTGGTACAAAGATAACGGAAAAGTAGGAAAATATGTTGCACAAGTTGAATTATTTTTGATGTGTGAAGTGATTTTACACCCATTTCTTCTATCTTTGCATTAAAAACATAGAAAGAAATGATGAATTGTAACAGAAACAGACAAATGGTCAAGCGCCGAATCTATTCCTTTCAAATGGATGGCGAGAGTAGGGCAGAGGCTATCTGTCGTGCCTTTCAGCAATATACACTTGTAGATTGGGCCCTATATGATAGGGTGTCCTTTCAGATTGTATCTTCTGTGAAGCACCCTTTATTGATGAGAGAACTTTCTCAGCTCATGTCGATAGCGCAGTCATTCAAGGATTCTGCCCAGGTGGAACTTACCCAAAGGATACAGTCAGGTGACGAGCAAAGATTACTGTTGATCATACTGGCCTGCAAAACTGAAAACGTTGCAAAGCATTAATCTTGATTCCATGTGACGAAGCTCTGATAAATGATGGTTGGATTTTATAAAGATATCACTCTTTGTTTGCGAGGAAGGTGCTCATTCACCTACCTTATTATGCTATTTTGGAGCTTTTTAAGCAGTTTTCTACATTTCTCGCCTCCGTATGTGAATTTTGCAATCTCTTATTAGGGAGTTGGCATTCGACTCTATTATTTTATAAATATTTGTTTGTTAAAGACTATGCTCACGCCCTTGGGGGATTATGGGCGTGAGCATATAAGTATGTGATGATATTTGACTATCTCTTCTCTCATTTGCCAATAGCGTTGTTGTTCAGAAATGAATCTATTAAAACATTGATATAATCATGAGCTTTTTTTATATCATCGTTTTCGATATGATGTTCATCGTTATCATAACCAATATACGGAATATCGAACAAAGGAGAATCCAGATTGGCAACTTGTTGCCAATTCCAGCTGTCACGAGCTGGGTAGATGGTATAACTATACGAGTAACCTAATAAAATATTTCCCCAATTAAATGATTCATATGGAATTATATAATTAGATTGAATATCTATATAGGCAGAAACTGCTCTGTCATCAGAATAATTGAGAAGATATACTCCTTCCTTACAACTGTCTGCTTTCAAAACCTTTAGTGTAAGCCAAGACTTTATCAATTCAATATGGTCATGTGGGGCTCTTATAAACTCTGATACTTCATGTCGAATATAGTTCTTCATATATTCAATTTGGTCGTCACTTGATATGAGTTCCATTATTTGAGATTTTTCAAGCCACCACGGTGTTTCATCCTTGTGGGAAAAGTAGCAGCCCTCATATTCCCATTTTGTTCGTTGGATATGTCCAATCTGAACGAGTCCGGAAATTACACGGTACAGTCTATACCAATTCGAGAACTGGTATTCTTCTTTTTTTACTTGGTCTTCATTAAGCATTCTGCACAACTTGTCTATTTTCAAGAAACGTTCCTTAAGAGTTTCAAAGTCAATATCCTCTTTGTTACAATCGTTCCAAAGTGGAGTTAAATCGCCCATTAGGTATTCATTATCCTCCCATAAGTCTATGGCTTCAGGGTGTTCCTCACGAAGTTTGTCCTTGATTTGCTCATTCTTGTCATACCATATAGGAATGTCGATGAGAGGAATTTTAGAGAATGTAATCTTTTCGTTTTCAATATTGAGCAGATCTTTATCTTCTACCTGGTTAATTATTTGTATCAAATAGCGCCAATCCATTTTGTTTTGTCCCCTTCTTGTAGCTACATTATTTTCATCTTTCGCCCACAAACCATCGAAGTAATTTCTTCTAATGCGACGTGTAAATGCTGTAAGCTGTTTTGTATTAGGATGTTCTGCTAACAATGCAATCAGTGGCAAAACGATATCCAAATCAGCATTTCTAAGCCATTGCCAGACATTTTCTTGATTATCTAGGGCTATATCCTTATTCTGTCTTCTATAAATACTATGCAGAATAGTCTGAAGCTCAACATCGCTAGATATTTTTTCAACAAGTCTTGTCAATGCCTTAAAATACTTTTCAATATTGTCAAGAGAACGGAATTTCTCATAATTTTCCATACTCAGTTTTACTTCTTTTGTTGACTCTTTCATCTTTGTTGGAGCACTTATGAACAGATTTCTTGGATTCAAAGGCACAGGTTTTTCATTCACCCAAGCTCTTTCCTGCATAAGTCCAATCTGCCAATACCACATAAAAAAAACTTGCATGCCATTGTCTGAAGTTGTGTCAGTCCCACGGTGATTCCAGAACCATTCTTCTCTATCTTCCCATTGGTCTGAATACAATTGGACTTGCTCCTTGGTTAATTTGGAATTACCAAGAAGTATTGGCTTGATGTTTTCTGTGGGTGATAAAGGCTCACCTGTAGTGTTTATTATAACATAAGTTTCTTCTCCTCTTGAACGGTTCTCCATGTCATAATAGAGAACTCTAAGATTATTCAAAACAATTTTTCCAAGTTCCAAAAAACAATTAAATTCCAACGAATTAAATACATTATCTATGATTTGCAGTGCAGCAATCATACTTTGAATAGATGCATCGTTGTCGTATTCGGCAAAATACCAGTTTGATAGTTTTATATCAGTAACTTCTGTTTCTCCTTCGATGAACACTTTACGTGAAAGATCGCTTAAGAAATAGAGGGTACTTTCACGGATTGCATATTGCAGATGTGGCTCATAATCGTCTTTTCTTTCCTGTTTTGAGATAATATAATCGTCATATACGCCAGAACACTTAATGTTTATGTAGCCCAAAATCAAGAAAAGAGTAGTCAATCTTTGTTGACCATCACATATCTGGATATGATTATGTGGTTGTTCGTACCCGTAAATTAGCCCCATGGTGAGAGAAGAGTCACTCTTTTCTTCAAATAACTCGACAATATTCTTTACGAAGTCAGATACGAGCTCCTTTGTCTTGCTAGTTTTTCGGTCTGTTACAGCATAATTGCCCCAGCAATAATCACGTTGCAGATCAGGGATGATAATCTTTGTATCACCTCCAAAAAGGTCTGCTAATGAGTATTCTTTGCCACTAATAAAACTTATAACCTTATTCATGTCTAATCTAAATTGTATAATTTCTTAAAAAGTTCGAGGAATTTATCTGCACTCTTCTCAATATCTTCTATTTCCCAGTTGCTGCTAGCAAATGAGGATATAGTATGGAGTAGATTTCTACTTTCAAAGCACCTCTCATTATTGAAAAACTTTTGTTTTTTCTCTTCAAAAGGCAGATTGCCAAATTCGGAATTATTTATACCATATAGCAGTACAAGATTTCCGATACAATGTTCGCTATATCTTGAATTGTTGCTGAATACGGCTTGTGAATCCTTCAACTCTGAAATTTGGTCTTTTTCTATCTCTTTACCATCTCCTCTAATATATAAAACCGTGTCATGTTCTTTATCATATTCAGTGTGAAAGAACTTCGATTTTGGATATATATGCTCAAGAGATTTATTTTCCCATATTGAAAAATCAAATTTCACACCATTCTGTGCATTAAGTCTGTTATACTCAGTAACGTTAAGCCATAATAATTGCTTAAAGGCTTCGTCATTTGCGACATTATAGACATGAGACTTTGACAGTTTCTCTAATGTTATCTTTGCTTTTTCTACACGCTTTTCTGAATTAGGAGTTTGCATTTCTGTATTTATAGCATCGATAGTATATTCTTCTACAATTTCTTTATGAGTACATCCAACTAAACGCCACTTGGCGTAATCATTCATTGCTTCATAATCACGTTTGTTTTTCAGAAAGTATATAATTATATTATATTTATCTTCTGCCTCACCAGTTGAGCCAATAAGAGATAGTTTCAGGTAATTATATGATGTAGGTGCATTAAAGACATCCTCGAATTCTTTTTGTAAATCGCGAAGTCCCTTAAATACTTCTTTTGCACTTGTTTTATTACCGTCAGGAATAAGCTGCTTAAATGATTTGTAGGAAAATTCATTTTTTGAACCTGATTTCTTCTTGAAATAATATTCAAGGAGCAATCCCATTGGCTTATTGACATTAAAGAAATCTTTGACATCTTTTCTATTCCACCAATAAAGCCATTTGTCCCATTCTCTAGCATATTTTGAGCGTAGTGCGTTGTTTTCCCATTCAACAGATATGATTTCTTGAAGAACTGCATATGTGTCTTCTACACTTCTCATTTTTGGGAGGCCTTTAATCTCTTCAGGAAGTGAAACGATATGGAGTATCTCTGCTTTAATGAGTTCTTCATCATGCATAATGGCTTTTTGTCCGTTCATCATTGTAAATGTACGGACAGCTTTAGTGCGATCTATGACGATATAAAGTAGACTTATTTTATTCAAAAGATAATTCAAGAAATCAGCCCTGTCAGTAATCTCTGCAATGAGTTTGTTTATCTGGCTGATTGCCTGCTTAAAATAGTAGATGTCTTGAATTATGTTATCAGGATCAAATGAGTTGTAGTCAAATTCAGGTTCTTTCAGTTTCTCCAGGAACTCTTTTGATTGCTTTCGAATACTATAGTTCAAAGAAATATCTTTATGTATTATATTTTTAGGGTCAAGACACCACAATAAGAGATATAATGTTGTAGTTCTCTGTTGTCCATCTATTAGGGTTACTTCATTACCCTCTTCAACAACAGTCATTCCTTGAAGAAAATACTGCTGGTTAGGATTATTACGATAGGAGTCAATAAGGCGAGAAACCAAATACTCAACCGAAGTCTCGTCTTTGGATTCTCTAACAGACCACTTATACCCCCTTTGGTAGCTCGGTATGATGAATATTTTACTACCATTATCTGGGTAAAAATACTCCTTAAGAGTTTTGAAATTTGTTGCCATATGTTTGAATCTTGTTTAAAATTCCACATACCCCTGATATATAGGGGAAATAATAACAGCTTCTTAGTAAATAATTATGCCCCTTGTAGTCATTTTTTGACAAAGGAACAGCAAATTAATGAGTAACTGTTATGGATGCAAAGTTAAGCAATTTTTTGAGTAATCCAGTATTTTTAGTGTTAAAAGTTCATTGTGAGCCATTTTAATAGCACTTTTACTAAATTTACTGTACTGGGAGCTTTTTCTTTTAGTTCATAGTAGAAAACTTCCTTTCAATATAAAAAACTTAAAACCACATTTCTGTTTACCTACAGGAATGAAGCTTTAAGCCTTATTATATTAACTAATTAAATAGTTGCACAGATGTGGCGTTGGATATTTCCGTGGCCATTCTGTTTACTGTATCGTACATCAGCTTGTTGAGCTTGTCATCATGACTGGTCTTTTTCTCAGGGTGAAGGGTTGGAGCTTTTGAAGAGGCGCAGGGCTTTCTTCAGATCCCAGCCGGACATGTCTGTTTCATCAGGGAACATCTGCTCGATGGTATCCTTTTGCTCTTCGATATGGAAGTACCACTCTGGTTCATGGACATAGATGAAGCGTACATCCCAATCGCTGTCAGGAGATGAGAAGCCCCATGCCCTGCTGCCGGATTCTACGGCATACAGTATCTTGATGTGGTGTAGCTCCTCGATTTCCCGAAGGTGTTTGCTGATTCTTTCCTGGATGGCGTTCTGCTCTGGTTGATTATTATTCTGTTCTTTCATTTCTTTCTTTTTTTTTATTGTTGTCTTCAATTGTCGCCTTCTTCGAAATGGAAAGGCTCTTCATAGATGTCTGCCATTTCCTTTGTCTTGTCTTTCATATAGCTCACGGCACATCGGGGAGAGATGACTCTTACTCCTGGGCCATAGCCCATGAGGACGGAGTAGAGCTCGAAGTTGATGACCACGGAGATCTGGAAGATGCAGCTGCCGTCCTTGTTTTCTCGGATGAGCTGCTAAGGGGTTTGGTCTGGATATACTTACTCTGTTCTCTGAATGCCCAGAACTTGATGGTGCGTGGTCTGTTGTCGATATTCTTGCTCACACCTATGACATCGTCAAAGAACTTTTCGCTATTGAACTTGGGATTTTCCCGGAAGGGTTCATTGATGGGCTCAACGGATACAATTCTGTCAAGGGCAAAGTTGTACAGGACCAAGTCTTTCTTCACTGAGCCGAAAAGGAACCATTTAGGTGACTCTTATCTTTCCGTCCTTGATGTCACATTTGATGATAGGGAGGATGCTCAGCTTCTGTTGCCCGAATTTTTCTTGCTTGTTACGACGTGTTCACATTCCAAAGCTAGACTATAGGATTCCAAGAATGAGATCTGTCGTATATAGGATTTGGGCATTTCTGTCAGTTCTTGTTATATCCGAATTCTCTTGTAAGAAGCACTTCCTTCCAGTAGCTTTCTCTATTGATGATTGTATCTGTTGGAGTGTGCATCGGCCATATTTCCAAAATAGAAAGTTGGAAATATTTGCGCGCATAGTCCACCCCTTCCTTTTTAATGAGTTCTACTAGCATATCATTATCTCCATGTGCAGTATTTGCATAAGTACACCATCTTGACCATATTCCATAGTCACCAGAGGCAGAACCTACATATTTCTTACCATTATTTTTGTCTGCAATGAGATAGATACCCTTCATATTCTCCAAAGCTACTCTCCAATCGTCCTTTTGGTTAGCCACCAATATCTCCAATGTTGAGAAATCTATAAGGACGTTGTCGTAACCAGGAAAATCAACACCTTGATATGGCTTTTCAAGAATCTCAAACACCTTACAACAATCAAGGTAGTTTTCCATTTTGAATGCACGGCCTCTTGCTTTGAATGCATCGCTCTCTACGACGAGCCTACCGATAAGAGATTTGCATTTCTCACAAACCTTAACTTCATATCCTCGAGTCGTTTCTTCCCAATCATCGAAGCGTTTAACAATTTCGAAGATACCTCCAAAGATATATCTGTCGGTATGGTGATAGTCTGCTATTAGTGAAAATATGTACTGTCTAGGGAAATCATCCCTACCTCCACGCCATTCATTCCAATTTATCCATTCATTGAAAGAACAGGTTCGTAAACGCTATATTTTTACCAGTTGTCGTTCTCGTTGCCGGTAAGGTCATTCTTGATGGAATGTAAACTCCTAATATTTTGTAGATACCTTATCTTCCGTTGTCATGGGCATAAATCCATACCTTCTACTCATAGCTGAGTCTATCCCAGCTGGTACGAGCCTTTTTCTTGTCGGTGTGGGTAATGGCTTTGCCAAAAACCTTCAACAGCCATGCAAAGAACATAAACAAAAATATACTTCCCATAATTTTAAAATTGTTAGTCATCACCTTGTCAAAACCGATTACCATTTTCGGATATTTCTTGGCGAAATTATGCTTCTCTTCCGGATCCTCTCGCAGATTGTAGAGTTCCAGCGGCTTGTTTGGCTTGATGTTTAATATTTTACTTTATCATCAAACTCCACATGTACTTCCAGGTTGAACTCACGGACATATATGAGGTCGTATAATGAGAAGTAGCAATGATCGTATAGATTATGAAAGGGCTGTATAAGATGCATATCTTTCGACCATTCTCTATCCAGTCCCTCATTCCAATTGTCGTTCTCAAATTCCATCCCCAACCAATTCTCCAATTTCTCATTGATACTTTGCTCAGAAGGCCGCTCTCTACTGAATCGGACCGGCCATGCGCAACCCTCATCATAGAGTGTATTGAAACCTCCACATGTGAGAGTATCCCACACCTGTTTTGCCGTTTCTGTCTGAATGGGGTGATGTGCAGGATATTCGTAACCAAGGAATATCTTTCCTTCCACCTCAAAATCTCCAGAAATGTCCTTACGATCCAGGTATTCTTGATAAACTGCCATCGTCCGGTGATAAAGCTGCGTACATGCCTTTCGAAGTGCATCATTGAAACCGATGAGGAGCTGCTTCGCCTCATCGTCATACACATTCAATTGCCATAGTACGTTGCAACGCTTTTTGAGCAAGTGCTTCATCACAAACTTTTCTTCATCCGAGTATCGGCAATACTCGTTTATTCTTGCAATGTCTTTCTCCAGCATGACTATGCGAGAGTCTTCAAATACATGTTTTATGTCCATATCTTAATCCCATAAATTACGGTTATACTTGTAGAAAAACAATCCTTTATCCGTTAAGAATCTTAATGGCTCTGTTCTCTTTAGTTCAGCCACTGTCTCCGGATCGAAGAAAGCTCCATACTTGTCTTTCCCGGATTTCCCATGATACATAAGCAAGTTCTGGTTGTACTCGGTATTCAGTACACCGTCAAAATCGAGAAAAATTATTTTCTTCATACACATTATTTATTGGATAATGAGAGATGTACCAATCCAAAAAGAGTGCTTCACGGTATGAACCCGTGAAAGCAACTCCCTTGTAGTGCTATTGTCATTTTGTGACAAAAAACATTAAAATGAGTTGTAAGAGTTATAGTAGTTCCCTGGCAATCCAAGCACAAGCCTCTGCGTCAGCTAGGGCATTATGGTGTTGGGTTAGGTCGTACCCGCAATAAGCAGCTACGGTTTGTAGTTGGTGGTTGGGTAGGAGAGATCCCAACTTCCTTCTGGAGGCTCGGCATGTGCAATGGAACTCATAATCGGGATAGTCCATCTGATACATTTGGAACACAGACTTCAGGCATCCCTCGTCAAAGGGTGAGTTGTGAGCCACCAATGGCAATCCCTCAATCTTTGGCTCAATCTCTGCCCATACCTCTGGAAATACCCTGGCGTTCATGGTATCCTCCATGGTTAGTCCATGTACCCTTGTATTCCAATAGGAATAATACTCAGGCTCTGGCTTGATGAGACTGTAGTAGCTATCCACAATCTCACCATCCCTTACTATCACAATGCCTACGGAGCAAACGCTGGTTCGTTGCTGGTTGGCAGTCTCAAAATCTATCGCTGCAAAATTCTTCATGAGTGCAAAGTTACTAATTTTAGATGTATTATCCAAATTTTTAATATTTATATATCCATACTGGTATGCCATTTTCCTTGGCAATTTCTATCATGTGCTTGGTTTCATGAAAATTTGAGAGAATTGTAGAAAGAAGTTTCAATATATATTATAGAGATGGCAGTTGTAGGCGTTTGTGAAGATGCTTGCAGCTGCCTTTTCTTTTTGTATCTTTAGGGTGTCGAAATTCAAAATTAAAGTTGTACCTTTGCACCCAAGTTGAGATTACAGAAATGAAAAAGGAACGTGAAACGGCAAACAAATATCGTCAGCAAGCTCTTGAAGGAGATTTAATGGCGATGAACAACATGGGTGTCTGCTATGCGCAAGGCATCGGTGTTGTGGAGGATCATGTGATGGCATTTCAGTGGTACATGAAGGCTGCTGAACTGGGTGATATTTACGCATGCTACAATGTGGCAGAATGCTACTACCAGGGAGATGGAGTGGAACAGGACTTCGAAAGAGCTCTTCATTGGTATCTGATTGCAGCAGAGAAAGGAGATGTACAATCACAGGTTAACGCTGCCAATGCATTTTACCTGGGGCAGGGAACTAAAGAAGACCACGTAAAGGCTCACCAATGGTGGCTGAAAGCTGCTCAAGGGGGACATCTTCAGAGCCACAGCCCAAGGATTTGAGCATGCCAAACAATGGTGCAGGGACAATGGGTACAGTATATATTAATAATGTAGTGAAACAAATGAAGACAGATTTACGATTGATACAAGAGCAGCAGCCTCTCGTACACAACATCACCAATTATGTGGCTATGAACTTTGTTGCCAACAGCCTATTGGCTATTGGAGCATCACCTATCATGGCGCGTGCCGAGGAAGAAGTGGAGGAAATCAGTAGCAAGAGCAATGCCTTGGCTCTCAACCTTGGCGTTCCGGAAAGCACCACTGCTCACTCGATGATACTGGCAGGGGAAGCTGCCATGAAAAAAAGAATTCCTATCGTATTTGATGTGGTTGGAGTAGGAGCCACCCGCTTTCGTATGGATATAGCATCACAGATTATCCTCAGGTGTCACCCTACAGTCATCAAGGGAAATGCCAGTGAGATTCAGGCATTGTACTCTCACCAGATAGGCATGCAGGGAGTGGACAGTCACCAGGAAACCTATGAGGTTGAGAAACAGGCTAAGAAACTGGCTCAGCAACTTTCCTGTATCATAGTTGTAACTGGAGCCATAGACTTCATCACGGATGGCGAAAGAATGGCTTATCTTCATGAAGGACATTCCATGATGAGCAAGGTTACTGCAATGGGATGTACTGCCACTGGTATCGTTGGGGCATTCCTTGCTGTGAACTCCGATCCTCTGGAAGCATCTTTTCATGCCATGAAAGCCATGGGAATTGCCGGAGAAAGGGCAGCTTCCCAGTCTAGAGGAACCGGAAGCATGATGATTAACTTCCTCGACGAACTCAGCAATCTTATGGCTTATGACTAGGATTATCAAAATCAAGAGACGTTCCTTCATGAAAAGCTTCATTGCAATCAATCTCTTTGACATGATTGTTACTTGCGAAGATCTTTCTAAAGTGGAACTCAACCATGAGCTCATACATACGGCCCAAGCAAGGGAGTTGTTGTATATCTCATTCTACCTCTGGTACATCATAGAATGGTTTTACTTATATCTCAAATATGGGGATTGGATGTGGGCATATTACAACATCAGGTTTGAAAAGGAAGCCTATGCTCACCAAGAAGACCTGGAATATTTAAATCGAAGGAAGCATTATTGCTATAGATGATATTACGTCGTGCCATAATCTTACTATTCCCCAGTTTTTGGGGGAACGCCCAGCAGGAGTCAACAGAGATAGAACAGGCTGCTGTTTCAGAGTAACAAATATCTGATTTTCAATAAAATTAAAACGCAGAGGTCTGCTGGCAGTAATGCCGGCAGATTTCTGCGTTTAATTTAATACATCTAATTATTCTTAAAAAAACTTGATAATCCATCTTATAATAAAGTAAATTATGTATTTTTGCATATCATAATTAAGATTAAAGCTATGACAAAGAATACAATGGCAAACAAACTTCCAAGGAAGTTGATTCAAAAGATGGAAATCGTGGGTGAGCAGATTAAGCTTGCCAGATTACGGCGCAACCTGAGCATGGCACAAGTTGCAGAAAGGGCAACATGCTCGGAAGTTACACTTTGCAAGGTAGAAAAGGGATTACCAACGGTTTCCATCGGAATTTACCTGCGTGTACTCTATGCTCTTCAGCTGGATGATGACATCTTGCTCCTGGCAAAGGATGACAAACTCGGAAGGGCATTGCAGGATATGGGACTGAAGAATCGTCAACGAGCATCTAAAAAGGAGTAGGAATGGAACGACTGTTTGTTTTCGCTGATTTTAACTGGCTCGGCAAGGCGGAGCTGGTAGGGGAGTTGTGTTATGAAAAATTGCGCGGCTCTGACAGTTATGCATTTAAGTTTGATGAGAATTGGCTTAAGGTTCATGCCGGAATCAAGCTTTCAGAGGACATCAACAACTACCCTGGCATGCAATATACCCAGCCAGGAAGTGATATTTTCGGATGTTTTTCTGATGCTTTGCCAGATAGGTGGGGACGTACCTTGCTCAAAAGAAGAGAACAGATACAGGCCGCTGAGGAAAAAAGAGCCGTCAGAACACTTTCTTCGTTCGATTACCTCATAGGTATCGATGACTTCTCCAGAATGGGTGGATTTAGGTTTAAGAAGGAAATGGAAGGTGATTATATCAATGTGTCTCCATCTCTCAAGATACCCCCATTAACAGAGATTAGAGAATTGGTTCATGCCAGTCAAGAAGTAGAGAGATCTGAAGAGAATGATGTTTTGCCTGAAAAAAAATGGATAGCGCAGCTCATCCAACCTGGTACTTCATTGGGTGGCGCAAGACCTAAAGCAGGCGTATTGGATGAAAAAGGTAATCTATGCATCGCGAAGTTTCCTTCTCGAAAAGATGACTATGACGCAGGACTTTGGGAGCACTTTTCTCACCTGCTAGCTCAAAAGGCTGGTATCCTGGTAGCTCAAACCAGGGTGTTGGGAGGATTGGGTAAATATCACACACTCCTGTCTAAACGCTTTGACCGAACTGCAGAAGCTAAGAGAATCCATTTTGCGTCATCCATGTCTCTGCTAGGATTGAAGGATGGAGATAATGCACAAGGTGGTTATGGTTATCTCAATATTGTTGATTTCATACTCCAAGGTTGCTGCGACGTAGAGAAAAACCTTCTGGAACTCTACCGAAGGGTTGTCTTCAACATCTGCATTGGAAATTCTGATGACCACTTCAGAAACCATGGCTTTCTACTCACACCAAAGGGCTGGACTCTATCACCAGCCTATGATATGAATCCTACCCTCAATGAATATCAGAGTCTTCTGATCAATGAATCTTCAAACAAGGCAGACATCAATATTCTGCTTGATTCATCTGAAAGCTACATGATTAAGAGGGAGAAAGCTGAAATCATCATCCAAGAGGTTCAAGCAGCAGTTAGTCAATGGGAAAGTTTAGCTACTCTGCTTCAAATCCCGGCTAGAGAGATGGCTATGTTTAAAGAAAGGTTTAAACTTAACCTATAATATAATGAAGCATCAAACCTATTTGCTTCATTATATTATGGGTTACTCTGCAGTCTCTATCATGTCGATGATGGTATAGATTGGCAAGATATCCAATGCAAGTTGGGTGTTAAATTGGTAAGAAAGGAGATTATTTATGTCACAAAAGAAGATATTCAGATGCCAGGATTGTGGGTACGAGACCGAAGTATATGAGGGACG
>OGFV01000220.1_pt1 | contig 25545 bp, 20 predicted proteins | sample 1571131 | NCBI WGS metagenome assembly OGFV01 (sample SAMEA2582044, study PRJEB24529) | metagenome | biome: Human gut stool | place: China | collected 2011
ACGTTAATTAACTCTCTCATTTTCAATCGATTACATAAGAATTAACAGAGTATTGGTGGTAAATCCTTAGTCATATCTGTTTGTATGAAACCTGGAGCCACTGCATTCACTGTGATGTTACGAGGGGCTACTTCTTGAGCTAAAGCTTTTGTCGCTCCTATTAGCGCTGCTTTTGCAGTACTATAATTTACCTGACCTACCATTCCTTTCAAACCAGAAAGCGATGACATGTTTATAATTCTTCCACCTCGTTTACGAGGCATCATATGTTTCAATAGGCGTCTTGTGATATAGAAAAAGCCGTTAAGATTTGTGTTAAGTACATCATGCCATTCCTCATTAGCCATCATAAACATAACATTGTCTCGACGAATACCTGCATTGTTTACTAACACAGAAATATAATCATCAGGATGTCTTTGCTCCCACAGGTCAATCGCATTTTCTATAGATTGTGAATCTGCAACATCAAAAGGTAGCAACTCTGCATAACCTCCGTTCGCCTCAATTAGTTCCTTTACCTCATTAGCACTTTCGGAATTAGAATGATAATTGATTATGACAGGATACTCATTTGCTAAGCGCAAAGCCACTGCACGTCCTATACCTCGCGAGGCTCCTGTTACTAAAGCATATTTCATATTTATTAATTGTTTTATTATATTTTTTGAAGAAACGCACTTGGTATATAGGCTGTGGCCATTGTTACCAAATCATCTACTACCACGCCTACTCTCTGTTGCCCCTGCCAGCGTGCAACTATTCCAACCACCCCTTTGAATACACCATCAATAACCTTTACCAACTGTCCTTTCTCGAACTTTGGCACTTCGACTAATGACACGATTGTATTATCCGCATCGGCAGCACAGATGATTTTGAGACTTTCCATCTGATAGTCTGGAACTATCATAGGAACCTTCTCTATTCTGCGCCCAACGTGGACGTGACGATAGTAAAAACGAAGGAATGGGAGATTTACGTTGTCGTAAACAAAGGTTTTGAGTTGTTCTTCGGTACCGTAGGCGAAGAAGATGTTGGGTAAACGTGACTCGATAACAATTTTGCGCTTACCTTTTATAAGTTTCACTACCTCGGTGGTAGGATAGAAAGCCGTGATGCCTTTGGCGGTCATATAGTCGTATGCTTTTTTCTCTCTACCATAGGTGGTGCGTAAAGCATACCAATGAGGAATTTCTTCCTCTTTTTGCGCTTTAGACTTACTTGCTATATGGGCATTTCTGGTGGACACCCCTGTTTGTGAACTCTCGGCGGAAACTGTGCTTTGAGCTTCGGGGAGGGCGTTGGAGGTAAGTCCAGCGCAAGGAGGGAATTCACCTCCTCCTGAGGTGTGTACATCTTCTGATGTCCATTCATCGACTTTCATATCGGTGCTAACTTTTTTCTAGACAGAAATCCGTTAAATTGCGACAAAAAAAGCGTGGAATCGTCCTGTTGTCCATTCCACTTCCTGAGGCTCTAGCAATTGCCTATCATAGTTGAACAGACAACGTCAGAGCCCACGCCGATATGAAAATCATGTCCGTGTAAAGAGACCTATATAATACATTTGATTGCGCCCGAAAGGGTACAATCTATGCTTACAAGGTCTCCACGGGATTGAAATAATCACACCCGGGACATCTACCGTTGACCATATTCAAGACTATGATTAACTGTTAATTTGCTAGATTACAGGAAGTCTTAAACACAGCGTCGATAAACGCCTTCCATTATGTCTGGATTGCTTTCCCACCCAAAGCCCGCTTTCGTATAGATATGTCATGGTTGACTTCACTACACTCAGCACGGCGTAGGCTGCCGACTCGGTTATCATGAAAGAACTCGTCTTACAGCGACAACTGCGGTCTGGCTATACAATCCGACTGCAAAAATACGAAAATTTATTGAGAAAAGACAAGAAATGGCAGGAATTATAAATACTGCAACACAAATTTAAGACTATTTAAGCCTAATCGCTTTAATATCTCAGAAATTTTGTATAAACAAATACTGTTTTTCATTACTTTGATATCAAAATGTGAACGAAGAACTATCTGTGTTTAGATAATTTATATAGTATTAAGAAAAAGTAGTAGCAAACAAACTCATAATAAGTTTGCTTGCCACTTTATAAATAGACCAATTAAAGACCAATTCGGACCTTCCTTTCTTGTTGTACTATAGTATCTGCGTAGAATTCTCCCGATTTGATAGTGTTGTTTTCTTTTTGAGGTTTATCACTTATATCCTTTTCTTGAACAGGCGGTGCCAATTCTAACTGTATTTTTCTATCTAACGCCGCCAGTTCCGCTTTCAGACCTTTCAGTTCTTCCTCTTTCTTCCAAGTCTTGCCAGCTATCTCTTCCAGTTGCGGTATTTCCTTTTCCAAAGCCTTGCATCTTGAATCATACTGCTCAATGTAGCTTGGTATCTTCTGTAAGGCATTCAGAAAGTTGTTTGCCGCTGCTATCGGGTCCGACTTGGCAATGTGACCGTAGTTGTACTGGTACTTGTAATTGCCCTCGACAAAAAAGCGGTTGTCAACAAATGGAAGACCATTCTCGAAACTTGTCTCGCTGACAATCTTGACTGGGAATCCGTAGATTTCTCCAATCCGCTTGTATTGTCCGCCAGTTGTCTCTTTCTCCGCCAACATTTGCAGATGCTTTCCTATAACCTCTAAGTTCGTGGACTCCACACCATCAAGAGTGATGAGGTTGAGGATGTTGCCGTCCTTGTCTTTTCTGGCTTTGCCCATAAACTTGCCGTAGTCCTCGGTCATTCCCTTGAGAGAGGCTTTGTTGTTGCCCAGCTCTGACGTCTTTGACTGCAATTTTGTTTCTGAGTCACGCTTGCCCTTGTTAAACGATTTGCGCTCACCCTCCAGAGAAGCAATCTTCTTCTCCAGCTTCGCCTTGTCAAGCAAGTCGGTATTTCCGGAGAGAATAGCCATATACTCGGAAAAATTCATGCCCGATTTCTCGTCCATCGCTCCCTCGTCAATGGTTCTCGCCCCCAAGGCTCCGCTTTTCAACTGCGAGATAAAAGTCTGCTTGCAGTGCAGGAGGTTGAACTTGTACGAGTCAAGCGACTTTTCCACCGCATAGATGATGACATCCACCTTGTTGTCGGCATAGATTTTGGCAATCTCGTTGCCGGCACGCACACCTCGACCGTCACGCTGTGCCAAGTCTGACGGTCGATCGGGTAGGTCAAGGGCATTGCTGCCCTCTTCCCCCCTAAGAACCGTACATGAGAGTTTCCCCTCATACGGCTCAAGCTTTTCTAAGCCTCTGTTTGTATGCAGAGACCGGCTCAAACTACTTCTTGTTTCCATTTGATTTGCGGGATAATTTAAAACATTCATCATGAACCAACAGATTGCATTTCTTTCCGTTTTGAACGGTTGGCATGACATTCCATGCCTTGTGCGTATCAATAGGCTCACCGCATATAGGACATTTGCGTCCTTGCTTTTCCCATAGGTACAGCAGTGACTTGCGTCCTTTTAGCGTAACAAGCATTTTCGACTTCTTTCTTTTATAGAAGTACAGACGACAGTCTGCATCAAACGGGTTCATGTCTCCTTTAATCTGCGTGTATTGCAGGAATGGAAACGATGAAGTCAGAGACAATAATGTCAATTGGTCTTCCTTTCCGTTTGGTTTCTTGAATTTTGAAGCGAAAGTCCATTTGTTCCCTCGAATGTCATGCCAATATCGGTCTTTTATCCACCGTTTCCCTTTCTTGGAATGACGGCGTTTTGCCCATTGCCATAGTGAGAGGAATATCTGATGGTCGATTCTGTGAAATGAATCACGTGTCGCCCCATGCTGATAATAACCTCCCCATCCTCGGATTTTAGAGTTCAACATTCTGATTAACGACTCCTGTCTGCAACCCTTGTTCTCCTTAATTACCTTACGGATATTCTCCATAAAGCGTTTCTCGGATTTCTTTGTCGGCTTGGTCAATATGTCCTTGCCGTATTTGCGGATATTAAAGCCAAGAAAATCAAAACCGTCATGCACGTTGGTTATCACCGTCTTTTCCTCTGATAAGGTCAGACCTCTTTCAGACATAAATTCAGCAACCAATGGCTTGATTTCATTTTCAAGAGTTTCCTTGTTCTCGCAAGTGATGATAAAATCATCCGCATAACGTACAAGGTTCACCATTGGTGAATACAACTTACCATTAACATGATGGCGCTTATATCTATCTGCAAGAGCTTTCTGCAATCCGTCCAAAGTCATATTGGCAAGTGTCGGAGAAATTATACCACCTTGCGGTGTTCCTTCCTCGGTCGGGAACATTTGCTTGTTGAAAACATAGCCACATTTCAACCATTTTCGGAGTATTGCCTTATCCATTGGGATATTGGCAAGTAACCACTCATGGCTGATATGGTCAAAACACCCTTTTATGTCACCCTCCAAAATCCATTCGGGAGAATATCCCTTTCGGAGAATGTTATGACATTGCTGTATTGCATCCATACAGCAGCGTTCCTTGCGGAAACCGTATGAACGAGTATCAGCTGTAGTTTCTGATACAGGCTCCAATGCCATAAGATAGAGTGCTTGCATGGCTCTGTCTTTCATTGTCGGTATTCCCAACGGTCGCAGTTTGCCGTTGCTCTTCTTGATATGAACTCTTCTCAGCGGCATTGGCTGGTAGCCTCTGCGTTTGAGTTGGGTTATTGCTTGCATTTTAGCTTTAGGGGTATCCCATATTTCTTTGTCAACCCCAGGAGTACAACCACCCCCGTTAGAAGTAACCCTCTTTACGGCTAAGGCTTTTGCGTAAAAAGAGTGGGTAAGCGTCCATTGCAAGGCTTTCACCTTGTTATGTCTGCCTTCCTTCTGAGCCTTTACAATACGAGCTTGAAGCTTCTTAACAGCTTGCTCCGCCTTAGTCCAGTCTATTCTGTCCCAATTTGATTGCAGGTTGTCAGTCGGCGCACACGATTGGTCGAGGAGATTTTCTTTGATTTTATCGTTCATTTGCATTCCTACTTTAAAAAGTTCTAAAAGTTTATTGTAAAGAATTACCATTTGGCTAATGTTGGGTATTTGCCTCCCAAACATTACCACAGAAGTCTGCCCACTTTCGTGGTAGGTTGATGTTGTCCCTTGTCAACTCGTGATAAGTGGCTCAAACCCTATCCGTCCCATTACAGAACGGCATTCGCTTTCTCTGTTATCTTATACCTGCACATCATTCAGCATCCATTACTTTCAGCTTACCTGTCTTTTGTCTGACAGGAGATGTACAGGCTTACCATGTTCCACATAGATAACTAACGGATAGGTTAGGTTCTGTCTCATCCTCCGACGGTCTTTACATCCGTGTAATCCTACCATGGAGAGGATTATCTGACCGCATCCCATTTTGGGTAGAGTGTATCAGTATCTTGCACTCTTTTACGACATTACGAAGTTTACTAACAGTTCGCTTACGCTAACCATACTATCCAGCCTCGCCACTCTACGGTATGATACTAACCATACTTGACTTCCCCTCACGGTTCTGTCTTGTCTTGTGAAAGTGTACTTTGTCCCGACCGCTTAATACAACATTAAGGTGCATCGGTCGGTAGGCTACCGCTGACGGAACAGCGGGTTAAAACTGATACTTAAAGTATCATTCCAACAATTATCTATGCGACTTCATGTCGCACCCACGGTGTGTCCAAATGATGAATAGCCACACACCTTTTTTGTGCATTTACGCCTGTGCCTAACATAGATGTGGAGCCGAACAATACTCGTACCGAACCCTCGTTCATGGCTGCTATCACCGCCTTTCTTGCCCTCTCGTTCTTGCACTCCTGAATGAAGCGGATTTCAGATGACGGTATGCCGTAATCCTCTATCAGCTTGCGCTTGATTTCTGAATACACGTTCCATTCGTCCGGTCGGTATGTTCCCAGATCTGAGAATACGAACTGCGTGCCCTTATGACCGTCGTAACGGTGATAGTAGTCGGCTATCATCTTCGCACAATGGCTCGCCTTATTGTCGGGATGATCCTCACAAGTCGGGTCTATCATGCGCATATCGAGAGCCATCTTTCGGGCATAGTCCGTGGCAATGAGCATCTTTGCCTTCTCTTCCGTTTCTGACAGTGGAAGTCTGCCGAGGATGGTAGCATCGCCCGTCTTGGCAAACTCCATCAGCTTTTGGATGAAGTCCTCCTGCTCGGGTGTCGGTGGTATGTTATGAAGGATCTCGTTCTTCTCCGGTCTGTCCACGCCAACTGCCTCCGCCGTGCGATAGTCGGTTATCTCGTTGTAGAAAGCAGCAAGTTCCGGTACCTTGATGAAGTATCGGAAACGCTCCTTCTGTACGATGTTGTTGGTGACGTTAAACTCGAAGTCGGTAGTCTTCTTGGCGAAGATTGCCGCCCACGCATCGAAGCAGCGGATGTCCTGACGCTCCAGTTCCTTGGGGCGCAGGTACTTGAAGAGCAGATACAACTCTGTCAGTGAGTTACTGATGGTTGTTCCCGACAGGAATGTCGCTCCCAGATCTCTGCCTGTCCGCTCCTGTATGGTTCGGATGGCAAAGAGCATATTGAGTGCCTTCTGGCTTCCCTCGCTGTTGCCGAGTCCTGCCACACGGTCGTGACGGGTGTTGAACATGAGGTTCTTGAACTGGTGGCTCTCGTCCACAAACAAGTGGTCAATGCCCATCATGCGGAAGTCCACCACATCATCGGTGCGCTGCTCGATACTGTAGGCTATCTTTTGCAACTTTGCCTCCAAGTTGAACTTTCGCTTTTCCAAGCCTTTGAGCATTCCCCTCGACACGTCCTTGCCCTGCGTGCGTATCACTTCCAGGTTTTCCTCCACGGTATCAAGCTCCGCCTGCAATATCTGCCGCTGGAGTTCTGGCGATTGCGGTATCTTCCCGAACTGGTCATGCGACATGATTACACAGTCATAGTCGTTGTTCTTGATGTTGTTGAAGAAACTGACACGGTTCTTGGTGGAAAAATCCTTCTCCGAGGCATAGAGTATCCTCGCATGGGGATAAGCTGTCTGATAGGTGGCAGCTATCTCCGCGACATTGGCTTTCAGCCCGATAATCATCGGCTTGTGAGCCATACCGAGGCGTTTCATCTCATGCGCAGCCATGCACATGATGAGGGTTTTGCCAGTGCCTACGGCGTGGTCACATATCCCGCCTCCGTTCTGCAAAAGCATCCATACACAGTCCTTCTGACTTGGGTACACACTCTTGATGCCATACTTTCCGCCAAGGGCTTTCAAGTCCAAGCCGGGGAAGGTCTGGTGAGAACCGTCATACTTCGGACGCACGAAGCAGTTGAACTTCCGGTTGTACATTGTGGTCAAGCGTTCCTTAAAGGAGTCAGACTGCTCCTCCAGCCATTCAGTGAACCCGTTGCGGATTTCGTCAATCTTGGCATTGGCAAGCTGTATGCCCTCGCTGTCACGCACCTTGATGTCGTTGCCGTGTTCGTCCTCACCGATGCTCTTCATCATGTCGGGACAGGTGTTGTGCAGGGCATGTTTCAGAAGACTCATGCCGTCATAGTGGCGGTAATATCCCTTCACCATATACTCATCCGTGATGGCCATGGTCTTCATACTGCATTTTGCCGAATATTCGTCCATGCTGTCGGAATAGACGATGCTGACCTGTGTATTGAAGAGGTGGCTCATGTAAGCGGAATACACACCTGTAGGTATCCAACGCTCACCGAAGTTGAAGTCCAGGTCCTCAAAGGCTATCGGTTCGGGAATGCTTGCCTTCAAGGCTTCCAACGACTCCCTCACGATTGCATGGTCGGGATTTTCCTTCAGCCATTCTTCTATACGCTCCGCTTTCTCTATGACATTGCCAGCAATGAAGCGGTCGGCTATCTCGTAGCCGTCTATGAGCGGATTGTAATAGATGCGTCCTTTAAGCGCTTCCGTCAGTTCCTGTTCCGGCATATCCGATAATTCAGTCATATACGGCAAGTCGATACGGCCGAACTTGTTGAGCGAGGCGGTGAGCGCTTCCTCTGGAGAATCGACATGGCTGACCTCGTCAAGCGAAAAAGAGACCGGGTGGTCGAAGATGTCTGACTTTGTGAACTGTCCGTTTTCTACCCGTTCCAACGACAGCATGTCGCGCCCTGAGGCATCCATAAGGATGAACTTCACGTTCTGCTTGGCATTGAGGTTGCCGAAGCGGATGAAGAAAGCGTCATAATAGACATTCAGACTCTCACGCATCTGCTTGTTTTCCGTCTGTTCTTCCGCTTCATAGGTGTAAAGTTTCTGATAGGCATCACGGAGGGCGATATACAGGACAGCCTTTTCTTTCTGCTCCATATTCAGATCCAACGGCATGAAGGTAGCACCATACTTGGTAAGGTCTTTCAATACACCGATATTTCTGGCAGAGTCGAGCACCATAGAACCCTCACGATGAAAACTATCCAGTTTCTCATCAAATGGACGGGGCTTCATAGCATCCTCTTTCTTCTTTGCCAGCTCTTCCCGCTTTCTTTCTTGCCCTTTTTGTTGTTCCCGCTCATGATCTGTTTCTTCCAATGTGTTCTGAGTCTTGGAATCTTCTTTTGGCTCATTCCCTTTCGACTGTCCATACCCGATTTGAGCTTTGAGAACTTCTATCGGTTCCATCGGCGGCTTGAACTTCGGATCAAGCGTATCTTCAACGCCCAAAGCCTTGAGTTGTTCCTGACGGTGCAGTTCCGCCTTTTGGCGCAGCAGCACCCTGTCTTCGGGAGCCATGGTCATCATCATCTCGTAAAAGCCGTTGATTGGCGGATTCTCTTCCCAAGAGATGCTTGCGTATGGCTCATCCCCAAGCAGGATTGGTTTTGTCTCCTGTGCTGTTTCCTGCTCTTTTGCATCTGTCAACGAAGGCTTTTCTTCTTTTTCCACAGGCTTTGTCACAACTTCAAAAGTCGGATTTACGCTTTTTACCAACGGACTTGCTTTCTTCCTTGACACTTTCTTGGCGACAGCACCCACTGTTACCTCTGCTTTCTTCTTTGTAGCATGGACAGTCAGACGGTTTTCTTCTTCCATTCCCCAAAGGTCAAACAGCGTCATTTGCACTGGTGGCTGATGATGATTGGACTTTTGGGATAGCTCTGCATCATCAGTAGGCTTTTCCTGCTTTTGCAAGGATACTACCGTATCGCTCTGCTTTTCCTCAATGGAAGGCTTTATCTTCTCTGTTTTTTCTATCTTTTCTGTTTCTTCAACCTCCTTAACTTCCTCAGCCTTTGTTTCCTCTATCCCCAAGTATCGGTTCAAATTGAGGTTCTTCTTAAAGTCTTCATGGAGCATCTTTCGCAAATCCTCTGCAATGCCTTCCACGCCATCCTCATGCGTGTATATCATTGCAGGTTTGCCGAACGGGTCAGTATCCAACTTTGCTGTTGTATGGATAATGCGTTCCGGATGCTCCAGAAAGTAGTTGTTTGTCGGAATGCGGTTCTCGTCATTATAGACGGTATCAAGCAGGTTGTCGTCTCCTCGCAGCGACTCCTTTTGGCTGTTTTTCTGGAGGATGATGAGGTCACTGCCCACTTCCGTATTGGCATTTTCCGTGAACAGGTTGTTGGGAAGACGAATCGCTGACACGAGATCAGCATGATAGAGCATCATAAAACGCGCGGCACTGTTGTTTTTGGCATTCAATACGCCTTGTGAGGTGATGAAGGCAACCAACCCGCCGTCCCTTACCGTATCAAGAGCCTTGACAAAGAAGTAGTTGTGTATGCGTCTGGTGACAAGTGCCCTCATGCCTTTCATGGCTGTATAGGACGGATCAAACACGGCAACATCGCCAAAGGGAATATTTGAGATGGCGAGGTCGAAGTAGTCATTGAAAGGCTTTTCTATCTTCTCGAATCCCTCTATGCGCACTTTCTGCTCCGGGTGCAGATGGCGGAGTATCTTTCCTGTAAGCAGGTCTTTTTCAAATGCCATAATGTCTGCCTTGGGATTGTTATCCAAGACGGAATCGACAAAGGCACCGATGCCTGCCGAGGGTTCAAGTACCTTTTCGGGGATAATCTGATGCTCTTTCAACACATCCGTCAGAGCCTCCGTAATGGCTGACGGCGTGTAGAATGCCGTGAGGACAGACTGTTTCAGACTGTCCATCAACTGTTTGTACTCGCTTTCATTCTTGCTGTTTTTACGGATAAGTCTATGCAGCTCCACTGTTGGAGCAAACAATTCAAGGTCTGACTTTGCCCAATGGACGGCATCCGCCAGTTCCCTGGCAGGGTTCAGGATGCACTTCAATCCACCGAATCCGCAATAACGCTCCAGAAGGAGACGCTCACGGGCGGTCGGCGTGCGCTGTTCCCTGTCAAGGATGAATGCCGTCTCTATAGCCTTGATGTTGTCGTTCAGACGTTGTTTTCTATTGTACGCCATTTGACTCTATGAAAAGGGCTACGGCTCCCGTCAACTCTGTATAGAGCTGGTCGTAGTCCGGTGACTGGGCAAAATCATCATCGGTGAGGTCGTAAATGGAATACACGTTGTCAACCAAAGGCAGGAGGTGCTTGACAAACGCTTCCTGATCTTCTACTGCTACCTCCAGGGGAAACTCACTGTCAACAACATCGTACAGGATGCTGTACTTGGAAAAGCGGAGACCTTTCAGCAATGCTGACATGGCAAGCTCTTGTGCCGCATCGGCAAAGAGGGCATCACGCCGTGCCTGCTCATATACCTCTGCGGCATGGTCTGCACGTTCGCGGATAAAGTCCGCATCGCTGGCTTGTGGAAAACGGTTCTCTCTGAGATGGTTCAAGAGATACAGTCCGTAATAGGACAGCTCTGTCTGTGCCTGTTTCTTTCTGTTCATTTGTCTGTTGAATGGATTAAGTGGTGAATAATAAACCGTGGATGGCGGTTGATGTTTGTGTGAAAGCAAGAAAAAGGCACTCGGTATCCCTCCGAGTGCCGCCACTTAATCCACAGTAAATAAAAGCATCCTGAATAAAGACACCATTTATGAACCATGTTTCGGTGGCAAAGGTACAAACTATTTCTTGTATCTCTTCACATTTCCTCGCTTTTCTGCTGTTTTGCGCTCTGCAAAGACGAATTTCGTGTTGAAATTCTCGTCAAAGGCAATGGCTGCGGAGAACGATTTGCCTTGCTTGCTGGTGAAACCATTGAGCGTTCTGGTCTTGCCCTTGGTAAGCAAGTCGGTGATGTCGGCATCAGTGAGCAACTTTCCTGCTACCTGCTTGAACACTGGCATACCGCACTCCTTGTTGCTGCATCTTACTACCTTTCCGAAGAACTGCATGGTACCTTGCTTGCATTTAGGACACTGGCAGCCGGAATCCTTGTGGCTGAAAAGTCTGTCACAACCTAACAATTCCGCAGTGATTTCACGGGTATAGCCTTCGATACTATGGGTGAACCCGTCTGCACTTGCTTCACCTCGTTCAATCTTGGCAAGTTCCGCCTCCCATTTGCCCGTCATCTCCACATTGGCAATCGCCATGTTCTTCACCACGGAATGCAGGGCGAGTCCTTTTTCCGTCGGCACAAGTTTCTTCTGCTGGCGCACCATATACTCTCGTTTGAGCAGGGTTTCGATGATGGCGGCACGTGTGGCAGGTGTGCCAATACCGCTGTCCTTCATTGCCTGGCGCATCGTATCATCTTCTATCTCTTTGCCTGCGGTCTCCATTGCTGCAAGCAATGTGGATTCCGTATGCAAAGGCTTCGGTTTGGTCTTGCCCTCCGTGATGGTGCAGCCAGAAAGAGTGATATGCTGTCCTTCTTGCCAGTTGGGAATGACTTGCTCCTTGACCTCATTGTCTGTTGCGTCTGCATCCTTGTCCAGCCTGTTGTTCTTTTCCTTGAGCGACAACGCTCGCCAGCCAGTCTGTCGGATGATGGAGCCACTGATGCCAAATTCGACGTCATGATCCACTTGCGCCGATACTGATGTGATGTCCTTGATGCAGTCTGCCGAGAACGCTTCAATCATCCGGCACAATATCATGTCATAAACGATCTTCTCGTCCTTGAAAAGACCAATGGCTGCATTTTCTGTGATGAGCAGGGCATGGTGATCGGTCACCTTGGCGGCATTCACGCTGTTCTTGCTGTAGTCCTCACTGCCAGGCAAGAGTTTCACTTTCTCTCCATATTCCGAATGATTCTCCAGATTCTTGAAGAGTTTGGGAAGGGTGGCAAATACATCATCCGAGATATAGCGGCTTGATGTTCTTGGATAGGTGATGAACTTTGCCTCGTAGAGTTTCTGGGCGATGGAGAGTGTATGCTCTGCCGTGAAGCCATGCTGGGAGTTGGCTTCTTTCTGCAAGGTGGTGAGGTCGTAAAGGAGCGGTGCCTTCTCCACCTTTCGCTTGGTTACTACCTTTGTGATGATGGCAGAACCGGTATCTTTCACCTTATTATATATATCGGTTGCGGAGCCTTTGTCTGCCCATCGGTTGGCAGATGTGAACTTCAGTATATTGCCACTGTCTGCATCAACCACACCGAAGTGTACCTGCCAGAACGGTTTCGACTCGAAACGCTTGTTTTCCCAATAGCGTTCGCATACCATACCAAGGGTCGGAGTCTGCACACGACCTACGGAATAGGTACCACGTCCTGCGGCTATCGTCAGGGCTTGTGTGCCGTTGATGCCGACGAGCCAGTCTGCCTCACTTCGTGCCTTGGCTGCATGATAGAGATTGTCATACTCCTTGCCATCCCTGAGGTTCTGAAGTCCCTCACGGATGGCGGTGTCCGTAAGCGAACTGATCCAGAGACGGTCGAAAGGTTTCTGGCAACCGAGATACACATAGAGGTATCGGAAAATCAACTCTCCCTCACGTCCGGCATCGGTTGCTACGATGATGCGCTCACTGCTGTCAAACAGCTTGCCGATAATTTTAATCTGGGCAAGCACACCTGCATCTGGTTTGTAGCCGTTCTCTGTCTTGACTTGTCGGGGAACAAGAACGAACGGGTCGGGAATCACAGGCAGATTCTCTGCATGGAATCCCTTCATGCCGTAGGTTTCCGGCATGGCTGGCTGCACTAAATGTCCGAATGCCCATGTCACATAATAGCCATTGCCCTGCATATAGCCTTCCTCACGCTTGTCAGCTCCCACAATGTGGGCGATTTCCTTGGCTACGCTTGGTTTCTCTGCGATGATTGTCTTCATTGTCTGTTGTTTTTGTGACATCCGCAACCGTGGGATAGACGGTCGCAGATGTCGGTTGTTATAATGGATGATTAACTCTGTGGATCAAGTGGCGGCAACTACATCTTCACGCTTCTTGCCTTTCTCTTTGGCTTCTGTTCCTCGGCGTTCTGTTCCTTCTGCTGCTTTTCGTTCTTTGGCGCAGACTGTCCCGGACTCAGCGGATCCTTGGTGTGCTTGGTCGCCTCATGGGTCTTGCCCTGCTCGTTGACGGCGACTTGTACCTTGTTCTCGTTGGTCGGAATCTGTTCCTTCGCCTGTTTGAGGTCTGGATTGTTGCGGTAGGAACGTGGCTGCATCTTGTCGAAATCGAACTTCACGTAGGCGGTATAGGTACCGCTGCCGTTCTTATTGGGCACTTCCTTGATCTCGATGGTCTTGCCTGCCACATAGTCGTCCTTCTGCTGCTCGGTCAGTTCCTTCTTGAAATAGGTGTTGAGTCGGCGGATGGTTCCGTCCTCATTGAGCCAGTGGTTGGGATCTTGCTGTTTCTTCTGACCGCCCGTATCACCTTCTGCCTTCTGCTCCTGCTTGTCAGCGGTTTGCTTCTTGTCGCCATTCTGTTTCTGACCTTGCGCCTGTCTTGTGCTGCCAGGCACGAACTCCACGCCACGCTGTTCCACATTCACCTGCAGCAGCGGTGTAAACTTGCGCCCGTTGGCAAGCTCAATCTCCTTGCGAAGCGGAATACCTGAGTAGAGCACTCTCTTGTCGTCCTTGGTAATAGGTGTCTTGCCGATGGTATCGGGTATGCGCACCTTGTTGGTCGGGATGTCAACAATCTCATTGGTGAGACGGTCGATACTGATGAAATGAGGACGCAGCTCACCTGTATTCTTGTCGGGGAAATCCACAACCTTTCCGAGGTTGCCGTTCTGCAACAGGTTCTTCTTGTCCTCTGGAGTGAAGGTATAGCCTTTGTAAGCGACATCGAGTTTAGGCTCGTTGCGCACGAAATGCGGCACGAGTTGCAACTGGTCGTTATCGTCCTTGCGGAATGACAGACGGGCCTGTATCTCTATCTGTTCACCGCCGAAGGTCGGCTTCACAATCACAAGCCCCGTCTTGCCGTAGTTGAGCAGGGCTTTCATATCCTTCTCATTCATACTGTTGAAGTCTATACCATATTTGGCACCCAATTCCTGCAGGTTCACATCGTTACCACTGATGAGGTTCTGCTTTACACCCGGAGCGGTCTGTGCCTGCTGTTCGGTTGCGGTCTGTTCTGGTTTCTGTTCCATGTCGTTCTTTTTTTCGTTGGTTTGTTCTGATGATACATTCTCTTTTTCTGTGTTAGCTTGCGTCTTGGACGCATCGTCCGATGATGCGGTTTCTTTCGCCTGACCTTCCGATTGCTTTGCCTCTTTCTCATAATTGGAGGTGTCAACCTTGTGGGCGGAAAGAATCTCCTTGTTAGCCTCCGGATCTTTCAGCAACTCCTTCATCACGCCAAGCAGGTTTTCCATCTGGTCTGCCGCTATGCGGTAGAATCCGAATCGGCTTGGCTCCTTGCACTGGCGGAAGAAGTTTCTAAAGAAACTGTCCATCAGGTCACTGTTGCGGTCAAAACGCAGGAAGTCGGGCGTGTTCTCCGCCTTGGCGGGTGCTCGCTTCGGTGTGCCGTCTCTGCTGAGTCCGGCGACGACACTGATCTCGCCCGTCTTCTCGTCACGGACTACCAGCACGTCCTGTTCATCACTCTTTTTCTTTTGTACCATAATTGTAAATTTTTAATGGTGAATACTTTTGTTATTTGAATTTCTGATGAATGCGAGTCAAGTAATGCTCCACATTCTCTTTCTTGAATTCTTTGACATTATTCTCTACAAACTGCATCACATCCTCTTCCGTGTAGTAGGTTTTCTGCCCCAAACGCTTGTAGGGAAGCACTCCCAGACTGCGATAGCGTTGAAGGGAACGAGGGGAGATTTGAAATAAGAGGCAGAGATCTTGGTTGTCGAGCAATTTTTCATTGATGGCAGAACTTCCTTTTTGCTCCGTCTCTCGTTCGTGTCTCAACATCAGCATGTCGTAGATGCCGTCTATCTTTTTGTGTAGGTCATGGAGATATAACTCCAGTTTTCTCAATGTTCCATCTTCCATGCTCATGTTTCCTTTGCTATTGTTCGTTCCTCAACCATTCTTTCTATGGCTTCAACTTGGTATCGGCATTGATTGCCAATTTTAATAAAATCAATGCGGTTCTCTGAGCGCATTCGCTGCAAGGTGCGCTTGCTCACACCAAGCATCTTAGCTGCATCGTCATTGGTCAACATCGGCTTCAATCCCTTGCCCGTCAAGTTCTCTTGAAATGCCATTTTTGCCAATCGCACGTACTGGACTATCTCTGTCAACTGTTCTGTCAGCTTTTTGAAGGCTGCACTTTCCATTGTTATTACTTCCATCTTAATTCCGTTTGAAATGTTATATAATTCGTTGTTTTTATTTCTCGGCGGCAAAATTAACCATTTGCGAAATACCCGTTTAACAACTCATTAATGACCCACGTATAATTTTCTTGATTTTTCTTGCCAAGCGGTCGGCAAACCCCAGAAAAGCACTGCCACAGTTATTCATTTTCATTGTTTTTCAACATACACACATTAACTTTGCACCCGAATTTGTTGAACCAATAAAACAGAGAATATGGAAGTAGTAACAATGGAAAAGAAGGCATTCGACTTGATGATGGCAAGATACGATGCCTTGGTAAAGAAAGTTGAGTTGCTGAAGCATAAGGCTAACGGCAAGCGTCTGAACAAATGGCTTACAGGTCAAGAGGTCTGCCAGCAACTTCGCATCAGCCAGCGCACCTTACAAAAACTTCGTGACCGCCGTTTCTTGGGTCATACCCAGATAGGTCGCCAATTCTATTACTGCCCCGAAGAGGTCAAAGCCATCGTTCCGCTTATCGCCAGAATCAAATCGGTATAGCGTAAAGCCAAACTCGCCCAAGGCAAAGCCGAAAACTTCACCCTGGGCGAGCAAACACATTTTATATTCACCACTTAATCCAAATTGTAAACAATGAACATGAACCAACTTCTTACGCATGAGAGCAAGTCGATAGACACCGCCATGCAATCCTTGAAGAAAGCCAACAACTGGCTATCCTCATTCATCGAGTCCTACAGCCCACCTTTGGACGGGGAGCGATACCTCACCGACAAGGAACTCTCCGAGTTCCTGAAGCTTAGTCGCCGTACCTTGCAGGAATATCGCAAACAAGGCATCTTGCCCTACATTATATTATGTGGCAAAACCCTCTATCCGGAATCCGAGATACAAGCACTTCTCACCACCAACTATCGTAAACCCATCATAGACGGCAAAGTTATATAAGAGGAGGCGGCTCTAAGATGTTTACTGTTAATCTCACTTTTTGCCAAAACAAGCACAAAGCAAGAATATAGAATAAAAGCACAAAGAGGAACAACCATCATCGGTCATTCCCCTTTGTGCTTATTCTCATCTACGTTTACATTGCATGCAAATCCCCGTTACAACGCTTTATTGCTCCATTCAATGAGTTTGATATTCTATAAAAAGCTTCCTTTCGCATCAAATTTTCTGTAGGCAAAATTTCATCTATCATCCTCTTTAATTTCTTCAATGACTCAATGTCATCATCGGTTCGATTAATCCAATTTCCCATATTATAGGATAACAAATATCGAACCCGAATAAAATGATTAAACTTCTGCAACGAATCATTACTTAGTCCTTTTAACTTTTTGAAAAGCAAATCAATGTCTATTTGATTAAAAATAGAAACAGAACCATAAGCACAACTATGGTCTGGCAAAGCTTTCTCGTTGAGTCCACATAAATCATCAACATTGGAATCAGAAAGGTTTTCCAATGTGCGAGTCATAACATTCTTGCACTCTTTAAGTTTTTGCTCATATATTTGATTTAGTTTGGAACACAGTTTTGGCAGTTTTTCTAATTTGTTATTTGTCATATAAGAATTTATACCGCGTTCAAATTCCAAATGAGCATCATAAATGTGTTCTGCTTCCTCAAATTTATCAAAATAAGAAGGCAAGGCATCACACAGTCTATTAAATTCTACCTCACTCAATTCTTTAGTCTTTCGAGCATCCAAAGCGACCAAATACGTTATTACATATCCTAAATTTCTAAATCCAACAATTCTTTTGTTACAAATATCTTCAACAAGTTCTTTATAAAAAGTAAGAAATTCGTCGTTTTCCATAGAGAACGAATCATTTGTTCTTTCCCAAGAACCCATCTTCTTTGGGGATGCAAAATATCCTTTGACATAATCCTTGATGGAGCTACCTGTATTTAACTCCATAATAATTTTTTCCACCACATCTATCTTAAATGTTTGATATGGTGTAATGTGGTAATTATTATATCTCTGATGGAGATTGCCGATTTTACTTCTCAACTGGTTAATCTCTTCTTTATCTGCAATTTCGCCTTTAAAATTATATCGAACCCATTTGTCTAAAAAGTCGTGACTTCCTCCTCTGTACTCACAATATGTAATAATATAAGATCCCATGACATGTATAATGACATCTTCATATCGTTCATCTTTCGAGTAATCCCACATTGTTTCCTCAAATCTACCGAAGTCCCAAAGGGCTTGTCGCAGTATGCGAAGATTTTTGCAGCCTGTTATAGAGAACACCCTTTTAATAGCTGGACGATGCTTGACAATAAACTCATTTGTAGGAGTCTGTTCTATAAAGCATTTAATTGCATCTTCAACATTCGCCTCTATCTCAAACTCACGACCGATAGTCTTTTCTTTGAAATCAGCAAAGACCTTCTTTTGTTCACCATCCGCAATCTTATTCTCATCTCCGATTATGATAAGGTGACAATGACATTGCTCCACAAAATAGTTAAGAAAGCCCAATAGCTTTTTCATTGGAATGTCACAACGCTCAATATCATCAAAGATTAAAAGTTTGCCTTTCTTTACACTATCATCATCTGAGTTAAATAATGACATAGGATCAATGTTGACATTCATCTCAAAATCAGAGGCTCCATTGTTATTCAAGTCAACCTCATGCTTCAATACAAAAGATGATGCTAACTTAAAAAGTACTTTTCCTGTTTTTGCAACTTTTCCGTAAAGTATTGGACATAAAACTCTATTCAGAGCATCTTTTACTTGCTTGATCTCACTTAAGCCATAAAGTGATACCATAACTGGCTCCAACACTTGGTCTGCAGGAATTTTCTTTTTGTACGACTTAAGCCACTCATTGATAAAGAATGTCTTTCCACATCCCCAGTTTCCTTTCAAGAAGACGGCATACTGTGGATCAGGATTTTCCAAATACCCATTTAAGAAATTCACTATATTTTCATTCATATCTATTCTCTTTTTTGTGTTTGTCTTACAAAAATAACATTTTTATTCCAGAAGTCAACAATCGTAGTCCATTATATAACAATCTTTAAGCAGAAAGGCATCAACCTTATTCTGAACACCTACTATTTCTAAGAAACCATACAAATGAAAACAGGCAGAAGTAAACAATCCTCCGTTTACTTCTGCCTGTATGTAAAATCCGTACTATCTTACTCAGTTTATGTTTCCATAGCCATTCATCACGATAATGACAGCCTGTCCTTGTTGTCCTTGAAAAACAGCATTTTGCTTTTTCTGAACAATCTTCCCAATCATATACTCACGGAATAGCTTCGCTTGAAACGTATCTATTTGGAAAGCAATCGCCATGACCATTTCCAAGTTATACACATCAGCCGAATTGCCATTATCCAACTTGATATATCGATAAGTATCAAATTCCTTCAGTGCTCCTTGCTTCCAAATACGCTTAATCGTATTCTTGACTGTCACTCCCGACACATAAAACAGTTCCGCAATCTCCCAAGCCGTCATCCATACTTCACCAAGATGGGGAGCGTAGATGACGCATTCCTCCTGTATTGTTATCACCTGTCTTTCCATATTCTGTCAATTTTGATTTTTTACTGATTATCACCTTTTTCCGTCCCCATATACTCATCAATATGGTTCAGTTGCAAAGATAACTTGTCCATGTCCTTATTCAGTTTTTCCTTAGTTATTTTTGCGTAAATTTGGGTTGTTTTAATATTCTTATGTCCCAGTATCGAACTCACCGTCTCTATCGGAACTCCATTGGTGAGGCAAATCTCCGTAGCCATCGTATGGCGGCTCATGTGCCAGGTGAGATGCTTGGTGATACCACATTTCTTTCCCAATCTTTTGAGTGAATCCATACAACTGCGGTAGTTGGGTACAGGAAACACTCTGCCGTCCTCACACAAGCCACGGTATTTCTCCATGATCTGCTTGGGATAGTCAAGCAACTTGATGTTGGCTTCTGTTCCTGTCTTCTGTCGGTTGATAACAATCCACTCACCATCGTCAAAGAATGTCTTGATATTCTCTTCCTTCAAGTTATAAAGGTCAATGAAGGCGAGTCCTGTGAAGCAACAGAACAGAAACAAGTCACGTACCATGCTCATCTTCTTTCTGGTGATTTGCACTTCCATAAGCAAGCGAATCTCCTCCTTTGTCAGAAACTCTCTTGTCGTTTCCTCTTCCTTGTACTCATATCGTCTGAAAGGGTCTTTTACGAGCCATTCATTATCAATGGCATGAAATATCATGGCTCTGAGATTACGGACAAACACCATTGCAGAATTTATCTTCATATGCTTGTCTGTTCTGAGAAAAGTCTCGTAGTCCGTGATAAAGGGTAGTGACAACTCTTTCAGTGCAATGTCCTTAACATGGTAATGCGTCTGCAAAAATTCGCCCACATAGGCACACCCGATTCTATACTTCGTGTATGTACTCAAAGATTTCATGCCAGCCTTATATTGCTTTTCCACTTCATCACGGCTTTGAGTATAGACTTTCATCAGTGTATGGCAACGATACTCCAAGCCAAGAAAGGCGTTCTTCACCTTGTCGGCAGTGACGAAGTTGTCCCTGTCCATAATCTCCTGATAATGCTTACTGATACTCACACGCATCTTGTCCAATTTGCGGTTCACTTCCAAAGCCTGCATACTCTTTCCTATCATGCGTCCGCCCTTGGTGTCCCACAATTCTGGATTGGCAGTTGTCTTGCAACTGAACTGCGCCTGTGTTCCGTCCACTGTGATACGTCCCATAACTGGAACTGTACCATCTTTCTTTACTACCTGTCTTTTGAGGTAGAAGATAATTGAAAATGTACTCTTCATAACGTCATTCTTTTTTGCGTTCAAAATTAATACATGAAGAGTCTTTTCTTGCTACGCATTTCACGGCAGAACACGGCAAATTTGGTTCGTAACCAAAAATCTTACGTTACTCATCAGTAACTCACTATAAATCAGAGCGTTCAAATTCAATTCGTAACCTTCCTTATTCTTCCGAACCTCAACATTCACCATTTGGGGTATAGGTTACGGATAGGTAACGTTCCTCTGTCTCATCTTGTCGTATTCCCGTCTTCGTCTGTCCTCGCCACTTTTAACCAAAATGAGGAAAGTAACTGATAACCAGTAAACTTTCCTCATTCTTCTCTCAAACACTTTTTATATGTACTTTCATATAGGAAAAGAAACATTTATACTTAGAAAAATTCTCCGTTCATAGACGTTGAATGTCCGTTCAACGTCGATGAACCGCCATTCATAGACGCTGAACCGCGGTTCAACGTCGATGAACGGAGATTTCAATAGGGTTAAAGAACATTTTATCCTATAATCAACCAAGACTTTTCCCGAGATTAACCCATTATTAATACAGCAAGAAGGAAGAAAGGAGATAAGAGGAAGCCTGAAAAGAAATAAAAGGAGGAGAGAAAAGAAATAAGAGAAGGGAGAAAAGAAATAAAAGGTATAAGGAAATGAGATAAGGGGCATAAATGAAGAAAAGATGTTTTTAATTTGGTGGTTTCACCATTTATTCGTATCTTTGCCAACAAAGAGAATATCACTTAAAAGAAAGGCGAGCAATTATGGCAAGAAAACTATATCCGATAGGATTACAAACTTTCGAACGAATCAGAGTGGAAGATTGGTTCTACATCGACAAGACGGAATATGTATATCGTATGGCACATACTGATGGTACTTATTTCTTCCTAAGTCGTCCACGCCGTTTCGGAAAGTCGCTGTTGCTGACTACCATGAAGAGCTATTTTGAAGGCAAGAAGGAGCTTTTCAAAGGACTCGCCATCGAAAAGCTAGAAAAGGATTGGATAAGCTATCCGGTGCTGCATTTCGATATGAGCATGGGTAAGCACATGGAGATAGCCCAGCTGGAAAGATATTTCGACCAGCAACTTGCAGAACAAGAGCAGAAATGGGGTATTACGAATCCGGCTGTTGATGCCAACGTCCGCCTCATCTCACTTATCCAGACTGCCTATAGGGAAACGGGCAAGCAAGTGGTAATACTCATTGACGAATATGATGCCCCTTTGCTTGATGTGGTGCACGAGGATGAAAAACTGGAAGAACTTCGCAACGCCATGCGCAATTTCTACAGTCCGCTAAAAGGATGCGAGAAATTGCTCCGCTTCGTATTCCTCACAGGCATCACCAAATTCTCTCAGCTCAGCATCTTCAGCGAATTGAACAACATCACCAATATCAGTATGGACGAGCCGTATGCCGGCATTTGCGGAATTACGGAAGATGAACTGGTGAACGGAATGCGGAATGACATAGAGGCACTTGCTGAAAAATTAAACTTATCGTATGAGCAGACGTTAGCTAAGTTAAAGGATAATTATGACGGCTATCATTTTACATGGCCTTCTCCAGACGTTTATAATCCGTTCAGCTTATTAACCTGCTTTGCCAAGCAGAAGATTGATTCCTACTGGTTTGGATCAGGCACTCCTACTTATCTGATCAATATGATGCGCAATTTCAACTTTCTGCCAGCGAACCTGGGCGAGAGCATGGAAGCCGGAAAGGATGACTTTGATGCTGCCACGGAAACCATGACCACCATCATGCCGCTGCTCTATCAGAGTGGCTACATCACCATCAAGGATTATGATGAAGAAACGGAACTCTATACCCTAGCCATTCCCAACAAGGAAATAAGAGTTGGATTGTACAGAAGTTTGTTGCCTCATTATCTGACCTCAAAGACTGCGATGTGTAATACTACCATCGCCAAGATGTCGGTGCTTATTAAACAGCGCAAGATAGACGAAGCATTACAGTTGCTGAAATCGTTTTGGGAGACGGTGCCTTATTGCAACAACACCCATTACGAAGGTCATTACCAGCAAACGATGTATATCATCTTTGCCTTGCTCACGAATTTCAGGATTATAGTGGAGCAACATACGTCAAAGGGGAGAATTGATATAACCATGGAGACGGACGATACTATCTATGTAATGGAGCTGAAGTTTGGAAAGACTGCCCAGGAGGCTCTTGAGCAGATAGAAAGCAAGCATTATGCCGATGCCTTTGCCATGAGCGGCAAGGAAATTATCAAGGTAGGTATGAGCTTCAATATCAAAGAAGACAACACCATCGTGTTCGATTGGAAATCATCAGAAATTTAGATGATAAAAACAAAAAGCGTGCAGGCGACTATGATGTGGCTTGCACGCTTTTTCCTTTTATATTTATCCTACAGCCACGCTGCTCTTGATAGTTCAGTAAACTTCCTTCCAATCAACCAGTCCTTTACCAGAATCATCCAGTTCTATAGCAATAGCTATTACCTTGCGCTTATCCGCCTTGAATGGTTCGGCATATTGTCTAGCCTTAATTTGCTCCGCTGCCGCATCAATGCCTCCATTGTTGCTCAGCTTCAGTTCCAGAACGTAGATGAAGTTATTGGTTTCCAACACCATATCTATCCTACCAGTAGAAATCATCTTCTCAACTTCCACCCTGCAGCCGATAGCATTGAAGATGGTACTCAAGATAAGACGGTACCTCTCTTCCATATCCATGCTGGCAAGTTTCTTATTGCTGTATGGCACATCCGCAATAAGCGCCTTCAGACATTTCATGGCTTCAGGCAAATCGCCAATTTTTAGAGAATACAGCAACATATTCTGTGTAGATATCACTATCGCATTTGATTTCAGCGTCAAAGCTGGCAAGACTATCTTGTATAGAGCCTTGCGTACTTCATAGTTTGGAATGCCCAGCAAATAAATTCCTTCCATATATCCCTTTATCGTGAGATAACCAGACTGATAGAGGAAAAGTTCAGCTCCACCACCTGTCACATCAGAAGTCTCCAAGGTATCGCTGTCTATCGGACATTTCTCGAAATCCTTCAATCTGATTTCCATATCATCTACAAACTTAGGAAGCAAAGAGGTTGCTCCAGATGAAGCCCAGTAATTCTTTAGACTGGAGTCAGCGAGGGCATTGATAAGACTGAATGGATTGAATATATCAACCATATTTTCATGACTGAAATGGTAACCATCGTAGAATGCCGTCAACTGTACCACGGCTTCATCAAAAGTCCATCCTTTCTTTGTAGCCAACCTGTTAATCTCCGATTTAAAATCTGAGAGGAGTTCATCTTTCGTGATACCGCAAAGAGCTGCATACTCAGAATCAAAGCTGATATTACTCAAATTGTTGAGTACAGAGAAAAGAGAAATCTGCGTAAACTTGGTAATACCGGTAATGAAAACAAACTTCTCGTATTTATCATCAGCTTTGAGAATGGCAAAAACCTCTCTATAGATATCCGTACATGCTTCATGATGTGGAGTCTTCCAGGAATGCTGCAATGGAGAGTCGTATTCATCGATGAGGATGGCAACCTGTTGTCCAGTTTGCTCATATGAAGTTTGGATAATGCCGTCAAAACGGTCGGCAAGTTTGGCGGTGGGCTTAGGTGTAATGTCATATTCCTTCTCTAATCTGTCGAAAGTGATGTCGAGATAAGAGCGTAAAGTTTCCGGCTCTGCGCCAGCACGACTCATATCGAGCCTGATGACAGGTCGCTTCACCCATTCCTTCTCCATCTGCATAATCTTCAACCCTTCGAAGAGTTCCTTCTTACCCAGAAAGTAGGCTTCGAGCGTATCTACCAACAGAGATTTACCAAAGCGGCGTGGGCGGCTCAGGTAATTATACGTTTTATTTCTATTGGCAAGTTGCCAGATAATATCTGTCTTGTCAACATAAAGATATCCACCCTTTCTGATTTTTTCAAAAGACTGGATGCCTACTGGTAATTTTCTATCGTTCATATCTAATATAATTGCTTGTCTAATTACAAAAAACAAAATTATCGTGACTTGCTAAGTTCACCTATATATGCCCCTTGCATATCAGGTACTTGCCATACGTATATTTCATTTCTACTACCATACTTCTACCCCTATAGGTTCTTTACCAGTACGTTCCAGACAACTTTTGCGAACCAAGTTCTCCAGTTTCTCCACCATTTTACGTTTGTTTTCCTTAGAAGCATTCCAACGGCGTAGAGCCTCTTCTCTTGTTAATTTTGTTGTATCCATATATTCTTCCTCCTATTTATTCTAGTTCAACATTCAGTCGCCAAAGTTACGCTTTTTTCTCAAAGATAGAGTTCTCACTTACATTAGGATTTATTATCTTATATATCCCAACAAATCAAGATACATCATTCTTGACTCTAAGCACTCATCTTCAGGAATATGATTTGCCTCTTTCTCCAAACTCTCAGTAGAGTACAAGAATTTGAAGCCATTCTTTTCATAAAAATGAAGCACATTTTCCTTATTATAAGCATCAACAACAATGAAACGGCAACCAGTCTTATTGTTAGGATGAACAAACCACGATGCTATGTATTCAATCACTTGTGAACCAACAGATAAAACTGTTCCTTGAAACTCCTTTGCCACTCCAAGTCTTCCTATCAATACTGCTGGATAACTTCTTGTTCTCTTTGAATTCGGAATCTTCCTCTGTATTCGATTTCTTGAAGTATTGGGTATTAATGCAGCCTTGATACTATCATTTGCTAACGTAAAAGCACAAACAATCTTCTTGTCATCTCCTGTTGTGGAAAAATAATAAGTTTTTCCCAACAGCTGCTCTGCATAAAGGAATGCATCTTGATGAAAGAAATCATCCAAGTCCTTATCTCCGCAACTAAAACTTTCCAACTCACCCTGTGTTGTAACAGGATATGGAAAGCCTCCACAACTATTTTGCAAAAGGTCCTTTTCCTCCATGTTCTTTCATATATTTACGTGAACGTTCCATTATGCGATCAATATCCTCAAAAGAAAAGACTAATTTTCTCCTCTGTGGATTACGCTCATTCTCCTCT
>OGFV01000221.1_pt1 | contig 25350 bp, 30 predicted proteins | sample 1571131 | NCBI WGS metagenome assembly OGFV01 (sample SAMEA2582044, study PRJEB24529) | metagenome | biome: Human gut stool | place: China | collected 2011
GTACATGCGAAAAGAAGAAGCTTGCATACGATATCCAGCATATGAGCGAAGGATACTACAACTTCATTAAGTTTGAAGCTGAAGCAGCTACACCAGCTGAAGTTGAGTCAAGAATTCGTATTATGGAAAACGTTATCAGATTCTTAATCGTAAAAGATGGAGAATAATTAATTGACGTTTAGGCTTTCAACTCTTTATAGAAGAGGAGATTAAGTATGAACAAAGTTATATTAATGGGAAGATTGACAAGAGACCCAGATGTTCGTTATTCACAGAATGCGGATGGTTCTATGGCAATCGCTAGATATACATTAGCGGTAGACAGAAGACGCTCAAGAAATAGTGGTGCTGGTGATGACCAGACAGCAGATTTTATAGGTTGTGTTGCATTTGCAAGAGCAGCTGAGTTTGCTGAGAAGTATTTACACCAGGGAACTAAGGTTGTTGTTACTGGACGTATCCAGACAGGTAGTTATACCAATAAGGACGGACAGAAGGTCTACACTACTGATGTTGTTGTTGAAGAACAGGAATTTGCGGAAAGTAAAGCCGCTTCTTCCGCAGCTGGTACAACAGCATATACACCATCAAGACCTGAACCAAGCGCTGCAGCTGGTGATGGTTTTATGAATATACCTGATGGTGATAGCGTGGAAGACGAGGGTTTACCTTTCAATTAAGATAGGAGGTAACTTAACATGCCAGATAAGAAGGCTGAAAGACCAGAGGGTCAGATGAGAAGAAGACCAATGCGCAGAAGAAAGAAAGTATGTGCATTTTGTGCTGATGCAAACAAGGCATTAGATTATAAGGATGTTGCTTTATTAAAGAAGTATGTATCTGAAAGAGGAAAGATTCTTCCTAGAAGAATCACTGGAAACTGCGCTAAGCACCAGAGAGCTCTTACAGTAGCCGTAAAGAGAGCAAGACACGTAGCACTCTTACCATACACAGTAGAATAAGCGCGAGTAACGATGAGAATATAAAAACAAGAACCCAGATATCCTGCTTGCAGGAATAGCTGGGTTCTTGTTTTTATATTCGAGGAGCACCGCGACTGTCATGTGGCAATTATGGCGAAGCCAGAATTGCTGCATGACTCATCGTTACGAGTTAAAAGACAATTCTTGTTTTTATATTCGAGGAGCCTCCTCTTCCCTATTGCAGCAACATATGTTATAATCCTATTATGCTTTTGCATTAGGATTACTATATTGTTTTGCAACTCATGTAGTCAACTGACATAACATATTATATGGAATTGTATTATTATGTTGATTTAATCATCATAAGAATGGAGATATTATGAATAATAAGCAGGAAAAGTCGTTCCGTCCTTCTGGAAGACTTAATTCGGTTTTTGTATGGCCTATAGCTTTGGGAATATTACTTATCATAATTGATTTTGTATTATATTTTATAAATATACCTGCGGCATCAGTAGTTGCTGTATTTACATTTGTATATATATGTGTGTGTGCATTTATGATATTGTACTTCAGGCCAAGAATTATAAAAGAAATCGTAGAGTTTTCTTCTAATTATTCACAGGTTCAAAGGCAATTGCTCTATGATCTTAGTATTCCATACTGTCTTTTGGATAATAAAGGTAATATATTGTGGATGAATGCCGCTATGCAGCACTGTATAAGCAAAAAAAATGATTACAATAAGAATATATCAACAATCATTCCTGAACTTTCAACGAATGTATTCAGAAATTTTGATGATTATAAAGAAGTAAGAGTTGCACTTAATGATAGAGATTATAAGATTGAGATGAAAAGAATAAGTGCAGATATACTTACTCAGGGGGTAAATATACTTTCAAGGGACTATAATTCATCACTTGTTGCCATGTATATGTTTGATGAAACAGATGTCAATAAGTACATTCAGAAAATCAGGGATGAAAGATTTGTAGTGGGACTTGTTTATATTGACAACTATGAGGATGCACTTGAAAGTGTTGATGATGTAAGAAGATCGCTTTTTGTCGGACTAGTAGATAAAAGAGTTAACAAGTATTTTTCTGCCGGAGCTGCTATTATAAGAAAGATCGAGAAGGATAAATATCTGGTTGTGTTCAGATATAAGTTCCTTGAACGGATACTTTCTGATAAGTTTAGTCTTGTTGAAGATATAAAAAGTGTAAAGGTTGGCAATGAAAAAACGCTTACACTCAGTATTGGTATAGGTACAGGTGCTAATGATTATGCAAGGAATTATGAGATAGCTAAGGCAGCAATGGATCTTGCACTTGGACGAGGAGGAGACCAGGCAGTTATCAAGGATGGAGATAAGATATACTATTATGGCGGAAAGAGCCAGCAGATGGAGAAGAATACAAGAGTAAAGGTCCGCGTAAAAGCACATGCCCTAAGGCAGATTCTTGAGGCCAATGATAATGTGCTCATTATGGGGCACAGCCTTCCTGATATTGATTCATTTGGCTCAGCACTTGGTATATATATCATAGCAAAGAAGCTTGGAAAGGAAGCTCATATAGTGTTTGGTGAGGTTTCCACAAGTGTAAGGCCTTTTATGAACCGCTTCATTAATAAAGAAGAGTATCCTGATGATATGTTTATAAGTAAGGATAATGCGGAGAGTTATATAAAGCCATCAACAGTTGTCATAGTTGTAGATGTAAACCGGGCACAGAGAGCGGAATGTCCTATACTTCTTGATAAGTGTAAAACAGTAATCGTATTTGATCATCACAGACGTTCAAGTGATACGATAACAGGTGCTGTGCTTTCATATGTAGATCCGTATGCTTCATCGGCATGTGAGATGGTTACAGAGATGATACAGTATGTAGATGATGGGATTAAGCTGCGTGCATTTGAAGCAGATGCTTTGTATGCTGGAATATCTATAGATACAGATGGTTTTAACAGCAAGTCAGGACCACGTACATTTGAGGCAGCAGCGTTCTTAAGAAGACATGGAGCAGATGTAACAAGAGTAAGGAAAATGCTTCGTAACGATATGAATGAATATAAGGCCATAGCTTCGGCAGTAAGTAAGTCGGAGGTGTATAAGAACGCGTTTGCGATAACTGTATTTGATGGAACTGGTCTTGAAAGCCCTACGATAGGTGGTGCTAAGGCAGCTAACCAGTTACTTGATATATCAGGTATAAAGGCATCATTTGTTATAACAGCATATGAGGATAAGTTATATATAAGTGCAAGGTCTATAGATGAAGTAAACGTGCAGCTTGTCATGGAAAAACTTGGTGGAGGTGGTCATATGAGTATCGCCGGAGCCCAGCTTACAGACTGTACTATAGAACAGGCCGTTAATACAATAAAACTCACTCTTGATAAAATGCTTGAAGATGGAGAAATATAAGAAAAAAGCGAAAATGCGTAACAATAGTTATAGGAGGCACAATCATGGAAGTTATATTATTAGAAGATGTAAGAACTCTTGGAAAGAAGGGTCAGATTGTAAAAATAAATGATGGGTATGCAAGAAACTATGTTTTACCTAAGAAGTTAGGTATAGAAGCAACACCTAAGAATCTTAATGATCTTAAGTTACAGAAGAAAAGAGAAGAAAAAGAAGCAGCAGAGGAGCTTGCAAGAGCTAAGGAGCTTGCAGCAAGCATTGAAGACAAGTCAGTTACACTTTCTATGAAGACAGGAGAAGGTGGAAAAACATTTGGAACTATCTCAACAAAGGAAATTGCTGTTGCTGCAAAAGAACAGCTTGGACTTGAGGTTGATAAGAAGAAAATGAAGCTTGATGAACCTATTAAGACACTTGGAACACATATAGTAGCTCTTAAGCTTCACAAGGATGTTACAGCCAGACTTACAGTTAAAGTTGTAGAAAAGTAATTATAAGTGAGGAACTATGGAAGATATAAGCGTTACCAGAATTATGCCAAACAGTCTTGAGGCAGAGCAGTCCGTTATAGGTTCAATGATAATGGACAGGCAGGCTATTATAACAGCAGGAGAAATGCTTGTTTGTGATGATTTCTATAACAAGCAGTATGGCATAATGTTTCAGTCTATGGTTGAAATGTGCAACGAAGGAAAGACTGTCGATATTGTGACATTGCAGGAAAAGTTAAAAGAAAAAGACGTTCCACCAGAGGTATATAGTATAGAGTTCATAAGAGAACTGTTATCAGCCGTTCCAACATCTGCTAATATACGTCAGTATGCTTCTATTGTTAAGGATAAGTCTATACTTCGTAACATTATAAGAGTTAATGAAAAGATAGCAAATGACTGTTATGCTGGAAAGGAAAGCACAAAAGATATCCTGGAGGAAACTGAGAAAAGAATATTTGAACTTGTCAGAAATAAAGGCGAAAGTGATTATAATCCTATAGATAAGATAGTTCTTGAAGCACTTGATAAGATATCAACCGCAGCCAAGAACAGAGGAGCAGTAACGGGTGTGCCAACTGGTTTTAAGGATCTTGACAGCTATCTTTCAGGACTTCAGCCATCAGATTTTGTGCTTGTTGCAGCCAGACCATCTATGGGTAAGACAGCCTTCGTTCTTAATGTTGCTGAAAATGTTGCTATAAAACAAGGCATAACAACAGCCGTATTCAGTCTGGAAATGTCAGATGTACAGCTTGTTAACCGTATGCTTTCACTTGAGTCATCAGTTGATGCAGATAAGCTAAGAAAGGGCCGGCTTGATTCCAATGACTGGGGCAAGCTTATAGAAGGTGCCGATAGTATAGCCAAATCAAAGCTTATTATAGATGCTACACCAGGTATATCTATAGCAGATTTAAGGTCTAAGTGCCGTAAGTATAAGATGGAGAATAACCTTGGCCTTATAATCATCGATTACCTCCAGCTTATGAGTGGCAGTGGAAGGACTGAGTCAAGACAGCAGGAAATATCAGATATATCACGTTCATTAAAGGCACTTGCCAGAGAACTTGATGTTCCGGTTGTCACACTGTCGCAGCTTTCAAGAGCGGTTGAGCAAAGACCAGACCACAGACCTATGCTTTCGGATCTTCGAGAGTCAGGTGCTATTGAGCAGGATGCTGACGTTGTTATGTTCCTTTACAGGGATGATTATTACAATAAGGATACAGAGTTAAAAGGTATTGCTGAGATAATCATAGCAAAGCAGAGAAATGGTCCAATAGGAACAGTAAAGATGGCATGGATACCAGAGCAGACAAGGTTTGCAGATCTTGCAAAGAATCCTGGTATGTAGATATGAATAGCTATGTAAAATAGCCTTCAGAATAAGTCATTTAAAAACAGATATGTAAATGCTATATAACAGCTATATAAAAATCCCCCGGAATCATCAGATTCCGGGGGATTTAATAGTAATGTATCTTCAAACTACTGTGGGTTTGGAGCACCTACAGGACATGTACCAGCACAAGCGCCACAATCGATACATGCATCTGCGTTGATTTCGTAATGAGCAGCACCTTCGCTGATAGCCTCTACTGGACATCCAGCAGCACAAGCACCACAACTGATACAATCATCATTAATTACATATGCCATAATAATATTCCTCCTTGGATTTATAGTATCAACATTATACGATAATGCTATGAAAAAAACAAGAAGATTGATGTATTCTTAATAGAATTTATGGAAATATTAATCTTAGATTAAGATTATAAGAATAAATGCATAAGGATTATGAAAATTATGCAAATTAGAACATTAAGATTGACGTATGTCTGCTAACGTAATATTATATATAAGATATACGTTCCGGGTATTATACGCCGTTATTATAGTTTATGTTAACCGGCTGGATATTGGCAGGTTTTACAGTAATCTATGCATGTGCAGCTTAATATGCGGATAAAGAATATATGGAGGATACTAATATGGCAAGAGTTAATAAGGACACTACTATTGGTGAAGTTATACAGATTGATGCAGGTGTAATTCCTATTCTTATGGGAGCTGGAATGCATTGTGTTGGATGCCCATCATCAGCAGGTGAAACATTAGAGGAAGCTGCCATGGTTCATGGAATTGATGGTGATATGCTTGTAGAAGAAATCCAGAGCTATCTTGATTCATTAAGCTAATAAAGACATCAGACATTATAAAAATAATATGTCATAAACATGACAATAAAAAAGGTCAGAAGCTTTTATAAGTTATAAGCTTCTGACCTTTTATTATATGCATTCGACATGAATCATAATGCTGCGGCAACTCTTATGGCATGCCTGCCGATAATAAGTTCACCATGTTCATTAAAGTAAGCGGCAGAATCCTCAGTGAAGGATTCTTTAGCAGCATATTCGGAAAGTATGTTACATACTTTGTTAAAGTTCACTGATGAGCAGCCCTCTTTCTTAAGAATAAGATAATATCTATCTGAACCTGGCTTTTTATATAATGAATTAGAATCGTTATATATAGGAGCAATAGCTCTTGAGGCATCAGAAAAATCATCCATGGATTCAAAAGAATATATCCTGGTTTTTATCACAGGCTTAGCTTCCTCAGCTTCCTTTTTATCAGCTGGCTCATCTGTGTTTTTAGAAGGTAGTGTAGTGTTATCTGGTGTCTTATTCGTGTTGTTTAAGTACTCACGTACCTTACTGAACAGATTCATAAGATCATCACCGATAACGCCTCCTTCTGATTTAGTCTGTTTGGTGTCTATGTCAAGCTCATCCCCTGCTGTTGGTGGAACTGATGAATCAGTATATGAAGAGCTGTCATCGATAGTTTCCATATCTGAATACTCATCATCATAGTCATATTCTCCATCATCAGAAGGAGAGAATTTGGAAAATCTTGTATCAAGTTCTTCCGGATTCTCAACTTTTGTAACTATAAGCACAATACAGTCAGCCGAGATAGGAATCGCTTCAATCATCAGGGGAATATCTTCAGCCTCAAAACCTACTTCATAGGATGCCTGCTGCATCATGTCCCTGAAAAGTTCTTTTGCTTTATCGCTGCCATACGCAAGTTCGCTTATCTTTAATTGTCTTGAAGCAAGGTCGTCCTTGTTGAGAGTGCAACGTATCTGGTTTTCATTAACTCTTTCTATCTTCATAACAATCTCCTTTCCTGCGAAATGCATAGTAAATTCATATCTATGCAAATATAATACTCATTTTTCATAGATATGTAAAGAAGTCATACACATACTTAAAATAAAAAATGTGTAAATTTTATCAATTTTTGACAAAAATTATAAAATTTGATATTGATAATATATTTAATATATGTTATAAAATAAACAGAGTGATTAGAACTGAATCAACTGGAGGTGAGAAAAAGAGTTTAACGAAAGATACGAGTTTATTAAAGAACTGGGAAAAACCAGTTATTCTAGTGTTTATCTGGTCAGGCACACAGTATTAGATGTGTTGCGGGTGGCCAAGGTTATCAACAAGGCTTCATATGATAAAGGCCATATCATAAGAGAAGCCAGTCTTATTAAGAATCTTAAACATCCCCACATACCTGTTATTTATGACATATATGAAGATGATATAAGTATTTGCATTATTGAAGAATATATATCTGGTAAATCTTTGCGTGATTTCGTGTGTGAATCAGAAAAGCTGGGTATAAATCAGATATGTGATATAGGAATAAAGTTATGTAACATATTGGAGTATCTGCATAACTATTGCGGCGGAATAATCCATCTTGATATTAAGCCGGATAATATTATTATAGATGATAACAATAATGTTAAGCTTATAGATTTCGGTAATTCATTATATAGTTATGAAACGAATGATCAAAGTATGTTAAGTCCAGGCTTTGCAGCACCAGAGCAGTATCAGGGTGCACAGCCAACAAAACGTACTGATATATACAGTGTGGGAATGGTTCTTAAGTTTATGACAGATGCCAGCGGTTTTAGCAGGATAAGTCATAAAAGAATATACCAGGTAATAATGAAATGTACACGCCACAAGCCGGAGTTAAGATACAGAAACGTACAGGCTGTGAGTTGTGCATTACAGCATATAAGCTGCCAGTCGGGACGACTGGGTAAAATAAAAGAAGGTAATAGTCACTCATATGTTATAAGAATATCCGGAACAAAAAGAGGAATAGGAGTTACTCACATCGCGTTAAGCATGGCATATGCAATTGGAAAATGTGGAATCAGCTGTGTTGTAACCGAAAAATCAGGAAGAAGTGATATACAGGCTATAATGCTTAATGGAAGGCTTGATGAAAACGGATTATTTACATATAATGGTGTACATTTTGCAGCAGATGGTATCAGTTATAAGCTGCAGAATGAGAAAAGCAGTCCGCGTTATAAAGTGATAATAGTGGATGAAGGAATACATGGCACTGATAAAGTTAACTATGAAGATATTATGTGCAGTTTATTTAATAATTATAAGGTTATTAATATTATAGTTGCAGGTGGAAAGTATGGCGTTGCTAATGAGTGCAGCATCATTAACAACTGTATATATGACACCAGGCTTATGTTAAATCTTATGGATAAAACTCAATACTATGAATATGTAAACTATATCGCTGATAGCAGGATGTGCTATAGGATTCCATGTATGTATAACTGGCATGTATGTAATGAAGAATTTATTCCGGTGATAAAAGATTTCATTCAGGATAATATGCCTGAAATATGGGAAAATATAATAACAGACTTAAAAAAGGAGAAGTTAGGCTTATTATATGAAAAGGCGTATATTATCAGATATAAAATCTTTAAGGTGCTCTGGCAATGTTTCGGGGGAAAAAGTATTACATGTAAAAAAAGAAAGCCGTAGAATATATAAGGAATACAGAACATCAGCGAAATTAACCTCAATAAAGCTTATAGGTGTGGCTGGTTTATGCAGTGGTGCAGGCACAACTCAGATGTGTATAATGCTGGCTGTTTTTATGGGAAAGGTATTAAAAAAGAAAACTGCTGTAGCAGGAGATGAGGTTACGTACAGTCTTATGCTAAGACAGATGCAAAAGGCATCAGCGATACAGCATAAGGGCATAGCAAGCCGGCATGCATACAGTATGGATGGCATTGATTATTACTGTGGAATACGTGATGAAGACATAGGAATATTAAGGCAGAAATATGATGTTATCATACTGGATATAAGCTTTGAGAATACATTTGATAATACAAATGTTACATTTGCAAGGATGGTATCGAGGTTATCAGCGTGTGATGAAAAGATTCTTGCAGGGTCGATGCTCCCATGGAAATCAAGAGAATGTGAAAAAAAGATGGAAAGAATAGAAAGATTTCTTGATATAAGAGGATTAAAAATGGTTACATTGGCTGCATGTGATAAGGAAGCGGTGAGTATAATTAAAAAACATGGGGTTGAAGTTGTTCTTATCCCATTTGAAAGAAATCCATTTGTCATAAGTGGTGAAAATCTTAGAAGTTTTCTTGAACTTCTAAAGATTACGTAACAGTTAAAAACTTATTTAGTACGTTTAAAATTATAATATCACGGATATATAAAAGCGGTTCCTTCGCTTACAGGTTATTGCAGGGGAACAGGTTATGACTAATTCCCCTGTGATATCCCTATTATAAGTACTTCGCATTTGGAAAAATGTATGCTAATATAAGATAAAACACTGGATATGATTGGAGATTGTTATGGAAAGTAAGGATAAAACAAAAATAAAGCTTGGATTAATAGGTGTGGCTGCAGCTGTAATTCTAGCGGGAATTGTGGTAGGAGCAGTGTTTGTCAGAAAATATTCACCATCTAAAAAGTATATGGATGGGTATGAATATTTTAATGTTGATAATACATCGGATAGTGCTCTTATTATAATCAATGGTTCTAAATACGAAGATAAGGGTATGAAACTTGATGGAAAATGGTATCTTCCAGTTGATTTCGTATCAGAAAATATCAACGTGAGGTTTTATAATGATGCAGAAAGTGGAGCAGTTCTTTATACAGATGATAAAAGGACGTATGAGTATGCACCAGGGAAGGATTATTACACTGATAATGAAAACAACAGCTACAAAACAGAATATCCAATAGCAGTAATGGTAAATGATGATAAGTATGTAGCCTGGGAATATGTAGCACAGTATACTAACTGTACATATTCATATGGAAGTGCACCTGAAAGGATATGTATACGCAGCATATCAGGTGAAGAGAAAGCTGTAGTGGCTGATAAGGATACATATGTAAGATATCGTGGCGGAATAAAGAGTGATGTGCTTGAGAAAGCAGCAAAAGGAAGCATGCTTTACTATGTTGATGATCTTGATGACTGGATAAAGGTTACAACCAGTACAGGTTATACAGGATATGTAAGAAGTAAAGATGTTTCGGATGTATATGAATATGTACCAGAAGATACTTATGTTGAGGATTATGCAAAGGTTTTATCTGATTCAAAGATAAGACTTGGATGGTTCCAGACAGGTGGGATAAGTGGTAACAGCAAGGCAGCAGGCCTTGTCAGTGCATCAGCAGTTAACGTGATATCACCAACGTGGTACAGCGTTACATCTGAGCAGGGAGACGTTTCAAGCTATGCACAAGGGGCATGGGTTAATGATATGCATGCAGATGGAATAAAGGTGTGGCCGCTTATCAATGATTTTAACAAGGATATAGATTATAAAACTTTGTTCTCAGTAAGAAGCAACAGAAGAAAGCTTATAGATACACTTATGAGAGATGCCGTTTCTTATGGATATGATGGGATTAATCTTGATTTTGAAAATATCAGAAATGAATATGCAAAGGATTTTCTTCAGTTTATAAGAGAGCTTGCACTTGAATGTCATAAGAATAATATAGTTCTTTCAACAGACAATTATAAACCAGAGGCATATAATAAATTTTACAATTTAAAGGAGCAGTCATCATATGTTGATTATGTTGTTGTTATGGCATATGACGAGCATTATGCAGGCTCGGAGGCAGGCTCTGTAGCTTCGCTGCCTTTTGTAAGGGAAGCTGTAAGTGATACTATAGATATGGTTCCATCCAAGCAGGTTATAGTAGGTATTCCTTTCTTCACAAGAATATGGAGCATATCAGGACAGACAACAACAAGCCGCGCAGTAGGTATGCAGGCTGCGATTGATGAGCTTAATGCTGATGGAAAAACTGCACCATGGAATGAAGATGCCGGACAGTATGTAAGTTCATATGATAAGAATGGTGTCACTAAAAAGACATGGTTTGAGGAAGATAAGTCTATAGAAGAAAAACTTAAGGTCATATCAGAATATGATACAGCAGGTGTTGCAGCATGGAAGCTTGGATTAGAAAAGGCATCAGTATGGAATGTGATAAGCAGATATATTAATTAGGAATAAATAATGCAGACTGGCATACACTTTAAGAAAAAAGGTATGTGATTAATATGAAGTTCAGATTAAAAATATTGAAGGTATCTTTGTTTGTGCTTTTAGTTCTCACAGGTGTATATATATTCCATTATGCAGAAACTGGCAGAAACACCATAGGAGGTGTTGAAGCCGAAAACACAGTTGAGGATGTTAATGTTGCAGAAAAAGTGGTTGCCATTGACAGTGGTCATGGCGGAATAGATCCAGGTAAAATAGGTGTCGGCGGTATATATGAAAAGGATGTTAATCTTGCAATATCAGTTAAATTAAAAAAATTACTTGAACAGTCTGGTATAACTGTTATAATGACAAGGTCAGATGATAATGGATTATATAATGAAAGCGACACAAACAAAAAAGCTTCTGATATGAAGAAAAGGTGCAGTATAATCAATGAAAGTAATGCTGATGCGGTTGTAAGTATTCATCAGAACAGTTATGTGTCTGGGGAATCAAGAGGTGCACAGGTATTTTATTATAAGCAGTCAGCTGAAGGAAAAAAACTGGCAGGTATTATACAGAGACATATAGTAAATGAAGCTGATACTACTAACAAACGTGTAGAAAAGGCGGATTCGACATATTACCTGCTGCTTCATACGAATGTACCAGCTGTCATAGTTGAATGTGGTTTTTTATCTAATCCGGAAGAGGCAGGAAGACTTAACAGCGATTCGTATCAGCAGAAAATTGCCGGGAGTATATACAATGGTCTTATGGAATATCTGACCAACGAATAATATAAAAGAGGTGTAAGTGACAGTGGAAACGATTGTTGCAAATATTACAGGAAATCCCAAAGAGGATGACAAAATATATGATAAGGCAGGAGAAATACTAAGAGCAGGCGGTCTTGTCGCATTTCCAACAGAAACAGTTTATGGACTGGGGGCAGATGCACTTGATGTGAAGGCCTCTGCAAAGATATATGCGGCTAAGGGAAGACCATCAGATAATCCGCTTATAGTCCATATCGCAGATATGGATGCACTGTACAAGCTTTCAAGTGAGGTGCCAAAGACAGCATTAAAGCTTGCCGAAAAGTTCTGGCCGGGACCTCTTACAATGATATTAAAAAAGTCGGATATAGTTCCTGATTCAATCACAGGTGGACTTGGAACGGTTGCTATAAGAATGCCGAGCCATAAAGTGGCAGCAGAGCTTATAAGAAAATCAGGTGTATATATAGCGGCACCTAGTGCTAACACCTCTGGAAAACCAAGCCCTACGCTGGCAAGCCATGTTATAAAGGATCTTTCAGGAAAGATAGATATGATAATAGCAGATGATACAGTAGATATAGGCGTTGAGTCAACTATTATTGATCTTAGTGAGGAAGTGCCGGCTATACTTCGTCCTGGATATATAACAAAGGAGATGTTTGAGGAGGTTATAGGCAGAGTGACTATAGATCCGGCTATAACTGACGGGGTGAAGGCAGGGGTTGTGCCAAGAGCACCAGGCATGAAATATAAGCATTATGCACCGGATGCAGATCTTAAGATTGTTGAAGGTGACATGGCTAAGGTTGTTGATTATATAAACGATAACACGAAAAAGCTTATTAATGAAGGCTTTAAGGTAGCAATAATGACTACCGATGAAACAAGGCATTTTTATACAGATGGAATAGTTATTTCCATGGGACATAAGAGTGATGAGCTAAGCGTTGCAAGACATTTGTATGCGATACTAAGAGAGTTTGATAATGAACATGTGGATTATGTATTTTCGGAAAGCTTTGAAACAGAGAATGTTGGACGTGCAGTCATGAACAGATTGATAAAAGCTGCAGGGCATACTATAATACACGTATAGATAACAAGATTGCAGTGTGAGCCAGGATGGTGTTTCGTTATGAACAGATTTAATAAAGTAATATTTGTATGTATGGGTAATACATGCAGAAGCCCTATGGCTGCAACGATTATGTCTAATCTTATGCCGGAGATGAGAAGTGAATCAAGGGGAATGGTTGTGCTTTTTCCTGAGCCTTATAATCCAAAGGCAGTTGCAGTAGCTTCAAGACATGGAATGATTATGCCTAGTAATGTTTCAGCCCAGATATCCAATGATGATTTTAGTGTAGATACGCTTGTGCTTACTATGAACTTATCTATGAAACAGAAAATGTATGATACATTTGACAAGGCTATAAATGTCTTTACACTTGGTGAGCTTGCCGGAGAGGGCGATGTAGAAGTGCCAGATCCTTATGGCAAGGGACTTGAAGAATATAATAGGTGTTTTGAGCAGTTATACAGTCTTGTTGCAAAGGTTGTAGATGTAATAACCTCACCAAGGAACAATCAGGATTGATAAACAATAACACGATAATAAAGGAGAAAATTATGATAGCAATTGGATGTGATCACGGAGCAGTAGAACTTAAAAACCAGATGATAGAGCATCTTAAGAAGAGAGGAATAGAGTGTAAGGATGTTGGAACATATACAAGTGAGTCATGTGACTATCCTGTATATGCAAACAAAGTAGCGGATCTTGTAACAAGCGGTGAATGTGAGCTTGGTATTCTTATGTGCGGAACAGGTATAGGCATGAGTATGGCTGCTAACAAGGTCAAGGGAATAAGAGCTGCACTTTGCAGTGACTGTTTTAGTGCACAGGCAACAAGAGAGCATAACAATGCCAACGTACTCTGTCTTGGTGCAAGAGTAATCGGACCAGAGCTGGCGTTCAGAATAGCAGATACATTCCTTGATTCAAAATTCAGCAATGATGAAAGGCATATAAGAAGAATATCAATGTTTGATTAATGTTTGATCAATGTCAGAAATGGAGAGATATGAGCGATAAAAGAAAGGACTATATATCCTGGGATGAATATTTTATGGGTGTTGCCAAGCTGTCAGCACTTCGTTCCAAGGATCCTAACACACAGGTTGGTGCATGTATAGTAAGTAATGATAATAAGATATTATCTATGGGATATAACGGACTTCCTATAGGGTGTTCTGATGATGAATTCCCATGGTGCCGTGAAGGTGATCCACTTGATAACAAGTACTTTTATACGACACATAGTGAACTTAATGCAATACTTAATTACCGTGGTGGAACATTAGATGGAGCCAAGATGTATGTCACGCTGTTTCCATGCAATGAATGTGCAAAGGCGATTATACAGGCGGGAATTAAAACTATTGTGTATGATTGTGATAAGTATGCGGATACAGCTTCAGTCATAGCATCAAAGAGGATGCTTAACGCTGCAGGAGTAAGATATTATAAGTATGAGTCTGATAAAAGAGAAGTGACACTTCAGTTATAGCAGATGTAGCAGTCGGCGTGGCGATGTGCAATAAATATATATAATTATGCCGGGGTCAAAAGCCCCGACTTTAATACCCATCATATTTCTATGCAGAAGAATGCATAATATAAATATGATGGGTATTATTAAATATAATGAGTATTATGTTGTTCACTAATAAATTATATGGAAGCTTCGTAATCTTCAAGAACCTTAAGATATCCGTGGAATGTTCCGGAATATATTGAAGTTAAAAGATTATTCAGCTTGTGAAGTGATTCTACAAGCATGTTGTCAGATATAAGACCATCGCTGCAGGCATCTGCAAGCTCATCAAGGTCTACTACACGTACAAAGCCTGAGTTTTCTATGATAACATCAGCTAACAGATCAGTAAAAACGTATGTATCAGAAGCTTTATCGTAAGCTGTATCTATGATATCACAGTATATATAAGCCAGGGTGCCATCCTGTTTATAGAACTTACTTATTTTATAACCTTCTTTTAGTACGTAATAAGATACGCCATGTGAGAATTCCGCTTTAGGACGGAAGGTTTTCCAGCTGGTTATAATAGTATCTTCATCAATATGTATGATGGTATCGTCTTTCAGGTTGACACATTCGCTTGGGATAAGACGTTTACGGAATAAAGTTGCCATACGTATTCCTCCTGGTTAAGTAAATGAATTTTATAGCACATATTTATTATGGAAATTATAGCAAGCAGATATATAAAATTCAACAAAAATGTGGATAAACGTTGAATAAAAAATTCAGATATTATTCTTTGTGAAAAATTAGTCAAAATGCCTAGACATCAAATATCTGAGTGTAAATATTTGGGAAATAAAATATATAGACAACATTTGTTTAAAAGGGTATAATCGGTATAGAATTTTAAAGTGAGTGGGTTATCATTAGTGTATGGGAATGAGGAATTGCATTGAAGAATATAGTATTAATATCCCAGCTTAGCATATGCGTTATGGTTCCAACGTTTATATGTCTGGCACTAGGTCTATGGCTGGATAAAAAGTTAGGAACATGTTTTACTATTCCACTGCTTATACTCGGAATTGCGGCTGGCTGCAGGAATGCATACGTGCTTGCCATGAATTCCATAAAGCAGGATGAGGTTAAGAAAAAACTTGAACAGGAAAAGGATATACAGCAGAAGGTAGAACGATATAACAAAGCACATAAGGATAACAACTAAAAGAGAGGAGTATAATGCATGATTGAGAAAATCAAAGATATTAATCCCTCTATCCCAGGTATGCTTATAGTACAGCTGTTGTATCTTATCGTGGGAGAAGCTTTAATAATATGTATAGCCAAAACACCGCTTAAGCCTGCCATAGGTTTTGCAGCAGGTGTGGCGTATGCGGTTTTTAGTACCTTTCATATGAGTTTACGTATAAGAAAGGTAGTGTATGGAGGGGCGAATACAAGCGTTACATTTATATTAGGCTATGTAATACGTCTTATAGTGATGCTTGTTATGTTTACAGTATTGTATGTTTTTGATTTGGGGGATTTGTTATTTGCAATACTGGGAATGTTTTCAATGAAAGTAGCGGCTTATATACAGCCGTTTACTGATAAATTAATCAACAAAATAAAAAAAGGAAGGTGAGAAGGTGGGAAGCTCTTATGTTAACACACTTGTAGCATGTGATTCGAGTTTTATGATTCATAGCCTTAAGGAGTTCCATATTCCAGGCATTGATTATACATTCAGTATTAACACGACACATGTTGCTATGTTGCTGGTTTCAATCTTCATAATTATCATGGCGGTTATTGCCAGGGTGAAGATTAATAAGGTCAAGCCTGATGATACACCTGGGATGTTCCAGAATGCTATAGAGATTATAGTGGAGATGCTTGGAACGATGGTTGACGGCATTATGGGAAAGAATGCAAACAAGTTCGTCAACTATATTTCAACATTATTCCTATTTATTATAATTTCCAATATATCTGGTCTTTTCGGACTCAGGCCACCAACAGCTGATTATGGTGTTACGCTATGCCTTGGTCTGATCACATTTATACTTGTTCAGTTCAATGGTATAAAGAAGAATAAGGTAGGACATTTTGCTGCATTATTCCAGCCAATCTGGTTTTTGTTCCCTATTAACCTGATAGGTGAGTTTGCAGTTCCGTTGTCTCTTTCATTGCGTCTGTTTGGTAACGTTATGTCAGGAACAGTTCTTATGGGACTTATCTATGATTTGTTAAAGCCATTTACAATTGCTTATCCGGCAGTACTTCATGCATACTTTGACTTGTTCTCAGGATGTATTCAGGCGTATGTATTCTGTATGTTGACTATGGTTTATGTTAACGACAAGATAGCAGATTAAGTTGAAATATAATTTCCGGATATAGGGGTCTGGATATTAGATTTTCATAGTTAGTCCAGGCATGTACAAGATTCATACCTGGAATGTTATATGCTAAATGCATATAAAATATTGTGTAATGTGCACATTTTGATTGCACGGTGATAAAATAACCGGTGCTTAAATTTTATTAACGGAGGATTTTAAGATGAATATTAGTGGACAGGAATTTATTCAGGCTATGTCAGCCATTGGTGCAGGTATTGCGATGATCGCAGGTGTTGGTCCTGGTGTTGGACAGGGTATTGCAGCAGGTCATGGTGCAGCAGCAGTTGGACGTAATCCAGGTGCTAAGTCAGATATCACTTCAACTATGTTACTTGGACAGGCCGTTGCCGAGACAACAGGTCTTTATGGTTTCGCCGTAGCTATTATCTTAATGTTCGTTCAGCCATTCAAGGGTTAATTAAGAACGGAATATTATATTCATAAGGGTAAAGGCCCATTAAGATAATGGAAAGGAGGCCAACAATTGAATTTCGGAAGTACATTTGTGGCTCTTGAAACATCAGGAAGATTATTTGGACTTGATTATCAGCTCTTATTTGATGCTGCGATAACAGCCATTAACGTATTCATATTATTCCTGCTTTTGTCAGTTATTCTTTTCAATCCTGTTCGTAACATGTTAAAGAAAAGACAGGATAAGATAACAAGTGACAGGGAAACTGCTGAAAAGAACAGGGAAGATGCTCTTGCCATGAAGGCAGAATATGAAGAAAAGTTAAAGGCTGCGAATAAAGAAGCAGAGCTTATATTAAGTGATGCCAGAAAGACAGCTATGCATAATGAGCAGAAAATCATAGATGAAGCTAAAGAAGAAGCTGCAAGAATTATCGAGAGAGCAGGTAAGGAAGCAGAACTTGCAAAGCAGACAGTGGCAGATGAAGTTAAGCAGCAGATTGTTACTGTATCAGCTATGATAGCTTCTAAGCTTATCTCTAAATCTATTGATGAGAGCGAAAGTAATGCAATTATTGAACAGACTTTGAATGAAATGGGTGAGAACACATGGCGAAATTAGTAGAAACAACTTACGGTGAGGCTTTATTTGAGCTCGCCATCCAGGAATCTAAGATCGACGAACTATGTGAAGAAGCACAGGTTGTGATAGATGTGTTCAAGGATAACCAGGATCTGGTAAAGATATTAAGGTCACCTAAGGTAGAAAAGGGTGATAAGGAAGAACTTATAAAGAATGTATTCGATAAGTTCGTATCTAAGGATATTACAGGACTTTTAACTGTTATGGTGTCTAAGGACAGACAGGACAAGATAGTAAGCACGCTCCAGTACTTTATAAAGAGAGTATATGAGTACAAGAAGATAGGAGTGGCTTTCGTTACCACAGCCAGACCTCTCACAGATGATCAGAAGCTGTCAGTTGTAAGCAGACTGCTTGCAACAACTGATTATGTGGATTTCAAGATTAATTATGATATAGATGAATCGCTTATAGCGGGCATGGTCATAAGAATCGGAGACAGAGTCGTAGACAGCAGTGTAAAACATAAAATCGATGAGCTTGCCAGGAATTTAAAGAATATCCAGCTGGCATAAAGCTTGAATCTAATAGAAAGTAGGTGCATAAAGCTAATGAATTTAAGACCGGAAGAAATCAGTTCAGTTATTAAAGAACAGATTAAAAGATATTCTGCCGAACTAGAAGTATCAGAAGTTGGTACAGTAATTCAGGTAGCAGATGGTATCGCTAGAATCCATGGACTTGAAAAGGCCATGCAGGGAGAACTTCTTGAATTCCCTGGTGAAGTATATGGTATGGTGCTTAACCTTGAAGAGGACAATGTAGGTGCCGTTCTTCTTGGTGATTCAAGAAATATAAGCGAAGGTGATACTGTCAAAACAACTGGACGAGTAGTTGAAGTTCCAGTTGGTGATGCATTAACAGGACGAGTTGTTAATGCACTTGGACAGCCTATAGATGGCAAGGGTCCTATTAACACAGACAAGACAAGAAAGATAGAAAGAGTTGCTTCAGGCGTTATCACAAGAAAGTCAGTAAGTGTTCCACTTCAGACAGGTATTAAGGCTATCGATGCCATGGTTCCTATCGGAAGAGGACAAAGAGAACTTATCATCGGTGACCGTCAGACAGGTAAGACAGCTATCGCTATAGATACTATTATCAATCAGAAGGGTCAGGGCGTACATTGTATATATGTTGCTATCGGACAGAAGGCATCAACAGTTGCAAGTATCGTTAAGACTCTTGAAGAATATGGTGCTATGAGTTATACAACAGTAGTAGCATCAACAGCAAGTGAGCTTGCACCTCTTCAGTATATTGCTCCTTACTCAGGATGCGCTATAGGTGAAGAGTGGATGGAAAACGGTGAAGATGTTCTTGTTGTATATGATGACTTAAGTAAGCATGCAGCAGCATACAGAACACTTTCACTTCTGTTAAAGAGAGCTCCTGGACGTGAGGCTTATCCTGGAGATGTATTCTATCTCCACTCAAGACTTCTTGAGAGAGCAGCACGTATGTCAGATGAGTACGGCGGAGGCTCACTTACAGCCCTTCCTATCATCGAAACACAGGCAGGAGATGTTTCAGCATATATCCCTACTAACGTAATATCTATTACAGATGGTCAGATATATCTTGAAACTGAGATGTTTAACTCTGGTTTCAGACCAGCGATCAATGCAGGTCTTTCTGTATCAAGAGTTGGTGGTTCAGCACAGATTAAGGCTATTAAGAAGATTGCTGCTCCTATCCGTACAGAGCTTGCACAGTACAGAGAGCTTGCTTCATTCTCACAGTTTGGTTCAGAGCTTGATGCCGATACTAAGGAGAAACTTGCACAGGGCGAGCGTATCATGGAGATGTTAAAGCAGCCACAGTATAAGCCAATGCCTGTTGAATATCAGGTTATCATTATATATGCTGTAACTAAGAAGTATGTTATTGACATACCAGTAGATAAGATTCTTGATTTCCAGGAAGGTTTGTTTGAATTCATAGATACTAAGTATCCTCAGATTCCAGAGTCTATAAAGGAAACTAAGGAACTTACTGAAGAGAATGAAAAGCTGCTTGTAAGTGCTATTGAAGAGTTTAAGAAAACATTTAAGTTCTAAATGTGGGAATGGAGGTAAATTCTATGGCCTCAATGAAAGATATAAAAAGGCGTAGAGACAGTATTCAGAGTACTGGTCAGATTACTAAGGCTATGAAGCTTGTTTCCACTGTTAAACTTCAGAAAGCAAAGGGAAAGGCAGAGAGCACAAAGCCTTATTCAGATCTGATGTACGAGACGATATGCAATATGCTTGCAAGGTCAGGTAACATCAATCACAAGTATCTTGTTCCTGGTGAGTCTTCTAAGAAGGCGGTTATAACAATAACAGCTAACCGAGGACTTGCCGGAGGATATAATACAAACTTAACAAAGCTTATTACAGAGAGTGGTATTCCAAAGGAAGATATAGATATAGTTGCTATAGGTACCAAGGGAAGAGATTATCTTGCAAGAAGAGGGTATAATATATCAGAAGATGATTCTGATGTTATCAATGAACCTCTTTATACAGATGCAAGAAGCATATGTGATAAGCTGCTTGAAAGATTTGCAGCTGGTGAAATAGGTGAGATATATCTTGCTTATACTTCGTTTAAGAATACAGTAGTTCATGAGCCTAAGCTTATTAAGCTTCTTCCTGTATCAGTAGATACAGATGGCTTAAGCAGCGGTGAGGATACAACACCTATGAACTATGAGCCAGCGGAAGATGAAGCTTTGAACCTTATCATACCTAAGTATGTGTGCAGTCTTATATATGGTGCGCTTATAGAGGCGGTTGCCAGTGAGAATGGTGCACGTATGCAGGCTATGGATAATGCCACAAGCAACGCAGATGAGATGATTTCTGATCTTTCACTTAAGTATAACAGAGCCCGTCAGGCTTCTATTACACAGGAACTTACAGAAATCATAGCAGGTGCGAATGCTATCGGATAGTTATAATAATTATAGATGGAGGTAACAATGGCAGAGAATAATATTGGTAAGATTACTCAGATTATCGGTGCTGTAATTGATATTAAATTCACAGAAGGTAATCTGCCAGAAATCAATTCAGCCATCAACATAAAGACCAATGACGGCGGCAGGCTTGTTGTGGAAGTTGCACAACATCTTGGAGACGACACGGTAAGATGTATCGCCCTTGGACCAACAGATGGTCTTGTTAGAGGTATGGATGCAGAAGCTACAGGTGCTCCTATATCAGTACCAGTTGGCGAGCAGACACTTGGAAGAATGTTTAACGTATTAGGAGAGCCTATAGATAATAAGCCAGCTCCAGAAGTAGAGCATATGCCTATTCATAGAAAGGCTCCTTCATTCGTTGAGCAGGCTACTAATACAGAGATGTTAGAGACAGGTATCAAGGTAGTAGATTTACTCTGCCCTTATCAGAAGGGTGGAAAGATTGGACTTTTCGGTGGTGCCGGTGTAGGTAAGACAGTTCTTATCCAGGAACTTATACGTAATATTGCTACTGAGCATGGTGGATATTCAGTATTCACTGGTGTTGGTGAGCGTACAAGAGAGGGTAATGACCTTTATCACGAAATGATGGATTCAGGAGTTATCGAGAAGACAACCATGGTATTCGGTCAGATGAATGAACCACCTGGAGCAAGAATGAGAGTTGGTCTTACAGGACTTACTATGGCTGAGTACTTCAGAGATAAGGGTGGAAAGGATGTACTTCTTTTCATCGATAATATCTACAGATTTACCCAGGCTGGTTCAGAGGTTTCAGCGCTTCTTGGACGTATGCCTTCAGCCGTAGGTTATCAGCCAACTCTTCAGACAGAGATGGGTGCTCTTCAGGAGCGTATCACATCAACAAAGAATGGTTCTATCACATCAGTCCAGGCTGTATATGTACCTGCGGATGACCTTACTGACCCAGCGCCAGCAACAACATTCGCACATCTTGATGCAACTACAGTTCTTTCACGTTCTATAGTTGAGCTTGGTATATATCCAGCTGTAGATCCACTTGAATCTACATCAAGAATTCTTGATCCAAGAATCGTTGGTGAAGAACATTATAAGGTAGCAAGATCAGTTCAGGAGATATTACAGAAGTATAAGGAACTCCAGGATATCATTGCTATTCTTGGTATGGATGAACTTTCAGAGGAAGATAAGATGGTTGGATCAAGAGCAAGAAAGGTACAGAGATTCCTTTCACAGCCATTCTTCGTAGCTGGACAGTTTACAGGACTTGAAGGACGTTATGTACCTATAAGTGAGACCATTCAGGGCTTCAAGGAAATCATTGAAGGTAAGTATGATGATATCCCAGAAAGTTATTTCCTTAACTGCGGCAGTATCGACGATGTACTTGCAAAGGTATCAAAGTAGAAGATAAGCAATAAAGATTGTAAACTCAGATATCTTGATAAGGAGAATTGATATGGCAGATACAATGAAGCTTTTAGTAAATACACCCGAAAGAGTGTTTTACAATGATGACGTCACATTTGTTGAGCTGAGCACAAGTGAGGGTGAAATAGGTGTATATCCTAACCATGTACCACTTACAGCTGTGCTTGTTCCATGTGTGTTAAAGATTCATCAGGATGGCGAAGTAAAGAAGGCTGCTGTTCATGGTGGAATAGTAGAGATACTAAAAGACCGTGTTACAGTACTTGCAGAAATAGCAGAGTGGCCGGATGAAATCGATGTTAATCGTGCCAATGAAGCAAAGGTAAGAGCGGAAAGAAGACTTGCTGCAAAGGAAGGTAATCTTGATGTCCACAGAGCAGAGCTTGCTCTTAGAAGATCCCTTGCAAGACTTGGAGCAGTTGATTAATAATGAAGTATTATAGTCAGTTGTTATGCTAAAGACTAAAATACTTCATGAGTATATACCTTCCATTAACTGGTAATAATATCAGAGAATATTATTATTGGTTGATGGGAGGTTTTTATATGTATAAGAGTATATTGCTTAAAGACAAATATGTGAAAAGATATAGTTTTCAGAGGCTTAGTATTATACTGGCAATAGTTTTATGGATATTTACAGCTGTGCGTGTGTTTTCACCTGGAATAGTAAGGGCGGTATCAGTTAACAGCAGAAAGGATATGGTGAGTATATTCTGCAATAATGTTTACAGGGATGTTTCATCAGAGCTTACTGCTTATGGGGTGATAACTGAAAGCTACCTGTCAGATGATGCTAAAACAATGCTTCTTACGGATATAGCAGAAGATATAGGGCTTAATGCATATAAAATAGTGAAGCATGCAAATGAAGAAGATGATTCATATGCATTGATACAGGACTCAGTTTATGGGGATGTGGATATAAGGATATTATCAAGCCAGAATAAGTATTATCTTGCCATAGATATAAAGCTTGATAAGGGAATAGAAGGTACAGAGCAGTATAAAAAAATAGTGGAAACAGTATGTGAGGAATATGGCATAGATTGTGTTGTTAATGTATGCCTTAAGGGAGCAGTAGATGGCAGAATAGATATAACAGATAGGAAAAATCTGTGTAATGAGTTGTTAAAACAGCTTAAAGCAAAGGAAATACAGTCAAGAAAGACCATGGATATGTTTGTGGTATATGCATATGACAGAAGTGAAAAAGACTATGTCATGCTTGGTAAGAAAAAAATAAATGTAAATATTTCAATGGAATATGATGAGACAGAGGATAAAACGTTAGTGTACATGTCTTCCCCGGTATATATTGGAAAATAGATTTTAAAAGATTATTAAAACAGATATTATTACTTGTGTAAATAACACAAAGAGATTAAAATGATGTAAGGATTGCCAGAAGCGATAGCTTACTCTTCATTGTATAATGGAGGGACTAAAATAAGTTCTGGCAGTTATGCCATATAAGAAAAGGAAGAAAGCTTGTGAATATAAAAGAATTACTTGATATATGTATAGATAAAAACCTTATAGATATGACTATAAGCAGCAGAAAACTAAAAGATGAAACAAAAGCACAGAAGGTAAAGATAAGACCGGTTATTATTAAAGATACATTGGAGTATCAGGTATCTGAGTTTGTTGGAAGAAAGGTGCTGCATACTAATTATACACAGAAAGATGTTAAGAAGCGTATAGAAAAGTATATGGAAGAAGAGTTTAAGCAGGCGCAGATAACTAGAACAGATTCATTGGCAACTATTCTTTCAAGCAAAAGTGGAACATGTACATGTAAGTATAAGAAAGCGAAGGAAATAAAGGCACAAAAGGAGTTAAGCCATAACAGAACCAAAAAATATATAATCCAGGAAGGCACACCTGTAGGCTTTATGATAGACCTTGGGGTTATGACACCTGATGGCAGGATAGTAAGAACACGCTATGATAAGTTCAGGCAGATTAACCGGTTTCTTGAGTTTATAGAAGACATACTTCCAAGGCTGGATAAGGATAAAGAACAGACTATAATAGATTTCGGATGTGGTAAGTCGTATCTTACATTTGCAATGTATTATTATCTGAAGGAGCTCAAGGGTTATAATATAAGGGTAATAGGTCTTGATCTTAAAGAAGATGTCATAGAACATTGTAATGAGTTAAGAACAAAATATGGATATGATAGACTGGATTTTTATGTTGGTGACATAGCAACATATAAGGATGTTGACAGTGTAGATATGGTAGTGACACTTCATGCATGTGATACAGCAACAGATTATGCGCTTGCAAAGGCTGTAGCATGGGGAGCGAAGGTTATACTGTCTGTACCATGCTGTCAGCATGAGGCTAACAGGACTATAAGCAGTACGCTTCTGTCGCCAGTTATGGATTATGGTATACTTAAAGAAAGAATGTCTGCAATAATAACCGATGCAGCACGTGCCAATATGTTAAAGGCGAGAGGTTATGATACTCAGATTTTGGAATTTATTGATATGGAACACACTCCTAAGAATCTGCTTATAAGAGCTGTAAAAACAGGAAAAACAGATGAAAAAGCAGAAAAACAGGCAGAGGAGATGCAGAAGGCGCTAGGTATAGAGCTGACTATTTCAAAGCTGTTATAAAGAGTTATGAGTGAAATGTTAAATCTGTAAAATAACAGGAATGGAGAGAATAATGAGAAGAACTGATAAAAGGTCCAGCTCCAAATATATTTTTTTAGGCGTATTGTTTATTGCGACTATGGTTGTTACATTTTTATCTATGGGACTTGAGACGGTTACACCATCGGCAACGACTATGACGGAGGCTACATTACCAGTCATATCAATGCTGACAGATGAAGGAACGGAATTTAATCCCCTTCATGGATATACAGCAGCTATTAACCAGGCAC
>OGFV01000223.1_pt1 | contig 25258 bp, 19 predicted proteins | sample 1571131 | NCBI WGS metagenome assembly OGFV01 (sample SAMEA2582044, study PRJEB24529) | metagenome | biome: Human gut stool | place: China | collected 2011
CAGAAAACGGTCGAACTCGGTGGCGGCGGCAGCGTAGCCTGCCACGTCGCGGCGGTGGCCGTAGAGCATATCAAAGTCCACCAGATTCACGAAGGCAAGGCCTTCAAAATCCCGGGTCTGCAAGGCCTTGGTAAAGGCGATGCCGTTGGTGTTGCCAGTGGTCTTGATCTTTTCGGTCACGCCCTCGCCGTCAAAGATATCGTAGATCTTGCCCACGGCGATCACGTCCTTACCGGCATCCTTCAACAGATCCAGCATGGTGGCGCGGGGTGGCTTCAGGCTCAGGTCGTGGCGGTTGGTGGTGCGGTAGAAGGTGTCGGCGCTGTTGCCAAGGAAGGGGCGGGCGATCACACGCCCTACGCCGTATTTGCCTTTGAGCATTTCCCGGGCGATCTCGCAGTAGCGGTACAGTTCCTGCACCGGTACAAGCTCCTCGTTGGCAGCCACCTGAAAGACGCTGTCAGCGCTGGTGTAGACGATGAGGGCATTTTCCCGCATGGCCTGTTCGCCGTAATCCTTCAGTACCTGCGTGCCGGAATAGGGCTTGTTGCACAGCACCTTGTGGCCGGTCTTTTGCTCATACTCCCGGATCAGCTCCTCCGGGAAGCCCTCGGGGAAGGTGGGCAGCGGCTCCGGGCTGACCACACCGGCGATCTCCCAGTGGCCGATGGTGGTATCCTTGCCCATGCTCTGCTCCTGTAGGCGGGCAAAGGCAGCCGCCGGGGCATCCGTCTTTTCCCCTGCGGTCACGCCGTCAATGTTGAACAAGCCCAGCTTGCGCAGGTTGGGGCAATTGAAATTGGGGTGGTTCGCAATGGCACCCAGGGTGTTGGTGCCTGCATCGCCAAAGGCAGCGGCGTCCGGCTCTGCGCCAATGCCAAAGCTGTCCAGAACGATCAGAAAAACGCGTTTTTCCATAATGGTCACTCCATTTCTCCGGGGCGCGCCCCGGAACAGTACTACTTTATTACCCTTATTATAAGCAAAAAGCCCCTCGGATGCAAGAGGAAGCAGCCTTGTGCGGTCTTATCAGTTTTTACGTTTTGCAGCAGTTTTCCTCTGTCAGGCAGCACGCAGAAAGCTGCGGCACATCGTTAAAAATTTTACAATCATTCCCACAGACAGAAACAAATGCAAAAACTTGTATTCAAGCAAAAATTCCTCTTGCTCTCTTGCACCGGAAGGATTATAATAATAGGTGGTAGAGTTTTGGTTTCCCCGCTCTGCCACATAAACCGACCCGCTGTACCGGGAGTTTTTTGCTCCCATTGGTCATACACAGCAGCCTGCAGGGATGCTGTGCCGGATATAGGTAAGAGAGAGTTGACGGAGGTATATTGCATGAGAAAGACGAAAATTATTTGCACCCTTGGCCCTTCCACCGATAAGGAAGGCGTTCTGCGCGATCTGATCGCCAACGGCATGAACGTTGCCCGTTTCAATTTTTCCCACGGCTCCCACGAGGAGCATCTGGGCCGCTTTGAAAAGCTGAAGGCTCTGCGCGAGGAACTGGGCAAGCCCGTGGCCGCACTGCTGGACACCAAGGGCCCCGAGATCCGCCTGAAGGACTTCAAGAATGGCGTTGAGAATCTGGTTGCAGGCCAGACCTTTACCCTGACCACCCGCGATGTGGAGGGCACCAACGAGATCTGCTCCATCACCTACAAAGATCTGCCCATGGACGTGGAGCCGAACGGTACCATCATGCTGGACGACGGCCTGATCAAGCTGCAGATCCAGACCGTGAACGACACCGACATCGTCTGCACCGTACTGAATAGCGGCAAGATCAAGAACAAGAAGGGCGTCAACGTGCCCGGCGTGCACCTGTCTATGCCGTATATGAGCCAGCGCGATAAGGACGACATCATCTTCGGCATCCAGCAGGGCTATGATTTCATCGCCGCCTCCTTTGTGCGCACCGCACAGGACGTGTACGATATCCGCAACCTGCTGAACCAGTATGATTCCAACATCCGCATCATTGCAAAGATCGAGAACCGCGAGGGCGTGAACAACATCGACAGCATTCTGGCCGCTGCCGACGCCGTGATGGTGGCCCGTGGTGATTTGGGCGTGGAGATCGACTTCACCGAGCTGCCCGGCATCCAGAAGACCATCATCGACCGCTCCTTCTCCTTCGGCAAGCCCATCGTCACCGCTACCCAGATGCTGGACAGCATGATAGTGAACCCTCGCCCCACCCGCGCCGAGATCTCGGACGTGGCAAACGCCATCTACGACGGCACCTCTGCCATTATGCTGTCCGGTGAGACCGCTGCTGGTGCCTACCCCGTGGAGGCGCTCAAGACCATGTCTGCCATTGCCGAGCGCACCGAGCAGGAGGGCTTCCATCTGCGCGGCCGCACGATGGATTTCAACCCCGGCAAGATTAGCGTATCCGACGCTACCGCCCATGCTGCCTGCCTGACCGCACGGGACGTGAACGCCGCTGCCATCGTTACCGTGTCCGAGTCCGGCACCACTGCCCGCCTGCTGAGCAAGTACCGCCCGCAGCAGCCCATCATTGCCTGCGTCATGCGCGAGCAGGTGCAGCGTCAGCTGTCCCTGAGCTGGGGCATCACCCCGCTGATGATGTCTCTGGCACACAGCACCGATGAGCTGATCGAGATGTCCACCGCTCTGGCCAAGGAGAACGGCTACCTGCACAACGGCGAGCTGGCTGTTGTGACCGCAGGCGTGCCCGTGGGCGTTTCCGGCACCACCAACATGATCAAGATCCACATGGTGGGCAACTGTCTGGCTACCGGCGTGGGTGTCGGCCCTGAGAACAACGATGTTGCCAGCGGCAAGGCCTGCGTCTGCCGCACCATGGACGAGGTGCGCGCCAAGTTCAAGCCCGGCATGGTGCTGGTGGTTCCCTCCACCAGCAACGAGATGCTAAGCTTTGTGCGCGACGCTGCCGCTCTGGTGGTAGAGGAGCCCGGCCTGAACAGCCACGCCGCCATTGCCGGTAAGGCACTGCTGAAGCCCACCGTTGTGGGTGCCGCCGGTGCTACCAGCCACATCCGCGATGGCCTGATGGTGGCTGTGGACTGCGCACACGGCAGTGTGCAGCGCCTGCAGGGCTGATAAAGGAGAGCTGTAGTATGGAACGTATCGCAAGTTTTTGCGTGGATCACACCCGGCTGGAGCGCGGGATGTATATGAGCCGTCAGGACGGCGATGTGCTCACCTGGGACATCCGCATGAAAAAGCCCAATCAAGGCGATTACCTGACCACTGCTGCCGCCCACACGCTGGAGCACCTGTTTGCCACCTACGCGCGCAACAGCGCCGTGAAGGACGGGGTGATCTATGTTGGCCCCATGGGCTGCCGCACCGGCTTTTACCTGCTTACCCGGGGGCTGACCCCGGCGCAGGCTTTGCAGCTGACGGTGGATGCCTACCGCTTTATGGCCGATTTTGAGGGCGCCGTGCCCGGTGCCAGCGAGGTGGAGTGCGGCAACTACCGCGATATGGATCTGCCCGCCGCCAAGGCTGAAGCCGCTGCTATGCTGCCCGTGCTGGAAAGCCTGACCGCAGAGGATCTGCACTACTGATCTGTCAATATAAAGAGAGCGCCGCACAAAATACCGTGCAGCGCTCTTTTTGTTACAAAATGATGCGAAAGTATTATTTATAATTTCAGGGCAGGGGAACGTCTGCGGATGTTCCCCTGCCCTGTTTTTACTAAAAGAAATCTCAAATCAGCCCCAAGGCTGCAAACTCCTTGGCAATGCCGTCCTCATACACCGAGGGAGCAATGCGGTCGCAGCGCTGCTTCAGGCTCGCAGAGCCATTAGCCATGCAGACACTGATGCCGACCACATCGGTCATTTGCAGGTCATTGTCGCTGTCGCCAAAGCCGATGCTGTCCTGCAGTGGCACGTTCAAATAGTCGCAGACTGCCTTGATGCCGCGCCCCTTATCAAATTTGCGGTTGATGAGCTCACCGTTCACATAGCCGCCGTCCAGACCGTCCAGCTTGCTCTCGCAGAACACGAATCTGTCCTCGTACAGGCGCTTGGCCTCGTTCAAGTCCTCGCTGCGCTCTGCGATATACACGATCTTATACAGCGGCTCGCCCTTGTACTCGGCCAGCGGACTCATGGTCATGCCGTCCTCCATGGCCTTGCGCCAGCGGGCGGCTTCGCTGTTCAGGGGGCCTGCATCCCGGTGGGTGAAGCTCCAGCGCTCGATCATCTTCAGGCTGCCGTAGGTGGCATCCCGCGCTTCCAGCGTGCACTCCACGCCGTGGCGTTCCATGGCGCTGCGCACGTCCTTTGCCAGCTGCGGCTCCATAGGTAGGTCTACCAGCACCTTGTCCCCGCAGAACACATAACCGCCTGCGCTGCACACCGCGCCATCAAAACCATAGTCCAGCAGCGGCTGGGTCATGCGCAGGTTACGCCCGGTGCACAGAAACAATCTATGGCCGTTGGCGTGCGCCTTGCGCAGCGCTTCCACCGTGCTTTGGGGGATCAGCATCTCGCCCGGGGGCAGCAGAGTGCCATCGATATCTAAAAAAATCAGTTTTTGTTTCATTTGTTCCTCTTTTTTACAGTGAGCCGCGCTCTACCAGCGTATAGCCCAGCGTGGTCTGGCGCACCGGCGCAGCATCCGGCCCGGTATGCTCCAGGCTTTGCAGCAGCATCCGGGCGGCCTCCTGCCCTACCTGCTTTTGGTAAAAGCGGATGGTGGTCAGGCCGGGTTCCACCACCTTGCCTGCCCAGTTGTCTCCGATGCCGGCAAGGCCGACATCCTGCCCTACTTTGCGCCCGGCAGCGCGCAGCACCTGCAAAGCGCCAAAGGCCACGGTGTCGGTCACGCAGATCACACCGTCCAGCTGCGGGCAGCGCGCCAACAGCTCCTCCATGCAGCGGTGCCCTTCTTCCATGGAAAAGGCGGCGCAGTAAGCGCGGGGCAGACCATCTGCGTTCAGTCCGGCCTCCCGCAGTGCATCCTGCACACCCTGACGGCGGGCTATGCCGGTGGCGGCGTCCTGCTCGCTGCCGCCGATGTACACGATATTTTTGCGGCCATGCTCCAGCATCTTCCGGGTCAGGTCGCGGGCGGCAGAGCGGTCGTCGTTATAAACGCAGGGCAGGTCTGCAAAGCGCTGCCCTGTTACTACCACGGGCACACGGCAGTCCTTCAGCGCTTTGCACAGCTGCGGGCTGGAATCATAGCCCAGCAAAATGATCCCGGCCACGTGGTTGCGCTGCAATGCTGTAAGGTATTCCAGTTCCATCTGCCCGTCCAGCTCGGTGTCAGCCAGCAGCATCAGGTAGCGGCTGGCCCCCAGCTCAGCTGCAATGCCGCTGGTGATCTGCCCCACCGACTGGGAGCTGATGCTGGGCACAATGACCCCCACCTGACGCACCTTGCCGGTGCGCAGGGTCTGGGCGGCAGTGTCCGGGCTGTAACCGGTCTGCTCCACTACGGCTTGTATCACGGCGCGCTTCTGCTCGCTGAGGGGGCCGCCGTTCAAATAGCGGCTGACCGCAGCGCTGGAAACGCCTGCCAGCTTTGCAATATCACTGATGGTCATGGGGTTTTTCTCCGTTCCCTCTCCGGTGGTAATGTGTAAACGTTTTCATGCTTATTATAAATCCGTTTCATATTTCCCGCAAGAGGTGCAATGACCGTTTTTCTGTGGGGCTGCCCGCTGCTTTTTTGGTGATTTTACACAATCCAAACAATCTTGCTTTCTGATTTACCGCCAGAATTGCGAAAACCGTAGCGCTTATACAAGTCCCATGCTGATGGCGCGTGCGATAAGTCCCAGCACCAGCGCCGCCAGAATAATGCCAAGTGCCACCCTGCTCTCGCCGCCGGTCTGCTGCTTTTTGCTGCGGGAGGCTGTGCCGCGGCTCTGCTTTGTACCGGTGTTACGGCTGCGGGCGGCAGTGTTTTTGGTGCTGCGGGTCTGCTGTGCACTGCGGGGCTTGCTGCGGGCAGCAGCTTTCCCCTGCTGTGTGTTCTGCGGACTGCTCTGGCGCGCTTTAAGAGGTTTGCCCTCGCTGCACCGGTTCAGGTAGTCTTCTGCCTCGCGGTAATACTGCGCCAGCTCGTTCTCCTTAAAGGCGGTACCGGCGTAGCCCTCTTCCAGCGCCTCGATGGCTTCGTTGAACAGCAGCGCCGCCTGTGCGCCGTCTGCTGCAACTGCCGCGTGGGCAGCTTCGTTGCGAGCGGTGCGGATGGCGTTGCAGGCATGGCGGGCGGCAGAGGGGTGCGCCGTATTGCCCAGCAAGTCCAGCGGGCGGGCGGCATCGGTCTCCGGGTCCAGCAGCACCCGCATACACAGGGTAGTGTCCAGCTGCTGCCAGCTGGTCTTGCCGGTAAGATCCGGCATACGGTCATAATAATCCGGGCTTTCCTGCTTGCGGGCGGCAATATGCTCCAGCAGCGCGTCCAGACTGTGCGCCCCGGGCTTGCGCTCCCAGTGCCAGCGCAGCAGGCGGCGGCTGATCTCATCGCAGGCGGTCTTGATCTCAAAAGCCACCTGTAAGGCTTGTTCCGGCATGGCATTTCCTTTCTGTGCAATGCACACAAAAGGCGGAGAAGGCACGCTGCCCCCTCCGCCGGGATGAATCTTATTTTACAGCACGAACTGGTAGTACACAAAGCCGCACAGTGCGATAGCTGCACACAGGATGGCCGTAATGGGCGGCACCCAGCGGATCAGCGCTTCTGCCACGCTGTCCCGGCTGTCCTCGCACTCCTCGTCATCGTCCTCCACAGGCGCGGGCTGACGCACCGGAGCCTGTGCCGGACGGTGGGCAGCGGCGGGCATCACGCGGGTGCCCTCATCTGCCGCAGTAACGTCGGAAATTGGTGCGCGGTCAGCGGCGTCCAGCACACGGGTAGGCTCCGAGATGGGCTGGATGGGGGCAGCCTTCGGCTGGTAAGCCGCTGCACCCATGACCCGGGTGGGCTCCTCTACGGGCGCTGCCGGGGCGGTAGGGGCTGCACCCACGATGCGGGTGGGCTCCTCCACCGCAGCGGACGCTGCGGGCGCCGCCGGGGCGCTGAGGGGCATTTCCATCTCGTCTGCCGGAGCGGCGGGCTGCAACAGGGTGTTCAGCGCGTTCTGCAGCAGAATGCGGTCGCAGCCGCACTCCGAGCAGTAAACGGTGTCCTCCTCGGTGGGGTGGAAGGCACCGCAGGCGCAGTACCAGCCGTTTTCAAACACCTGCGGCTGATACTTGAGCCCGGTGCGGTTCATGCGGGCTTCCAGCGTCTTTTGCAGCTCTGGAGCCAGACGGCGGGGTGCGGGCAGGCGCACACGCTTGATACCGTCCAGATGCACCACACGCTTGCCGTTGTACACATTGCACAGCGAAACATCCACGCTGGTGATGGCCTTTGCCGTGATGAACACGGCATCGTCCTGCCCGAACAACTCGCCGGGCTTTACCTGCAGATCCCGGTACTCGAACTTATCCTCGCACAGGATCACGCCATCCACGCCCTTGCACTTGAAGTGGATCTCCAGTGCGGTCAGGGTCACGCGGGAAATATTCTTGAAGGTCAGGCAGACAGCGTGCTCGCCGCTGACGTCTCCCTTGAGCAGCTCCACGCAGACAAACTGCACCGGACTGCCGGGGGTATAGTAGTTTGCGCGGGTCTGTGCGACCGGGTTAAAATTTTCCTCCACGATGCTCGCTCCTTTCCTAAAAAAGCTTAGTCCTGCTGCTCCGGGGCATCCAGCTGCGGCATTTCCGGCTGGGCAGGCTCGGCCTGCTCGGCGGGTTCGGCGCGCTCAGCGGTCTGGGCAGGCTCTGCGGGCTGCACTGGGGCAGGCTGCACAGTCTGGTCGGGCTGTGCCTGCTCAGGCTTTGTGTCCTCGCAGGGAGGCAGGGTGCCACCGGCCATAATGGTGTTGAACTGCTCCTCGTTGAGCTTTTCGCGCTCCATCAGAGCCTTGGCCAGCGCATGGAGCTGGTCGATGTGCTCGGTCAGGGTGCGGCGGCAGGTCTCGTAGGCTTCGTCAATGATATCGCGGGTCTCGCTGTCGATCTCGGCAGCGGTGGTCTCGCTGTAACCCTTGCCCTGACCAAAGTCGCGGCCAAGGAAGGTCTCCTCCTGCGAGGTGCCGTAGACCACGGGGCCCAGACGCTCGGAGAAGCCGTAGCGGGTGATCATCTGGCGTGCGATGTTGGTAGCCTGCTGCAGGTCGTTGGAGGCACCGGTGGAGATATCCTCCAGAATCAGCTGCTCGGCCACACGGCCGCCCAGGCTGGACACGATGTCCTCAAACATCTCGCCCTTGGTCACATAGCTGCGATCCTTCTCAGGCAGATACATGGTGTAGCCGCCGGCCTGACCGCGCGGGATGATGGTGATCTCGTGCACGCGGGGATGATGCTTGCAGTAGAAGCCTGCCACTGCGTGACCGGCCTCGTGGTAGGCAGTGAGTTTTTTCTCCTCCGGGGTGACCACGCGGCTCTTCTTCTCGGGGCCAGCCATCACCTTCATGGAGGCTTCCTCGATATCCTCCATGGTAATGGCCTTGCGGTTGCGGCGGGCTGCCAGCAGCGCGGCCTCGTTGACAAGGTTCTCAAGGTCTGCACCGGCAAAACCGGCGGTGCGCTGGGCAATAACCTTCAGGGAGACGTCCGGTGCAAGGGGCTTGTTGCGGGTATGCACCTTCAGGATCTCCTCGCGTCCTTTGACATCCGGCAGACCCACATAGACCTGACGGTCGAAGCGGCCGGGACGCAGCAGCGCCTTATCCAAAATATCAGCACGGTTGGTGGCCGCCATGACGATGATGCCGTCGTTGGCCTCAAAGCCGTCCATCTCCACCAGCAGCTGGTTCAAAGTCTGCTCGCGCTCATCGTGACCGCCGCCCAGACCTGCGCCGCGCTGACGACCCACAGCATCGATCTCGTCGATAAAGATGATGCAGGGCATGGTCTTTTTGGCCTTATCGAACAGGTCACGCACGCGGGATGCGCCCACGCCGACATACATCTCCACAAAGTCAGAGCCGGAGATGGAGTAGAAGGGCACCCCCGCCTCGCCTGCACAGGCACGCGCCAGCAGGGTCTTACCGGTACCCGGAGGGCCCACCAGCAGCACACCGTGGGGGATGCGGGCACCCAGCGTATTGAACTTATCGGGGCTCTTGAGGAACTCCACAACTTCCTTGAGTTCCTCTTTTTCCTCGTCCTCACCGGCCACATCGGCAAAGGTGGCAGTCTTTTTGTTCTCGTGCTCGTCCTTTACCTTGGCCTTGCCTACGTTCATGATGCCGCCGCCACCAGCACCGCCGCGCATCATGGAGAACAGCAAAAAGCCGGTGCAGCCCAGCATAGCCAGATAGAACAGGATCTCCATCCAGGGGATGGTCTCCTTGGCGGGCACATAGTCGTACACCATGGGTGCATCGGGGTTGGCTGCATCGTACTGGGCGATGTAGTCCGACACATGGTCCACGAACATCCGGGCGTAGGGCAGCTTGTAGCTGACTGTCTCGGTGCCGTCCTCGTTCTTCTTCACCCCGGTGGGGGCAGCGGAAGAGGAGGACAGCAGGCCGGAAAGCAGCCCGCCCGTGGACTGGGTGGTGGTCTGCTCGGCAGCGTTGGGCAGCTCCTGTGCACCCTCCTTCAGGGTCATGGTGATCACGCCGGTGTTCAGATCCAGCGAGAATTTGGTGACCTGATTACTCTCAAAATAGTGTACCACCGTGGAATATGCCATGGAGGAGCCGCTGGCGCTGCCGCCGGTGCCGCCCAGCACCGACCACACCATCAGCACGGCTGCCAGCACAATGGCGATCACCAGCGGATTGAAACGGGGTTTCTTCGGTTGCAAAAAAATCAACTCCAGTTCTGGATTTTTATAATGGACACGTTACTTCGTGTAGATCTCGGGCTTCAGCACACCGACATAGGGCAGGTTGCGGTATTTTTCATCGTAGTCCAGACCATAACCCACCACGAACTCGTCCGGCACCTGAAAACCCTCGTAATCCGGCTGGATGTCAGCCTTGCGGCGGCTGGGCTTATCAAGGATGGTGCAGATCTTAACGGAGCTCGGGTTGCGCATCTTGAGCATGGGCACAAGGTTGGACAGGGTGACGCCGGTGTCCAGAATGTCCTCCACGATCAGCACATCCTTGCCGGACAGATCGCCGTCCAGATCCTTGATGATCTTGACCAGACCGCTGGTGATGGTGTTGCTGCCGCCGTAGCTGGAGACCACCATAAAGTCGATATTGCAGGGGATGCTCACAGCCCGCATCAGGTCGGCCATAAAGACCACCGAGCCCTTGAGGATGGACACCAGCACCAGATTTTTACCGGCATAATCCCGGCTGATCTGAGCGCCCAGCTCTGCCACCTTGGCCTTCAGCTGCTCTTCGCTGACCAGAACGGTCTTGATATCATCGTGCATACTCATTTATTTTTCCTCCTGTGTTTCGATCTCTGCATCCAAGTGCAGGATCCATCTGCTTTCCGTGTCCGGTGCAAGGCCATCGGCAAAGCCTTCTCCACACACCCATAAAATTTCGCTTCCGCTGGCAAGCAGCGGCAGCGTATCCCGCAGTTCGTTCGGGACGCCGGCCTCGTTCATCCACTTTCGCAGCGGTTTGCTCAAGCCCCGCCCCACAGGCCGGAAGCGGTCTCCCGGCTGTCGGGCACGCAGCACAAGGCCAGTGTACAACGTAGTTATTCTAGCATAATCCGCCCGATTTTTTAAGTCTTTTTTATGAACGACTTGTATTTTTTTCTCAAAATCGGCTGTTAACAGCTCCGCAGTCCCCTTCCAGCCCCCGCGCAGCCGGAATTCCAGCTGTTTTTCGGGCAAAAAGGGCACTTGCTGCGGCGCGCTCTCCAGCTGCCGGGGCAGCGCGTCCGGCAGCATTTCCTGCCGCAGACAGCCGTTCCCGGCGCAAAAACGCACCTGTCCGGTCAGCTGTACTGCGCCGCTGCCCTGCCGCACCACGGCGCACAGCAGCTGCACATATTTTTCCTCTGCGTCCCGCACCGGAGCCACAAGGCTGTGCAGCGCAGTTTCCAGCAGCAGGGGGTCTGCCGCCTGCAAGGGCGCCAGCTGCCATGCCGGTTCTGCGCCGGGCAGGCGTGCCGCCGCCAGAAGCTTTGCAGCTCCGGCGGCAAGATAGGCATCCACCCGCGCGGCCTTTTCGCAAAACCGCGCCAGATTCTGCACTGCCGCCGCGTTGGTGCTTTCCAGCGCAGGCAGGGCGCTGTGGCGCAGCCGGTTGCGGGCGTAGGCGTCAGTGTCGTTGGTCTCATCGGTGACCCACGGCTGCCCTGCAGCCCGGCAGACGACCTCGGTCTCGGCGCGGCTCAGGCAGAGCAGCGGGCGCAGGTAGCACCCGCGCCTTGGCCGAATGCCGCCCGCCCCGTGCAGCCCGGTGCCGCGCGCCAGCCGCAGCAGCAGCGTTTCGGCTTGGTCATTTGCAGTATGGGCCGTGGCGATGGCATCTATCCCCTGCCCTTGCAGCTGTGCAAAGGCCGTGTAGCGCAGACGGCGCGCCCAGTCCTCCCCGGCGTGCGCCGGGGGCGAGGCCAGCTCTGCCGCATGGAACACCCGCAGCGGCACGCCCAAGCGGGCGCATTCCGCCCGTACAAAGGCCTCATCCCGGTCAGCGCTCTGCCCGCGCAGACCGTGGTTCACATGGCAGGCAGAAAGCGTATAGCCGAACCTCGGCTGCAATTGCCGCAGCAAAAGCAGCAGCGCCATGCTGTCCGCGCCGCCGGAGACTGCCGCCGCCAGCCGCAGCGATGCGCCGGGCTGCAAAAGCCCCTCCCGGATGCAGAAATCCTCCACCCGGGCAAGAATCGCGGTATCCATCAGCGTTTGAAGTCCACATCCATAAAGCGGGTGTGGGCACCGTCCCAGCCCAGCGGCACGGTACTGGTCTCGCCGTGACGGTTCTTTGCCACGATACACTCGGCGGTATCGGCATCCACCTCGGCACCGTCCGGGTTCTGGCTGGCGTAGTAGGAATCGCGGTACAAGAACAGAACGCAGTCCGCGTCCTGCTCGATGGAGCCGGAGTCGCGCAGGTCCGAAAGCTGCGGACGGTGGCTGGAGTTGTTGCCCTGCTTTTCCACTGCACGGGACAGCTGGCTCAGCGCGATGATGGGCACGTTCAGCTCCTTAGCCATGATCTTCAGGTTTCGGGTGATAGAGCTAATCTCCTGCACACGGTTCTCACTGCGCTGGCCGGTGGTCATCAGCTGTAAATAGTCGATGACGATCAGGCCCACGTTGGGGCGGGCAGGGTCCTGATTCACCCGGCGGATCTTGGCCTTCATCTCGGTGATGGTGATACCGGAGGTATCGTCCATATAGATCGGTGCATCGTGCAGCTTTTCGGTGGCCAGCGCCAGATACTCCCAGTCCTCGGCGCGCAGCGCACCGGTACGGAAAGCCTGACTGTCGATACCGGCCTCCGACGAGAGGATACGGTTGGTCAGCTGCTCCTTGGTCATTTCCAGACTGAAGATAGCCACCGGCACCTTTTGCTGCATGGCCACGCGGGTGGCGATGTTCAGTGCAAAACTGGTCTTGCCCATACCGGGACGGGCTGCCAGAATGACCAGATCGCCGCGGCCAAGGCCTGTAAGCACGGTATCCAGCAGACGGAAACCGGTGGGGATGCCCTTGTACTTATCCGCATCCGGACCGCTGATCTTTTGCAGGTTGGTCAGCGTTTCCACCATGCTGGACGAAAGCGGGGTCAGGGCGCTGGAATCGCGGCCGGAGCGGATCTCGTAGATGCGCTGCTCGGCATTTTCCAGCAGAAGGTCGGCGTCCGGCTCGTCTCCGGCGTCCTGCAAGATGTCCTTGGCAACGCCCATCAACTGGCGCACCAGATATTTTTCCTGTACGATCTGGGCATAAGCCTTTACGTTGGAGATGCTGGGCACCGTTTCCGCCAGACCGGTCAGGTAGATCTTGGCCTCGTCTGCGCTGGGGAACACGCCATCGGACACCACTGCATCCAGCAGGGTGACAAAATCAATGGTCTGGTCGTTGGTAAACAGGCGCAGCATCTCGGTCCAGATCTGGGCGTTCTGCCGGGTGTAGAACATTTCCGGCTTGATGATCTCCACAAGATCGGTCAGGGTGTCGGGCTTGAGCAGCACCGCGCCCAGCACGCTCTGTTCTGCCTGCATATTGTAGGGCAGATTGATGCCCACGCTCTCCAGATTCAGTTCATTGGAATAACGTCGTTCGTTCGGCATAGTAGTTTGTCCTTATCCAAAATCCAAAGCTTCCTGTAAAGCCAAAAAGCGCCCCCTGCTGTGAGGGGGCGCAAACGGCACACAGATCAGGCCTGTTCCACTTCCACCTGGATCTTGAAGGAAGCCACGACGCCAACGTACAGACGGACCTTGCCGTTGAACACGCCGGCATCCTTGATGTCCTTGGTCTCCAGCTCGATCTTCTTTTTGTCGATGGGTGCACCTGCCAGCGCAGCCAGTGCTTCGGCAACTTCCTTGCCGGTCACCTTGCCGTGCAGACGGCCGGATGCGCCGCCCTTGGCCTTGATGGTCACGGTCTTGCCCTCGATCTTGGCAGCCAGAGCCTTGGCGGCTGCCACGTTCTCAGCCTCGTGGAAATCGGCTGCGGCTTCCTTGCCGCGGGCCATGTTCACAGCGCTGGCATCCGCCACAGCGGCCAGCTTGCGCGGGAACAGGTAGTTGCGGGCGTAGCCGTCGGAGACCTCGTGGATCTCGTCCTTCTTACCGATGCCCTTGATATCCTGCTTCAGAATCACTTTCATGATAGTATCCCTCACTTCTCACCGGAAAACCGGTGCAGTCTTATGGTAATAGTATAGCGCATTTGTCGTTTTTGGGCAAGAGGAAGCGGGGCAGCATTTCAAATGTCCTTTTGCTGCACTCCTACCCCCTCAGTCGCCTGCGGCGACAGCTCCCCCAAGGGGACGCCTTTTTTGCGGCGGTGACCCGGGGCAGTTACGCTCTTTATGCCAGCTCCTTTGCGGCCACGTCCAACGCTACCTCGATGACCTTGTCCATATCGTAGTACTTATACTCGCCCAGACGGCCGCCGAAGATCACGCCCGGCTCGGCATCGGCCAGTGCCTTGTACTGTGCATACAGCGTACCGTTCTTCTCGTCGTTGACGGGATAGTAGGGCTCGTCACCCTTTTTCCACTCGGCGCTGTACTCCCGGCTGATGACGGTCTTGGGCTGGGTGCCAAACTCGAAGTGCTTGTGCTCGATGATGCGGGTATAGGGGGTCTCGGCGTCGGTGTAGTTGACCACCGCGTTGCCCTGATAGTTGTCGGTGTCCAGTACCTCGGTCTCAAAGCGGACGCTGCGGTACTGCAGCGCACCCAGACGGTAGCCGAAGTAGGCATCCACCGGGCCGGTGTAGACCACCTTTTCAGCCAGTGCGTCCAGCGCAGCCTTGTCGGCCAGATAATCCACGTTCAGGCGCACCTCGGTATCAGCCAGCATCTTTTCCACCATAGCGGTGTAACCGCCATTGGGGATGCCCTGATACAGGGCGTTGAAGTAGTTGTCGTCGTAGGTAAAGCGCACCGGCAGGCGCTTGATGATAAAGGCGGGCAGTTCGGTGCAGGGACGGCCCCACTGCTTGCCGGTGTAGCCCTTGATGAGCTTTTCGTAGATATCGGTGCCCACAAGGCTGATGGCCTGCTCTTCCAGGTTCTGCGGGTCGGTAATGCCCGCAGCGGCCTTCTGCTCTTCGATCTTGGCCTTGGCCTCGGCAGGGGTCACAACACCCCACATCTTGTTGAAGGTGTTCATGTTGAAGGGCAGGTTGTAGATCTGGCCGTGGTAGTTGGCCACCGGGCTGTTGGTGTAGCGGTTGAACTCTGCAAACTGGTTCACATACTGCCACACAGCCTTGTTGTTGGTGTGGAAGATATGCGCGCCGTAGCGGTGCACATTGATGCCCTCCACATTCTCGGTGTAGATATTGCCCGCGATATGGTCGCGCTTATCGATGACCAGACACTTTTTGCCTGCCTTTTTGGCCTCGTGGGCAAACACGGCACCGAACAGACCGGCACCAACGATGAGATAATCGTACTGTTTCATGTTTTATTCCCCTTTTGCCGGTCGTGCTTCCGGCGTAGTCTTTTTCTGGGAGAGATAATATTGGTCGATGGCATCCTGAATGCGGCTGCGTGCCGCCTGCGGGGTGATATGCTTCAGCTGGGCTGCTGCCATGGTCTGATGGCCGCCGCCGCCCAGCGACTCCATGATCACCTGCACATTCACGGCACCCATGCTGCGGGCAGAGACGTTTACGCCGTTGCCCACCTGCACTGCCACAAAGCTGGCGTCCACGCCCTGAATGCGCAGCAGGTCGTTGGCGGCCTGCGCAATGGCGACCCGGGCCTCCGGGGCGACCTCGCCGCCAATGGAGATGGCACAATTTTTGTACATCTGTGCCTTTTCCACCAGATCAGCCTTGGCGTTGTATTCCACCATGGTCACATCGAACAACCGGCGCACCCGCTCGGTCTCTGCGCCGTAGCGGCGCAGAGCGGCAGCGGCTTCAAAGGTGCGCACACCGGTGTGCAGGGTAAAGTCCTGCGTATCCAGCAGAATGCCGGCAAGCAGACCTTCGGCCTCCACGCGGTTGGGCTTGTCGTCCCGCTCGCCCACATACTGCAGCAGCTCGGTGACCAGCTCGCTGGCCGAGGAGGAATAGGGCTCGTGGCAGACCAGCGCCGGGTTTTCGATGTAGCCCACGCCCTTGCGGTGGTGGTCGATGACGGCCACCTTGCCGCATTTTTCCAAAATGTCCTTGCTCTCCACAAGGCCAACCTGGTATGTATCCACCACGATGCACAGGGTGCGCTTGGAGATGATGGGCAGGGCGTCCTTGGGGTCAATGAAGTCATCCTTCTGCCCTGCCTTGCACAGCGCATCGATCAGGCTGGCCGCCAGCGTAGCGTCCCGCCGGACGGCGATGACCGCCGGCACATCGCAGATCTTACAAATGCGCAGCACGCCCTCGGCTGCGCCGATGGCATCCAGATCGCTCATGCGGTGACCCATGATGACCACATGGTCGGCTTCCTTGATCAGCTTGACCAGCTGGTCAGCCACAAGGCGGCTGCGCACCTTACTGCGTTTTTCCACGCCGTGGCTCACGCCGCCGTAGAAGGTAAAGCCATCCAGCGTCATCTCAGCAGCCTGATCGCCGCCGCGTCCCTGCGCCATATCCAGCGCGTGCTCGGCCATATCCTGCGCTTCCCGCAGGGTGCGTGCGCCGCGTCCGATACCAATGGACATTGAAAGGCTCACACCGGGATCCAGTGCACGGATCTTATCCAGCACATCGTAGCCGCGATTGGCAAACTGTTCCAGCTGGCGCTCCTCCACCACTGCGATGTAGCGGCCGCCGCTGCCTACCCGGCGCAGAAAGCCGCTGCCGCGCCCGATCATATCCTCCAGAATGCGGTTGACGCCCTCCAGCAGGCGGGCGCGCTCGCTGTCCATCAGATCCCCGAACACATCGTCGTAGCCGTCCAGCTGGAAGGCAAGATACCCCGGACGACTGGCCTTGTACTCTGCCTCGATGCGTCGCAGCTCGGTCTCCTCGTTCAGCACCAGCAGGGTCACGCTTTCGGCTTCGCCGGGCACGGTGGAGCTGTGCACGCTCCAGTAGCCGTCGGCAAGGGTCAGCAGCTGCCCCTCGCGCTTGCGGCACAGCTGCAGATCCAGCCCGGGCAGCAGCTTCTGCACCCGGCTGGCCAGCACATCCTGCCCGCCCAGCAGGCGGGTGCGGAACTGGCTGTTGTACCACAGCACCGTCTCGCCGGAGAGCAGCGCCGCAGGCTGGGAAAGGGGCTCCAGACTGAACTGCACCTTGGATTTTTCAAAGGTGGTGCCGCTTGTCCAGCGCACCACCCAGCGGCGCAGCTTGCAGCGGAACAAGGTTGCCCCTATGCCCCACAGCACCACCAGCACGGCCAGCAGCGGCCATGCCGTGGGGCGCTGCACCAGCAGCACCAGCAGCAAAAGGCCGCACAGCACCGCCAGACCGGCCGTGAGCATTTCCAGTGTCCATCTTGGTTTACGTTTCATTGGTTTTTTGCCTCCTCAGACGCTGCACCGCCTTGCGGTGCGCCCGGATCAGACCTCCATCAGGATGGGCAGGATCATCGGGCTGCGTTTGGTGCGCCGGTAGATATAGCTGCTCAGTGCCTCACGCACACGGGTCTTTACGCTGTTCCAGTCCCGGACGTGCTCGTCCACACAGCGCTCCAGTGCATTTTCCACAATGCTCTGGGCACCGTCCATCAGGCTCTCGTTCTCGCGCACATACACGAAGCCCCGGCTTACCAGATCCGGCCCGGCCAGCACCTTGCCGGTCTTGCTGTCCACGGTAGCCACGATGATGACAAGACCGTCCTCGGAGAGGTGCTTGCGGTCCCGCAGCACCACGTTGCCCACATCGCCCACGCCAAGGCCGTCCACCATGACGGCACCGGCGGTCACCGGCTCGCCCAGCTTCATCTCGTCCTGCGAGAGGATGACGTTGGAGCCGTTTTCCGCAATGAGGATGTTGCTGGTGGGAATGCCCAGACTTGCAGCGGTGAGGGCGTGCTTTTTCAGCTGCTTATACTCGCCGTGCACGGGCAGGAAGTACTTGGGCTTGGTCAGGGTGAGCATCAGCTTCTGCTCCTCCTGACAGGCGTGACCGGAAACGTGCACATCGTACATGCTCTCGTAGATGACCTCTGCGCCCAGCAGCAGCAGACCGTTGACGATCTTGGTCACGCTCTTTTCGTTGCCGGGGATGGGGTTTGCGGAGATGATGATGAAGTCGCCGGGGCCTACCCGCACCTGACGGTGGCTGCAGGAGGCCATACGGCTCAGCGCACTCAGAGGCTCGCCCTGACTGCCGGTGGTCACCAGCACCACCTGCTCCGGCGGGTACTGGTTCAGCTCGTCCACGCTGATCAGGGTGCCCTCCGGGATGTGCATATAGCCCAGCTCCTGCGCCATGGCGGTGTTGTTGACCATGCTGCGGCCGCTGAAGGCCACCTTGCGGCCATCCTCCACGGCCAAATCAATGATCTGCTGCACGCGGTAGATATTGGACGCAAAGGTCGCAATGATAATACGCTTATTGCGGGCGCGGGCAAACAGGCTGCGCACACCGGCGGCAACCTTCTGCTCGGTAGCGGTAAAGCCCGGGCGCTCCGCGTTGGTGGAGTCGCTCAGCAAAGCCAGCACACCGCGCTGCCCGTACTCGGACAGGGTGGACAGGTCGGTCACGCCGCAAGCAAGCGGGGTGTAGTCAATCTTAAAGTCGCCGGTCTGGATGATGGTACCGGCGGGGCTGTCGATTGCAAAAGCCACAGCATCCGGGATGGAGTGGTTCACATGGATGGGTTCCACGGTAAAGCAGCCCAGCTTGAGCTTCTGCCGGGGCACGATCTCCACAAACTTGGTCTTGCCGGCAAGGCCGAACTCCTCCAGCTTGTTCTTGATCAGGCCGCAGGTCAGACGGGTGCCGTACACCGGCAGGCTGATCTTTTGCAGCAGATAGGGAATGCTGCCAATGTGGTCCTCGTGGCCGTGGGTGATGAGCAGACCCTTGATCTTATCCTTGTTCTGCACCACAAAGGTGAAGTCCGGGATGACCATGTCCACGCCGAACATCTCGCTGTCCGGGAACACCAGGCCGCAGTCCACGATGATCATATCACCGTTGCACTCGTAGACGGTCATGTTCTTGCCGACCTCGCCCAGACCGCCCAGCGGGTAGATATGGATGGGGGTCGCTGCCTCCTTGGGCTGCTGCGCACGGCGCGGGCGGCGGTTATAGTAGGGGCGGCGGGTGGTGGGGCGGGTGCGCTTTTCCCCTGCGGGAGCAGTGCCGTTTGCGGCGGCCGCCTTGGGCGCTGCCGGGGCTTTTGCGCGGGGTGCGGGGTTATTTTCCTTTGTTTGAGCCATTCTTTACCTCCAGATTCAATTGCAAGCCAAGCCGCGCCCCGCCGGGGAGAGCAGCCGCACCTTGCACAGGGGAAGCACCTGAAACTGCATCGGCTTCCGGTTGATGCATCGTATAGAATTTATCGTTCAGCGTGCTTTTTGCAGCAGCGCTGTTGGTTCCGCAAGAGATTCTTGGCCATGTAAGTCCATCTGTTCGATGCGACTGTGGCGTTTCTGCCGGAACAGCCGGGCGCACGCCTTTGGTGCACCCCTATACGCATTTTGTTACGCTAAGTATAGTATCTCGCACCGGTTTTGTCAATTCCAAGGTTTGGCAAAACTGGGCCGGCGTATACATTGGCTCTTGACATCCCGGGCAAAATAGCGCTAAATAAAGATATTCTATTCTATAAGGAGAACCCCATGAAACAGGTAGAGGTGTACACAGACGGCGCTTGCAGCGGCAATCCCGGCCCGGGCGGCTGGGGTGCGGTGCTGCGCTACCGCTTTGACGGCAAGGTGTACGAAAAGGAACTGAGCGGCGGCGACGCCAGCACCACCAACAACCGCATGGAGCTGACGGCCTTTATCGAGGCGCTGCGCCAGCTCAAGGAGCCCTGCGAGGTGCGGCTGTGCTCCGACAGCCAGTACGTCATCAACGGGCTGGAAAAAGGCTGGGCCAAGGGCTGGAAGCGCCGGGGCTGGAAAAAAGCCGACGGCTCCCCTGCCCTGAATCCGGACTTATGGGCACAGGCACTGGAGCAGGAGGCACGGCACAAAATCACCTATGTCTGGGTAAAAGGCCATGCAGGCCACCCGGAAAACGAACGCTGCGACCAGCTGGCCGTAGCACAAAGCAAAGCACATGGCGGGAGGCAAGGAACATGAGCGACGCATTTTTGCCCGGCAACGGGTTCGACACCTACGAAACACAGGACAAGGTGCTTGTCAGCATGGACGGCACCGTAGATTGCGGCGTTGTGGTGCGCATTTTGCAGCAGCAGGGCTTCGGCGTGGCCGGGGCTGTGGTGCAGCTGGCCGCTGACCAGAGCGCTTGGGCCGCAGCCGCGCGGCAGGCTGCCGAGGCCCTTGGCATCGAGTGCATCGTACTGAAGGCGGAGGCACTGGCAGACCAGCCCGCCGAGGTGCTGGGCAGCGGCAACGATGCACGTTTTGCTGCCCTGCTGACCGCTGCCGACAAGCTGGGCATCCAGTACGTTGCCACCGGGCATCACGCCCGGGTAGAGCTGGGCAGCGATGGTGTGCACACCGTCTGCCCCGCCGTGGATGCTGCACTGGACGAGAGCGCCGCACTGGCGGCGCTGCCGCAGGACACCCTTGCCCGGCTGCTGCTGCCCTTGGGCGAGTTTACCGCCGCCGATGTGCAGGAGATGGCACAGGATTTTAAAGTGAACGGAACGGTCTGACACCACGGCAAACACGCATTGCATTTTGCCAGAGAATCAAAAAAGAAGCGCCGCATCTGTACGATGCAGCGCTTCTTTTTTTGCACATCTTAGTTTTGCGGGTGCACGATATCGCGCCAGTCCAGATCTCCGCGCTCGAGGCCGTGGATCAGTACCTCAGCAGTAGCGATGTTGGTAGCCATGGGGATGTTGTGCACATCGCACAGGCGCAGCAGAGTCATCTCATTCGGCTCGCTGGGCTTGGCATTGATGGGGTCGCGGAAGAACAGCAGCAGGTCGATCTCGTTGCAGGCAATGCGGGACGCGATCTGCTGGTCGCCGCCCTGCACACCGGCCAGAAAGCGCTGTACCTGCAGGCCGGTGGCCTCGGAAATCAGTTTGCCGGTCGTGCCGGTCGCCACCAATTTATGCTGGCTCAGAATGCGGCAGTACGCCGTGCAGAACTGAACCATCAGCTCCTTTTTGGAGTCATGCGCGATCAGGGCAATCGTCATCTGTAGATCTCTCCTCTATTGAAACATTTATATATAAAATGCTTGATAAATTTCCTTTGTTATACATGATATCACAAACGCAACTCATTTACAACAGGTTTTTGGACACAATATTCAAATTTTCGTTCAAGTTCAGCACTTTGCACGCAACTGCGCTTTACTGTGCAAGCATTGCATCGTTGTTTTCTTCCTCTGTCACCCCTGCGGGGGCAGTTGTCTGCTGCGGTTCTGCGGCGGTTGTATCGGTCTGTGCATCATTCGCAGCATCCGGGGCGGTCTGGGTGGTAGTATCCGATGCTGCGGCATCCTCCTGCACCACGGTGCGCGGGTCCACATAGGGATCCACCTCCAGCGTGCCGTCCTTCATGGCAAAGTAGGCGTTGGCGATATCCACCACCAGATCGCCGGTGCGGGCACCGTAGCCGCCGTACTCCACCGTAATGCCGGTGGCGATCTCCGGGTCGTCTGCCGGGAGATAGGCGATCATTATGGCGTTCAGGTAGTGCTTGCCCGACGCGTAGGTCTCGCTGCGCTGGGGGGTGCCGGTCTTGCAGGCGATGGCAATGGGGTAGCTGGAGATCTTGCCGCTGATGGTACTAGGCACCAGTGTCATGCCCTGCCGCACCAGATCAAAGGTGTTGCCGTTGCCCTCGATGATATCCATCACCTCCGGCTGGGTCTCACTGAGCACCTCGCCGGTGTTGGTATCCAGAATCGCCTTGACAAAGTGGGTGCGGTAGCGCACGCCGTTGTTGGCCAGTGTGGCGGCGTAGGTAGCCAGCTGGATGGGGCTTACCACCGTGTTGCCCTGACCGATGGCAGCCTGAATATCCAGCGAGGAGGTGTAGTTTTTATCTGTTTTTTTGGTCAGGCGTCCCAGAGCCTCGTTTACCTCCACGCCGGTGCGCTGACCAAGACCCAGCTTGTAGGCGTAGGCATCGTAGACATCACTGGTCAGGCGGCGTCCCACATCGTAGAAGAAGATGTTGCAGCTCCACTTGATGGCGGTGACCACATCAATGTTTCCGCTGTGGCCGTGGCGGGTGCAGCGGGGGTGGTAATGCTTATAATAGGTGTACACGCCGGTGCAGTTGACGGTGGAGTACTGGTTGATCAGGCCGCTGTCCAGCGCCGCCACTGCCACAGCAGGTTTAAAAGTGGAGCCGGGAGTGTACAGGCCTTGCAGCGCCCGGTTGAACAGGGGCAGACTGGGGTCGGCGCTGTACTCGGAATAGTTGGTGGCGTACAGGTTCTGGTCAAAGCTTGGGTAGTTGGAGGCCGCCAGCACGCTGCCGTCCTTCACATCCAGCACCACCGCAGCACCGGCGGCGGCTTTCATATCGCCGGTGTTGTACACCCGGTTGATCATATCGATGTTATTGGCAAGGGCCTTGTCCACCGCCCGCTGAAAGTCGCTGTTGATGGTCAACTGCACGGTGTGCCCCGGCTCCGGCACGGTGGTGATCTTGGTGTCCACGATCACGCCGTCCGAATTACGGGTGATGGTCTCCACGCCGTCCTTGCCGCGCAGCTCGTCCTCGTACACAGACTCAAGGCCTGAGATGCCGATCACATCGTTCATGTTATAGCCTTTTTCCTTGAGCGGATAGGTCACCTGACCGTTTTCGTCGGTCACCTTCCACTTTTCGGCGGTGATCTTACCCACACGCCCCAGCACAGCGGGGAGGATATCGCCCTGCTCGTAGCTGCGGGTGCTGGTCTCCACGATCTCCACGCCCGGCAGCGTGAGGGAATGCTCCTTGATGGCAGCAACCGTCACCTGACTGACGTTTTCAGCCATGATGAAGTTGTTCACGTTGGAAAAGGCCTGCCGGTCCATCTCGTAATGGATGCCCGCCAGCACCCGCTGCCACGGCAGGGAGAAGCTTTCCAGATGGTTTTTCTCCACCAGCATCTCCATTACATCGTTGGCGGTGGCGTACTGCTGCAGGCCCAGCGTCTCCTTCATGTCCGCCAGCGTTTTCTGGTCGCTGGTGCTGTCGGCACTGTCCGTAAAGGTATAGTTTCCAGCGGCATCCGGCTCGCTGATGAGCAGGGTGTCCAACCATTTTTCATCGTTCTGGCGCAAAAGTTCCACGATCTGCTGCAGCATGGTGTCCAGATCCTGATCCCCCATCTGCAGCTTGTTCAGCACCACATTGTAGCCGGTGCTGGTGGTGGCGATGCGCTTGCCGGTGCTGTCCACGATATTGCCGCGCGCGGCGGTGACCGTGAACTTATAATCCGTGGTGTTGGTGGCTTTTGCCTTGAAGCTGTCCCCATTGACCAGCTGCAAAAAGATCATCCGGAAGGTATACAGCCCCATAATGATACAGGCCACTGCGATGAGCAGCAACATCCGCCGCACCACGACCTTGCGTTCATTTTCGTTCATCTAGTTCTCCTTTTGCGGGTCAGACCACACCGTTGTCGATCCTGAACCCGTCATGGATGCGCTGCACCAGCCAGAAGGCCAGCAGCGCCGCCGGGATGGTCAGCACTGCACTGGGCAGTACAAAGGCAACGTACCGCAGCGCAGCGCCGGTATAGCCCGGCATATAGTAGAAAAACAGCCAGTCCAGCGAGAGTACCACCAGCGCCGTTGCGGTGCTTACTGCGGCAAAGTTGCCGGGGTTTACCTGCAAATACAGCTGCACCAGCACCGATACCCCAAAGCAGAGCAGCAGCAGTTCCAGCGCCAGCATACCCACCGTGCGCCCGGCGGCGTAGTCCCACAAAAGGCCGCCCACCGTGCCCAGCAATGCCCCGGCAAACTCTCCCTCAAATACTGCCACCGCCAGACACAGCGGCAGTAGCAGCAGCGGCTTTGCCTGCCCCAGCTGAAACAGCCCGGGCGTAGTCTGCAAAGCGGCGCACACAAACAGCGCCAGCACATAGCAGCCCCACTTCAGCAGCTGGCTGCGGCTGCGCTTGCGGCGAGATTCCATAGCAGTGTGCCCTCCTTAGTACGCAGTAATGATAAAAACGTGCTTTGCAGTACGGGGGTCGACACCGGGGCGCACCACTGCAATGGAGGATTTTCCGCTGGCCTCCGGCACCACGTCCTGCACTGTTCCCACCAGCAGATCCGGCGGGAACACCCCGCCCAGACCGGTGGTGATAACCTGATCGCCCGCACGGGTCTCGGTGCTGCGCTCCAGATTGGTCAGGGTGCACAGGCCGTCTGCCGCATAGGTGGTATTGCCGTTCAGGATGCCGTTTTCCCGGGTACGGGAAACAACACCCGCTGCGTTGAAGCTGGGGTGCAGGATGGTCATCACCTTGCAGCTGGTCGCATCAGCCTCCACCACCATGCCCAGCAGATAGCCACGGTCGCTGATAACAGCATTGTTCACCGCCACACCGTCTGCGGTGCCCTTGTCCAGCGTAAAGCCGCCGAACTCGTCCAGCGGGTCGCGGCCGATGACAAAGCCGGACACATAGGTGGCGTTGCTGTTTTTTTTCTGAATATTGGCCAGCGCCTTGTAGGCCTCGTTCTCGGCCTTGATGCGGTCGTAGTCCACCATCTGCTGGCGCAGCTCAGCGTTTTCCGCTTCCAGCTGCTCGTTCTGCTCCATGACTTCATCGATGCTGGTGTATTTTTCCCACACCGCACCCACGCCGCCGCTGACCACAGCCGCCGCCTTCTGAAAAGGGGTCAGGATCACGCCCAGCAGTTCCTGCGGGGCAGCGGTCAGGCGGCCGTTGGCTCCGGCGTAGGCCATGATGCCCACCAGAAACACCGCCACGGCCACAAGGATCTTGAATTTCCAGGTATCAAAAAAATCTTTCAAAGGTTCCTTCCCTCCTGTCGGGATGCCCACGCCCTACCGCAGGCCTTTGTATGAAAAAAGCGCGGACAGCCGTGCCATCCGCGCAAGATGCAGTGTTTGCAGCGGAAAAACGCACAGCTGCTGTGTCTGAAACTTTTCCGCATTTAAAGCAGTACTCTCCGCAGAGAGCCACTTTTACATATGTCCTCCATCGGTGTCCAGCACATCATGCAGCACATCCACATGATCCAGCACCGCACCGGCACCCTTGGCCACGCAATCCAGCGGGTCCTCCGCAATATGGACGTCAATGCCGGTCTCACTCTGGATCAGCTGATCCAGACCGCGCAGCAGAGCGCCGCCGCCGGTCAGGGTGATGCCGCGGTCAATGATATCTGCGCTCAGTTCCGGCGGGGTGCGCTCCAGCGTCTCCTTGATGGCAGTGGTGATCTTGACCAGACACTCCAGCAGCGCGCCGCGCACATCCTCAGAGTGCACCACAATGTTCTTGGGCAGACCGTCCACAAGGTTGCGGCCCTTGATCTCCATGGTCAACTCCGGGTCCAGCGCATAGGCAGAGCCGATCTCGATCTTGATCTGCTCGGCAGTGCGCTCACCGATGAGCA
>OGFV01000249.1_pt1 | contig 23417 bp, 15 predicted proteins | sample 1571131 | NCBI WGS metagenome assembly OGFV01 (sample SAMEA2582044, study PRJEB24529) | metagenome | biome: Human gut stool | place: China | collected 2011
TAGTCTGAAGCCCTTTTTATCCTGCCTGGGCTTTTTTCTTCATCTTTTTCTTCTTAAGAGCCTTTGCACCACCAATAACCTCAGTTATCTCCTGTGTTATGGCTGCCTGTCTTACACGGTTATACTCTATAGACAGCTCTTTAAGCATAGCTTCTGCATTATCTGTAGCTGCCTGCATGGCAACCATACGGGCGTTCTCCTCTGTTGCAAAGCCCTCAACAAGAGCTCCATACACGAAACCTGTAACATAATTATATGTAAGATCATTAAGAACAACCTTTGGAGATGGATAGATAACGAAATAATCATCATTACCTTCAAAATCCTCAAGTGTACCGTTACTCTTTCCCTGTCTGGCATTAGCTGCTAACTCTTCCTTGATGAATTCGTTAGTCTTAAGAGGAAGAAGCTGTTCAACCTGAACTTCTTCCTTCATGCCATGCTCCATCTTAGTATACACGATATACACCTCATCCATCTCTTCCTTCTTATAACGTTCTACTATATCCTCCGTTATAACTCTGGCTCTATGGACTGATGGGTTATTTGCAGAGAATCTGAAAGAATTCTCCACATTATAACCAAGTGAGCTAAAGTAAGCCCTTCCTGTTTCTCCGATGGCAAATATCTTATACTGTTCTGCCTCGTCACACAACCTCTTTGCTTCCTTTAAAACATTATGGTTATAAGCTCCTGCCATACCCTTATCACCACTTATGACAATAAATGCTTTTTTCTTGACACTCTCATGTATATCTACATTTCTGTTATCAAAGAAAAGATGCTGCATAGTAGGAAAATGGAATAATATACTTCTTATCTGATCCTGTAATCCATAAAAGTAAGGTTCGGTATTCTCAAGCTTCTGCTTAGCCTTTCTAAGCTTAACTGAGGACATCATATACATGGCTTTGGTGATCTTCATCGTATCATGAATACTACTTATTCTGGCCTGAATTTCTTTAGTATTCGCCATAGCAATCCCCCTTATCTTTCACTCTTGAACTCGTTAGCTGCTGCTATAATAGCTTCCTTCGTCTCATCTGTAAGATCCTTAGTTGATTCAATAGTATTAACTATCTCTGAATGCTGGCTATGGAAGAACTCAAGCATATCTGCCCTGAAGCCCTTGATCTTAGAAAGCTCAATATCACTGAATACATGCGCATTAGCTGATACAAGTATAATAACCTGCTCTGCCATACTAAATGGATGACTCATAGGCTGTTTAAGAAGTTCCATAAGTGCACGTCCATGCTGTAACTGCTTCATAGTACCCTCATCAAGATCTGATGAGAACTGTGTAAACACTTCCATCTCACGATACTGCGCAAGATCGATACGGATACTTCCTGCTGCCTTCTTCATAGCCTTAGTCTGTGCTGCACCACCAACACGGGATACAGAAAGACCTACGTTAACGGCTGGTCTCTGACCAGAGAAAAACAGCTCACTTTCAAGGAATATCTGACCATCTGTAATAGATATTACATTGGTTGGAATATATGCTGAAAGGTCACCTGCCTGTGTTTCAATAATAGGAAGTGCTGTTATAGAACCTCCACCTGCTTCTGGTGAAAGACGGCTTGATCTTTCAAGAAGTCTTGAATGCAGATAGAATACATCACCTGGATAAGCCTCACGTCCTGGTGAACGCTCAAGCAGAAGTGATATAGCTCTGTACGCAACCGCATGCTTAGAAAGGTCATCATATATAATAAGAACATCCTTTCCGTTATGCATTAAATACTCCGCCATGGCTGTACCTGCATAAGGTGCTATATACTGAAGGGGCGCTGGATCTGCTGCTGTTGCTGATACAATAGTTGTATAATCCATGGCACCTGCTGTTTTTAATGTATTAACAAGCTTAGCAATAGTAGATGCTTTCTGTCCTATAGCTACATATATACAGATAACATCCTTACCCTTCTGGTTTATGATAGTATCTGTTGCGATAGCTGTCTTACCAGTCTGCCTGTCACCTATGATAAGCTCTCTTTGTCCACGTCCTATAGGGAACATGGAATCTATAGAAAGAAGACCTGTTTCCATAGGAACGGATACTGACTTACGTTCAGTTATGCCAGGAGCTTCACACTCTACTGGTCTGTAACCATCTGCCTGGATATCACCCTTATCATCTATAGGTGATCCAAGTGCATCAACTATTCTTCCAAGGAAGCCTTCACCAACTGGAACACCAGCCATCTTGCCTGTACGTGCGACCTTGCTGCCTTCCTTAACTGTCACATCACTACCAAAAAGGATAACTCCGACCTCATCACGTCTTACATCCTGAACCATACCTTTTACACCGCTGTCGAATACAACGATTTCACCGTAAAATGCGTGGTCAATGCCGTCAACATTGGCGATACCATCACCAACCCAGTTAACAACACCTATTTCCTTATCCTTAACTGCAAGCTCGAAATCCTTGATATTAGCCTCAAGTATTGAAAGTATCCCTTCCTCACTTGCTGTAGTCTTACCAGCACTTACAGCCTTTGCTATGCTGCTCTTTAACTGGTCAATACGTGCTTTCTCACTCCAGTCATACTCCTTAGAGCCGACCTTTAGCACGAAACCACTCTTTATAGATGAATCCTGTACCATCTCTAACTTAATATCAGGATTGTGGAATTCCTTTGCTATAAAGCCCTTGATTCCTGCAAGCTGTTCATCAGATGGTGCCTCAACATAAGTAAGTACTGCTGTACTTTCCTTCTGTTCAGGAGTCATCTCAAGCTCCTTTAAAGCCTTACATACTTCATCAAATAAATTTATATCATCGTTATCACATAAAAGCTGTAAGAAATTTCTCACATTCTTAGAGAATACCTTCTGAATCACAAGATGTTTTTTCTCAAGTGATACTGTTGGGTCACTAAGTTCTTCCTTAACCTGTGGTACAACATCGAATATATCCTTAATAGTGGATAACTCTTCGTGCGACATACCTGTTTTATGTAATTCTGATGCATAATCAATCGCTGTCTGTATCACTATTTATCACCTGCTTTATTCAAAAATGTGTCATAAAGTGCAGCATTTGTATCTTTACTGTTGCTTGCTACAACCTTAGCAGCAGCATCAACAACCATATCTGCAATTTCTTTTTCTGCCTTCTTTAATATCTGTTCCTTCTGGCTTATAGCTTCTGCCTCAGCATCATCCTTAATCTGTGATGCTGTCTTGTGGGCATCTGCAACTATACGCTGATATTCTTCATCAGCAGTCTTTCTTGCTTCAGAAACAACCTTTTTCTTCTCATTCTCTGCATCGCTTAACACAGCCTGATACTTTGTCTTAAGCTCCTCAGCCTCACTCTGCTTAGCAGCAGCCTCACCAAACTGTCTGTCAGCTTCCTCCTGCCTTTTAGCAATAATCTTCTGAACTGGCTTGTATAAGAATATTCTCATAAGCACGAAGAGAATTAAAAGGTTAATAATTGTAAATAAAACATTCCAAACATCTAACTGGAGCATCTTATTTTCCTGCCTTTCTTCGTAGTCTATTCTTTGTTATCTGTATGCTTATATTCTACCTGATATACTTTATGTACAATTATTTTATGTACATTCATACATCAAAATGTAGATGCATTTTTATTATGTACCCGGATAATACCGGATATAAACATACGATACCATCATGCCTTTATGCTTAATCCATGCGGATTAGCCAAGCATAACGATAATCATAAGGGCGATAACGAAACCATAAATAGCAGTAGCCTCTGCCAACGCACTACCAAGAATAAGTGTCTTTGTAATCTTGCCTTCTGCCTCTGGCTGTCTTGCAACAGCTTCTGAAGCCCTGCCAGTTGCTATACCAATACCAATACCTGCACCAAATGAACCTAATACGGCGATACCTGCGCCAATAGCTATGATTGTTCCACTCATAATCTAATCTCCTTTTTCTTTCTTAAGTTTCCAGATTCTTTTCTAATAATATCTTCTGCTGGCTGCACAAGCCTTATCAGACTTTATCCTGCATATAACTGCGTCATACATATATACGCTATATGCACTACTCTGTAATCTCATCAATATATAATGATGTAAGGAATACAAAAACATATGCCTGTAACAGACCATCAAATATATCAAAATACAGACTGAATACAACCGGAAGACCTACCGGAAGTATCATCTTAAGAAGCTCCATAATAACGAAAGCTCCTAATACATTACCAAAAAGTCGCATACAAAGCGAAAGTGGCTTTGTTACTACTTCAAGAATGTTTATAGGTGTTACTATTGCAACCGGTTCAACAAAGCCGTGTAACCAGCGTTTAACACCTTTGTGATAGATACCAGCTGCTTCAATAAGTATAATACTCATAAGTGCCAGTGCTACCGTGACTCTTAAGTCCTTAGTTGGGGACTTAAAGCCAAACAGTCCGATGATATTGGAAACGCCAATATACAACATAACTGTTGTGAGATAAGGCACATATTTCCTGCCTTTTTCGCCAACCATTCCCTGAACCATATTCATAAGACCTATTACTATACTTTCTGCAACAGCCTGCCTCTTACTTATATGATCCACTTTAAGGTTTCGGGTAAGTATAAATGCAGCTATAACCAGCACAGCCATAATGATCCATGTGACCACAACTGCCTCTGAAACTGGTATTCCACCCAAAACAGGAATCGTAAAGACGGTCTCACATTGAAGTTCTTCAATAAGCTTCTGTGCTAATTCATTCAAAAAACCATCTCCTTATCCTTTCGTTTTCATACTGCGGATTGTATACCCATTTTTTGTAAATGTAAAGCCAAATAATTTATTTTTTAACAATGATTTTTATAAACATTTTAAAATATATACAATCTCTTGTATCTTATTTAGTACAATTTTAATTATTGCTTAATTTTATTCAGCTAATTTTATATAATCCTCCAGTTATAAAGTCATGGTACATTTCCACTTATTATAGATAAACACTGGCTTTTCTTTGTTTTTTTCCATTTTATTTCCTGTTAAAATTCTTACAGACATTTAAAGTGCAAGTAAATGACTATTGGTCATTTTCACAGTTTTAACAATACTAATTTTGTATTTATGCAATTATACCAATATAAAATTTATATACAAGTATAACATTTTAATATATTTTATATGTTAAAGCCTTGGGAAGTGAATACAAAATACAAGTAAAATACAATGTTATACAACAAATTGTATAAATATTAATATTTTATTAAAAAACTATTTATTTTTATATGCCTATATTTTTTATGTGCCTATTTATTTTTATATACCTATGTTTTTTTGTCACATTTTTCTTCATGTAATTGTATTATCTATACACAGCATATTACAATAATACATATGCTTGTGTTAATATTAGCAATATCCAGATAACAGCAGGGGGAAACAGCATGGGATATAAAAACAACACAAAAGAATATGAACGTATTCTTAAGATGTACAGTAATGACGTCTACAGAATGGCGCTTCTTAAAACCAAAAACGTCAGTGAGGCAGAAGATATATTTCAGAATGTATTCATTAAGTTATACACATATAATAAGACATTTGAATCAGATATACACATAAAGGCCTGGCTGCTTAAAGTAACTGTGAATGAATGTATCAACACTATTAAAAGTTCATGGAATTCAAAGGTTATTAAAAGTGTCAATGATAATTGTGAATACGATGATAATTCTTCTATTGTAAGCTCAGATAGCGCAGTAAATAATTCTTCGGGGTATACAAACAATTCTTACGAACCACTAAACAGCAGCTCTTATAAGGATTTTGATATAGATTCGATGTATGTATGGGAAACTGTTGCTGCCCTTCCGCAAAAGTACCGCGATGTAATATATCTTTTCTATCATGAGCAGTACTCAACTTATGAAATATCAGATATTCTTGGTATATCTACTGTAAATGTAAGAACACGTCTAAAAAGAGCAAGGGAAATCTTAAGAAAAGAGGTGAACGATTATGAATTTTAAAGATGCCTTCGATAAAGACTGTAGCAAAATAAATGTAAGCGACGAGCTTATAAACCGGACTCTTATGGCTGCAATGACAGATGATGATAACTCACATACTATGGATAACTCACATACTATGGATAACTCACATACTATGGATAACCGCACGCCTTATGGCACTGGCAGAGCCGGTTTAAAACATACAGAAAAAGCGTCTTCGCACAAAGGCTTAAGCTATATAATAACCGCTGTTGCTATTGCCGCTGCTGTTACATTATGCATTATATCTTATAATATATTATTACCATCACTGAATAGCAGTCATAGCAGTCCATCATCATCAACTCTTAAAGTATATGCTGGTGAGAACAATGAAGAACTTGGAAAAGGGGGCTTGTCACTTGCATACAGCAGGAATTCTGCTGACCATGCCAGCAACATACAGGCATGGGGACCACAGGGAAAGAACCAGACCATGGTGTTATACTTTGATCTCAACATGCAGCTGACCGACAGCACATCACAAATCAGACGGATAACTTTATCCTCATCTGATGAAAACACACATTTACTTACACGCGAACCTGTTCCTGATGAGATTATCGAAAATAACTATAAAATATCTGAGGAATATGGCATGCAGCATTCTCTTTTCAGACCATCTGCTGATTTTGGATATCATACATTCAGCTTATTTAACTCAAAAGAAAAGTTTCTTTATATAGACCATGCAAACGGATATTCCGCTGATTATAATGACTTTGAACACCTTTATATAAGCTTCTGTCTTTATAACCAGTCCTCTCTTAAAACACAGTTAACCCTTACTGTTGAGTATGAAGATGGCACAACCATTTCAAGAGATTATGAAGCTACTGCTTATGCTTCTGAATTATATATGTTTATAAGGGAATTAAGATAAATATCATCATAAATTTTCATTAAAACATTTATTAAAATATTCGTTAAAATACTTATTTAAATACTTGTTTAAATACTTGTTTAATACTCGTTAAAATATTATCTTTTGTTTTAATATTTTTATCCATATGATAGAATATAGCTAAGATGTACATTTAAGTTGCATCTTAGCTCTTTTTATTATAAAGCGCATTCTGCGCAGAAAGCAGGTATTTTATGGCATTACATGTAATGGATGAAGCTAATCGTTGTCTTCAGTGCAAGGTTCCACAGTGTCAGAAGGGCTGTCCTATAAACACTAACATTCCTCTGGCTATCAGACTTCTTAAAGAAAACAAGCTTGATGAAGCTGGTAAAATGTTGTTTGAAAACAACCCTCTTACGACTGTATGCAGTCTTGTCTGTAACCATGAAAACCAGTGCGAGGGGCACTGTGTACTTGGGCGTAAAGGAGCTCCAGTTCATTTTTCTACTATAGAGAATTACATATCCACAACTTATGCTAACAAGATGACCGAAGGTCCTAAACCTTCCAATGGTAAACGTGTTGCTATTATCGGCTCAGGTCCAGCCGGAATCACTATCGCTATTATACTTGCACGATATGGATATCAGGTAACTATATTTGAGGGAAAAGATAAGATTGGTGGTGTCTTAAGATACGGAATCCCTGAGTTCAGACTTCCTAAAGCAGTGCTTGATGATATAGAATACCGCCATCTTGAACTTAAAGGTATTAAGGTACGTCCGAATACAACTATTGGAGGTGCCATAACTATCGAGGATCTCTTCCGTGACGGATATAAGGCAATATTCGTAGGTACAGGTGTATGGAACCCTAATACTCTACATATCAAAGGTGAAACCTTTGGCAACGTTCATTTTGGTATTAACTACTTAAACAACCCTGACAGCTATAAGCTTGGTAAACGTGTTATTGTAATCGGTGCCGGTAATGCTGCCATGGACGTAGCTAGAACTGCCATAAGAAAAGGCGTACGTTACCTCACATGCTTCTCTATAACTAAAGAGGTTGCTGCAAGCCAGTATGAATACAGCTATGCCAAGCTTGAAGGTGTTGAATTTGAATATAATAAACGTCCTGTTGAGATTAAGGATAATGGAGTTATATTCCGTGATATCATAGAGAATGAAGATGGTTCTTTCACTGATGTAGAAGGAACAGACAAGCTGTATGAATCTGACAGTGTTATCATCTCTATAAGCCAGGGACCTATGACAAGACTTGTTAATACAACTAAAGGTCTTAACGCCAACAAACGTGGACTTCTAGAAGCTGATGAAACCGGTCATACATCCCGACGAGGCATATTCGCATCAGGTGATGTTGTAAATGGTGCAAGAACCGTTGTTGAAGCTGTTGCACATAGTAAAATCGTAGCTGAATCCATGCATGCTTATATGCAGTCGCTGGATGAGGCATAGGTATACTCTGTGGGCTTGAGTGTGATACACTCAAGCCCATTTTGTATACCTACTAAAATGAAATTATGACCCTGTTTGTAACAAAGACAAACAGGGTCATAGATTACAAGAATGATTTCACCTCTTAGACAACGTTAAGAATATCTGGCGGGCTCCAACATCACACCTTTCATTTCCACTGTGTAAACACTCCACTATCATCTACATTTGCATTAATACTAACTTTGTTAAGCAGGCTGAATATTCTGTCTTTGTCTGAATCCTCAGTACATATTCGAGTTACACAGCCTGAAAGCGTTCCATCCTGAACTGCTGGAACTACTGATACATCTACTTTTCCATCTGTATCATCATCACCACTTATCCTTATATTAACAAGCATAGTGTCAACATTGTATTCATCAAACCAGAAATTTCCAAGACTGTAGAATATTGGCTTATCTTCATAATACTCTATTCCCTGAAGGCAGTGGCTGTGACCACCTATTATTACGTCTGCACCAGCATCTATATAATCTCTCGCTGTTGACCTCTGAACCTCTTCAAGAACTGTTGTATGCTCTGTTCCCCAGTGAACAACCGCTATTACATAGTCGGCATTTTCTTTTGCTTCTTTAATAGTCTGTATGAACAGCTCTGTATCATAGCATCTAAGAATTCCTGGTGTAGAATCAGTTGCCTGTGGTGTCATCTTATATTTTTCTGCCCTTGAAGCTGCCACTATCGCTATCTTTTTACCATCAACTGTTGCATAATATGGCTTCATGGCCTCATCAAGATTCTTACCGGCTCCTACATAAGGTATTCCTGCAGCTTCAAGTGCTGCAAATGTATCATTCATGGCATCAGCACCATAATCATATACATGATTATTGGCAAGCTGCGCAACATCTACACCTAGCAAATTAAGCACCTTCGCTCTTTCTGGTTTAGCCCTGAAAGTCCACATTTTATTAGGCAATGGCTGCCCTCTGTCACTATAACAGAACTCATTATTTACAAGCGTTATATCTGCAGCCTTCATATATTTTATGAGTTCAGGCGATATACACTTTGTTATATCTCCATCATTTTTATCCAGTTCCTTTGTTGTCGGCTCACCCTCAGCAAGATTAATATCCCCTGTAAATGTCAATGTTATATCATAAGGATGCACATCTCTTGTTGTTACTTCCTCTGTTACAACTTCACTGCTGTTGTTTGTGTTATCAATATCAGCCGCTGTCTCTGATGATTTTCCACATCCTGTAAGCAAGAGCGTACCTGACATTGTTATGCATGCTAGCATTGCTATATTCTTTTTAATATTCTTTTTAATATTTTTTCTCATTACATTCTTTAGTTTACTGACATAATTATGTTTTATCATACAATAACTCCATTCGACATTTACTTATTCTATCTATCATCAATAGTTCTATAATAAGATGTAAAATATTATTTAACAAAAGCTGTAATATGAATCCAATGTTCATTCATATCACAGCTTGTCTGTACCATGTGTACATATAGTATCACCATATAACATCTTTATTATCTTAATTATTTTATGATCTTATTTTATAATCCTATTATTTTGCTATTTTATAATCTTGTTTTATAATCCTATTATTTTGCTATTTTATAATCTTGTTTTATAATCCTATTACTTTGCTATTTTATAGTCTTATTTTGATGTCCTGGTCAAAAACCACCGACTTTGATACCTACGGATTGTTTATTGCTACGCACTTCTACAATCCTACCCAATATTCTCATGATTCTGTTCCAATAAATTCTTAGCCTTTTCAAAAGAATCCATATGAACAAGAATGTCACACTTCGCATTCTTATCATTGTTAAGGAATCTTAACAGGCCTGTATGAAACTTCCATCTCTCAAAATATGAAATATTATTCTTTCTAAGCACCTTCTCTATCTTTTTGCATTCATCCTTAGAAACATCCGAACGAATAACTCTCTCCATTGTAGAAACTTCACTCATAACCTGACACCTCTCATCATCTTTGCCTTTATACTTTTAGATTTTATCACATCAATTCTAAAAAATCCACTTAAAATAATTAGGTAAATTATGATAGATACAATCATTTTATAATATCTTTTATCATTTATATGACTTTTGATTAATTATCGTATTTAATTATTGTAAAATATTTTATATGTACTTTTTATAAAAAAGCACATTCAAATAACACATAATTCTCTATAAAAACAATTTCTACAAAAGCAATTTCCACAAAAAACAACCGTTTTATGGATTAACCATAAAACGGCTGTCTTATACTATATATTAGGTATATTAGGATATAAACTTATTTAACTCTGTTCTTCTTTCTCTTTACTTCATAGAAGCATACACCACCAAGGGCAAGAACACTAAGTACGATTAATACAACATAGAGTGCTGTATTAGCCTTATCTCCTGTAGGTACTGGAGTACCGATTGTAGGATTTGATGACTTAGTTAACTTCTCTATTGAGAAATCAGCACCAACTCCTGCTGGAGCCTTATCTGTAAGCTTAAAGATGTTACCAAGTGCTATTGTACCATCAGCATTTCTTACAATACCTGCTACTGATTTATTACCATCTAATATAGATGAGTAATCAAGACTTGCAAACCAGTCTGCTGAAACTGTTGTTACTGCTTCACCAGCTGCTGGTGTGTTGAATGAAGTCTTAGAAGCTGTATCCCAGTAGAAGTTTGTTGCTTTATATATCTTTGTTAAATCCTGTGAACCAACTGGTTTGATATTTTCTGCAACATCTTCTTTAGCTGTTCTAAATGATATTACTCCTGTAGCTTCAAAATCTGTATTCTTAGCTGAATTTGTATAGAATGCTACGTTAGCACCCTGATTGTTAATTGATGTACAATTCTTTACCTTGATATCTGGGCATGAGTTAGAATCAATACCCTTTGCCTTGTTTGCAAATGCTATTGAATTCTCAAGTACGTGTGAACCAGGCATGCTGTCTCCACCCATCTTGAATCCATTACCGTTACCTGCGTTAGTTCCATCCTCAAGATATCCGTTAGCATATGCTATAGAATTCTTGATAGTTACTGAACCGATAGAACCTGTCTGAACCTTTGCGAAAAGATCCCATCCATCATCTGCATTGTGATGAGCGATACAGCCATCAAATACGTTTCCGTCACCTACTGTAAGCTTAGCTGCGAATCCGTCTGCATCTTCATAACCCTTATCTGCATTACCATATGATGTACAGTTAAGGATTAAGTTGTATGAAGGCCATTCAGCATATGTATCTGTTACATTTAATCTGCTGATCTGAAGTCCTGTGTTACCATTGTGATATGTTTCAATCTGGTCTAATGTGTTATGGCTTCCTGAAACCTGAAGTCCCTTCTGTCCATCTGCTGAACCTGTTACATCAAATCCCTTGAAATACCAGTAATCACCACCGATAGTCATACCTGTACAGAGTCCCTGGAAGTCAATAACTGGACGAGTCTTTGCATCTGGATCTGCTACCATGTATATCATCTGATCTGCTGTACCATTGATACCTCTTGCAATCTTTAATGGTGATTCAAGCTTATATGTACCTTCTGTAAGAACAATCTGCTGTGAAGGCATTACATACTTAACAGCATCATAGATGCTCATAGGATCTTCCTTAGAACCTGAACCCTTTGCATCTGGTGCAACCCAGATAGACTGACCTGCTTCACCGAATGTCTTATAAGTTACTGTATGATCAATAACTACTGTTTCATAAGATTCCATTGCTGAATATTCGCCATTTGGCTTATATCCTTCTGCTGGTGTAAAGTTTATCTTATATTCATTCTTACCCTTGTTAAGTGTTACACTAGCTGGCTTAACAAGTGTATCTGCCTTTACTTCTACATCAGAAACAACAACTTCTCCCTTAGCATCCTCGATTGATAATGTACCATCACAGTTTGCTGAGAATAAGAATTCATAATCAGCACTACCTGTTGCTGTAGCAGACTGTACATATGTGTTAACTGCCACCTTTTCAATAGGTCTTTCTTCTGCTGGTGCATCTTCCTTAGGATCAATTGTTGTAAATGTTATATCTGAGAATGTTGCTGTTGCGTTTCTTGATGCAAAGAAACCTGCATATACATAATCAGAATCAATTCTTTCAAGTGCCTCAGTATCATAATACTTCTTTGTTGTTGAATATGAACCATCTACTGACTCATAAGTTACAAAGTAACCTGTATTATTCTTCTGGATTGTAAGGTACATCTCTGTTATATCTCCAGCATCTGCTGGTGTATTAGTAGAGTTACCTATTATATTCTTAGCTTCTGGATATCTCTGCTCAAGTGGATAAGATGTTGACTTAAAGTTCGCCTGAACAGTTGCTGTATCATTAGCTTCAATAGCAGCAATGTTGTCCTTTGTCACACCTGTCTTTTCCTGTGATGCAAGACCAATCTTCTGAGATACCTTTGTTGCTGAACTATCAGTTGTTACTTCTTTTGCTTCTTCATTCCAGTAATATTCTGTCTTAGAAGCTACTGCCATATAAGAGTTGTTCCATCCTGAACCACCTAACTTATCAGCTGCCATAAGACCGAAGCCTTCCTGTCCGTTTGATAATGTCCAAGAATCAACTGTTACCTTAGCTCTTAATGTGAAGTTCTGTGATGCAGGAACTTCTGTATAGTAGAATGACACTCCATCAAAAGAAGCTGGTACTAACTTACCACTTGCACTCTTGATTGTTACCTTGCCTTCATTAGCAGAACCTGTAAAGCTGTCCTTAGATGAGCTTGCGCCGTTACCATAAGTAATCTGTCCCCACTTCTGCTGTGCTTCTTTTGTTACCTTGATTGTTGCTTCCTTAGAAGTTGTTGTGTCTTCACCTCTCTTAGCAACTACTCTTACTGAATATTCAGAACCTACTGTAAGTCCCTTTATAGTAGCCTCTGTCTTATCTGCTGCATCTAATGATGCCCAGTTTTTGCCATCATTTGAATATTCAACAACATATGATGTAGCTTCTTTAACTGCTGACCATTCTACAGCAACACTTCCGTTACCTTTGTTGTAAATGCTGCCTATAGCAGATGTTGCTAATGGGAGTACAAAATCTGCTGTCTTTGTTTCTGCGCCTGTCTTGTCTGCTCCGCCATCACGAACTGCCTTGATTGAGAATGTATATTTACCTGATGCACTTGGAGTAAATGTGACACTTGCTCCTGTTGTATCCTTTGCATAACTTTCTGAAGCTACTTCCTTACCTGCTTCATCTGTCATAGTAACTACAACTTTATCAGCACCATCATAACCAATAACCATTGTAAATGGAACTGTTATCTTACCATCCTTTGATGTCACATCACCAAGTACTGGTGCAGCTACTCCGCTCCAGTCAGCTCTTGCTGGTCTTTCTCCACCTGATGTCTGTGTAACTACTGTCTTTAAGATTCTTACACCTCTATTATTTTCTCCATCCTTAGGTGCTATTATTGAATATGTTCCTGCTGCAAGATTAGTGTACTTAATCTCTGTTTCTGGCTTTGTACCTGTTACAGCCTTGATTCCATCAATCTTGTTTCCTGATGCATCTACTAATGCAAGGTCTGATGTATTAGTGCTTCCTGTACTTGTTGCTGTAACTACAACATCTGCTGTTCCTGTTACTGTAAATGTAAGTGCTCCTTCTTCTTTATCATCAGCTCCCTTTGCAAGTTCTGCAGAAAATGTACTGCTGTTTCCTCTTGTTACTTTTCCAGATAATGTAAAGTATCCTTCTGTACCATACTTACCTGCTGCTATATCTGCTTTCTTTTCAGCTGTTGTTATAGCTGTTTCTTTTGATGCATCAAATGTATACACATTATTAGCTGCTGAAACCGCCTTAGCTGCGAATCCAGTAGGAATCAATCCAACTACCATCAAAGCAGCCATAACTAACGCCATTATTCTGCGTTTTGTCTTTCTCTTCATAACTAACCTCCTTAAATATTACGGAACCTCCGTTGTATCCGGCGAAGTCACCTCAACCGAACTTTATGTCTAGTATCTCATTTTTGTCCACAAAAATCAATAATTATTTGGGTATTTTCCACATTTTCGGCGGTATAGCTAGTTTTATTTTGGATATTTTGTACAAAACTGATGAAAATAATATAAAAAAGCTCTTAAATTTTTGTTGTATACCGGTACACCATGATTTAAGAGCTTTTATAATAACATATTTAATTTTGTAATTATATGATGTAAGGATTGAAAGTCGAAAAATCGTTTATGCTTACTCTTTTATGCACTTTAAATATTTTCAGCACAATTCACAGTTTTAATTTATTTATCTTATACAAAATCAATATAAAAAGTATTAAATAAAGCGTATGTCATTATTCATACACACGCTTCATAAATATTATATTCAATCCTTACTGTTATTACTGTCCTGTCGCACCTTAAGATATATTCTTCCTATCTGCTCTTATTTCTTAAGTATATCATGATACCTTATCCTATTCTCCTTAGCTATATCCAACATGTCCATTGCCTCTTCTTCTGTCAGGCTTAGTTTTTTCATCAACTTTACTATATTATCTAACTGATTCTTCTCTATCCCTTGCTCTATTCCTTTCTCTAGCCCCTCTTCCAGAGCTCGTTCTAATATAGCCTCACTTATATTACACATATCACTCACACACCCTTCCAGTTCTGTTGTCATTTTCAGTCCATAGCCTTCTAGCTGCTGCATTTTTTCTTTCTTCTTTGTACTCGACAGCAGCACTTCCAGCATTGCTATCAACTTATTCTTAGATTCTTCCCTGTTTTTGCTATCTCTTATTCTTATTATAGCACCATTCATTATACTACGCTTTGGCATCCAGTTACTTTTTCCATAAAGAAGCTTTGGCTGTATTCCTAACTCTATTATAGAATCTTCTCCATCCTGCGTATCCATGCATATCCATATGCTGTATATATCCTTTAACTCATCATAATTCGACTTTATGAACTCCACATTTTTCTGGGAAGATACCATTCTTGCCATATAGTAAGCTATTCTTGATTCTATGTGATATCCAAGTTTATTATTAGACGTGCTTCTCTGTGCCTCTACATTTACAAGGAACTTTATTGTTCTGTTATTATAATACAATGGAAATCGTATATCGTAAACTATTTTCCCATCATCCGCATCTATATCCTCTGTTCCTACGCTTTCTATCCTTATGCATAGTTTTTCAGGCAGTCTTAGTGATACTACTGTTTCACCTATGCAGGGAATTATCTTATCTATACTATATGACCTGAACTCTGGCACAATCACCTTTACAATATTGGCTAGTACCTGCGGATCAGCAAGAACCAGCTTTGCATAATCATCATGCATAGCCTGCTTTTCTTCTATGCTGGTAAGCGTTTCTGCAAGATTTGTATTTACTTTTAGATACTTCATTTACACCTCCGTAACTCATATTATCTATGTATTAATGTACACACAATAGATTTTTCTCTGTTATTCATCAGGTATTAATACTCTGTCATTCATATTTGTTTTTAATAATAGGGGGATTATAATTGAAACAAATTATAGCGGGTATAGTAATCTCACTCTTAACGATAATTCTTAACTATCCTGCTATCTTTTAAGATACATTATAAAAATTATAACTCTGAATTTTTAATTCATTATAATAAACTATAATTCGTGATTCTGAGTTTTATTTACTATTTTTCAGAATTATTTTTTAGCTTTGTTTATTAATTCTTATGTTAATTTCATTTAACAATATATCATACATTTATGTTTATTTCAATATGATATTTTAAAAATTTTAAGTAACAAATCCCAAGAAACAAAACAAGAATTAGAACATCAGAAATTTTCCTATAAAACATTAAAGCAGAAGATACCCTCTTCCATTAATATGGAATAATATCTTCTGCTTAATTTACTACTTAGTTTTTCCTATTTTTTGCTTAGTTCACTATATTTTTCACAAGTAATATCTTATTAATAATTCTACACCGGTAATATCCAAAATCAATTAACTTTCTACGCCAGCGACCCTCTCTCAAGCCACTTGCCACTCACAAATCTTATGACAAAACATAGCGATCTTGCAGCCCAATCTACGAACATTCCTATCCATACACCAAGCACACCAAGTCCAAGTACAACTCCGAATATATAGCTGCTGCCGACACGGAAAAGCCACATCGATACTATACTCACAATCATAGTATACTTTACATCTCCCGAAGCCCTTAAAGGATTCGACAATGTAAATGAAAGCGGCCATATAAAAAGTGATACAACATTAAAACATCTTAATATAGTGACCGTAATATGTGTTGCTTCTGGTGAAAGGTGAAACCATGAGGCTATAAATCCTGCTGCAAAGAACAGTGGTATATTACATGCCCAGTCACCAATATAAGACCACCATAGCACCTTTTTTGTATACATTTTCGCCTGTTCTTTCTCACCTGCACCTATACACTGTCCTACAACCGTTATAAGTGCAAGTCCCATAGAAGCAGCCGGTATATTAGCAAAATCAATAACCGTATAACCTACAGAATTCGCTGCTGTTGAGGCTGTTCCAAATGTAGCAACCATACTTACAACCATTAGCTTGCCTATCTGGAACATTCCATTTTCAATACCGGATGGAATACCTATTGTAAGAATTTTCTTTATATAGTTCCAGTCCGGAACAAAGTACTTTATATGGTCTATTCTTACAGGGTTCGTCTTACCACACACAAGCACTGACATAACGATACCTGCTGCCACACGGCTGAGCGCAGTAGAAAGCGCAACACCAGCTACACTCCACTTAAATACAAATACAAACAACGCATTTCCAGCTACATTAATCACATTCATAAGTATGCTTATATTCATGCTTACCTTACTGTTGCCTACACTTCTGAATATCGCCGCACCCGCATTATACATTCCTAAGAATGGATACGAAAGCGCTGTTATCATAAAGTACAGCACTGCACAATCCATAACAGACTCTTCAACTGTTCCGAATATCATCTTAAGCAGTGGTCTTGTAAATGAAACTGAAAATGCAGTCATTATAACTGAAAATACTAACAAAACGGTCTCAAGCTGCGCTCCTGACTTTCTTGATTCATCATCCCTGCCTTTACCTATATACTGACTGCAGACAACAGCGCCACCTGTCGCAAGTGCTGCCATAACCTGTATGATAAGCCTGTTGATATTATCAACAAGTGCAACTCCTGCAACTGCCGCTTCTCCTGACTGGGATACCATAAGTGTATCCACAAGTCCTACAAGAACAGCAAGCAGCTGTTCAAACATAAGCGGAATTATAAGCTTCCTTAAATCTTTACCACTAAACAACATATGTTTACTCCATCTATATTTTCATTTTATGGTGTAAGTGTTAATTCACAACTATTCTGCACAGCTTATATTAAAGAGCTGCAGAATATGCCTTTAACCACATCACCAATCATACATTTATCACATAAAAATTCGGTCAGAACGTACTTTTAACATTCTGACCGAATATAATAATTACATTATCAGCTGTAATAAACATCTATAAACCAGTTAGCTAAGCTTCTAACCAGCCTGTTAACAATCAGCGATATTAGTCTACTGTGTAAATCCAGCCCTTAGGAGCTTCGATTCTACCCATCTGGATACCTGTAAGAGTTTCATATAACTTCTTTGTAACAGGTCCCATCTCGTCCATACCACTTGGTAAGCAGATTTCCTTACCATGATCAACAATCTTTCCTACTGGAGAGATAACTGCTGCTGTACCGCAAAGACCACACTCAGCGAAATCCTTAACCTCATCAAAGAGAACTTCTCTTTCTTCAACTTCAAGTCCAAGGTATTCCTTAGCAACATGTACTAATGAACGTCTTGTGATAGATGGTAAGATACTATCTGACTTAGGAGTTACAACCTTTCCATCCTTAGTAACAAAGAGGAAGTTAGCTCCACCTGTCTCTTCAACCTTAGTTCTTGTAGCTGGGTCAAGATACATATTCTCAGCATATCCTTCTGCATGAGCTGTAACGATTGCGTGAAGACTCATAGCATAGTTAAGACCAGCCTTGATATGACCTGTTCCGTGTGGTGCTGCTCTATCAAAATCTGAAACCTTGATTGTAAGTGGCTTAGCGCCGCCCTTAAAGTATGGTCCAACAGGTGTTGTAAATACTCTGAACTGATATTCATCAGCAGGCTTAACACCTATAACCGGATTGCTTCCGAACATATATGGGCGGATATAAAGTGATGCACCTGAACCATAAGGTGGTACCCAGTCCTCATTAGCTCTTACTGTTTCAGCAATAGCTTCTACAAACTTATCTTCTGGGAATACTGGCATCTCAAGTCTTCTACAAGAATCTGCCATTCTGCTTGCGTTCATATCTGGTCTAAAAATAACTGTGTGACCATTCTCTGTTGTGTATGCCTTCATACCTTCAAAACATGACTGTGAATACTGTAATACACCAGCACATTCGCTGATAACGACTTTGTCATCATCTGTGATAACACCGTTATCCCATGCTCCATCCTTATAATTAGCTACGAATCTCTTATCAGTCTTTACATAGCCAAACCCTAAATTAGACCAATCAATATCTTTCTTTGCCATAATTCTACTTCCTTTCGTGTTCGACAGTTTACTCACCTACTGTCAGGAGCTTTCTATAATAACTGCCGCAGACAATTCTATCCTGCATAATTCACATGCAGCACAGTCAGCATATACGCCAGTCCACTAACCCCTTGGCATAACACACCCTTTTGTGTTCATTATAATGAATCCCATCGATTAATTAAATTACGGATATTTTATACCCACATTTTCTATAAGTCAATAAATTTTGTCTATCTAATCATTATATACATGTATTTTTTATATATTTGTGCGGTACAGATGCTTTTTAGCTGTTTTTTCCGTGCGTGTTCAGGGATGTTTCACATACCTGAACACGCGATTATTCATAGCTTGTAATCTGTGTATAGAAGTTATCATAATCTGTTCTTCCATCTGCTGTAAATGCAATAGCAGTTCTTGGATGCTGGTTAGCATTTCCAGTTATCATATACTGTACATCACATCCCCATACGACTCCAGCCTTCTTAAGCGGTACCATATGCTTCTCAACAAACTTAAGTACTGGTGATATTCTATACTTAGGATTTCTTAAGAAGCCCATAAGAAGCTCTGAATAGCAGTTACCGGCGCCTCTTCCCATGCCACTCATTGTAACATCAAGATAGCTTACACCAATAGTACAAGCTTCTATTGTATTGGCAAATGCAAGCTGCTGGTTGTTATGTGCATGGATACCTACGCTCTTTCCATACTTTTCAGCTACCTTAAGGTACTTATCTGCAAGTCTTCTTATCTGCTCTGGATAAAGTGAACCATAGCTGTCAACAAGATATATTACACTTGCCTTGCTCTGTGCTGCAAGAAGCTCTAACGCAAGATCTAACTCATTCTCACTTGCTGTAGATATAGCCATAATATTGATAGTCACCTCATAGCCCATATCTGCACAGTAATTAATCATCTCAATAGCTGCCGGAATAGTATTAATATATGTAGCTACCCTTATCATATCTATAACACTTTCAGACTTAGGTATGATATCCTTTTTAAAATCAGTTCTACCAACATCAGCCATAACAGAAATCTTTAAGTCAGTATTGTTATCACCAACTATTTCCCTGATATCCTTCTCATCGCAGAACTTCCACTTGCCATAATCATCCACGTTAAAGACTTCCTTTGATGCCTTGTAACCGAATTCCATATAGTCAACACCTGCTGCCACATTGGCCTTATACAGGTCACGCACGAAATCCTCACTAAACTCAAAATTATTAACAAGTCCTCCATCCCTAAGTGTACAATCTACAACTTTGATATCTGGTCTGTATGATACTAACTCACCCTTCTGTTCCATAACCTGATTACCTCTTCTTCCTTAAATGTTCGCAGATAACTTTAAATTGATCCACGATTAATGCAATTCGCTTTAAAGCGTTACACTTTAAAGTGCTAAACTGTTGTCTATTATAACACTATTATTTAATTTGTAAATACCTTTACCACAATTTTTATATTTCAAGCGCATCCTGCATAATATCCATCATATCAAGCATACCCTCAAGATACTCACTTGCACTTGTAAACTTTCTTTTAGTGACTGTCCATACGAATTCAGGTGTACCTTTAAGCTTAAACTCCAGCGCACCACCAAATGAATCTACAAGCTTTGGTATATTATCCGAGTTAATATCTGCTTTAGGATATATAGTCATAACCGTACGCCAGTTAGAGGCACCACCCGATGGATTATGCTGTGTAGCACCTTTTATATCCATAATCCCTATCTTATGTGCTTTCATCTTGATAAGTGCAATCATAAGCAGATTAGAAGCACTTGATGGTACACTTCCATATCTATCCATAAGCTCATCTTTCATATCTGACAGCTCTTCTCTTGTTTCAAGTGCAGCGATTCTTTTATATATATCAAGTTTCTGATATTCACTTCTTATATAAGTTGCTGGAATATACGCATCTACTTCCATATCAACTGTCGTTTCAAACTCATACTCATTCTTCACGCCCTTAAGAGTATTCACCGCCTGGTTAAGCATTTTACAGTACAGGTCATATCCAACCGCAGCCATATGACCATGCTGGCTCTTACCAAGCACATTACCCGCACCTCTTATCTCAAGATCCTTCATAGCTATCTTAAAACCAGAACCAAGATCTGAGAATTCCTTTATGGCACTAAGTCTTTTTTCTGCCACTTCAGATATCATCTTGTCTCTTTTATACATAAGAAATGCATACGAAGTTCTTGTACTTCGTCCAACTCTTCCTCTTAGCTGATATAACTGTGAAAGTCCGAACTGATCTGCATTTTCTATAACCATAGTGTTACAGTTTGGAATATCCATACCTGTCTCGATAATGGTTGTTGATACAAGTACATCTATCTCACCATTAACAAACTGATACATAATCTTTTCAAGCTGCCTTTTATCCATCTGTCCATGAGCATATTCTACTACAGCATCCGGAACAAGATTCTGTATATATTCGGCTCTTTCTTCTATATTACGCACTTTGTTGTATACATAATACACCTGTCCATTTCTGGCAAGCTCCCTTGTTATTGCCTCACGTATCATCTCGTCATTATGCTCTGTTACAAATGTCTGTATAGGATGTCTGTCAACTGGTGGTTCTTCCAGCACACTCATATCTCTTATTCCAACAAGACTCATATGCAGTGTTCTTGGAATAGGCGTTGCACTTAAAGTAAGAACATCTATGTTATTCTTCAGTTCCTTGATTTTCTCCTTATGTGTAACACCAAATCTTTGTTCCTCATCGATGATAAGCAGCCCAAGATCCTTAAACTTAACGTCCTTTGACAGAATTCTGTGTGTTCCTATAACCACATCTATCATTCCGCTTTTAAGTTCCTCAATAGTCTTTTTATTCTGTGCCGACGTCCTGAAGCTTGACAACTGTCCTACATTTACCGGAAAGCCTTTCATTCTCTCTGCAAATGTTGAATAATGCTGGCTTGCAAGTACTGTTGTCGGCACAAGATAAGCCACCTGCTTTCCATCCTGTATCGCCTTAAAAGCTGCCCTTATGGCAACCTCTGTCTTACCATATCCAACATCTCCACATATAAGGCGGTCCATAACACGGCCACTTTCCATATCGTTTTTTGTATCCTGTATGGCATTAAGCTGGTCATCAGTTTCTTCATACGGAAACATTTCCTCAAACTCCTGCTGCCATACCGTATCCTTTGAAAACCTGTATCCTTCTGCCTTCTGTCTTATCGCATACAGTCTTACAAGTTCCTTAGCTACAACTTCAACCGCCCCATGAACCTTCGCTTTAGTTTTGCTCCACTCCTTGCCTCCAAGATTATTAAGCTTAGGTTTCTTTTCTACATCCTGGTCTGCATACTTCTGGAGTCTGTCAAGCTGAGTAGCAAGAACATAAAGATTACCATCATCCGCATAAGTTATCTTTATATAATCCTTCTCTACTCCATCCACCTTTATCTTTTCTATTCCCTTATATACACCAAGCCCATGATTCTCATGTATAACATAATCACCTATATTCAGTTCGTTAAAGCTTGCTATATTTTTGCCATCATGTTTTTTCTTTTTAAGCTTTTTTATTCTTTTGGACGTAAATATATCATTTTCTGCTATAACAACAAACGAAAGAACTGGATACTCGAAACCCTTATGAAGACTTCCATATGTAACTATAATAAGTCCTTTTCCATAATCCTTACTAAAATCCTCACTGTAAAATGCTGGTATATCAAGTTTCCCAAGATTGTCAGCTATTCTTTGTGCCCTTGTCCTAGAACTGCATACAAGCACCGTTGTATAGCCACTCTTCTTGTACTTCATAAGATCCTTTGACAGGTACTCAAAGCTGTTGTTATAAGAGCTTATACTTCTTGCCTCAACATGCATCTTATAGTTTATTTCAAAACCTTCCGGTTTATAATCAAGAGTTGTAAGTATAAGCTTTTTATATTCTCTAATATCACCTGTTATCTCACAAAGAGTCTTTATCTTATGTGTCTGGCTTGGAAGGACATAGCCTGCTGCAAGCCTGTTTTTCATGCTTTCACCATATTCATATAATGTAAGCTCGTTACATTCCTTAAGTCTGTTCGGTTCATCCAGCACAACAAGAGTACTTTCCTTAGGAAAATACTCTGTTAAGCCTACTGTGTCTTTAATTATTGTATCCAGAAACTTATCATAACTGCCTGTTCTTTCTATGTCCCCAACAATCTTATTAATATTGTTGCCAGCCTCTATCTGCTCCTGTGTACGCCTTCGTTTATCATAATCAAAGCACTGAAGCTGCTCATCTCTTTCTTTTCTTATCTTATCAAGTCCAGCCTGCTTTTCTTCCGCTGTGAAAAGATACTCTGTAGCTGGAAATATATGATATGATTTCAGCTTTTCTATTGACCTCTGGCTTTCTGCATCAAACATTCTTATGGAATCAACTTC
>OGFV01000254.1_pt1 | contig 23015 bp, 19 predicted proteins | sample 1571131 | NCBI WGS metagenome assembly OGFV01 (sample SAMEA2582044, study PRJEB24529) | metagenome | biome: Human gut stool | place: China | collected 2011
TGGCGCGGGAGCGCCTGAGAGGGTTCGCCCCTTGCCTTTCTCTTTTTTACGTCTTTTATCGTGAATGAAATTCATTTGACAAAACAATTTTTGTAACTTATACTGGATGACATCACGAAAAAATAAAGGAAGTATCTGTCATGCTGACTCTGGATAAGATCTACCACGCCGCCTTTGTGCTGAAGGACGTAGCGCGCAAGACCGACCTCATCGAAGCCCCCAAGCTGTCCAAGGACTGCCAGCTGTACCTTAAGACCGAGAACCTGCAGGCCACCGGCAGCTTTAAGGTGCGGGGCGCTTACTATAAAATCAGCCAGCTTTCCGAGGAGGAGAGCGCCAAGGGCGTCATTGCCTGCTCTGCGGGCAACCATGCGCAGGGTGTGGCGCTGGCGGCTACCCGGCGCGGCATCCGCAGCATCGTCTGTATGCCGGACGGCGCACCCCTGATGAAGGTGGAGAACACCAAAAATCTGGGCGCGGAGGTCTGCCTTGTGCCCGGCACCTACGACGAAGCCCACGACAAGGCCGTGCAGCTGCAAAAGGAGTATGACATGACCTTTATCCACCCCTACGATGACGAGCAGGTCATCGCCGGGCAGGGCACCATCGGCTTGGAGATCCTTGACCAGCTGCCGGATGTGGACGCTGTGGTGGTGCCGGTGGGCGGCGGCGGACTGATCTCCGGCATTGCCTTTGCCGTCAAGACCCTGCGCCCGGAGGTCAAGGTGTACGGCGTACAGGCCGAGGGCGCCCCCAGTATGTACCGCAGCCTGCACGAGCACAAGTACCAGACCCTGAAAGCTGCTTCCACCTTTGCGGACGGCATTCAGGTCAAGACCCCGGGCGAGTTGACCTATCAGCTGTGCGAGCAGTATGTGGACGATATCGTTACCGTGACCGAGGACGAGACGGCGGCGGCCATCCTCTCCCTGATGGAGAACCAGAAGCTGGTGGCCGAGGGTGCAGGCGCTGTGCCGGTGGCAGCAGTACTGTTCCACAAGCTGCCGGTGGAGGGCAAAAAGGTGGCCTGCGTCATCTCCGGCGGCAACATTGATGTGAACATCCTGAACCGCGTTATCACCCGCGGCCTTGTGATGAGCGGACGCAAGGCAAACCTGACCATTGCACTGGAAGACAAGCCCGGCCAGCTGAAAAAGGTGGCCGAGGTGGTATCTCGCTGCGGCAGCAATGTGGTGTCGGTGCAGCATGACGGCTCCGACCCCAATATGCCCATCTCCAGCTGCTTCCTCAAGCTGACACTGGAGACCCGCGATGCCGCCCAGATCGAGCAGATCCGCACCGAGCTGACCAAGGCCGGTTTCCAGCTGGTCAGCGAAAGAGTATAATAAAGATAATTGGACGATTTGGAATAGCCGACGCGTTCGCTCTGGCTATATTCAGCGGAAATTTTATTTTTATATTTGCAATCCAGAAAAGCCTGCGGGCTTTTCTGGATTGCCTTTTCACGAGAAAGGCCATGGTCGAAACGGCAGCGATTGAGATGCCGCTTCGTGTGCCGACCCCTTCGGTGAAAAATGCGTTTGTCGTGCCCCGCGGGGCACGACAAACGCAAAATAGAAAGAATGATTCCGCTATTTATGGCCAGAGCGAAGCGGAGGCCATTCTAAATTGTGATTTTATAACAAAGGAGAACTGCTACTATGAAAGTCGTATCTACCACCAACGCACCTGCCGCCATCGGCCCTTACAGTCAGGCACTGGATCTGGGCAACATGGTGTTTGTGTCCGGGCAGCTCCCGGTAGACCCCGCCACCGGCACCATGGCCGATACCGTGGAGCAGCAGGCCGCACAGAGCCTTGCCAATCTGAAGGCGATTCTGGCCGAGGCGGGGCTTTCCATGAACAACGTGGTCAAGACGGTGATCTTTCTGGCCGACATCAACGATTTTGCCGCAGTGAACGCAGAGTACGCCAAGGCCTTTGCCGAGCCGTTCCCCGCCCGCAGCTGCGTGCAGGTGGCAGCCATCCCCAAGGGCGCAAAGCTGGAGATCGAGTGCATCGCCGTGCGGGACTGAGCGAATAAAGACAAGAAAAGCGGGACACCGGAGCATCTGCGGATGCTTTGGTGTCCCGTTTTTTGATAACGTTTAAAAACTGGTGCGTTTACTTCTGCACCCCGGCCTCGCATTGCTCGATGAACTGCTTGGCCACCCGGGGGCTGCGGCCACCGGCACGCAGAGCGAAGGCCTCAGCCTTGAGCAGCAGCTGCTCGGTGGGCATCTGGATGTTGTGCTGCTTGGCAAGCTGCTCCAGAATGGTCTCGAACCGTGCCTTTTCCGGCCGCTGGAAGGTGACCGTCAGGCCGAACCGGGCGGAAAGGCTCATCAGTTCCTGCCGGGTGTCAGCTTCGTGGATGTCATCGCCGGTGCGGTCCGAGAGGGTCTCCTTGATGAGGTGGCGGCGGTTGGAGGTGGCATACACCGCAATGTTCTGGGCGCGTCCGCCTACGCTGCCCTCCAAAATGGCCTTCAGGGCGGCAAAGTTGTCGTCATTGGCGGTAAAGCTCAGGTCGTCGATGAACAGGATGAACTTGAGCGGGTTTGCCGCCAGCTTGTCCATCAGGTCGGGAATCTGGTACAGCTGATTCTTTTTCACCTCCACCAGCCGCAGCCCCTCGGGCGCAAACTCGTTGGCAATGGCCTTTACCGCGCTGGATTTGCCGGTACCGGCATCACCGTACAGCAGCACATTGTTGGCGGGCATCCCGGCCAGCAAAGCCTTTGTGTTGGCGATCACCTTTTCCCGCTCCTTCTCGTAGCCGGGCAGCTCGGAAAGGCGCTGCGGGTCGGGGTATTTTACCGGCACAAGCTGGCCGTTCTCCACCGTGAATACATGGTGCTTTGCAAACATACCGTAGCCCTTTTTGCCCACCTCGCTCATGCGCTGGGCGTAGGCGGCGGCAAGGTCAAGCTCACAGGTCTGCCACCGGGGCAGGAAAGCCAGCTCCGGCCGCTGCGCCTGCTCCGAGTAGGCGGTCTGGAACAGATCGTCCAGCGTCAGCCCGCACAGCTGCTGCAAAAACTGCAGCTCGCTGTCCAAGGCGCTTTGCAGCAGCGCGTCCAGCTGCCCGGCAGCGGCCTGCCGCACACAGATGGTCTCGGCCTCCAGCACAGCATTGCTCAGGTAGCTGCCCCAGTTGGTGGTGTACTCGAACAGCGCAGCCTCAAAGGCGGCTACGGCATCGCACACCGGGCCGTAGGAGGTGCTGCCGGCCTCCATGCGGTCGGTCAGGTCTAAAAGCTTTGCCACAACGGGGTCGTTCAGCAGGGCGCGGAACACAACAAGCCCATGCAGATGGGCATTCCATTCTCTTAATTTCATAGGTCGATCCCTTTTCCTCTCCAATAGCACATACCCTACAAAACGCAGGTACGCGGATATCAAAAGTATACAGCGGTTCAGGCTTGGATGCAAGGGGTGTTAAAAATGCTTCATCTTTGGGGTGATTCAGGTTACAAATTGTCGATTGACAAAAGCCCGGTTTATAGTATAATTTACATCAACAAATGCGCAGATGGGAAAAAGTACCACACGATCCCCACTGTTCAGAGAGCTGCCGTCTGGTGCAAGGCAGTCAGCGTTTCGTGCGGGAAATCATCCCGGAGCAGCCTGCCCAACGGGTGCAAACCCCTGTAAGCAGCGCCGGTTGCAGCCGTTACCGTGCAGGGCTTTGTTGGAAGCCCGTGAGAGGGTGTGCACAGCACGCCAACGAGAGTGGTACCGCAGAGAGCTTGATATTACAAGGTCTTTGTCTCTTGAAGAAAGCAGGGGACAAGGGCTTTTTCTTTTTCAAAAGCTCGCCCTGAGGGAATGGATAAGAAGTGGAACAGGAATAGGAGCAACACCATGCAGTTGAATGGTTCTCAGATCTTTGTAGAGGTCCTGTGCGAGCAGGGAGTGGACACTCTTTTTGGCTACCCCGGCGGCGCTGTGCTGAACCTTTACGACGAGCTGTATAAGAATGCCGACCGCATCACCCATGTGCTTACCGCCCACGAGCAGGGCGCAGCCCATGCAGCGGACGGCTACGCCCGCGCCACCGGCCGCACCGGCGTGGTGCTGGCCACCAGCGGCCCGGGTGCTACCAATCTGGTCACCGGCATTGCCACCGCCTATATGGACTCGGTGCCCATGGTGGCCTTTACCGGCAATGTGCCCACCAGCAGCATCGGCAAGGACGGCTTTCAGGAAGCGTACATCGAGGGCATTACGGTGCCCATCACAAAGCATAATTTCACGGTGCGCCGGGTAGAGGATCTGGCCGACACCATGCGGGCAGCTTTCCGCATTGCACAGAGCGGCCGCAAGGGTCCGGTGCTGGTGGATATCCCCAAGGACGTGACCGCAGCAGTGTGCGAGTTCACCCCCAAGCAGCCGGAGCCCATCCGCACCGTGACTACCTATAATGAGGAGCAGGTGCGCTGGGCGGCAGACCTCATCAACGCCGCGCAGCGCCCGCTGGTGTACTTTGGCGGCGGCGTGCGCAGCGCAGCCAGCTGCCAGCCGTTGCGGGATCTGCTGCACAAGGCAGAGATCCCTGCTACCTACACTCTGATGGCCGCAGGCGTTGTGCCCTATGGTGACCCGATGAATCTGGGGATGCTGGGGATGCACGGCTGCTACACCTCCAACCGGGCGGTGGCAGAGTGCGATGTGCTCATCGCGGTGGGTACCCGCTTTTCCGACCGCGTGGCGCTGAACCCCAAGACCTTTGCCAAAAACGCCACCATCATCCAGATCGATATTGATGCCAGCGAACTGGGCAAGAACGTGGATGTGGATCTTTCCATCGTGGGCGATGCAGCCTATGTGCTGAACGCCATGCTGCCCCAGATCAAGCCCGCCAAGCACCCGGACTGGATGACGATGATCCAGAGCTGGCAGGCACAGGATTACCACCCCGTGTCCGACCCCACCCGGCTGATGCCCCATCAGGTCATCGGCGAGGTGTGCAACCAGTGCGGCCCCGACGCCGTGTATGTTACCGATGTGGGTCAGCACCAGATGTGGGCGGCGCAGTACCTGCGCCACACCAAGAGCCGCGGCTTTATCACCAGCGGCGGCCTTGGCACCATGGGCTTTGGCTACGGTGCCGCTATTGGTGCCCAGATGGCACTGGGACGCCAGCAGCGTGTGGTGATGTTTACCGGTGATGGCTCCTTCCACATGAACCTGAACGAAGCCTGCACCGCTGTCAGCTACGAGCTGCCCATCATCACGGTCATCTTCAATAACTCGGTGCTGGGCATGGTGCGCCAGTGGCAGACCACCTTTTACGGCAAGCGTTACAGCCAGACCGACCCCCACCGCAAGACCGATTTTGTCAAGCTGGCAGACGGCTTTGGCCTGAAGGGCTACCGCTGCACCAACCTGCCGGAGTTTCAGGAAGCCTTTGCAGATGCCTTGCAGCAGAAAGGCCCCACCTGGATCGAGTGCATCATCGACAAGGACGAAAAGGTGCTGCCTATGATCCCCGGCGGCGGCGATATCAACGACATCATTATGGAATAAGGAGGACACAGCATGATGGAATCGGATCAGCGCAGGGTCATCAGCCTGCTGGTGGACAACCAGAGCGGCGTTCTGGCCCGGGTGTCCAACCTGTTCTGCCGCCGCGGCTTCAACATCGACAGCCTTACGGTGTCCGCCACCAACGACCCGGCAGTCAGCCGCATCACGGTGACCATTACCAGTGACGAAAAGGCTTTGCAGCAGCTGGTATTGCAGACCGAGCGTCTGGAAGTCACCCGGCAGGTGTTCGTGCTGGACAGCGAAAAATCGCTGGAGCGGGAGCTGCTGCTGCTCAAGGTGGAATCGGACGTGCACAACCGCACGGAGCTGCGGGAGATCGCCTGCATCTACAAAGCAAAGATCATTGATCTTTCCCCGGACAGCATGGTGTTTGAACTCATCGGCCGGCCGGACAAGCTGGACGCATTCTTAAAAATGTTCGAGGGCTACAACATCCTTGAGCAGTGCCGCACCGGCGTTACCGCACTGGAGCGCGGCGGGATGCACCAGCATATCCAGAAGCCGCCGCAGGAGGTGCGCTCCGTCCAGCTGCCCCCGCCGGGCGCAAGACGGGCATAATTACATTGCTTTTCCGCTCGGGGTGAGCGAAAGATAGAACAGAGCATACAAGACCGGAAGATAAACCAACCAGTTAATGTAAAAGGAGACTAACGATTATGGCTATCAAGAAATACTACGATTCCGACTGCAACCTCGGCGTGCTGGACGGCAAGACCGTCGCTGTCATCGGCTTCGGCAGCCAGGGTCATGCACACTCTGAGAATCTGGCCGAGAGCGGCGTCAACGTTGTGGTGGGCCTGCGCAAGGGCTCTGCACACTGGGCAAAGGCTTCTGAGTTTGCTGCCACCCATGACAACTTCAAGGTGATGGAAGTGGAAGAGGCTGCCAAGGCTGGTGACGTTGTTATGATGCTGGTGCCCGACGAGCTGTGCGCCGATATCTACAACACGCAGGTGGCTCCCTACATGACCGAGGGCAAGGCACTGGCCTTTGCACACGGCTTCAACATCCACTTCAAGACCATCACCGCTCCCAAGAACGTGGACGTCATCATGATCGCTCCCAAGGGCCCCGGCCACATCGTGCGCCGCTTGTACACCGAGGGCGAGGGCTGCCCCTCTCTGATCTGCGTGGAGCAGGACTACACCGGTAAGGCCAAGGACATTGCTCTGGCCTATGCTTCCGGCATCGGCGCAGGCCGTGCAGGCATCCTGCAGACCACCTTCAAGGAGGAGACCGAGACCGATCTGTTCGGCGAGCAGGCCGTGCTGTGCGGCGGTGTTTCCGAGCTGATCCACGCCGGTTTCGATACGCTGGTGGAGGCCGGTTACGAGCCCGAGATGGCCTACTTTGAGACCTGCCACGAGATGAAGCTGATCGTTGACCTGATCAACGAGGGCGGCTTCTCCAAGATGCGCTACTCCATCTCCAACACCGCAGAGTACGGCGACTACCGCACCGGCAAGCGCCTGATCACCGAGGAGACCCGCAAGGAGATGAAGAAGGTGCTGACCGAGATCCAGGACGGCACCTTTGCTTCCGAGTTCCTGACCGAGATGAGCCCCAAGGGCGGCCGCAAGGTGCACTTCCTTGCCAAGCGCCGTATGGAGGCCGAGCTGCCCATCGAGAAGGTGGGTGCTGAGCTGCGCGGCATGATGAGCTGGCTGAAGAAGTAAAAACGGGAAAATGGCTCGCCCTCTCAGTCACCTGCGGTGACAGCTCCCCCAAAGGGGGAGCCAAGGACGTAACGGTTAGGCTCTTGCCTCCCCCTTTGGGAGAGGTGGCACGGCGTAAGCCGTGACGGAGAGGACGAAGCAGCTGCAAATGGATTGAGAGTGTTGGCTTTAGCGGGAAAACCGTTAATGCCAACGCTTTTTGTCAGAAAGAGGAATAAACCATGAGAAGTGACAATGTGACCAAGGGCTCGGAGCGCGCACCGAACCGCAGCCTGTTTTATGCGCTGGGCTACACCCCGGAGGAGCTGGAACGCCCCCTCATCGGCGTGGTGAGCGCTCACAGCGAGATCGTGCCCGGACACATGAATCTGGATAAGATCGCCGAGGCTGTCAAGGCCGGTGTGCAGATGGCCGGTGGTACCCCCATCCTGATCCCCTCCATCGGTGTATGCGATGGCATCGCCATGGGTCATGTGGGCATGAAGTACTCTCTGGCCTCCCGCGAGCTGATCTGCGACAGCGTGGAGACCATGCTGATGGCACACCAGCTGGACGGCCTTGTGCTGGTGCCCAACTGCGATAAGATCGTGCCCGGCATGGTGATGGCAGCGGTGCGCATGGATGTGCCCGCCGTGGTCTGCTCCGGCGGTCCCATGCTGGCCGGCAGCTACGGCGGCGAGGAAGTGAGCCTTTCCAAGATGTTCGAGGCCGTGGGCGCCTATAAGGCCGGTATGATCACCGACGAGCAGCTGGAGGACTGCACCTGCAACTGCTGCCCCAGCTGCGGCAGCTGCTCCGGTATGTACACCGCCAACAGCATGAACTGCCTGTGCGAGGCCATCGGCATTGCCCTGCCCGGCAACGGCACCATCCCGGCTGTGTATTCCAAGCGCCTGCAGCTGGCAAAGCACGCCGGTATGGCCGTGATGGAGATGGTGCGCAAGGGCATCACCGCGCGCCAGATCATCAACGAGCGCTCCATCCGCAACGCACTGACCTGTGATATGGCGCTGGGCTGCTCCACCAACACGGTGCTGCACCTGCTGGCTATCGCCTACGAGGCTGGTGTGCCCATCGACCTGAAGCTGTTCAACGAAATCAGCGCCAAGACCCCCAACCTGTGCCATCTGGCACCGGCCGGCCCCACCCACATGCCGGATCTGTATGCAGCGGGCGGTATCCCGGCGGTGCAGGCAGAACTGGCCAAGAAGGGCCTGCTGGACTTGGACGTGCCCACCGTCACCGGCAAGACCCTTGGCGAGAACATCAAGGGTGCCCATATCCTGAACGAAAAGGCCATTCGTCCCATCGAGAACCCCTACTCTGAGACCGGCGGTCTGCAGATCCTGTGGGGCAACATTGCCCCGGACGGCTGTGTGGTCAAGCGCAGCGCTGTCGCCCCGGAGATGCAGAAGCACGCAGGCCCGGCGCGGGTGTTCAACAGCGAGGAGGAGGCCATTGCCGCCATCTACGCGGGCAAGATCGTCCCGGGCGATGTGGTAGTCATCCGCTACGAAGGCCCCAAGGGCGGCCCGGGTATGCGGGAGATGCTCAACCCCACCTCTGCACTGGCAGGCATGAAGCTGGATAAGACGGTAGCCCTCATCACGGACGGCCGCTTCTCCGGTGCGTCCCGCGGTGCTGCCATCGGTCATGTCAGCCCGGAGGCAGCCTCCGGCGGCCCCATCGGCCTGATCGAAGAAGGGGATACCATTACCATCGATATCCCCAACGCCTCCATCAAGCTGGAGGTCAGCGACGCAGTGCTGGCCGAGCGCAAGGCAAAGTATGTTGCGCCGGAGCCCAACATCAAGACCGGCTGGCTCAGCCGCTACGCCCGCATGGTCACCAGTGCAAATCTGGGCGCGGTGCTGAAATAAGAAACCAATAAAAGAGGGGCTGCTGCACAAGATCCTGTGCAGCAGCCCCTTTTGCATACAGGAAAAGCTGTGAACGGAAGCGAAAGCTGCCGGTTCTTTTTGTATTGCCGAAAAAAGTGAAAAAAGGTAGTTGACAAAACCCCTTTCTCATGCTAAAATAAACAAGTCGTCCGGCAGAAGGATGCACAACAAAAGAATATGGGCGTGTTCCCGAGTGGCCAATGGGGACAGACTGTAAATCTGCTGCTTTCAGCTTCGGTGGTTCGAATCCACCCGCGCCCACCAAAAAGCCTCAGCGTATGCAAGTGCGCTGAGGTTTTTGTTTTGTGACAGGGTTAAACTCATAGAGCGGGTGGATTCGAACAGCTGCGGCGCTGTCGCAGAAGACAGCGCAAAAACAGCCCAGTGGGCTGTTTTTAGCAGCGCGGCTCGCGCAATCCACCCCCGCCCACCAAAAAACCGCAACGTATCAAAATACGCTGCGGTTTTGTTTTACGATGCTTTTTCCTGCTGTTTCTGCTTCGTCCTCCCATCAGAGCAGCTGTGCTAAAATGCTGTTTTGAACAATAAGCCCGGCGGGGGTCAGGGCGAGAATGCGGCCATCGAAGGTGGCGTACCCGGCGCGGACACAGTTTTGCACAAAGGTCAGCTGTGCGGTGGAAAACTGCTTGCCGTACAGGGCTTTGTAGGCTTCAAGGTCAAGCCCCTTGCGCAGCCGCAGCTGCAAGATCAGGTAGTCCTCTGCACCGCAGCTGCCGTCCATGATGGGTGCGGCGGCATCCTGCAGAAAGGCGGCGGTGTCCGGCGCGTAGCAGAACCGTTTGCCGCCCATGCAGGAGTGTGCCGCAGGGCCAAGGCCAAGATAATCGCCGCAGTCCCAGTAGATGAGGTTATGCTTCCCCTCGTAGCCCGGCTTTGCAAAGTTGGAGATCTCGTACTGGCGGTAGCCGTGGTGTTCCAGCTGCTCCACGGCGTAAAGGTAGAAATCAGCGGCTTCATCGCCGGTGGGCAGACCCTCCGGCGGGTGCTTGCCGAAGGCGGAGTCCGGCTCGATCTTTAAAAGGTAAGCCGAGATGTGGGTGGCACCGCCTTTTTCGATCAGCTCCAGTGTCTCGTCAAATTCGGCCTGCGTATAGTGGGGCAATGCCAGCATGATGTCGCCGCTGATGTTCTCGAACCCGGCACGCCGAGCAGCGGCAAAGGCTGCCCGCGCCTGTTTGGCGCTGTGGGGACGGCCAAGGGTGCGCAGCTGGGTGTCCCGGGCGGACTGCACCCCGAAGGAAATGCGGTTCACCCCTGCCGCCCGAAAGCCGCGCAGGCTCTCCTCGGTGACGGTCTCAGGGTTTGCCTCCAAGGTGATCTCCGCACCGGGCACGGGGTCTGCTGCCCGGATGAGCCGTTCTGCCTGCGCCGGGGTGAGCAGGCTGGGCGTGCCGCCGCCGAAATAGAGGGTATCCGGCCGCAGGGGCGCATCCGGCGCAAAGCGGTGCAGTTCCCGCAGCAGCGCGTCCACATAAGCATCCGGTACGCCCCGCTCCCCGGGGTGGGAATAAAAATCGCAGTACCGGCATTTGGAAAAGCAGTAAGGAATATGCAGATAAAGTCCAAGGGACATACAATATCACAGCCTTTTTCATGAAACGTTCATTTCTATGCAGTATACTATATTCCGTAGACCGGAGCAAGAGAGAAATGCTCCGGCAGAATAGACTGGAGGAACCCAGATGAGTTACAACAATTACAACCGTGGCTATGCAGAGCCTACAATGACCTCGGCTGATTATATGACCCGCACCTACCGCTGGATGGCGCTGGGACTGCTGATCACCTTTGCGGCGGCCTTTGTTACCGCCACCACCCCGCTGTTCTATGTGGTCAATTCGCTGTACCTGCTGTTTACCATTGCCGAGCTGGCGCTGGTGTTCGTGCTGAGCGCCCGGGTGCAGAATATGTCCGTGGGCGCGGCAAGAGGGGTGTTCTTAGGCTACGCCCTGCTCAACGGCATGGTGCTGAGCTACTATTTCCTTGCCTTTGATCTGGGCACACTGGTGCTGGCTTTCCTTGCTACCTCGCTGTACTTCGGCCTGATGGCAGTTTACGGCACCACCACCCACAAGGACCTGTCCGGCTGGGGTCCCAAACTGATGATGGCACTGTTTGCGCTGCTTATCACCGGTTTCGTTGGTCTGCTGTTTGGTATGGGCTTTATGGGCACGGTGCTGTACTCCGGCATCGGTCTGGTGGTGTTCATGCTGCTGACCGCCTACGACACCCAGAAGCTGAGCCAGATGTACTCCTACTACGCAGGGGACAGCGAACTGGCGGAAAAGGCTTCCATTTACGGCGCACTGACGCTGTATCTGGACTTCATCAACATCTTCCTGTATGTGGTGCGTCTGCTGGGTCTCAACAGCCGCCGCCGCGACTAAGCGTACAGCGCCGCAACATCATTGATAAGCAAAAAAATCGGTCAGGCCTGTGGGTCTGACCGATTTTTTGCGTAAAAAAGGGATAACGGAGCATCCCCGGATGCTCCGTTATCCCTAAAATTTTAGTTCGCTGCTCAAAGCATCTTTACAGCCAGCGCCTCGGTGGTGCGCTCCTGTGCTTCGGTGCTGCCGGGCTTATCGTCCAGAATGTACCGCAGCACCAGCACTTCGGCTACATACAGCACCGCCACCTTGATTGGGATGCTGCCGGAATCCAACGGGCTTTCCTGTGCGCCGCACAGCAGCACGATGTCTGCCAGCTTTGCGCCGGGGGAGTCCTCGTAGTGGGTGATCAGGATGATCTTTGCGCCGTTGGCCTTGGCGGTGCGCAGGGTCTCCATCAGGTCGCGGGTAGCGCCGGAGTAAGAGACGAACAGCACCACGTCCTGCTCGGTCATCAGGCTGGCAGCCATGACCTGCATGTGGCTGTCGGCGGTGGCACGGAACTTGTTGGTGATGCAGGCGAACCGGGCGCAGATCTCTTTGGCGGCGGCCATGCTGCCGCCCTGTCCCATGCAGAACACCTGCCGGGCGCTGTGCAGCAGCGCCACCGCCTGCTCCACCGCCTGCGGCGAAAGAGCGTTCTGGGTGCCATTGATGGCGGTCATGAACAGCGCCGAGGCGTGCTCACACAGGGTGGCGGTGTCGGCGTCTGGGGCGGGCTCCTGCTGGTTTACCAGCACACCGGTGGCGTTGGCCTGCGCCAGCGCAATACGCATTTCGTGGTAGCCCTCAAAGCCCAGCGCCCGGCAGAACCGGAACACCGTGGCCTCGGCCACCTGACACTCTCTGGCCAGCGATGATATGGACAGATACTGTGCCTCCGCAGCGTGCTGCACCAGATATTCGGCCACCGTGCGGCCGGATTTTGTCAGGTCGCCCTGATGCTGCTGCAGCAGCTCCCAAAAATTTGTAGACATTCTTCCCTCTCCTGACTTGGGCCGCCGGCGGGTGCCGGTGCCGTGTTCGTGCTTACCTTCTTATATAAAAGTATAAGAGAAACCGCGCCGCTGTGCAAGAGGCGTAATGAACACATTTTGCCCGCCGATTCTGTGCAGAGGGCACAGTTTTGAAGGAAAAAATGCCCAAAATGGTGAAAATGCTTTTCATTTTTACAATTTTATAACTGAAAGCGATTTTCAGAGCAGCGGGGGAAAGTGTACCGTTTTGTAACTATTTTGACAAGTAAAGTGGGCGAAAATATTGTGTTTTTTCTGATATCCCACAATTTTGTGCAGGCTGCTAGGTTTGAAAATGAAAATTTATGAAAAGAACGAATAGACAAAATGAAAATAATTTTCTATAATTAGGCTACAAACAACGGCTGCAGACACGAGCGGCCGCTACGAGCAAAACGGAGTACGATCCCTCGATGGGTCGAAGAAGATGAACAAGGAGAATCTACCATGAAAAACTGCATTTCCCGCCGTTCGTTCCTGAAGGCTGCCGGTATTCTGGGCGCTGCCGGTGCACTGGCTGCCTGCGGCGGTTCCTCTTCCACCAGCACTGCTGCTTCCTCCACCGCTTCCTCTGCTGCTGCAAGTGCAGCCGGCACCGGCGCAAGCATAAAGCTGTGGACATACCCCATCGGCGGCTGGGGCAATGACGATACCGTCCAGAACCTGATCTCCAGCTTCAACGCAAAGTATCCCGACATCAAGGTGACCGTGGAGTATCTGGACTACACCAACGGCGACGATCAGGTGAACACCGCCATCGAGGGCGGCAGCGCACCCGATCTGGTCATGGAAGGTCCCGAGCGTCTGGTGGCCAACTGGGGTGCTAAGGGCGTTATGGCTCCGCTGAACGACCTGTGGACCGACGATGCCAAGAAGGACATCTACGCTTCTGTGGAGTCTGCCTGCCACAACGAGAAGGGCGACTACTACGAGTATCCCCTGTGCATGACCGCACACTGCATGGCCGTGAACATGACCAAGGTCAAGGAAGTGGGCGCGGACAAGTACATTGATACCGACAAGCACACCTGGAGCACCGAGGGCTTCCTGAACACTGTGGACGCACTGTACAAGGGCGGCTACGAGAACGTAGCAGCTATCTACTGCAGCGGTCAGGGCGGCGACCAGGGCACCCGCGCCATCATCAACAATATGTACGGCGGCACCTTTACCGATGCGGCCCACACCAAGTACACCGCCGACTCTGCCGAGAACATCAAGGCCATTCAGGCTCTGTACGATGCAAAGGGCGTCAACTTTGATCCCTCTATCAACGGCGGCGAGGAGATCACCCTGTTCCGCAACGGCACCCTGCAGATGGCTTTCTGCTGGAACATTGCACAGCAGCTGAACGCTGACACCGCTGCCGCAGGCCAGACCATCAGCGGCGACGAGATCTTCCCCATGGCATTCCCCACCGAAAGCGGCGACCCGAAGCTGTGCGGCGGCATCTGGGGCTTTGGCATCTTTGATAATGGCGACGAGGCCAAGATCAAGGCTGCAAAGACCTTTATCGAGTTCATTGCTGCCGATCCCGATCAGGTCAAGGACAGCGTGCTGGCTTCCACCTACTTTCCCGTCCGCACCAGCGTGGGCGACATCTACGTCGGCAACGAGGTCATGAGCGAGTACAGCAAGTTCATGGGCTATCTGGGCGACTACTACCAGATCACCCCGGGCTGGACCACTGCCCGTACCGAGTGGTGGAACATGCTGCAGCGCGTGGGCTCCGGCGAGGCCGTCGAGACTGCCGTCAAGACCTTCGTGGACAACGCAAACGCAGCCGCTGCTGCCGAGGCATAAGCGCTAGTTCCTCTGAACTGCATCACAGCTGAACCGCAAGGCCCCCTTCCTCCGGGTGAGGGAGGGGCCTTTTTACGGAAAAAACACTCTCAAACGAAAGGTCTGGTGATCCTCTTGGCTGCAAAGACGGCAATGAAAGAGCCCAAACGCAGCAGTGCGCTGGTACGGCGCGAAACCTTCGCCTCCTACTGCTTCCTGCTGCCCAGCCTGATCTTCTTTCTGGGCTTCGTCATCTACCCCATGATCCTCTGCGTGGTGACCAGCTTCTTTGACTCCACCATGAACCGCGCGGATATCTTTGTGGGTCTGGCAAACTACAAGACCCTGTTTGCCGACCCCATCTTCCTTGGCGCATTAAAGAACACCTTCGTCATCGTTATCGTGTCGGTGCCCATCACCTGCATCTTCTCGCTGTGGGTGTCCTCCGCCATCGTAGACCTGCCGGAGTGGGCCACCAGCCTTTTCCGCTGCGTGTTCTACCTGCCCGTGGTCACCGGCTCGGTCGCTGTTACCGTGGTGTGGAAGTGGATGTACAACAACTACTACGGCATCTTCAACTATTTGGGCAAGAGCCTTGGTATTCTGGACAAAAACATCAACTGGCTGGGTGACGAGCGGTTTGCACTGGGCTGTATCGTCCTGATCCTGCTTACTACCTCTGTGGGTCAGCCCATCGTGTTGTATGTCTCGGCACTGGGCAACGTGGATCAGTCCATCGTGGAGGCTGCCGAGGTGGACGGTGCAAACGACTTCCAGTGCTTCTGGAAGATCAAGTGGCCGGCCATTATGCCCACCACCCTGTACATTCTGGTCATCACCACCATCAACTCCTTCCAGTGCTTTGCACTGATCCAGCTGCTGACCTCCGGCGGCCCCAACCACAAGACCGATACCATTATGTACTACATCTACTACACCGCCTTCAAGCAGTACAAGTACGGCTACGGCAACGCCATGGGCGTGGTGCTGGCGGTGATCATCGCCATTCTGTCTGCTGTCCAGTTCAAGCTGGGCAACAAGGATAATTAAGGAGGTGCGGAACAATGCGTGCAACTGCTGCAAAAAAGCAAAAACCGTTGAATCGCCATCCCAGTAAACTGAAAAAGATGAGCGCCTACGCCATTCTGGCAATCATCCTCATCAGCATCATGGCGGTGCTGTTCGCCTTCCCGCTGTACTGGATCATCACCGGCTCCTTCAAGACCGGTGCCGCCATCAATGCCACTACCCCCGAGTGGTGGCCCAGCCAGTGGGTGCTGACCAACTACCAGAAGCTGTTTGCCGGTAAGCGTGCCCCGCTGTGGCAGCTGGCTGTGCCCTTCGGCTCCAAGTTCAGCGCCAACGGCGAGCCCGTCTACTTTTCAGTAGGCCCCATGGCTCCCGCTGCTATCCGTTGGATGATCAACACTGTGTTCATGGCCGTTATGTCCATGATCCTTACCTGCCTGACCGCCGCCATGGCTGGTTATGCGCTGGCCAAGAAGCGCTTTGTGGGCCGCAAGCTGCTGTTCACCCTCATCGTGTGCGCCATGGCGCTGCCCAAGCAGGTCATCCTGATCCCCTTGCTGCGCGAGATGAGCGCACTGAACCTGTACAATACCATCTGGGCGGTCATCTTCCCCATCGTGGGCTGGCCGTTCGGCGTGTTCCTGATGAAGCAGTTCAGTGAGGGCATCCCCACCGAAATGCTGGAGGCTGCCCGCATCGACGGCGCCAGCGAGGCACGCACCTTTGTCAAGATCGTGCTGCCCATGGTCAAGCCCGGTATCGGTGCACTGGCTATCTTTACCTTCATCAACAGCTGGAACGACTACTTCATGCAGTTGATCATGCTGTCCAGCACCAGCAACCTGACCATCTCGCTGGGCATTGCAAAGCTGCAGGCAGAAAACAGCACCGACTTCGGCCTGATCATGGCCGGTGCCGCACTGGCTGCTGTGCCGATCATCATTATCTTCCTCATCTTCCAGAAGTACTTCACCAAGGGCATCGCAATGGGTGCGGTCAAGGGCTAAAATTGCGACCGCCGCCTGCGGCGGAAACAGGGAGCAATTTTTGGCGCAGCGGTCTGCAAGACGCGAGACCCGCCCAAGGGTCGAAGCGGATGCAGGGTACCGCAAGAGGGCGCTGATGACGCTGCCCGAACTGGAAAGCGTACGAGCTTGATACAACTTAAAATTATAATTAAAGAAGGGCTTGAAACATGAAAGATATCAAAAAATATCAGGGTGTCATCCCTGCCTTTTACGCCTGCTATGACGCAGAGGGCAGCATCTCAGTGGAGGGGGTCAAGGCACTGACCCGCCACCTGATCGCCAAGGGCGTCAAGGGCGTGTATGTGGGCGGCTCCTCCGGCGAGTGCATCTACCAGCACGTTGACGAGCGCAAGACGGTGCTGGAAGCCGTGATGAGCGAAGCCAAAGGCAAGCTGACCGTGATTGCCCACGTCGGCTGCAACAACACTGCCGACAGCATGGAGCTGGCACGCCACGCCGAGAGCGTGGGCGTGGACGCCATTGCATCCATCCCGCCCATCTACTTCCACCTGCCGGAGTACGCCATTGCCAAGTACTGGAACGATATGTCCGCTGCCGCCCCGAACACCGAGTTCGTCATCTACAACATCCCGCAGCTGGCTGGCACGGCGCTGACCATGAGCCTGCTGAACGAGATGCTGAAGAACCCCAACGTGGTAGCCGTGAAGAACAGCTCCATGCCCACGCAGGACATCCAGATGTTCAAGGATGCCGGCATTGCCGCCCGCGGCGAGGAGGGCTTTGTGGTGTTCAACGGCCCGGACGAACAGTTCGTTTCCGGCCGCGTCATCGGCGCAGACGGCGGCATCGGCGGTACCTACGCCGTGATGCCGGAGCTGTATCTGGCGATGAACGCCCATCTGGAAAAGGGCGAGATCGCAAAGGCACGCGCTATCCAGTACGAGGCTAACCGCATCATCTACAAGATGTGCTCTGCCCATGGCAACCTGTATGCGGTGCAAAAGGAGATCCTGCGCCGGATGTATGGTCTGGAGCTGGGCAGCGTGCGCGCCCCGATGCCCGGCCTGATCCCCGCCGATGAGCCCATCGTTGCCGAGGCACAGGCCATGATCGAAGCCGCTATCGCAAAGCTGTAACAGGATAAAAGCGCCCCTCTCCGTCTCTTTTTCAGAGGGGAGGCGGGCGCTTCTTTTATTGGAGGAAACGCGAATGATCTGCGATACCCTGCAGCATCTGGGCCGGTACAGGGGACTGCACCCCAACTTGGATACCGCCATTGACTATCTGCTTACCCACGACCTTGCCGCCCTGCAGCTGGGACGCACCGAGGTGGACGGCGACAAGGTGTTCATCAATCTGATGGACGCCACATTGCACCCGGACGCGGGCTACCACCCGGAGTACCACAAGCTTTATGCTGATTTACAGGTGGATCTTACCGGCAGCGAGGGCTGGGGCTACACCAATCTGCCCGGCGCGGAGATCGGGGAATTTACCGGGGACTGCGGCTTTCAGGACAGTGCCAGCGTAGTGACCGGTGCACTGGGCGAGGGACGCTTTGTGCTGTTCTTCCCGGAGGAGCTGCATAAGCCCGGCCTTGTACAGCACGGCTGTGTCAGCGTGCGCAAGGCAGTCGTCAAGATCAGAATGGAGGAGTAAGACCATGGATAAGGAAAAGCTGTTTGCACAGATCAAGGGCGGACTTATCGTGTCCTGTCAGGCACTGGAGCACGAGCCGCTGTATACCAAGGAGGGCGGGGTCATGCCCCTGATGGCGAAAGCTGCCGCCATGAGCGGGGCTGTGGGCATCCGCGCCAACACCGTGCGGGACATTACCCAGATCAAGCAGGTGGTGGACCTGCCGGTCATCGGCATCATCAAAAAGGACTACCCCGGCACGCCTATGTACATTACCGTCACCATGAAGGAAGTGGACGAGCTGGTGGCCTGCGGGGTGGATATCCTTGCCGTGCAGGGCACGGGTGCGCTGCGCCCGGACGGCTCCACCTCGGCGCAGTTCATCCGCGCCATCAAAGCAAAGTACCCCGAGCAGCTGGTGATGGCCGATTGCGATAACCTTGAAAACGCCATGCTCTGCGCCGAAGCCGGTGCCGACTTTGTGGGCACCACCATGCGCGGCTACACCCCGGAGACCACTGGCATTGACGATATCGACTTTGACTTCATCCGCAAGCTGTCCGCAGAGTGCCCGGCAAAGATCATTGCCGAGGGTCACATCCACTACCCGGAGCAGGCGGTCAAGGCACTGGAAGCCGGTGCCTTTGCGCTGGTGGTGGGCGGTGCCATTACCCGCCCGGCAGAGATCACCGCACGCTTTACCGGTGCCATCAACGCCGCAAAGAAATAACACAGGGGAGTGCCTGCTATGAAACACTATCTTGGTATCGATATCGGCGGCACCGCCGTCAAGCTGGGCATCGTGGACGAAGCCGGTGCAGTGCTGGCGAAAGCCGAGGAGAGCGTAAACTTTGACGGCTACCGCACCCCCATCCTGACCACCGTGCTGAAAGCTTCGCAGGCATTTCTCGCCGCGCAGAGCACCCCGGCGGAAAGCCTTGCGGGCATCGGCGTTTCTGCCACCGGGCAGATCGACAGCCGCAAGGGCATCGTGGCGGGCACCTGCGGCAACCTGCCCAACTACATCGGCGCACCCATCAAGGCGGAGCTGGAAAAGGCCTTTGGTCTGCCGGTCACGGTAGCCAACGACGCCAACTGCATGACGCTGGGCGAGGTGTGGGTCGGTGGTGCACAGGGCTATACGGACGTCATCGGCGTGACGCTGGGCACCGGCGTGGGCGGCGGCATCCTGACCGGCGGCCGTCTGCTGGAGGGGGCGCGGGGTCTGGGCGGCGAGCTGGGACACTACCGCACCCACGCGCTGGACGGCGTGGACTGTACCTGCGGCGCAAAGGGCTGCTGGGAGCGCTACGCTGCCACTACTGCTCTGGTGCGCGCTGCGCAGAAGGAAAACCCGGCATGGAAGGACGGCCGCGCCATCTTTGCCGCCGCAGAAGCGGGCAACGAGACTGTGCTGGCGCTGCTGGACGCATGGACGGACGAGATCGCGCAGGGGCTTGCAGGCATGGTGCATATCTTCAACCCGCAGCTGATCCTGATCGGCGGCGGCGTGTCTGCCCAGCAGAAGCTGCTCATCGAGCCTATCGCTGAAAAGGTGAAAGCATCCGTCATGCCCGCCTTTGCCGAAGGACTGGAAATTCGTGCCGCACAGCTGCACAACGATGCCGGTATGGTGGGCGCGGTGTATTACTTCCGGCAGACGATGGAAAAGGAGTAATTCGGTTATGAAAAAACATATTCTCTGTCTGGGTGATTCCAACACCCACGGCTATTGCGCCGACCCCAACGACTGCGCCGACCACGGCATCCGCTTCAACGAGGACGAGCGCTGGACCTGCCGTCTGCAAAAGGCGCTGGGCGAGGAATATCTGGTCACCGAGGAAGGTCTTTCCGGCCGCACCACCGTGTTCGTGGACCCGCTGCATGAGTCCATGGACGCGCTGAGCGTGGCTTACGCCCTGCTCAAGAGCCACGAAGTCATCGACCTGCTCATCATCATGCTGGGCACAAATGACGTCAAGGAGCGCTTTGGAGCCAATGCTGCCTGCATCGGCGCGGGCATGGAAAGGCTGCTGCTCAAGGTGAAAAGCGTGGACTGCTGGGGCGGCAAGGCACCTAACATTCTGGTGGTGGCACCGCCCTGCATCAAGGACGGCTTCCACGATGCCGTCATGGGCGCAGGCTGCGTGGAGAAATCCCGCGGGGTCGCCGAGCAGCTGCGCATCGTAGCTGAGCGGCAGGGCGTGCACTTTATGGACGCCGCCGAGTGCGAGTTCAACGAGGTGGACTTTATGCACCTGACTTGCAAGGGTCACGCCCGGCTGGCAGAGCTGCTGACCGCAGAGGTGCCAAAGCTGGTCTGAGTAAAAAGATGTCAGAGCGATCCCGGAAGGTCTGCGGACTTTCCGGGATCGCATTTTCATACAGACAGAGGAGAAAGCTCGATTTCCGGGACAGCATGGAAAAGGCGCGCGGTAAGAGCCGCTTTTTTCTGCCATACTGCCGCCTTTTTTGTTGACAAGGCACCGGCTTGCTATTATAATAGTGTAGTCAAAATGGCATTCCTGTGCGGCTTTGTGGCTGCGCGAAAGAAATACAGCTAATAACAAGGAGAGATTCTCAAATGGCACAAGAGATCAAGATGTCCGCTGCCGGTCTGAAGGCAATGCAGGAGGAGCTGGAATACCTCAAAACCGTCCGCCGCAAGGAGCTGGCTGAAGAGATCAAGGAAGCCCGCAGCCACGGCGACCTGTCTGAGAACAGCGAGTACGACGAGGCCAAGAATACGCAGGGTCTGGTGGAGAACCGCATCACCGAGCTGGAGCAGACTATCAAGAACGCAGTTCTGATCGACGAGAGCGAACTGAGCGTGGATAACGTTTCCGTTGGTACCCACGTTACCATCCGCGAGACCGGCGAGGACGATGCCGAGGAATACGATATCGTGGGCCGCACCGAGGCTGACGCCTTCAACGGTAAGATCAGCGACGAGAGCCCCGTGGGCCACGCCCTGATGGGCAAGGCTGTGGGCGAAAAGGTCGAAGTGCTGCTGCCCACCGGCCAGACCGTGGAGTACACTGTGCTGGCTATCACCCATTCTGCAAACTAAGTAGGAGTAACCATGGAAGAGCAAAAGAGAAACCCCGCTGCGGGTCTGTCCGAGAGCGAGCAGGTACAGGTGCGCCGCCAGAAGCTGGCCGACCTGCAGGCCGCCGGCAACGACCCCTTTACCCTGACCAAGTTCCCGCAGGACGCGTATTCTGCTGACCTGAAGGAAGAATTTAAGGAACTGCCCAACGAGACCGACAGCGGCAAGCTGGTGGCACTGGCAGGTCGTATGATGTCCAAGCGCGTCATGGGCAAGGCAAGCTTTGCCCACCTGCGCGATGACAAGGGCGATATCCAGCTTTATGTCCGCCGCGACGAGCTGGGTGACGAGGCCTACGCCGCCTTTAAAAAGCTGGACGTGGGCGATATTATCGGCGTGAAGGGCGAGGTGTTCCGCACCAAGACCGGCGAGCTGAGCGTGCGCGCTACCGAGCTGACCCTGCTGGCCAAGAGCCTGCGCCCCCTGCCCGAGAAGTTCCACGGCCTGACCGATACCGAGATGCGTTACCGTCAGCGCTATGTGGACCTGATCGCCAACCCGGAGGTAAAGGACACCTTCATCAAGCGCAGCCAGATCCTGAAGGAGATCCGCGCCTATCTGGACGAGAAGGGCTTCTTGGAGGTGGATACCCCCATCCTGACCCCGTTTGAGATCGGTGCTTCTGCCCGCCCCTTCTACACCCACCACAACAGCCTGAACATGGATATGGTGCTGCGCATCGAGACCGAACTGTACCTCAAGCGCCTGATCGTGGGCGGTATGGATCGCGTGTACGAGGTTGGCCGCATCTTCCGCAACGAGGGCATGGACCCCAAGCACAACCCGGAGTTCACTTCCATTGAGCTGTATCAGGCCTTTACGGATTTCCACGGCATGATGGATCTGGTGGAGGAACTGTACAAGCGCCTTGCCATCAAGATCTGCGGCAGCATGGTCATTCCGTATCAGGGCAAGCAGATCGATATGGGCCACTGGGAGCGCCTGACCATGGTGGAGGCCGTGAAGAAGTATTCCGGCGTGGACTTCAACGACTGGAAGTCTGACGAGGACGCCATCGCCGCCGCCAAGGAGCACCACGTGGAGCTGCCCGAGGTGCCCACCAAGGGCGCCATTCTGGCCGAGTTCTTCGACGCCTTTGTGGAGGACAAGCTGATCCAGCCCACCTTCATCTACGACTACCCCGTGGAGATCAGCCCGCTGGCCAAGCGCAAGCCGGATGATCCCGCCTTCACCGAGCGCTTCGAGTATTTCATCGACTGCACCGAGTACGGCAACGCCTTCAGCGAGCTGAACGACCCCATCGACCAGAAGGGACGCTTCGAGCGTCAGGTAGCCGAGCGCAAGGCCATCGAGCCCGACTGCAAGGCACAGGTGGACTACGACTACGTGAACGCACTGGAGTACGGCCTGCCCCCCACGGGCGGTCTGGGCTTCGGCGTGGATCGTCTGGTGATGCTGCTCACCGATAGTGCCTCTATCCGTGACGTGCTGCTGTTCCCCACGATGAAGCCGATTGAGCAGTAAATCGCAAAAATAAAACGCAGATACGAGTGAATTTTAAAACGATTTCACCCATCATCTGCGTTACTACACCACAACTACACCAATTTTCGGACGTTTTCCCGAAAAGGAGCCTTACAAAGCGGTGTGGTGTAAGAATTGAATAGGTGGATTGGTGTAGTAGGTACACCGAACTCCCAAAACGAAGATACGGCAGCTATGTTGCGAAAAACAACGTAGCTGCCGCTTTTTGTTTCGTATAGAGATTTTATGCTGACAGGCAACTTCTCCTGTGGTTAAATCAATTTGTCGTTGGCAAGTGTCAAACACTCCTGATTTGGCATACGCCAAAATTTACGCCAATTTAGCGCAGTTCCTCAAGCAATGCCGTGCAGCCTTCCAGTATATCCTGCCATGTGGCTTCAAAATCTCCCGTGAACCATGGGTCTG